>Ga0315274_10011854_pt1 | contig 12468 bp, 14 predicted proteins | sample YL17G02_20_MG_FD_203700 | JGI IMG/M metagenome (GOLD analysis project Ga0315274, IMG submission 203700) | Sediment microbial communities from Yellowstone Lake, YNP, Wyoming, USA - YL17G02_20 | ecosystem: Environmental > Aquatic > Freshwater > Lake > Sediment | place: USA: Wyoming | collected... | reverse complement strand
GCAACGGCAAATTAACTGAGGGCATCGTCAAGAATATCCTCACAAACAGTTCAACTCACCCCCACGGAATTAAGGTACGACTGATAGACGGCAAAGTCGGCAGAGTACAATCAATAATAAAATAGTAGCACGCGCGCATCTACTAAAGGCGACTTGAAAAAGAAAAAAAGGGGATTTTGCGGGAGACATCTCCAAATCTCACGGAACTTTCGTATTTTGATATATGTCGAAACGGGAATACTGTATTAAATATTAAGATATCATAATATAGTTTGAGCAATCCTTTTGGTGGGAGAGGTCTTTGGCGAAGAAAGGACTGGCAGTATGGGTCTCTAGCTCCTTGACATTCATAGCCCTAGCACATTTAATAGATGCAATATCTGCGACAGTTTTTGCCAACCCAATCAGGCTCCTTCTTCTCTACCCTTTCCCAGTTGAGAAGCTAGAAGCCATAACGCCAACAACATACTTCTGGATAAGCGCCGTCACTTCCTTAATTCTTTGGGGAATCACATGCGCAATAACCTTTGAAAACCCTGTAGAGACTTTCCTAAATAAGGTGCTTTCAGACGCCAAGACCCAGAGCACGGTTGAGAATCAGCTACTTGAGAGCAAGAGCGAGGTATTGGATGCGATATTTGAAACAATAGAGTCATGCCACAACACAATTGCAGAAGTCAAAGATTCGATTTTTAACATAAAAGTAACCGTGTAGGTACATACTTGTTTCATTCTCAACCATTCTAAGGCGCGATCGTTCATATCAATGCCCTCAAGAACAGAATACCAAAAAACACAAGCATTCCAAATCTCGCTAGTGCTATGGTTGTGTTCTCTGAGTGCGCGCACTTTATTGGTTCAATGGGTACGCATTGCGGAACGCTAGTCCTTACTTCAGTTTTAACGATTTGGCTTTCATACGGTTCGATATGAATTCTTTTAGTTTCAGAACCATGCATATAGAGAAAAGAACCAACATCAAGGCCTCTCAGCGTTTTTCCGATCTCTTGTTTCCGTTCTCTCGAAAAGAACTTTGCGATATAATCTACGTCGTTTGGTTCGTTTGTCGATCCGAAATATCTCTGTCTCATGTATCGCATACTCATCTTATCAATTGATGCGAAGAATTGCGTTATTACCATGAATCTCACTCCGTAGTTTCTACCTTCACTCATGAGCATTGAGGTGTTACTGAATCGTTTACCACGCATAAAGCCTTCTCGGAAATAGGAACTTCCCTCCTCAAAAACTAAGAAATATTGCTTTTTGGAAGGGGTCATCGCTTGATGGCGATACAGCGTTTCAGAAAAACGTTCGATAAGCCTTTGTCTTTGTTCTACTGAAAGTGTGCTTATGTCGAATATGATAGAACTTTGTGGAATTGCGCTTATTGATGGAATTGTTAAAGTCTCATATTGCGCTATTGAGCTTCTGTTCTGCCAATCTTGGCTTGAATCGAAAACTATTGCGAGTATGCCTTCTTTCATTAGTTGATCCACTAAGTACATTCCGAGATCGGTCTTGCCCGTGCCCGTAATTCCCGAAATAACAACACCTGATTTCATGGCCTCTTGAACGTTAAATTGAAGCTCTGAGCTTTCCATGTTCTCTGATTCTTTGAGCCATTCGGCGTTTTTGCTCTCAGGATTCCGCATCAATTCGCTTTGAGACGCTGAAATATAACCGTTTTCGGCTAATTCGTTGTATTCTGGCGTCAAATCCGCTAAAGCTTCGCTTCCTTGTCTATATTGGTCTTTTGTCCATAGTTCTAAGGCTTTTGCGTAAATCTCTTCTTTTCTCGGAGTTGTCGTTTAAATCACCTTCCATCATACCATCAATCACCCCAAATATAAGCCTTTTCGTTCGACTGGTTCGTATTATCGCCTAAAAACGCAAATCAAGCCCAATCCTAGCCCTTATCCCTATCGGCGTTTTTTAATCCTTAACAATAGGCAATAGAAAATATTTATGGGGTTCTAACACACACAATAATAAGTTTAACCGAAGAAATAACCATTGCCACTGGCAACACTTTACCATTGAGTATCTTAAGAGTTACGATTCCCAACGACGTTGGCAATTCTTCCCTTCATACTCATAGTAGGAAAGTTTATATACTTTCAGATAAGTAGTTACTTATCAGAGCGATCGAATATGAAATCAACACAAATCCGTGCCAACTTCATAATACCACGAAGCGAATGGCAACTGTTTAGGGCAATGGTACAAAAACAAAAGGCATTTACGTCGGAGGGAAAAGAGCGTCAGGCCACCACGTCTGACGTATTAAGAGAGCTTATTTACGACTGGATGCATGAAAATCAAAACGTTTTGAAGGACATGACAGAAGAATTGAAAAAGTATGAAAGCGAAGGAGAAGATTAGAAATGAAACTGAGTAGTGCCAACATTTTACGATCAGGCAAAAGAGAGATTCGCGCCATTGGCGATGTTTGTGATTTAGCGTGCTTTGTTGGATTCTCTTGTTCAAACAGCGTGCCCGATGGAGTATGTAAGGGATTCTCTCTAATGAATCATCAAACACGGACACACCTAAATAAAATGCTTAACGCAGATGACAATAAGTACATAGAAAACTGTGTGAACACCATTCAAAGAGGATGCGATGAAGAAACTAGGGAAAGCCTCGTTTCTGAAGTCTTGCGATACCTTCCACCCAAAGAACCAGAAAGAAAAGAAGGATTCATAGGCATGGTAGAAGCCTCACGAAGATTCTCAAACACGCCAACCGAAGAGACAGAACCCATAGAACGCGCACACGACACGGGATTTTTAGGAATGCTGGATGCTTTAACATCAAAAACAGAATCGCACCCCACCCTAACGCGCGCAATAGATGAATCCCAATTTCCCCCGTTATGCAACCCCATGAGTTGTCCTCCAGATTATGCCCGACATTGTTCCGCGAATAGACCTGAAAACTACGGTAGACCATGTATCTATAAAACGCTCACGAATGAGGAAATCAAACATCCAGAAACACAACAGCGAATCGCCAAAAGTGCGACCTTGCCCGAATTGTTAGACAGGTTGGAAACGCTAGAAAAAGCCGTTCTCGACGCTGAGAACTCAGCGACAAATGAACATATTATCCAGAACAGACCGAATTTTTGTAAAACGAAAAATCCAAACGGAGTAGATGACCGATGACAGAACAAGAACTTTCCGAAGTTTTAGACCTTGTAAGTCTTGATGCCAAAAAGTTCAACAAGATGATCGAGAACGAAACTGTCGGTAACCTACAAATGCGTCTACACTCACTCATAGCCCACAGGAACAAACTACCACAACAGGGGTTAGAGACTCCAGAAGACCGAATGAGAAAGAAGGCAAAGCTAGACCAATTAATCACCGCGCTTCAATGGGAAATCAACAAGAAAGTAACAGGACAGAGTAAGACACAAGTCGAATCTGACAAGCGTTGGGTAGAAAAATCACTCGTTGAACAATTACCGAACCTAAGATACTCCTCCGAAGACGCAATACGTCGGATGGCAAACACTGGAACAATGGAAGTACCGATAGATGTTCCACAATGGCACAGACTCACAAGCACCACCGTAGAAGCTAGATGTGAAAGTGGAAAAACGCGCAAACTAGACTTGAAAAAACTCCACCCGCAAGCCCTGAAGAACCTTTTAGAAACGCCGTTCCGACCGATGTTCTTTGTCTTGGAAGGCGAAGGGATGGTGAACAAAGAAGGCGCGCATGTCAATTATTGGTCGAATCAAAAGGACTATTCGGAAGTCACGGCACAACGCCAAGTTCAAAAAACGGTTCTCGCGCTCATGTGGGTGGGATAACACCGTGACAGCGTGCCTTTATTTCTTAAACAAGACATGCCCCGCATCTACTCCAGATTCCGCCAGATGCCAAGTGTGTATCACCCTGTTACTACGCGACAAGAACCAATCAATAAAACTAAACACAGACACAACCAAACTTCCAGCGTGAGAGTGACCAACTATAACAAGCCAACAACAAGCCATCGTGGGTGTCGGGAATGCCCAAGTTCCCGACCCCATTTTTTCTATTGAGGTCGAACAACCAATCGTGAAAAAACTTACACAACTATGCACCGAACACCAAATCTCCATCAAAGAATTAGCTTCGAGTTTACTTCAAAGGATGCTTTTATACCATCGCCGAGAGACAACGGACATAATGGAGAAATTCCGATGTCATCCGCTCAGGTGAACATCATGCGCTCAGAATCGTACATTACCATCTCCATTTCTATCCCTTCCGAACTTCTCAAAAACATTGAGCTAAACATAGAAGGCGTGAGCATAAACGACAAACTCCTAAAATGTCTCCTCAGAGGTTACGCCATCTTAACGAATCCAAAACGGTGAAAAAATGACAATCGGTATCACATTTTCCGACTACAAAGAAATCATGCTAGTTTCGGATGAATACAGGTACTTATTGATGGATGGTGTAGTCGAAGACGCATTATCACACAAACTACAAATCACCCATGAAAACTTCGAGCAATGCGTTCAAACGATAGAGCGCAATGCACCTAAGATTTTCCGATTCGGAAAAAACATTGGCATCCTAGCAACGGGAGACTGTCGATTTTCAAGCATCCTCACAACCCTGAACAAAAGAGGGAACATAAAAAAACAGATTTTGGAGCAACTGAAACGGAAGAAACTCGAAGGGTTCTGGTCTTGTCGAATCGGTAGGTATAACACCAAAAAAGAAACGGCTGAAATGGTAAGCATCACCTACGAAAACGGAAAGGTCACCACCACAGAGCATGATCGAGACACCATAGGATTCGATTCATTTTCCCCAGAGATGAAAGACATATTCTTCAAAAAATATGCCACGATCTTCTACATCGGTAACACCTCAGAAAAAATAATGGTTGTGAAAGAATTTTTCGATGAAATCTCCAAACTTTACAATGACAAAGCGGGAGGCCAAGCCGTAATCGCAAAGATCGACAAAGATGGGTTCAAATGGATCATAAAGCCAAAACAGTCAAGTTTTTGCAACTTTACAACTTACGCTTACAACTGGTGCCCCGAAAAGATAGAAACGCAAAGCACAACAGAAGTGGCATGGTCACAACAAGCATATACAACCGTTTTAGAACTTACTTTCGAATGCGAATCAACTATGCTTTTACTGATCTTAGCACATGCGCAAGGTAGGCTTTACAGCGTCGATGCGGGACATAAAGGATTCAGTTTTAGACTTACCTTGGATGATGTCGAATTGTCCGACACGGTTATGCGCTTTATAGGGTATCACTCAGCGGGAAACTACCGACAAGATAATTACAGCGTTCACAACGTAGCGATAAAAACAAAAGGATCGCACAGCCTAAAACTACAAATGTATACAGAATCATCAAATTGTATTCTTTACACTTACGGTCGAAGACTAAGCATTCTCAAAGGCTTCTACCAAGGAGGCACAACCTAAATGAAGACAATAACCCATGAAAACATAGAAATCGAAAACTTTACTGATTGGTACGTTCAACTACATAAAACGCATTCTGGAATAATGGGCGCGGAATGGGATAAAGAAAAGAAACTTCTGAAACTCTTCTATGAAGACAGTGCAACAGAACTAACCAAAGAAGAACTGAAAAACATCCCAATCCCCACAATTCTAACATTCCGTAAAACACCACCAAAAATAGACATCCCAAACGCAACGGCCGTCAGCGAGAACGAGTTCCGAGTGGAATCTTTCGATGTTAAAACATCACGCAAAACAGTCAAAGAAAAATATCCAGAATTTGAAGAAGTGAAGTAAAAAATGTCAAGAAAACTTGAACCAATCGATTTTATTCGGGCAATTATGGTGCCCGAATCGGTCGAGAAAGGAACTCCTGCATACCTAGCAGATCAAGAATTCCAGCGATGGGTTATAGAAAACTCTAGCGTAGTTTTGCAACGCTACAAACAATCACAATCAAAACTTCACTGGACAAAAAATCAAGAGAAAAATGCCCTCATAGGATTTAGCGGCCAACTGGCATTTGAGAGACTTCTGCAATACCTGAAAATACCCTACGACACAGATGAACCGACGGAACGAATCCGCAAGCCTTTCGACTTCAAATTATCCATAGGAACCGTCGAAGTCAAATCATACGATCACTATTGCCAATATACGATAATCAAACAAAGCGAATGGAAAGGAAACGATTTTGTGGTAGTATGGCAATACACAGATAACACATACGAACGCATAATACTCAAAGGATGGCTAAGAAAAGCCGAACTGGAATCATATCCCATAATCCCTAAAGGACAATGCCCTCAAACGTCACTTGCATCGGCAAGAGTAATACCTATGGAAAAACTGCACGATCCGAAAACGTTCGTGGAAAAACTCAACGCCTAGAGTATCGCAAGTTATACGACAAGTATGGTCTTTCCCATAGTTCGAAGGACTCCACACAGGATGGGGAGTATCACAAGGACTCTCTTGATATATATTAAAACATTGTACCGTACCTACAAGTGCATCGATCTATGTTGAAATGATGATGGCCGCTGGGGTAGGAGTGGGACACTCAGAATTGCGCACTATAATGTATTCGTATAAGAATATCTCATCTCATACAGAGAGTAGGGTACATCATGGATTTGATGGTGGAGGCTAGGTTGGGAGTACCACCCCCCAAGTCGCAGGATGCCACACTACATATAATTTATTCTCAAGTATGCTATATACAAAGGTCTATTCATCATCAAATTGATGGCGATGCTTCCACGTTCAACCTTCCGTTCGTTTTCTTATCCATCACGGTCAGAACTCTTAGAGGTACGGTACATATATTTTATATATTTAAGAAGAGGGCTTGTGATAGACCCCATCCCCTTAGAGAGTTCCGTCCGCGATGGTAACGGGAGTAACGCCAACATAGTGCAACAACCTCACACTGGCACTACCATAGGATTGCTCAATCACAAGATAAATAATAAGAATGGGGTACTCAGTATAAAGGCAACCGACTATGGGAAAGACCATGAAAATCGGGATAGTGCGGTCTAACTTTCAAACGCAATTAAGACAGAGAAACTATTTGGCTTTGATTTTCTCTCTGATTATGAACCAAATAACAATAGCTACACAACCAACAACAAAAGAGGGAATAACGACTTGTTCATAGACGTTCAGCATTATAAACATAAGTGAAAAGAAAAGAACAAGAATCAATAGAGGAGACAAGCTCGCCTTAAGCATCTTTTTGAATTCGATTTTGATAGATTTTTTCTCACGCTTTCTTACCTTTGTGATTGAGGTAAGTAGAGCGAACACTGCCAACAGTGCCAACGCGTAAGGTAGGCGAGTCGGATAAGCATAATAGCCAAAAAGCATCACTAACGTCAATAATGCAAAGAAATCGAACTGAAGCAATGCAGTAGCTATATCTCGACAAACTCCAGCAACACCTTTTCCGAGAATGTCTTCAGATAGACCGAATACCATAAAAAAAGCATAGAATGACCAAAAGAGAATGGTCAAATCGAAAAAGACAATAACGTTCAAAGTGTTCTGTCCTAATGTCACTTCCATCTCAGAATACTGAACCCTTACAGAGGTCAAAACAGCTAACAACCCTAATACGAAAAGACCTCTCATTTCTTCATTCTTGGTTACGTTCAACTATTCGACCAATACACTAATCCAACACTCAATATTTAAACAAATCACGTCTGCAAAATTCACAGAAGATTTATGCATCCCGCACCCTGTTTGGCAAGTTTTTCTTTCATCCAAAACAGAAAAAAGAGTCCGCGCATTAGCAAATGATATAGGTGAAAATATGGAATGCCAGAAATGTCCAATGATAGAAGAGTGTAATAACATACAAGAGAGTATCAAGAACACCAAAATGGTAACAGGGTTCAGTGTAATAAAAGTGAAGTTCTGTCCTCTTGCCATTGCCGTCGCAAAGACAATCAATGATATGAAATTTTGATGCCTAGTTCTACGCAGAGAACTACGTTGTGTATTACCTATACGAAATAAGGGGTAAGGTACTGGGAAATTCGGGGAAATTCGAAGGTACGGGGGGTCGCATTTGATAATTGATGTTTGCCCCGTGGTTCTTTTGTCAATCGGAACTTGAACGAAGTTGATCGGTTGTTCATACTGCGCATGGATGCGCCTATGTGTGTGTGAACGGAGCGTGAATCATGTCGCTTGTGCTTAAAGGAACTCAAATCGTTGCACGCACGATTCTTAGTATGGGATAAGCACATGTCATAAAAGTATGTATTTCTTAACAAGTATGTATGTTTGGATATGTATATTCTTGACCGTGCGAACACAGCGAATTTACACGAAGGTGTTAATAGAAAGAAGGTGAGAGGGCTATCTTAAGTCTTACGATATTAGTATAAGTCTAATGGCATGGTCTTTTTACCATACCTTCTAAGATGTACGGCACATGGCACATGATCCGTTGTGTCGTTCCATCTTAACTGTGCTGAAGGCCTACCTAGAAGTGAATCAACGCAAAAATTGAGTACACAGCACACAGGAAACTTGAAACGGATGCCGCTAATGAAATCGCTTACAATGGTCAATAGCTGAACGTTAAACGGCGCTTGATCTAGCATTATAACTGTCTCTCCGTATCCTTTTTCGTTCCCGATCTGATCCGCATATTCGTAACTAAGAGGAAAGTCTCGATATTTTTTGTAAGTTCTCTTCGTTCCTTTCTGCCAGACTACAGTAGTGCGCATGGTAGAACATACAGCAAGAAAGGATTTATATTTTGCCTTATTCTTATGATTATGACTAGGAATAGGAGTAGAAATGAAAAATCGTGTGCCATACGTTCCCGAATAGTGAACGAAGCCTTATTCTATGTGTTTTTTCCTGTCCTTTATCCCTAGACCCCTTTTTCAAAAATAGAAAAAGAGGGAAGTTCTAAGTTTCGTTTGAAACTACGATTTTTCCGCTTGGTAACACCGTTACGAATCTGAATCCTCGCGCAATGTAGTTTTCTAGTTCGTTCTCGGCTATGATGAATTGACAATCTTCACGCTTGATAACCTCAAGTTCTGTCTTTTTCAGTCTCTCTGGGATAGTGTCTATTTCTTGTGTGGATTTGGCTTCTATCAAAAGTTGTTCTAGTTGGCCTATCTTCTGTTCGTGCCAATCCATGAGTTTGGCCATGTCTCTCATTTGTTGTTTGCGTCTTTCCAGATCGCTTACTTCTGTCTTTTCGCTCAGGTCTAAATACGGTAATGCGCTTTTGTATGCTTCGCGCAATTCTTCTACTTTAGGTTGACTATACGGTTGTTCTTCGCCTGCAACCTTGTGTCTCAGAATCTTCTTGATCCAATTCGGTTGAAGTCTCGCTGTTTCTAACGCTGTTTGCACGAATCTTCTAAAATCGTGTGGAGAAAAGCGTATTCCCGTGTCCTTGCTTCGCTGTTTGAAGATTCTGCTTACGGTTCCAATCGTGAGTTTAGTGTATGGCTTGGTCACGGTCACAAACATGTCGCTTTCTGGCGTTACCTGTTTCTGTTCTTGTCGTTCTCTCCATTCACGATAGGCTAGAAGTGCTTTTCTTGCGTATGGCGTTAGAAACGTGACTTGTTGAACGTTTTCGTATTTGCCTTTTCCTTTTCCTTTGATCTCCGAACTTTTTAATCCTATGTGTGGAATGTCCAAGTTTTTTTCTATCAGGTCACTCCAAACGTGACTCCACTTCAACAACGGTAGGCTTCCTTCGCTTATTCCCGTAGACGCCACAAGACTGATTAAGGCCTTGTCTCGGAATGTCGCTCCTTCTAGGAACTTCAGCAATGTTTCTTTATTTGGAACTCGGTATGATTTAATCTTCACCAGCGTGATCTTTCCCGCTCCACTGCTCAAGTCTTGGTAGTTCCACTTGAAGAAGGATTTCGCGCTTATGGCTATACCCCATATTAGGCTGTTGGGATAGCCCGTTTTTTGCGCGCTTTCGACAAACTCATCTAACAGGTCTTCCGCATCGTGGTCTTTACTGTTTCTCTTAAGCTCTATGAGTTCAATGGGTGTTTTCTCCGTAGTTTCGCAATAACGGATTAGTGATCTGGTATAGTTGTTTCTTGTGACTGGCGATTCTATCTTTCGTAACCACCTTTTAGTTTCTGGATATTTCTGTGCGAACGGTTCTAACTCTTCTTTCTTCACTTCTCTTCTCAATTTCTCCGTGTTCATCTTTTCACTACCTTGAGATACTACTGTGATGGTCTAATATAAACAAGTACGTATGCTTACAGTCATTTTATAACATAAGAACGGAGTCAAAGGAAATTCACCCACTAAAGGAAAGCATGGAGAGAACACTAACGGAGTTAGCCACACTGAAAAGGGAAATGAGAAGAATCGACGAAAAGATGACGTTTCCAGGCCTCTGTGCAGCTTGCGGAAAACCATTGATGCCAGAGTTCAACGTGTGCCCATATTGCGGCGAGAGCGTGAAACTGCAACACGCCCCTATTATCAAATTAAGGGATTACAAGTGAAACCTCTAGTTTTCACACGTCCTTGAGCTTTTCCTTCAGAACCTTGCTCACTCGTGCAGCGTCAACCTTGCCTCGCAAATCCTTCATGAGAAAGCCCATAATGACGCCAAAGCCAGCCTCGCCCCGCTCCTTCATCAAGTTCCTGTTTTCGGAAAGGACCTTACTCACTAATGTCTCAAGCTCATCTCCAGAGACTGCTTTCAAGCCAAGAGCAGTTATTGCGTCCTGCACTGTTTTGCCCCCGTTTTTTGACAGACAAATAACCACATCTGAGATTGACTCCTTCATCAGACTTCCTGAGCCTACGTGCTTCAAAATCTCTTTGATCTGGCTCTCGGAAATTCTGTCGACTCGGACGCCATCACGTTTCAGAGCTTTCAAGGTTTCCGTCAAAAACACAGCTATGATAGTCGGTGACACACCACTCTCCTTTGTGACAGTTTCAAAGAGCCCTGCGTGCTGTGATTCAAGGATCTGCTTGGCCAGTTTCTGGTTTAGTCCATACCCACTTACTAGCCGACTCATTTTTTGCTCTGGTAGCTCAGGCAACTTTGAACGAATTGTTTGTATGTAATCCTGAGTTATCTGGATTTGCGGGATGTCCGTTTCGGGGTACATCCTTGCAGCGCCTGGCTTGGGCCTCATGTAGCGTGTTGTTCCATCTGGGTTTGCAGCGCGTGTCTCTTCTGGAACACCTTTAATAGCTTCCTTGGCTCTCTCAACGACTGCCTTGAGCGCGTCTCGAGCGTTTTCCAAACCATCTGCGACAAAGACGACTGCATCATCTTCTTCTGCTTTAACGAATGCCCTCAAATCATGGACTTCCTCTGCTGTCACTCCATACGCTGGCATTTCGTCAGTATGAAATATCCCGCCAACTCTTCCCCAGAACCGCGCTCTATCAGCCATTTCGGTTCCAAGACGAAAATCCGGCAACAGCTCTCTTTTCAGGAAGCCACTGAACTTTGGAAGCCTAACAGCTAATACCTGCTGCTTATTGTCCAAGGCTCTCCGAATCACTTTTGACTTTGTCAGCTTGAAGACATCAGTAACTTCGTTGAATTCCGCTCTTATTTCATCTTCTTTGATTCCATTTCCGCGCAGCTCCTCACTGATTTTGAGAAGGCTGAGTTGACGCTGAACCTCGAATTCCACGGCCAAAGGCACGAGTTCAAGCTCCTGCACGCCCTTTATTTCTATCAGTGCACCATTTGTGATTGATACATTGATGTCTTGGCGGATCGTGCCCAACCCCCGTTTTACCTTCCCCGTTGCTCTAAGAATGCTTCCAATAGCTAGAGCAACTTCCCCTGCTTCGTTTGGCGAATATATGACGGGTGCTGTGGTGACTTCTATCAAAGGTATGCCTAATCGGTCAATGTGATAACGTATTATGTTGCCCTCTTCATCGCCCGTTTTTCTGGCGGCGTCTTCCTCAAGACTCAAATGCTGAATCGGAATAACCTTTTCTCCCACCTGTATCTTGCCATCCAAAGCTATCGCGCATGTTCTCTGAAAACCTGTGGTGTTCGAGCCGTCAATGACTGTCTTGCGCATCACGTGAATTTCATCCACTGGCTTGGCATTCATCATGAGAGCCACTGTTAGGACCGTGTTGACTGCTTCCACGTTCAACGGGTGTGGAGGTTCTTCATCCATTTCAACAAGACACGATGTTTCAGTACTTGCCTCGTACTTGATCTTCACCCCTTTCTGAAACTCGAAGAAAGCGGCAGGATCTATTTGACCAAGTTCGCTCTGCGTCGGTCTGAGTCTGCGCAGAAACTTGATCGCTGGTTCCTCTTTGGAAAGTTCTGGTCTGCAATTACAGAATAGCTTCGATGAGGTGTCAAGCTGTTGATGAACTTCCAAGCCAATTTTCAATCCAATCTTCTCATAGTTCACTTCCAACTCGTACACAACCTTCAATCTTTTTCCATTCTACT
>Ga0315274_10011852_pt1 | contig 12470 bp, 13 predicted proteins | sample YL17G02_20_MG_FD_203700 | JGI IMG/M metagenome (GOLD analysis project Ga0315274, IMG submission 203700) | Sediment microbial communities from Yellowstone Lake, YNP, Wyoming, USA - YL17G02_20 | ecosystem: Environmental > Aquatic > Freshwater > Lake > Sediment | place: USA: Wyoming | collected... | reverse complement strand
ACACGGGGAAAAATTATTCGAAACGCTTATAAATCGTGAGGAGATGGCTAAAGCTGAAGATCTTGGGGATTATTATCGAGTACCCGCGGATTGCCGAGACTTAAATTATTCTTGTTACTTTACTGAGGGGAAACGAAAAATATCCATCCAGCAGGAGTATAATTCACACATAACGCGCAGACTTGATGTCGAAGAACTTGTGGAGATGCTTCTCCGTTTGGAAATTGTTCAGGAAGCGTTGAAAACAGGACGGATTAACCATTAGACGATAAACGAAAATGAAAATTCTAGTAACAGGTGCGCGAGGATTCCTTGGCCGAAACCTTATAGTCGCGCTCCGGCGAAATCCCGATCATGTTATTTATGAATATGATCTTGATTCACCTCCCGAATCTTTGGAAGCAGCGCTCGCTTCGGCCGATGTGATTTATCATCTGGCAGGCGTGAACCGCCCCCGAGATCCTGATGAGTTTATAAGCGGAAACGTGGAGTTCACGGCTTATCTCTGCGAAGCATTAAGCCGGTTGGGGCGGAATCCAGCCTTGGTTTTTGCATCCTCTAGCCAGGCCGCCCTAGATAATCCCTATGGCTTGTCGAAAAGGAAGGCTGAGGAGATTCTTGCGGATTTCGGCCGATCGACAGGGGCAAAGGTGGCGGTCTTCCGCCTGCCGGGCGTCTTCGGGAAATGGTGCCGCCCGAACTATAATTCCGTGGTGGCGACATTTTGCAATAACATAGCCAGTGGATTGCCTATCCAGATCTCCGACCCGGACCGAGAGATCGAGATTGTTCATGTGGATGATGTTATAGCCGCGTTCTTGTCTTTGCTGAGCCCAAGAGAGACGGTTCAAGGCGCGGCGTTTGTTGATGTCAAGCCCGTTTTCTTGGTGAAATTGGGTCATCTTGCAGAAAAACTGCAGGCATTTCATTCTTGCCGGGATTCGCTGGCCCAGCCGAGCCTGGAGGATCCGTTTGACCGCCGCCTGTTCGGCACGTATATGTCCTATTTGCCAGAGGATTCTCTGGCACATGAATTGCCTCAAAAAAGGGACCAACGCGGCGCGCTTGCGGAGTTCCTCAAGCTCGCCGGCCATGGCCAGATCTTCATATCCAGGACCGGGCCAAGAATCACCCGCGGGAATCACTATCATGACCTCAAAGTTGAAAAGTTCGTCGTCCTTGGGGGGGAGACAATCATCCGCCTCCGTCATATGATCTCGGGAGCGGTTGTTGAGTATCCGGTCACGGGCCATGAAATGAAGGTGGTTGACATTCCTCCAGGGTGGACTCATTCTATAGAAAATGTCGGCATGGGAGAACTCATCGTGTTATTTTGGTCAAGCGAAGTCTTCGACCCGGCCCGGCCTGATACATACGCCGCGGAGGTGAAGGGATGAATAAGCTCAAGGTCATGACCGTCGTCGGGACGCGGCCCGAAATCATCCGACTTTCTCGCGTCATCGCCGCCTTGGACCGGGAATGCGACCACGTCCTCGTGCACACGGGACAGAACTATGACTATGAGCTCAATCGGATATTTTTCGAAGATTTAGATATTCGTGAACCAAATATTTTCCTCGATGCCGCGGGGAAAACAGCTTGCGAGACCATTGGCCGAATCATCGCCAAAATGGATGAAGGGCTTCAAAAAGAGAATCCCGAGGCCCTTCTGGTCCTGGGTGATACCAACTCCTGCCTAGCAGTCTACCCGGCTAAGCGCCGGAAGATTCCCATATTCCATATGGAGGCCGGCAATCGGTGCTTCGACCAACGCGTGCCCGAGGAGATCAATCGAAAGATCGTAGACCATATCGCCGACATCAACCTGCCTTATAGTTCGATCTCCCGCGAGTACCTTCTCAGGGAGGGGATTCCGCCCGACCGGATCATCAAGACCGGCAGCCCGATGTACGAAGTCCTTCATTATTATATGCCCAAGATACAGAAGTCGGATGTCCTCGAACGCCTCGGCTTGAAGGCTAGGGAATACTACGTAGTCAGTTCTCATAGGGAAGAAAACGTCGATTCGGCTCCTCATTTTAATGGTTTTATCCGAATCCTAAACGGGCTGGCCGAAGATTACGGCAAACGCGTTATTGTAACCACGCACCCAAGGACGAGGAAAAGGATCGAGGCCGAGAAACCGCGCGTGGGGCCGAATATCCTGCTTTCAAAGCCGTTCGGGTTCCTCGACTATGTGAAACTGGAGATTGACGCCCTGGCCGTTTTGTCCGACAGCGGCACGATCACAGAGGAATCGAATATTCTCAACTTCCCCGCGTTGAACATCCGCGAAGCCCATGAAAGGCCGGAAGGAATGGAAGAGGGGGCGGTGATGATGGTAGGGTTGGACTATGAGAATGTACAACGTGGGCTTGCCGTCCTCGCCGCACAGCCGCGCGGCGAAGACCGGAAGCTGCGAATAGTTTCGGACTATGCAGTTCCGAACGTCTCTGATAAAGTTCTTCGCATCATCGTGAGCTATACGGATTATGTGAACTCAGTGGCTTGGCGTAGAAACTGATGCTCTCATCTCAACCTTATGATCTGATTAACTGCACCGAATAAATTACCTTTCCTCTGAATGAAAGTTTTAGTTCTGACTCAGTGGTATCCCCCGGAACCTGTTCTACTTATCCAAGAGCTAGCACAGACTTTGCAGAAAAGTGGGCATGGCGTCACGGTCCTGACTGGTTTCCCCAACTATCCCTCTGGGAAGATCTACCCCGGCTATCATATTCGGTTAATTCAACGCGAGATCTTAAATGATATCCCTGTGGTCAGAGTGCCGCTTTATCCTGAGCACAGTCTTTCGGGTCTGTGGCGAATCTTAAATTACGTCTCTTTTGCTTTAGCCAGCTCTATTCTCGGATTCTTTGTAACCTCAAAACCTGACGTCATTTTTGTATATCATCCGCCTTTGACAATTGGTTTGCCGGCTTTCGTACTCAGCCGGTTGTGGGGCGTTCCTTTCGTTTACCAGATACAAGATATGTGGCCGGAAACCCTAAGAGCCACGGGCATGATGAAAAACGCTCGATTGCTACGTTGGGTCGGCCGATTTGCCCGGTGGATCTACAAGAAAGCACATACGATCCTCGTGATATCGCCCGGCTTTCGTCGAAATCTCATAGATAAAGGAGTCCCTGAACCTAAGATACGGGTTGTATCAAACTGGATCGATACGGGTGTATATAAGGCCATCGATTGCGACCATGAGTTGGCCGAGAAGCTGGGATTATATGAGCGTTTCAATATCATGTATGCCGGTAATATGGGCGAAGCCCAAGGACTAGAGACGGTTCTTGAAGCGGCCGCTCTACTTTCAGATATTCAAGCTGTGCAGTTCGTTTTGTTCGGCGAGGGGACTGCTCTCCCCCGGTTAAAGAGGTTCGTTGAAGAAAAGGACCTTAAGAATGTTCGTTTTATGGGGCGTTATCCTCATCAAACGATGCCAAGTCTGTATGCCTTGGCCGACATACTCTTGGTTCATCTCAAAGACGATCCACTCTTTCGTATAACAATCCCCTCAAAGACGCTGGCTTACTTAGCTTCAGGAAAACCGATTATTGTAGCGGCAACGGGCGATGTGGCCGATATGATTAATTCCGCTGGAGCGGGAATCGCATGTCCACCGGGAGACCCTCAGGCTTTGGCGGAGTCAGTCCGTCACCTATATCAAATGACAGCCGAGCAACGCTGGGCCTTAGGAGAAAGAGGGCGGCAAATAGCAACGAGAGAATACGACCGAGATATCTTGATCCCCAAAATTGAACAAGAGTTGCTGATAGCCTCAGTAACGAGAACACAATAAGCTTGATGTATCGAAAATTAGGGAAGAGGCTTTTCGATCTGCTTCTGACAGCTCTCTCGTTGATCATTTTGGCTCCGGCAATAGCAGTGCTGGCCTTGCTCGTCCGAATCAGGATAGGACGACCAAGCCTATTCAGGCAATTTCGGCCTGGATTGAACGGCAACGGGTTCATTTTGTATAAGTTCCGTACGATGTCAGATGAATATGATAAAAAAGGGAAATTAATGCCCGATAGTCTTCGCCTATATCGACTAGGGAGGTTCATGCGCAATTTTAGCCTCGATGAGCTTCCTGAGCTTTTCAATGTCCTAAAAGGCGATCTGAGTCTGGTTGGTCCTCGGCCCCTGCTTCCCCAATACTTGGGGCGGTACAGCCCAGAACAAATGCGGCGGCACGAAGTAAAGCCAGGAATTACAGGGTGGGCTCAAGTGAATGGACGAAACGCGATAACTTGGGAAGAAAGATTCATGCTTGATGTTTGGTACGTGGATCATGTAACTTTTTGGCTCGATGTTAAGATTCTTGCGCTAACTGTGTGGAAAGTGATAAAGCGGGAAGGGATCAATCAGCCTGGGCATGCCACGATGAAAGAATTCATGGGGAGCGGGGATCGCGAATGAGCAAAGGCGTATACATCTACGGGGCGGGCGGCCACGCGAGGGTCATCGTGGACATTCTCATATCCGAAAGAAAGAAAGTTCTAGGCTTTATCGATGACGATCCGGCGAAATGGGGGAAAAACAACTTTGGTTATGAAGTTATCGGCTATGACGCATTTCTGGAACAGAGAGAGGGAATGGGTTTCTGGGTGATTATAGGAATCGGCGACCATGTGGTCAGAAAACGCGTAGCTGCGAATATGGAGATCGCTGGAAAGGCGCAATTCGACACTGCGGTCCATTCATCCGCCGTTATAGGAATAAACACGAGCATCGGTCAGGGGACGGTCGTCATGGCGGGCGCTGTGATCAACTGCGGTTCAACAATCGGACAGCATGTTATCATCAACACAGGGGCCTCTATTGATCATGATTGTAAAATAGACGAATTTGTCCATGTTTCCCCAGGAGCACATCTCGGAGGAGGCGTCGTTATTGGGGCAGGGAGCTGGATCGGGTTAGGAGCCTTAATCATCAATAACTGCAGGATCGGGAGGAACGCTATCGTAGGAATTGGAGCGGTAGTGATAAGAGATATTCCAGATTCATGCGTGGTAGCCGGTAATCCAGCCCATATTCTAAGAATGAACGAAGAGCGAGGCTAATATGTCACGGATCTACCTTTCCCCACCGCATATGTCCGGATTCGAGGAGCAATTTGTGGCGGAAGCATTCCAATCGAACTGGATTGCGCCGCTCGGTCCGATGGTTGACGCTTTCGAGAAGGAAATATGCGGATATATCGGCGTTGAGAATGGAACGGCGCTATCGTCTGGGACGGCGGCCCTCCATTTAGCGATGCTACTCCTCGATATCAAAGCCAATGATGAAGTTTTGTGCCCGACGCTGACTTTCAGCGCGTCGGCGAACGCGATTACCTACGTCGGCGCGCGACCCGTATTTATCGATTGTGACCGGAAAACTTGGAACATGGACCCGGATCTTTTCGAGGAAGAACTCAATGCACGCATGGCGAAAGGCCGCAAGCCTGGCGCCGTAATTGCGGTCGACCTTTATGGCCAATGCGCCGATTACGGACGCATCGAGGAGATCTGCCGAAAATATGCAGTGCCGCTTATCGAGGATTCGGCCGAGGCGTTGGGCGCCACCTGCAATGGGAGAAAAGCCGGAGCTTTTGGCAAGATGGCAGTATTTTCTTTCAATGGGAACAAAATCATTACGACTTCGGGCGGAGGAATGCTTGTTTCAGACGACGAATCGCTCATTGCCCGAGCTCGTTTCCTGGCCACCCAGGCTAGGGATCCGGCACCCCATTATCAGCATTCTACGATCGGATACAATTACCGCATTAGCAATATCCTTGCGGCTATTGGGCGCGGACAGCTGAGAGTGCTTAATGAACGTGTCAAGGCTCGAAGGCGCAATTTCGATTATTATCAGCAGCATCTGGGGCAACTGCCCGGGATTTCCTTCATGCCGGAAGCGCCCTACGGACGTTGTACGCGATGGTTAACCTGCATCGTTATTGATCCGGAAGCTTTCGGGGCAAACCGGGAGGATATCCGTCTCACCCTTGAAAAAGAGAATATAGAAGCTCGGCCCCTCTGGAAGCCGATGCACCTCCAGCCGGTGTTCGCCGGATGCCATATCTTGGGAGGAGCCGTATCCGCCGGCCTCTTCGAACGCGGCTTGTGCTTGCCTTCCGGAAGCCAGATGACATACAATGACCTCGAGCGCGTGGTGGGGACCATTAAGAGCTGTTGTAAAACGGCTTGATCAGCGCTATCGAACTTCAAACACCCCGGGGGAGGGGTTTCTTTTATTGATAGGAATCGGAAGATGAATTCGATCATCAGTCGCGTTTTCAGTAAGGTCAGCCAGGGGTTCATCGACCTGATAGTATTTGCCCTGTCTTTGTTCGCGGCGTATTTCATCCGCTTCGAGGGAGCCATCCCGGGCGAGTTCATTAGGCAGATAGCGGTCCTCCTGCCATACGTCATTATTGCCCGGTCCATTTCCTTCCAGGCGTTTTCCGTCTACAAGATTGTCTGGCGATATATCTCCATCCATGATGTCCGGCGAATCCTCAAGGGAATTCTCCCGGTGACCGCGCTGTTGATCCTGGCCCGTTATTTCGCGCCCCAACGCCTCACCATGCTGCGCATCCCCATCAGCGTCATAACCCTCGAATTCCTCCTGATCCTCCTGGGGACATCGGGGATCCGGATGGTGCGGAGGATCACGATGGAGATAGCGCAGCGGGAGAGCCTGACCCGCCGGAGGAACGGCGCGGTCAAAAGGGTCCTGCTCATCGGGGCGGGCGACGCCGGGAATATGGTGGCTAAGGAATTGAGTCAGAGAACGGATCTGGGAATGGAAGTCGAGGGGTTCGTCGACGACGATCCGAAGAAGTTCAACGCTGTTATCCAGGGGATTAGGGTCCTCGGGAGCACGGCCCAGATCCCCGAGATCGCCCGGCGAATGAAGATCGACGAGGCCATCATCACCATTGTTAACGCGTCTTCGCGGGAGATCCGGCGGATCGTCGAGTTGTGCGAGAGCGCGGGCGTCAACAAGGTCAAGATCGTCCCCGGGCTGTTCGAGATGCTCGATGACAGGGTCAAGATCACCAAGATCCGGGAGGTTAATATTGATGATCTGCTGGGCAGGAACGTTGTCGATATCGAGACGCATCATCCCGACGTCGAAAAGCATTATCGGGGAAAACGCATCCTTGTGACGGGGGCTGGGGGGTCGATCGGAAGCGAGCTGTGCCGGCAGCTGTGCACGTATTGGCCGAAGGAGCTTATCCTCATAGACAAGGACGAGAACAGCATCTTCGAGATCGACAACGAACTCCAGGGCTGCGCGAAGGGGTTGCGGGTGACTCCCATCATCTCCAACATCAAGAACGCAAAGCAATTGGAGACGATCTTCACCAATTTCAAACCCGAGGTCGTCTTCCACGCGGCGGCCCATAAACACGTCCCGCTCATGGAATTCAACGTTTGCGAAGCGATCATCAACAACGTGCAGGGAACGTTGAACGTGGTGAAGCTGGCCGACCGGTATGGGGTGGAAAGCTTCATCTTCATCTCCACGGACAAGGCTGTGAACCCGACGAGCGTCATGGGGGCCACCAAGAAGATTGGCGAGATCATCGTCCAGGACATCGCGGCCAGGAGCGCGACGAAGTACGCATGCGTCCGGTTCGGGAACGTCCTGGGGAGTCGGGGGAGTGTCGTGCCGCTTTTTCAGAAGCAGATCGCCCGGGGCGGGCCGGTGACGGTGACCCACCCGGACGTCGAACGGTTCTTTATGTCGATCGCGGAGGCCGTCTCGCTTATTATCCAGGCGGGCTCGATCGGGACCAAAGGCGAGATCTTCGTCCTCGACATGGGGAAGATGGTGAAGATCGCGGACCTGGCCAGGGACCTCATCCGGCTATCTGGGATAAGGGACGGCGATATCGAGATCACGTATACGGGATTACGGCCGGGAGAGAAGCTCTACGAAGAGATCATGATCGACAAGGAACGGGACAAGGTCACGCAGTTCGAGAAGATCTTCGTCGAGCCGCCGGTGGAGTACGTGAACAGCGATCTGGGGAAGAGGCTCGAAGAGCTGGTTGCGGTCGCGGAAAAAGGCGAGGACGCCGAGATTATTCGCCACTTCCAGGAAATGAACATCGGCTACCAGGGAGACTGGCGCGGCGGTGGGCGGTAAGCGCAGGCGCTCGGTGTAGCCGCGGGCTTCAGCCTGCGCTTGAGCCGCAACCTAAAGGTTGCGGCTACAACAAGAAAGAGCTTAGGCTAAAGCCTGAGGCTACAAAAAGGGACAATCCGGCGCGGGAAAAGCAGAGGCGCGGCCTCTGCTTTTGTTGTAAATGGGGCATGAGGCGAGGGCGAGCTGATATGCGCGCGAAGAGCCCCGGGCAAGGAGAAAGGATGCGACTCAGGAAAACGGCCGGGGTGTGGATGGACCGCATTTTCCTGGGGGTTGTTCTGGCCGCTGCTCCCCTATTTTTGTTCCCGCGGGCGCGGTACGCCTGGGTGGGCATTGTTTTGGGAAGCATGTTGGTTGCGCGCGGGGCGATTTGGGGCCGGTTCTTGGAGCGGACACCCCTGGACTGGGCAGTAGGAGTGCTGGGACTTATGATCCTGGCGACTTGTTTCGTGGCGCCGGACATCGAGTTCAGCATGGGGAAGATCGCCGGGGCGCTTTACGGGATACTGCTGTATTACGCGGCGGTGGCGGTGATAAGGACGGAGTGGGCGATAAGGGCCGGCGTTTATGCCTTCGTATTGGTGGGCGTCACATTGGCGGCGTTCGGTATCGTGGGGGCTATGCTTCTTGGGCCCGAGCAGGCGTTCGTGAGAGTCCTGCCGGGGCTGACGAAGTATATACCCAAGCACAATTGGGCCCTGCCGGGGGCGGAGGCTGGGTTCAACCCGAACGCAGTCGGAGGAAGCCTGCTCTGGGTAACCCCGTTGGCGCTATTTCTAGCGGGCGCGCTTCTGGACAAGGGGAAACGGGTCGCGGCGAAGGCTCCGGTTAAAGCCGAGGGAAGCGAGCCAGGCCAGACAGGCGCAAATTGCACACACGGAGCCACCCAAGAAGCCGGAGGGACTGCGGAAATTGCATCTGAGGGGCCGGAGCGCAAGAAGTCGGTCCGGGGGCAAGGCCGCCTTCTATGGCTTATCTGCCTTACTTTGGCTTCAGTGGTGCTTCTCGCGGCGCTTTTCCTGTCGCAGTCCTATGGGACCTGGATAGCTCTGATAATGAGCGTTTGGCTGATAGGCCTGAACTCGAAATGGAAGGTCTGGAGCCTAGCGGGGGCGCTCGTCCTCTGCGGGGCGGTTTACACGATAGGCCCGCTGAGGAGGGCGGTCCGCCCGATCGCGATGACAGGGACAACGGGGACGGGCGAGACCGCGCCGACGGCTAACGTCGTGCGGGTCAAGATCGAACAGAGGTACGGGTTTTGGACGGCGGGGGTCGGAGCGATACGGAGAGCGCCGGTTTTAGGGGTCGGGATGAACCGTTTGCGGCTCGATCCCGGAATTAGCTACGAAAACGCCCACGCCCATAACCAGTTCATCACGGCAGGCGCCGAATTGGGAATTCCGGGGCTGGTGGCTTATATCGCTATCCTGATAGGCGCGGGCTGGATGGCATGGGTGGTATGGAAGCGGAGCGGCGACCCGTGGATGCGGGCGGCCGCAGCCGGGCTCATCGCCGGCCAGGCGGCATTCCACATATTCGGGTTGGGGGATGCCATCGCGCTCGGCTCTAAGCCTGGGGCCTTGTTCTGGGCCTCGCTGGCGCTCATCGCGGCTATGTATAATTACCCCAAGGAGGGCAAACGAACGTGAACGGACTCAAACGAGGCATGGGGTGGATCCCGGATTATCCGGACATCCGGGATTACACGAAAGAGACCGCGGAAGTGCGGGAGATATTGGCCGGGCGGGTGGCCGGCGGGGAGGTCATTCGCGGAGCAGGCAAGGCGGGGCGGTCGCGCGCGGCGCTCCCGGCGAGCGTCGATCTCCGCGAATGGTGCTCGGCCGTCGAGGACCAGGGGATGCTCGGTTCGTGCACGGCCAACGCCGGGGCCGGGGTCATCGAATACTACGAGCGGCGGGCCTTCGGGAAGCACGTCGAGGCCTCTCGCCTTTTCCTCTACAAGGTCACCAGGAACCTGATGAAGATGAAGGGCGACACCGGGGGATTCCTCCGGACAACCATGGGGGCGATGGTCCTCTTCGGCGTCCCGCCCGAGGAATACTGGCCCTATACCGACAGCCAGGACGGGTTCGACCGGGAGCCGCCGGCTTTCTGCTACGCCTTCGCCCAGAACTACCAGGCCATCAAGTATTACCGGCATGACCCCCCGGGGAGCAAGCCCGCCGAGGTCCTGGAGAGGGTCAAGGGCGCGGTGGCCGCCGGGCACCCTTCGATGTTCGGGTTCACGGTCTACAGCTCCATCGAACAGGCGGGGAAGACGGGCCGCATCCCCTTTCCCGGGCCGAGGGAGAGGATCGAGGGCGGGCATGCCATCGTGGCCGTGGGCTATGACGACAAGATGAAGATCGAGAATAAGGGGGACGGCGCCAAGGGCGCGGGAGGAGCGAAGGGCGCGCGGGAAGCCGGGAAGGCGGCGGGGCCGGCGACGACAGGCGCGTTCCTGATACGCAATTCCTGGGGAGCCGGCTGGGGGGAAGCGGGCTATGGCTGGCTGCCTTACGAATATCTGACGCGCGGGCTGGCTGAGGACTTCTGGAGCGTGCTGAAGAAGGAATGGATTGACACTGGCGAATTCGTGGAATAGGGGCGATTCATAATAAATTAGCATTATTGTTAATTAATCGAGAACGTGGAAAGCGAGAGAGATCAAGCGGATTATGTCTATGAAAGGGAAACTGGAATTCGATCTCACGGCCGATGAGATGAGGCACGCGGAGCGCTGATCAAGGCGGGGAATCACCCATGATCGAAAAGAAGTCCCTCGTTATGATCGTGATGCCGTGCCTCAACGAGGAGGCCTACATCGGGAAAGCGCTCAGGATTAAAGCACTCATCCGGCTTCTGGATAATCGCGACAGGATCGCTTCGTGCGGGATGAACCTGGGGATCGCCCAGGCCGCCGGGTTCCTCTTTAGGCTCGTCAAATGGTGATGATTTATAAAATCCGAAAATGTTCATAAAAACGCACAATAATACTTGACAAACGTGTGCGAACGATTATATTAATATTGTGCGAGAATTAACACCAGGACAACTCATCATGAGATCTACCGTAACGATTGAAAAAGGGATTTTGGACAAGCTCGTCTATGAGACAAAGGCCAGGAGCAAGGTGTCCGCCGTGAACGAAGCGATCCGGGTCTACATGAAGCTCAAGAAGATCGAGAGGATAAAGTCCATGAAAGGGAAGCTTGAGTTCGACCTTACGGCGAAGGAGATAAGGGACCTTGAGCGCTGAGAAAGTCCTGATCGATACTTCGGTCTGGATCGATTATTTCAAGAACAGCGATCCGGGGCTATCCTCCAGGATCGACGATGCCCTTTCCGCGGCCGAAATCTACGTTCCCGGGGTCGTCCTGGCCGAACTGGTCCAGGGCGCCCGGTCCGAACGGGAGATAGCGGCCATCAAAGACATGACGGAGACCTTCAGGATCGCCGACCACGGCGACGGCGCCTGGTTCAAGGCGGGGAAATTGTCTTACGAGCTCAGGAAGGCGGGAAAAACGGTCCACTTGGCCGATTGTTATATCGCCGTGATCGCCCGGGAAAACGGGTGCCGGGTCATCACGCGGGATGAGCATTTCAAAGCCATTGGAGAGATTTTCGATTTTGAGCTTTCGGCGGTGTGAGCGAACGATCCATGATTGAGGTTCTGATCTGATGACCAAGGCGTCTTTCCCCTGGGCTTACGTCATCATCAACGCGGTCTGGATCTTCGGGCTGGCGGTCGTCCTGGCGGCGTTTGGTTGCATGATTTCCTGGCGCATTCGAGGAAGCGGAAGCTCGGGGAACTTCTGAGGGGCGACTCGTTCCTGAAGCCGCTTTATGGGGGCTTGACGCTGGTCGCGGGCGGGCGCGGGAATGCAGAAAGGCGAGCAGACTCCCATCACCTTCAAGACGAAGCTGACCGGGCAATACAACATTCTCGAGATCGAATGACGACGTGAACCATGAAACGTGAAGCAACGCTCCGTTTGGCCTTTGCTGGAATATCCTTATTGGCCATCTCGGCCCTCGGCCTCTTTTATATCAGGTACGTCCCTCTCGTGCGGCCTTTCCAGACGGCTCTGCTGCCCATCCTCCTCGCTGTCTTTCTGACGGCACTCGTTCGCCCGGTATGGGGAATCCTGCTTTTCATCTTTGCTTTTCCCCTCATCAACAATCTCCCTTATTTCTTCGGCTTGGCCGAGCCTCTTCCGCAGGCCCCAACCGCCCTTGTCCTCTGTCTTTTCTATCTTTTGGCCTTGCTGCTTCGAGGGATCATCGCGGGCCCGATTCTCCCGAGTTCC
>Ga0315274_10011850_pt1 | contig 12471 bp, 12 predicted proteins | sample YL17G02_20_MG_FD_203700 | JGI IMG/M metagenome (GOLD analysis project Ga0315274, IMG submission 203700) | Sediment microbial communities from Yellowstone Lake, YNP, Wyoming, USA - YL17G02_20 | ecosystem: Environmental > Aquatic > Freshwater > Lake > Sediment | place: USA: Wyoming | collected... | reverse complement strand
CCTGCGGGGGATAGCCGTGGTGAGTTGCGGAAGCGAGGCTGTCTGAAGAGCCCGGTGCGATACCTGCGGCCGCACGCCGGGATCCGTGCGGGGAGGGGGCGGGCAACTGCCCCCTCTACCGCGACGGACGGCGCCCAGACTCCCCCTTGACGAGCGTATATATGGGACGTATACTTGCTGCATGGCCGACGCCATGCAGCTTCTTGCCGCCTGCACGGGCTTCCAGTGGGACGAGGGAAATGCCCAGAAGAACTGGCTTGGGCACGGCGTCAGCCAGGGCGAATGTGAGGAGATCTTCTTCAGGTCCCCGCTCTTGGTGAAGGCAGACGAAGCCCACTCAAAGAGCGAGACCCGCTACTATGCCCTCGGGGAGACGGAGGCGGGCAGGGGGCTGTTCGTTGTCTTCGTCATTCGGGGGGATCTGATCAGGATCATCTCGGCGCGGGACATGAGCCGGGATGAGCGGAAGGAGTATCGCCGTGCCCAAGCCAGTCAAGCGCCGACCAATCCCTAGCTTCTCCTCCGAGGACCAGGAGCGGGAGTTCTGGGCTAAGAAGGACTCGTCGAAGTACATCGACTGGAGCCAGGCGGAAGACGTTCGTCTCCCGAACCTGCGGCCATCCACGCGCACGATCTCAATCCGCCTGCCGGAACCGATGATCGAGCGGCTGAAGGTGCTTGCCAACAAGCGCGACGTGCCCTATCAGTCCCTATTGAAGCTGTTTGTTGCTGAGCGGATTGAGGAAGAGCTCCGCGAGTAGTAGGGCGCCGTCCAACAACTCGCTGAAGCTGACCTGGCGGGCTGCGCCTTCGGTCTAGCTTGTCTGGCCCGCTGGATTGCCCCACAATCCCGGGGAGTCTGCCCGCTTCCGCCGGGCAGCTTAGCTCGAGGCCGTTAGGCGGCGATGTGGAGGGTTCGAATGGTCGAGGAACGGAACCGCCCAGCCAAGGCGCTGCTCTACTGGATAGGTGGAACCCTGATTGGGTGGTCTGTGGCGGTTGGCTTACTACTTCTCGTGCAAGTCCTCTTTCCTGCATTCTCCGGCCCCGCTTTGTTCATCGTTCTTCTCCTGCCCGGTGTAGCTCAATGGCTCCTTCTCCGCAGCCTCCTAGGGATTGGCCCGTTCTGGATCGCTACTGCCCTGCTTGCGACCATTGCCTTCGTCGGCATCATCAGCTCAGTTCCGCTCACACTCTGGGAGACATTGGATAGCGAAGCATCAGCCACGCTAGCAGGCATCTACGCGATCCTGGGGGCGCTCCTCGGCTTCCTTCAGTGGCTGGTCCTCAGACGTCAAGTGCGGGCGGCTTGGGTTTGGGTAGCCGCGAGCATCGTAGGTGTTGCAGCCGGGTTTGCGCTGGCACTATTCACGGACTTGGTTGGGCGAACCGGACTCGGTACATACGTTGCCGTCGTTCTGGTCTATGCGGCAACGACTGGCGCCGCATTGGCATGGCTGGTCTCGCAGCAGGCTCGCGCCCCTTCCGAAGGATTCATCGCTGCCTAACAACTCGCCAGACTGTGTGAAAAGTCGGACCGGTGGGGATCTGTCCCGTTGCGCTTGCGCGGAGTCTTGGTGAAGTGGGTTCAGTTCATCTTGTGAGCGCGCGGGACGGGCTGTGGGTGGGAACGCGATTCGCGATTCTGGGCTTTTCACACAGGCTCTCGCTGAAGCTGGCCCGGCGGGCGGCGCTTTCTGGGTGGCTTGCCTGGCCCGCCGGCGCGGCCCAGAGTCCCAGTAGGATTGCCCGGAAACAGCGTACGCAATGCAGCAAGTCAAGTTTGCCCTCGAGCTGGGATTGGACTAGATTCCTCCTGTTTGGCCTCATGAGCCCCAGCCGCGAGCCTGTGTAGTCTATTCCCGCCGGCAGAGATGATGGGTCGCAAGTGCGCCGCGCGAATCATCACCCCCTGCGGGGTCAGAAGAATCACTCGTTAGGCGGCACTCCTCCGACCAGGGGGTAGCATGATAAGTCGCACCTCTGCCAAGGCGATTGCAGACGCATACCATAGTCGGTACACCTTCACCCCTCGCCACTCCAGTTCGTCATCGTTCAAGTACTACAGGGACACACTCTACGACTTTCTGTACGTAAATGGCTTCGAAGCATGGCTCCTCAATGCCTTCAAGGCGGTCTCCTCCACCCACCCGCGAGCCTTGCGCGAATTCATCATGCGTATCCATACCGGCGAGTCTCTATCCCCTGCCACGCCGAACTGGTCCTGGCCCCAGCGCCTGACATTTGGCCAGAGGATCCTAGTCGACTTAGCGCAGTCCCTCATTCGCGAACGACACACCGACCCCAAGTTCGAGACGTATGGCGACGACGACAAGCAGGCTGTCGATGCGATGCAGCGTGCCCTTGAACTCGACGGCTATATCTTCCGAGATGGCATTCTGTGGATCCCCGAGGCCTCGGTCATCCAAGAAGGCGAGGAGGTCGGGGTTCTCGAGGGTCTGATGAAAGCCCTCCAGTTGCCCGACGTCCCGACCCTGCAACATCACCTCAAGCTGTCCACCGAACACTACCAGCAGTCGCGTTGGGATGACTCTATCGCCAATTCCCGCAAAGTCCTCGAGGGTGTCCTACAGCAAGCGGCCGCGCGCCATGCCTCGGCAATCCTCAAGAAGCCCTTATCGCCTGAGATGATCGATAAACCAGTCACCATCCGCGACTACCTCGAACGCGAAGGTCTCCTCGAGAAGAAAGAGAAAGATGCCATCTCAAAGGTCTACGGCTTGCTCAGCGAAACCGGCGGGCATCCCTACATTGCAGCTCGAGACCAGGCTAGACTGATGCGCCACCTCGCCCTTACATTCGCCCAATTCGTTCTACTCAGGCTCGAAGGCGCTTTCGAAGCTCAGCCTCGACGCTGACAACAACTTGCAGCATCGGGCCGCCTAACAATTCGCTCAAGCCGACCCGGCGGGCTGGGCATTCGTGGATGCTTGTCTTGCCCGCCGGCTAGGCGTACAGTGGGGGAGGGTCGCCCGCTTCTGCCGGGCGGCTTAGGTCGAGGTCGTTAGCTGCCATTGGCGAGACTCGTAACACAGGAGCGACGGAAGGCACTTATGGCATGAACACCAGCACCTCAATCCACAACGCCCTGCAAGACTTTGCCGCAGACGTCACGGCAAAGATGACTCAAGTAACGCCCGGGCAGCCCGAAGATCAGTTGCGGGGTCCCTTTGAGAACCTGATGACAGACGCCGCTCGGGCCTTGGCCTGGAACGTGATTTGCACCGGAGAAACGCCACTGCCCGATCGGCTGGGCCGGCCCGATTATGCAGTTCACCTCAACAAACTCCTCGCCGGCTACGTCGAACTCAAAGCCCCCGGAGTCGGCGTGAATCCCAACCGCTTCACCCGCCACGACCGCGACCAGTGGAAGCGATTCTCGGCCATTCCAAACGTTCTCTATACCGACGGCAACGAGTGGGCACTCTACCGTAGCGGCGAAATTGTGGGCCAAGTCGTCCGCCTCTCCGGCGACGTCGCCGCCAACGGCAAGAAGGCCGTAGGCCCCAGCGACGCCCACGCCATTGAACGGCTGCTCCGCGATTTCCTATCCTGGGAACCCTTCATCCCCACCGACCGCCTAGGGAAGATCGACCTGAAGCGCTTCGCCGCCTTGCTTGCCCCGCTCTGCCGAATGCTCCGCGATGACGTGACTGACGCCCTCAAAGACCCTCAATCGCCCCTTGTCCAACTCGCCAAGGACTGGCGGCAGCTTCTCTTTCCCGACGCCCCGGACGAGCAGTTCGCTGACGCCTACGCCCAAACCGTTGCCTTCGCCCTGCTGCTGGGCCGCAGCGAGGGAGCCGATCCACTCACGCTCGAGAGCGCTGAGGCCGCCCTTGCTGCGCAACACAGCCTCCTTTCCCGCGCGCTCCAGGTCCTTACCGATCCCCGCGCGCGGACCGAAATTGCCGCTTCGCTCGACTTGCTCCTGCGGGTCATCGCCGTCGCGCCTCCCGCGGCCATGGCAGGCCCGGAGGACCCCTGGCTTTACTTCTACGAGGACTTCCTCGCCGCCTACGACCCCAAGTTACGCAAGGACGCCGGAGCCTACTATACCCCCGTCCAGGTCGTCCGCGCTCAGGTCCGCTTGATCGACGACCTGCTCGTCCACCGCCTCGGCAAGCCGCTGGGTTTTGCCGATCCCGACGTCGTCACGCTCGACCCCGCTGCCGGAACCGGAACCTATTTACTCGGCGTCATCCAAAACGCTCTCGGCCGCATCGAAGCTGACCAAGGAGCGGGCGCCGTCGCGGGCCAGGCCACGACGCTGGCCGCAAACCTTTACGGCTTCGAACTCATGGTCGGCCCCTACGCTGTGAGCGAACTGCGCATCAGCCGAGCCCTGCGCGACCGCGGCGCGTCCCTGCCCGCCGACGGCACGCACGTCTACCTAACCGACACGCTCGAAAGCCCCCACGCCGAGCCGCCGCAACTGCCGCTCTTCCTGCGGCCCATCGCCGAGCAGCACGCCAAGGCGCTCAAGGTCAAGAGCATCGTCCCCGTCATCGTTTGCCTGGGCAATCCACCCTACGACCGGCACGAAGCCGCCACCGGCGACAACCAGGCCCGCACCGGCGGCTGGGTCCGCTGGGGCGACGGTGAAAAGGGGGCGGACGCCATCTTCCGCGATTTCCTCAATCCTGCCGTAGCCGCCGGCCACGGCGTTGACGTCAAGAACCTTTATAACCTCTACATCTACTTTTGGCGCTGGGCACTGTGGAAAGTCTTCGAGGACGAGACCTCACGTGGCCCGGGCGTCGTCAGCTTCATCACCGCGTCAAGTTACCTCAACGGCGCCGCCTTCTGCGGGATGCGCGAGCACATGCGCCGTCTGTGCGACGAAATATGGATTCTCGATCTCGGCGGGGAGGGACGCGGCACGCGTAAGAACGAAAACGTCTTCGCCATCCAGACGCCCATCGCCATCGCCGTCGCCTTCCGCTCGAAGAAAGGGAAGAAGGAGACGCCCGGCAAGGTCCATTACGCCCGAATTGAGGGGACGCGCGACGCCAAACTCGCCGCGCTTGACGGCATCGACGGTTTCGCGAAAGTGAAATGGCAGGTGTGCCCCGACGACTGGCAGACCCCCTTCCGTCCGGCGGGCAAGGGCGACTACTTTGACTGGCCGCTCCTGACTGACCTCATGCCGTGGCAGCCGACAGGTGTAATGGCTGGAAGAACATGGGTGATTGCGCCTACTCATGAGTGCCTTGAACAACGTTGGCGTCGTCTTATGAGTGCGTCCGCCGACGAAAGAGCCAAGCTGTTCATCGAAAATGCGACTGGGAGAAAGATCACAGATAAGGCTCTTGCCTTACGCCCACCTCGTAACAGGCTTCCGAATATCCGATCTCTTCCCGAAACTGCGCCCTCTCCAAGCATTGAGCCTATTGGATTCAGGTTTCTGGACAGGCAATTGCTCATGTCCGATGGTCGATTGATAGACCGCCCATGTCCTGACCTATGGGCCTGTATTTCAGCCAGACAGATATTCCTATCATCGCTTCTAAATCACCCTCTTGGTTCAGGACCGGCTCTGACTGCATTTGCAGATATCCCTGATAAGCACGCCTTCCGTGGTTCATACGGAGGGAAAACGTCTTTCCTGTATACCGCAATGCCGACGCTTCGGAGTCAAACATCCTGCCGGGTCTTCTCGATCTACTCGGCAAGGCGTACAACCTCAAGGTCACGCCCGAGGATTTCCTGGCCTACGTTTACGGCGCGCTGGCGCACCCGGCCTTCACGGCACGCTTCGCGAAGGAACTGGAGACGCGCGACCTGCGCGTGCCGATCACGCAAGACGCCGCGCTGTTCGAGAAGTTCCGCATCGCCGGCGCGCGGCTGCTCTGGCTGCACACACATGGCGAGCGCTTCGTCCCCAAGGGTAAACAGCGCGGCCAGGTCCTACGCGGCGACGCGAAATGCAAGAAGGCCGTCTCCGACCACCCCGACGGCTACCCCGAGTCGTTCGACTACAACGACGCGACGCGGACACTGCGCGTCGGCGAGGGCGAGTTCGCCCCCGTCGCGCCCGAGGTCTTCGACTTCGAGGTTTCGGGCTTGAAGGTCGTGCAATCGTGGCTCAAGTACCGTATGAAGAAGGGCGCAGGTAAGAAATCCTCGCCGCTCGATGACATACACCCCGAACGCTGGACCGGCCAGTTCACTACAGAGCTGCTGGAACTTCTCTGGGTTCTGCAGTTGACCGTCGCCAGCTATCCCGAACAGGCGAAACTTCTGGAAGCCGTCGTCACCGCAGACTGTTTCAAGGCTCAAGAGCTGCCCGACGTGCCAGAGCCGATGCGCAAATCACTCCAGCCGGGAACGCAAGGCAGCGAACTGTTTGATTGGGATGATGGCGGCTGACAACGGGTTGTAGCCGACGTCGCTCCGCTGTGCTCCGCAACGCGGCTGAACCCGAGAGTTAGGCGCCTTCCCCGTCCCGAAGGTGTATCATTCAAGCCAAGCGCTCCACGCAAGGAGTCCACTCAGATGCCCGATCAACCCACGCCAGTAGCCAACGAGATTCTCGTTGAGATCCGGTACAGGCCTAACGCCAGGGTCCTTGACTTCCGAGGAACCTGGGCAAAGGCCATCTCCGAGTTCATGGAACTCCCACAATGGCAGATAGTTGAAAACCGAATCGACATTTTCACCGAGGACCGCTCATTCAGGGCATTCGTCGGATTTCGCAACGCCGGCCTTGGGATCCTAGACTCGCCCAACCGCAGCTATTTCCCCGACCAGGCGACGAAGCTCTTCCGCTTTATCTTCAAACTCGAGGGCTTTGGCGACCCCATCTTCGTAGAACGCCTAGGGGTCAGAGCGAAATTCTGCGATGCATTCAAGGGGACGTTCGAAGAACTCCGGGACCGATTTGTAGATCGCTACATCACCACAACCGATCGCGCAAAGGCAGCAATCGGCGAGGACGCCAAGCTAGTCGACATTGGGGCTCCTCTCAACATGGCTGACCGCCTCGGAAACTTCAACACAATGAGCGGCCCGATGGTCAAAGACCAGTTCCCGAGGTTCTTCACCAAGGACGAGCTTTTCCCCGATGTAGGTCTCTTCTACGACATCGACTATTCGGTCAAACCAGAGCGAGAAACATCTGGCAAGCAGATACTCACACAAATCAAGGACTTCTCACTCGCCTGTTGGGACCGCCACGAGCGAATCAGAGTCCTACTGCTAACGGACTGACTCCGGTGAGCAAGCGTTCCCGCCGCCACACCAGATCGCACGCTCTTGCGCTCGCAGAGCAAACTGCCTCGGCAAAGCCCGAGATCAACCCCGACGCCACTCTGGGCCCAGGAGCATCATTCGAATCCACCAGGGAACAGTGGATGGGCCCAGATTCCACCTCGGTGCCCGATATCGGTGAGCCCGACAAGGAGGTCTCATATGCTGCGGGCGGTGCCGAGCTAGTCGAGAAGTTCCTCCAAGGCCGCATGTCGCTCGTGCCCCGCGCAGTCTTCCTCATCATAACTCTAGCTTGGTTCATCTTCGTCTCATTCCTCTTCACAAAAGACAATGAGCTCGGCAGACTCGACAACTTGGCCGGCATGATGTGGTTCGCTGCCAAGATAGGCGCGTACACAGTCTTGTACATCATTGTTGGCTTGGTAGTCTTCTTCACCACCCGCGCCTTCCGACACCCCAAAGGCCCGTCGAACCACAAGAAACGCGCCTAACAACTCATCAGACTGTGTGAAAACTCGAGCCGGTGGAGGGCTGGCCCGTTGGGCTATCGCGGACCTGCCGTCTGGTGGGGCTGTAGTGTTGCGCAGTCGCGCGATTCCGGCTGGGCGTGGGAACGCGATTCGTGATTTCGGGGTTTTCCCACAGTCTCTCGTTGGAGCCGGCCCGGCCAGCCGGCCCTTGCTCAAGCGCGATACTAGGCTTGGCTGGCCGGGCAGTTGAGCTCGAGCCCGTTCGCGCCTCCCATTGACAACCCCTGGGGTTCCTGCCTATAATCCTCTCACTGACCGAACCTTTGGAGGTCCGCAGACTTAGAAAGCAAGGACAACGGCTCGACATGGTGCAAACTCGCATCGAAAAGAATAGGTCTTAATGATGCCCTCGGCACCCGGAGGGCGGCAGAGAGAAGCGAATGAGGCGGTGGCCCTGGACCGCCGATCAGGATGATGATGATCCCTAGCCCAACGGCTAGCCAGGTTGAGACGATGAAAGGGGAAGACTCTTAGCGTAACTGCTGACTGCTGATTATGTCATGTTGTCGAGCCGCAGCCTTGCTGGGGCTTTTTTTGTCCCCAGGACGGGTGCAGCAGTGCAGCAGAAGGGCGCTCTCGAAGTCGACTATCGATTCGACCCCACCCCCGACGCCGACGAGAGGCTGAACCACGCTCTCGACGCGATCGTCCGTCTCCTTCTGGCTGACCTAGCCCAGTATCCTGACGACGACGGTCGAACAGAACCCACGGAAGGTGTCCAATGATCGACACCATCCGTGTCAAGTACGTCCGCCCCATGTCCCGCGAGCAGCTTGCGGATTGGGACTTGCACACCTGCTTCAAGCCCGACCTCACAATCAGCCGCCGATTCATTCTGAACACCAGCCTTGACCTTGGCCCCCCGGATGGCGCTCTCTTAGGTTGCCGCGTGTCCATCCGGGCGACCTACTTTCCCGTCGACTACCAGGGGAACTCCATCCTCACCATCGAGCTCTCGCTTCCCAAAGCCGTCTTCGGCAACAACTTCACCATGATCCGGGACTTGCCGGCGGCAACGGCGACCGCCAACCAGCTTCTTACGCGCATCCCCGTCTTACCCCCCGTCGACCTTGCAGAAGGCATCTTGATTCGCCTCGACGCCTGCTACAACCACCAGGTCGGCGCCCTCGTCCCGGATTACATCAACGCCCTTGGCACTCTCGACTACCCCCACCGCCGCACGAAGCTCCATCGCAACGAAGGAGCCGAGTTTCGCTCAAAGCACGCCACAACCAAGTTCTACGACAAGCTCCAGGAAGCCGGGCACCCCGACGCCAAGGGCATTCTCCGCCAGGAGAGCACCTTCCTCAAAGCGAAACGAATAGCTGCGCTTATCGGGAAGGAGCAACCCACTCTGGCAGACGTCACCCCCGACTGGGTAGCCGCGGTCCTCCGAAGCGACCTAGAGCGGTTGAAGCTGCAAGATCGCACCATCGCAGACACCGACACGGCCCTTGCCGTGCTGTGCAAGACGTATGGCTCGGACGCTGGAATGATGTACTTCGGCCTCATCAAGGCCAGTCAAACCACTTCCAAGCGGGCACTTCCCGCACAGACTGGCCATCCTCCCCGCAGGCTTGACCGCAGGCTCAAAGCGATCACCGATGCCGGCATCGCCCGCACGCTAACCGAAACACACCACCCGCTACCCCCTTTGGTGATTGACCTATGACCACCCCTCCCCCCGACCCTACTGTCTCAAAGTCCCTACTAATAGTCATAGGGACTTTGCCGGGAAACACGGCCGAGACCCCCGGCGACTTCCTTGACGGCCGAAGACGTCGCCGCTATGCAGGACCGCCCCTCACGTCAGGGTGAAGGGGCGGCCTGCTTCGCAGCGACTTGCTCCCGAGCGCTGGACTGCTTATACTGCTACACCTTCCTCTCACTTCATGAGAAGATCACTTCACCGATCTCATGTCTCAATGCGCCGCCAGAACAAGCAAAGGAACCCAATGCGGACTTCCCGCAGCGAAGGGCAGCAGGTATTGTCACATTCACCTTCGCCAACACCGATGGCGGCGATTCCTGTCGATCTCAGGCGCTCTCCTCCTGCTTGGCGCCATTCTCGCTGCCTTCGCCAACATGAGCAGCATCATGGGCTTCTTCGGGATTTCGTACCAGAGCCTCCTTCCGAGACCCACCGCGAGCCTCGCGCCTATTCCCACGATTCCACAATTTGAGACGGTCCTCCCAACATTGGAACCGGCGACGCCCACACCGCCGCCATCTGTCACTCCTACCACCTCCCCGCCACCAACCTTGCCGGCGACCCCCGGCCCTCCGCTATCCATCTATGACGGTTTTGGCAGCTGCATTCGCGACACGCGTTGGTATCCCTATGCCCTACCTGGGATTCCAGAGACCACAGCCCAACCAGGCGGCTGCTATCGCCTAACCATCCCATCGGTCAATCGTCATATGCTCGCGATTGATGACAACCTCCAGATCCAGGTGCAATCCGAGTGGGGTGACGGAATGTCATCCAACAACTCCTTGTCTTGCCGCTTTGCCGCGGTCTTGGCTGACTTCAAAGAACTCCACCTCATAGGAAGGGGATGGATTCACCTAGTGGTGCGGTTCGCTTCCGGCCTCCCATCCCCCAGTGACCTAACTGACAAGCGGGTCTCCATCTTCGTTGGCCGCTTTCAACAAGACGGCCCAATCCAGGTGGTGTTCAATTCCGCTAAGTGGCCAGACATCGAGCCCACATACACCGTAGTCGACAGCCTCCAAGGCGACATTCACAACTTCACGATAGGCATCCGCCTCGATGGCAGCTACGGGTATCCCGTCGTCGAAGGACTGCCGACACAGACCCCCTCGAGACTCCTGGCGTCTGACTACCCAGCTCTGTTCGGCCTCGATTACTATTTGTACCAAGGCTCCGAACTAAACGCACTAGTCAACACCATCCGAATAGGCTGGATCACCGGCGGCTGCCCCGTCGACGAACCTTAGAGGACTGGAACTATGCCTACTCGAGTCGCAATCTACGCCCGTGTCTCCACCGAAGGACAGGCCCAGGAAGGCACAATCGAGTCGCAGATCGTCGCCCTCCGGGAATACGCAGCTGCCCAAGAATTCGAGACCATCGAGGAGTGCCTCGACGACGGATACAGTGGCACCAATCTCACTCGCCCAGGGCTCGACCGCCTCCGGGATCTCGCCCTCCAAGGCCTCATCGATGCAGTTGTCATCCTCTCGCCCGATAGGTTGGCCCGGCGCCTGGCCCACCAGGTCGTCATCCTCGAGGAGCTCGAGAAGCGCCACGTCAAGGCGATCTTCACCAACTACAAGCTCGGCGACACGCCCGAGGACAACCTCCTCCTCGGCATTCAGGGTCTCTTCTCCGAGTACGAGCGTACCAAGCTGATCGACCGGACCCGACGAGGTCGCATCCAGGCGGCCAGGAAAGGCCACGTCCTCGGCGGCATCGCCCCGTATGGATATCGACTTCTCCACAAGACAAAGGACTCTCCCGCCCGCTATGACGTCAATCCCCTGGAGGCTGATACCGTCCGCCTCATCTTCCGCCTGATCTCCGACGACAAGCTCTCTCTCCGGGGCGCCGCCAAGTACCTCAACCACAACAGCATACCGACCCGCTCCGGAGCCCCCTGGTCTTCGAGCACGCTTGCCGACATCCTGCGCAACGAAGCCTACATCGGGAACGCCTACACCTTCCGCCATACCTACGTCGAGCCCACCCACTGCCGCACCCGTACTCCCTACCGCAAGGTCAAGAACACTACCAAGAAGCTCAGGCCCCAATCGGATTGGATCTCCATCCCCATCGAGCCCATCATCGACCGAGCAACCTACGACGCCGCCCGTGCTCAGATGCAGCTCAACATCGAGCGCTCCCCCCGGAACAATTGGCGCAACCAGTACCTACTCCGGCTCCTCACTGTCTGCGGCCTATGCGGATGCCACATCTCAGGCATCTCCAGCAACAACCACACCTACTACCGGTGCTCCGTCAGACAGAACGGCAGCAAGAAGGCCATCCCCCACGATCAAAGTGTTTCCGTCCAGCACCCCAAGCTCGACGGTCTGGTATGGGACGCCCTGGTCGAGCTCATGGACGACCCGCAACGCCTCGAAGCGCACCTGGCCAAGCGTCAGGCAATCCGTGAGGCGCCCGTCCACTCCGTTGACGAGCGGGCCAACGCCAAGGCACAGGCCACCTTGGACGCCGAAGAGGAGAGGCTGCTAGACGCGTACCGGGAGAAGGTGATCGACCTCGCCCAACTCAAGAAGCAGATGCAGAAGCTGGAGGGGAAACGAGCGCACCTCAAAGGCCTTCAAGAAGCCCTTGCACGCTCCACAGAGACCCTCGAGCGCCCGACAATCACTCGAGACATGCTAGAAGACCTTAGCGCTCGCTATCGCCATGCTATGGCCAATGCGGACTTCACGGCACGACGCCAGATCGTAGAGACCCTCATCACCGAGGTGACCCTCTATCCTGGCAAAGCCGTTGTCTCTGGCGTCATCCCCATCGACAATGCGCTATTGCGTCCGCTGTTCCCGCTTCCGCCGGGCAGCTTAGCTCGAGGCCGTTGTGCGGCGCTGGGTAGGCCTCTTACGATAGAACACCCGTGCTAGCCGCATTGGTCCGCTCCTCCGCGCTGCAGCGGGGACTTGCCGAGCATGGAATTTACAATAAGTGTGCTGAGTCAGGCCACCCCCCAAGAACTGCTAT
>Ga0315274_10011847_pt1 | contig 12473 bp, 10 predicted proteins | sample YL17G02_20_MG_FD_203700 | JGI IMG/M metagenome (GOLD analysis project Ga0315274, IMG submission 203700) | Sediment microbial communities from Yellowstone Lake, YNP, Wyoming, USA - YL17G02_20 | ecosystem: Environmental > Aquatic > Freshwater > Lake > Sediment | place: USA: Wyoming | collected... | reverse complement strand
CCGGCAACGGTTCTACCGCTTCTTCTTCGCCGACTTTGACGTGCGGCGCACTCCCTCGGGGTCGGGAGGCTCCGGCGGCGGCTCCGGAGGGGGGTAATACGGGTCTTCGAAATCCGTGGTTCCTGCCTTGCCCACCCCGAATTTCTTCAGAAGTTTACTGCGTGCTTCCCGCGATCGTTGCTTTGCCATAGTTCCTTCTCCCGGCCGAAGAATGGAATGAAACGCCTGACGAAGCGCTCCACTTCGGCCATTATGTGTTCTGGGCCATCGCCCTTCTGCAAATACACATACCGGTTCGGGTTGGTAAATGGGCGGACCTTCTCGCCGTAGCAGCCAAATGCAATGACCGGCACGCCCAGGCCCGCTGCGGCATGAGTGGGACCAGAATCCGCGCCAATGAAAAGGGACGTTTGCGCGATCAATGCCGCCGTTTGTTCGAAGGACCATTTCCGGCCAATGATCGAAAAGACGTCAGGACCCGAGATACCCGCCGCTCCGTCGTCGCGACCCACCAAAACAAAAGCAAAGCGTCCCTGGGAACGCAGGTAGCTGACCACCGCTTTGATGAGACGAGCGTCAAGGTTCTTCTCCGGCAAGCACGGGATGCTGCGCACGTGAATCGAGATCAACGCTTCATAGGAGTCGGGGATCAGGGAACGAAGGAATTGCTTTGCCCAACGTCGTTGAGGCGGCGGCACGACCACTTTGGGCCAGAACCGCAGTTCCCGCAGGTAGTTCAAGTCCCCGAAACAGTTGTACGGATAGAGGGCATAGGCGCGGTTTCTTGGGAATTGCTGCGGTTGCCAGGAGGGGACGTACAGCTTCTTGACCTGGGCGGCGGTCAGGGCGTCGCGAACCAGTCGTGCAACCGCCGAGCGGCGCCCGGTGAGCCATTTCCGGCCATCGCTGGTAGATACCCACCAGATCTCGTCAAAATGGCGCCGCAACGAGTAGGGGAAATCCACTTCCGCCTGACTGTCCACAATCGCGATCAGACTGTCCGTGGGGTGATTTCTGCGGTGGAGCCGGACGGGCGCCTCCAGTATCAGGCGATCGCCCAGGCCCATCTCGATCAAAGAAATGGCGATCTTGCATCCGCGCTTTGTGTGGTTCGCACCGTCTCGGCGCAAGCGGCGCTTTCTCCGGCGGAGCACTTCGATCACGAGAGACGAGTGTCTCATAGCCGTGTTCTCTGTCCCGGGGCTGGCGTCTTCCCCATAAGTTTCCCTCGCCAATCGGTCATGTCGCGCGGGAGCGGCAGCGTGGGCCCATAGTCATCCGGCATTTCCTTGGGGATGGGAATGCCTGCCCTTGCACTGGCTCTCGCCCAATGCTTCCGCCATCGTCGGTGGCGGGCCAGGCGAAGCTCGTAGGGCGCCGTCAGCTTCCGGTGAAGGATGACGGGCATTTCGAGCAGCTCGGCTCTTGGGGCGGTCCACCAGAGAATCTCGCCATCGAGCTGCTGGAGATTGTGCACTTTGTTCACCCATCGGATACCCGCCTGCCTCTTCCACAGACGCGGCTGAGGATCAAGGTTTTCGCCCCAGTTGAGCCTCGTCCGGTCACCCGGCCACAGGTGGAGCCGCGCGAGCCAAAGCGAAACGGCCCGCCGGCCCCGCCGGCTGATGGCATGATCGAGCAGGCGTCGGTCGGGCGGCCAGAGCACCTCGTCGGCATCAAGCAGAAGGACCCAGTCATTGCGCACGAGTCGCAGGGCATAGTTCAGCTGTGCCGAGTAGTGCCAGCGGACCTTTTCCATGGGGTGATGAACAATCTGGAGGTTCGGCAGGGTCCGCGAGGCCAGGAATTCCGGGCCGCCGTCGCGCGAGCCGCCATCCACCACGAGAAGTTGTTCAGGCCAGAGACGGCGCGCGCACTCCGCCCACTCCGGCAGATAATAGACATCATCGAGGAGAGTCAGAAGAAGCGTCAGCTGGTTTCGCGCCACACTGCGGCCTCCACATAGGCACCGACGGACCCCTCTTGGTCTCACGGGGAATCGCGGTGAATGCCAACTCGGTCCACTCGGTAGTGGGACCCTGCCCGCCTGTCAACATGAATGGCCTTCCGGTGGCTGCGTGCGCCAGCTAGATCTGGCCTGCCCGCCAGTCGCCTTCCGATGCATGGGTCTCTGGTCCTGGATCGTGCCTGGTTTGTCGGTCTCTGGGTACGGCATACATCAGTCCCTCCCATCCCTCCAGGCTGGCCACCGAGTAGTAACGGCCGTTTGCGACGATCACATGGTCGCAGAGGGGGATGCCCAGGATCTCGCCGGCGTGCCAAAGAACATCCGTGATCCAGCGGTCTTCCTCGCTGGGGCCAACAGACCCCGAGGGATGGTTGTGGACCACGATGATGCACCGCGCATTCGCAAGGATGGCTGTCTTGAAGACCTCGCGCGGTGTCACAAGGGCGCCGTCCAAGTCTCCGCGCGAGACCATGGAGATTTTTGTGGGTTGCATGGAAGCGTCGAGACACACCAGCCAGAGTTCCTCGCGGTCCGGCTCGTCCGGGTGAAGCATGTGCCAAAGCTTGGCGACGTCCGAGGGACGGGAGATGACCCTTGGCGCGGGGACGGAACGTTCCCGAACCATTCGCAGCGAGACAACCTCGACCATCATGGTGTCGGCTTCTCCTTTCGTTCTTCCCGCCTCCTGCGAGAAACCACGGCGCTGTCCAGAAACCGAGTCGGCCGATTGCCCGCGCGATCTCTGTGGTCCTCTCTCGGTATGCTTCCAACTCGGGATGGCTGGTCCGTTGCCCATGTGGAGGCCGGGAACCCAACTGTCCTTGTTTGGTTCGGGGTGCGTCCCAAAGGCCTTGGGAAACGCACCCCGCCTCCCGCTGACCGTCCAGAGCAGACTGTGGGCCTCATCCTTCCGTCATCCGCTGTGTGTCAACCCACTCCCTGTCTTCCGACGGCTGATTGCTGTAGTGCAATTCCCGCGCCAGCTTGGACTGGCCGTGCCTTTTCGATTTAACCGCTTGACAGACTCCCGACGCCGGGGCATAAAGTGCGGCAAAGATACGGAGGTCCGCCAGAACATGATTGCGTCGCCAACAATGGCTACGACAGGAGTTGGGGAAACACCCGGTTCGGCGGTGTATCGAATCCCTCCGACGGGCCATCCTCCTGCTGCCGGCAGAAACAGCGGATTGGATTCGAGAGCTGCGGTGAGGTAAACACCTTTCGAGAAGTATCGGATTGGATAAGGGGTGTTCCGAATCGGATACGCGCCGCCGGGGGCGGCAGAGAGAGACGAGGGGCGGCGGATCTGGGCGCAAATAGAATCGCAGGATCTTGACATAGCCAAAAACAGTCGCCTTTCCATGAGGTCTCGGGCAATCGAACATGGCCGGTTCGAGAAATGATGTGTATCCGCTACGCGGCACGAAACTTGCCGATGACTGCAAGGTAAACGGGGTCATGCCCAGACACGGCTGTCCGGCACTCTCAGGCGCGAACCCGCTCGGCTCGGGCGCTCAGTCCGGAAGGGGCAAGAACAGACCCCACTTTGTTGCGTTGGTGGTGCTGTTGGGGTTGCGAGTGGGCGTTTGTCAGGAATCGGAAGCAGGGGCGATCCTCGCCCGCGACGGATTTGATGGGAAGATGGACCTGCGGTGGGAGATCCGTCATCCCGACCCCACCCATTACTCACTGAGTGCAAGACCCGGTGCTCTCACGATTACCACCCAGGAGGGCGGTTTTGCTGGTGATGCCACGGACTACAGGAACCTGTTTCTCGTCGCCTGTCCCGGCGCGATCGGCCAGAATCTCCAAGCCACGACATGTCTGGTGGGTTTCAAGCCTTTGGGCAAGTGGAACCAAGCCGGTCTGATTTTCTACGATGATGAAGATAACTATCTCAAGTGGGACTACGAGAATGCCGGTGGGGGGAGCGTTTTTGCCGCCATCGCCGAAACCGATGGGCGTTTTACGATACAGGACCGGCTCAGCGCGCCCCCGGACGTGGACAGACTCTGGCTCCGGGTGACCAAGCGCGGCAACCAATACGTCTTGTCGAAAAGCTACGACGGCAAGAAATTCGATTTTTATGCTACGTGGGCGTGGGGCGACGGGACAGTGAAGCGCGTCGGTCTGTTTGCCAAGAATGGCAGGTCCAGCGAAGCCCCCGAGGTTCCCGTGTCGTTCGATGTCTTTGAGATCAGGGATATTCCTGCCGGCGCCATCACGACAGACGATTCGAGGTTTAGCGTTCCCGAAGAGAATCGCGAAATCCCGAAGCCATTGCAGCCTTGCGCGGAGAATCTGCGAAAGATTCATACGGCAATTGAAAAGTATAAGGCTGCGGTCGGCAGCCTGCCCAACCGGCTGTCCGAGCTGGTTCCTCGATACCTGAGCGCGGAGGCGCTTTCCTGCCCCAATAACCCCCAACCTGCGACATCCAAAACGTCTGCTGCAAAGGTGCAATACAGCTACGAATACCATTTCTCGCCCGTACCGATTCAGTCCAAGTCGAAGGCGCTCTATGGCAAGACCTATCGAGAATGGAAGACTCGACAATCGGAGCTTTTCGGCACGGTTGTTCCCATGGTTCGATGTGCCCACCATGCGGAGTCATTCGTCACTCTCAATCTCGCCCTGAACGGACAAATCTATACAAGCAGAGACAGATGGGAAGGGATGTTTGCGTGCAACCACGACTACGGGATGGAATATGATGATGCGTTTCTGGCGCTGGCGCGGGCGCCAGCCCTTCCTTTCGAGGGGGCCGATCTGGCCGGAAGACCTGTTCGTCTGAATGACTATCTCGGGAAAGTGATTGTCCTCAACTTCTGGGCCACGTGGTGCGGTCCGGACATATCTGCAATTCCGTACCTGCGGCGGATTGCCGAGGAAAATCCGGAGGTCCAGATCCTGGCCGTGAGCCTGGATGCGGAGGAGAAGGACGTTCGCAGTTTCGTGCGCAACGAACGCGTGCCGTTCTCCGTCGTTTGTGACGGAAGCGGGTGGAAAACCCCCGCCATTCGACTGTTTAATGTAGATGCAATTCCATGCACGTACGTCATCAACAAAGCGGGTAGAATCGTCGCCAAGTGCAACGTGCGGGATGAAAACGGCTTTCGAGCCGCATTGGCCCGAGCAGCGCCATAGTTCTTTGGCCGCGGCGAGCAGGTGATTGGGTGTGAACCGGGAGAGAACAGAGGGAACTGGATTCATCCGGCGGCCGCCGGTTTCGGCGACGTGTTGCGGTCGTGCCAAACCGATGGGAGATTCTGCACGGCGGCTTGGCCTCCGGCCGTCAATGGTTTGTCTGATGCTCTGCCTCGCTGCCGTGGCGGACGCAACGGAGGACCAGGTGGCTTCGACGTTCTCCCTCGAAGCGAGAAACCTGCAAGAGTACTCTTTTGAGAAAATGTTTCGAACCCCCGTTCCCTATCTCATGTATGAGTCGTCGGACGGGATCATGTGGTTCGCAGTCGAAGACGACGTGGTTCGGTGCGATGGATGGACCTGGTTGCCGCTCGATGGTGGACGGATGCAACTGGGAATCGGGCACGTCCGCAAGATCGTGGAAACCCGCGGCCCGACACTCTGGTTTCTGACCAATGCGGGGCTTGTGTGTCAACGCGACGGCAAGGTTTATCGCCTCCGGCAAAACGACGGTCTTCCTGTTGCCGACGTAAGAGCGGTGGTGGAAGACCGGAATGGGCAGCTGTGGGCGGCAAGCGGTAAAGGGATCGCGGCTATCTCTTTCGATGGCGGTGACGGGACGCCAAGCGTTCGCCGCATCGAGCAGATCCCCTTCCTCGAACCCGAGGTGAACCGGGCGCTGGCGGCGCCGGATGGTTCCGTATGGTTTATGGCTTTACGAAGGAGCACCGACAGCGCCGTCATCTTTCGCCACAAATCCGGTGTGTGGTGGCCCTTCGCCTACCAGTCTGGCACGCCAGAGGACCTCCCGGAGGGATGCTTGCACGACATGGCCGTTGATCCTGAGGGGAATCTGTTGGTCACCTCGTGCCGGAGCCTCTACCGTTGCAGGAACATGCGATGGGAATGTATCGGTGCTTTCCCTGGGCAGGAACCGGCTCGAAACCAAAGCCGCAGAGAGCCAGACCATCGCGATCAGAACAAGATTCTCGTTTCTGACGACGGCTCCATCTGGGTTTACGGCTTGGCGCAGTCAGGTCCGGCAATGACTGCCTCGCTGTTCCGGTTTTCCAGAGAGGGAAAGGAGACAGAATACCCCGAGGTTGGGAGTTGGGGAAGTGCGGCGAGTCTCATGAGGGGCCCCAACGCATCAGTGTTGGCCGTTACGGAGCAGGGGGTCTGGCAGTCTGCCGCGAGCGGCTGGCGACGGTGGGAGATTGGGAAAGACACAGACCACACCGCACTCAGGCAGGTCCTGATGGCAAGCAACGGGGCGCTGTGGCTTCTCACACAACGCGGCCTATTCCGTTATGCCATGGACACGGAGCCGCCACAACTGACCCCAAAAGGCGATTGGCCGACCCATTTGCACGAGGCCACCGCCAGCTTTGCGGTGGAGGCAAAGGATCGTTGGGGAACCTCGGACCGGGTAGTGCTCGAGGTCTCCCTTGACGGCCAGGGTGTCGTGTCGCAAGCGGCCGATGCACCGATCCTCCTGAAGCGCCTGTCGCCCGGAAATCACTTCTTGCAGGTCGGGGCCGTTGACGCCGGCGGCAATCGCCAGGTCCTGCCGGCGCACCCGTTCCGAGTGAGTCTTCCTCTTTGGCAGCGCGGCGATCTTCTGGCCATACTTCTGATAAGCCTTCTCTTTGTTGGGGCGCCGTCAATCGCCTACGCGTCCTACAAACATCGGCGCTTGAAGCAAAGCCTCGCAGCGCTCCAATCGGCCAATGTTCGACTTCAGCAGGCCGACCGTTTGAAGTCGGACTTTGTCGCCAACGTGTCTCACGAATTCCGTACGCCGCTGACGGCGATCATGGGGTTCGTGGACAACTTGCTTGATGGTATCGGCGGGTCCGTTACTGAAAAGCAGGTTCGTTCACTTGAACGGGTGAAAGCCAACGCCGAGCGCTTGGGGCATCTGATTAACGATCTGCTCGACTTGCGCCGGATCGAATCGGGCCGCCTGGAACTCCATTGTTCGCAGATCAAACTGCATGAGGTGGCAACTGGAATCATCGCCACACTTGCGCCCCGGGCTGAAGAACGAAGCATTCAGATTTCGCTTGGGGCCGGCGCCGATTGTCCCATGGTGTGGGCTGACCGCAACCGCATTGCGCAAGTCTATACGAATATCATCGGCAATGCACTGAGATTCACGCCCCAGGGAGGAAGAATTCTCGTGGAAGTCAAGACGGACGGCAACGGCTGGGTCTATTCGGCCGTCAGCGATACGGGGCAGGGTATCCCGCCCGAGGAGCAAAAGCGAATCTTTGATCGGTTCTATCAGGTGGCCGGTGTCATGACGGGCAAAACCAAAGGAGCCGGGCTCGGGCTGGCCATCTGCAAGGAGCTCGTCGAGTTGCACGATGGAACGATGGGGGTGGAAAGCAAGCCTGGAGAAGGAAGCACGTTCTTCTTCCGATTGCCTACGGTCGAATCGTCCAGGACGTGAAGGCATGAACAAGAAGGTGCTTATTGTGGAGGATGAAGAAGACGTCGCACAGGCGATGTGCGACCGCATTGAGTCGTGGGGACTTGAAACCGCCGTGGCCGCTACCGGCAGGGCCGGCCTCGAGATGCTCGACCAAATCCACCCGGATATTGTGCTGCTGGACATTCGTTTGCCCGACCGTAACGGCCTGGACGTGTTGCGGGACATCCGTCAGAGGTCTGCGGATTTGCCCATCTTTGTTGTGACAGCTTCCCATGGGTCGGACATCGAGCCGCGGGCCAGAGAAGCAGGGGCGAATGAGTATATTCTGAAACCCTATCACCCCGGGGAGCTTCGAAGGAAGATCTTCAAGGCAATCGGCCTGGGGACGACTGATTCCGCGGAGTCAGAACAATCCCCGGGCACGCATCCAGGATAATCCCATGGGCGAAACCCCTATTTCCATTCTTGTGCTCGACGACGAGGACGCCGCAGAGATTCTCGCCGACCGCTTTGAAACCATGGGTCACGAGGTCGAAGTGGCCAAGAACGGTCGTACGGGCCTCAATAAGATCATCGAAAAACGTCCCGATGTAGTCTTTCTCGATCTCCAGATGCCGGAAATGGGCGGCATGGAGGTGCTTGAAGAAATCCTCAAGCGCGAGATTGAGACAACAGTAATCGTCATGACGGCGTATGGCACGATCCAACGCGCCGTTCAGGCAATGAAGACAGGGGCGTATGATTTTCTCACCAAACCGTTGGATATGACCGAGGTTCAGCGGGTTCTTTCCCACGCCGTCGAGCGCCATGTGCTGCGAACCGAAAACGCCACGCTGGCCCAGGACCTCTCGCGGCAATACGGAGAGATACTGACAGCCGACCCGGTGTTCCTGTCCTTGATTGAGGAGGCCCGTCGGGCCGCGCGAACCAGTTCAACGGTTCTGCTGTTGGGTGAAAGCGGCACCGGCAAGGAGCTGTTTGCCCGCCACATTCACGCCTGGAGTCCCCGGCGCGAACATCCCTTTGTGGCCGTCAATTCGGCGGCCCTTCCCGAGACTTTGTTTGAGAGCGAACTGTTTGGCCACGAAAAAGGGGCTTTTACCGGCGCGGAACGCCAGCGCCGGGGAAGACTGGAAGTCGCCCAGGGAGGGACTCTGTTCCTCGACGAGATCGGCGACCTCTCCGAGGCCATGCAAGCTAAACTGCTGCGCGTGCTTCAAGATCGGGAGTTCCAAAGGGTCGGCGGCGAAAAAACGCTTCGGGCCGATGTTCGTATCATCGCGGCCAGCAATCGCAACCTCAAAGAAGCCATGGAGCACGGGAAGTTTCGTGTGGATTTATATTATCGTTTGGACGTGTTGACATTTCGCCTACCGCCGCTGCGGGAGCGGCCGATTGACATTTCGTTGTTGGCCGATCATTTTCTCATGAGATTCTGTCTGGATGTCAAGCGAAGCACGCTCCAATTAGCCGAAGACGCCATGACCCATCTGCGAGCCTATTCGTGGCCCGGCAATGTTCGCGAATTGCGCAACCTGATGGAGCGCCTGGCCGTCCTGGCAACTGACGATATGGTGGGACCCGAGCTCTTGCCCGAGGAGATTCTCTCTTTCATGGGAGCCAAAAGGTCTTCGAGCGACAGCACGGCGGAATCGGCCGCGCTCGATTACGGATACCACCGTGCCGTGTGGCAATGCCAGCGTCAGATCATTGCAGAGGCACTCAGAAAGTACGATGGCAATCAAGCCAAAGCGGCGGAACTGCTCCGGTTGAATCGAACCTATCTTTGTCGCTTGATGAAACAACTCGATCTGCGCTGATCCGGCGGTTTCCTCCGGGCTCGCTCACGTTTGTGATTGAAGGAATTCCCGAACAAGCCGAAACGCGTCGCGGAAAACCGACTCCTGTGCCTCCCCAAAGCTGCCGAATCTCTCGATCACCAGCTGGACTTCCTGTCCCGTTGGCCGATAGAGCGCCCAGAATTCATCGTCCCCAGCCAAGCACTTCACGCCTCGCGGGAGAAAGGGATCATCCGCCAGATGCCGGCGCAGCTCCTGCGAATCCGATATCGTGGCGTAACTGGGCCGTGCTTCTTCTTCGTAGGCCACTGCCGGCGCAGAGACCATAGTGGCGGAAGAACCAATATATGGCTGATACTCTCGCGGCAGTCTGGCCTTGATCCAGAGCAAGAGGGCCTTTTTCTCTGGAATATCGCAGTCAGCGGCCATCTTGAGCCAGAGTTTCAGCGATGGTTTGACGTAGCCCTTTTCGATCTTGAAGACGGCAGGACCAGACACACCGTACCGCATGCCAAATTGGTCCTGAGTCAGCCCCAGTTTCTGGCGGGACTCGGCGATTCGGGTTCCAAGAATGTTCTCCATGGCCAGACTTGCCCTTTCCGGCGCAATCGGCTGCCCGCGCCGTAAGAATGTCCCAAAGCGCTCTACTGGCTTCCTCGATCTCCAGATGTAACACCTGCATACTCAGGGAATCTCGCTCCTGGCGATGATTTCCGTCCCCAAACAGTCGGGACGCCTTGCCCATCCAAATCACTTCGCGGCTGACCGGCAAGTGGAGCAAGACAGGTTCCCACTTCCCCCGTCAAGCCAAAACTGCCGCCATGAGGTGCCGAGAGGTCCCGTCCAGCCGCAGGGCGGTCACTCGGAAGCTCACAGGAAAGAGTCTTTGGCATCATACAGGTATTCCGGTCCGCCACGGGCAATAGGGAGAATCACAGCTGCAAGAAGAACACAAGAATCGCACACCGCTGACCTGACTACCAGACAGCCCGTCTTTGCTTTACCCGCTCTCTCATTGCTGCTCCCCCATTCCGAATGCGAAGCGCGCAAATCGTGCAGCAATCACTGACGCCACAGCTCAATCATCCCTGCCTTGCGATCAGGCAAATCCGCCGATGTCACCGAACTTCGAAACCTTCGCTCGTGCCAAAGATGCTCAAATCCTCCCCCCAGAACAGGATGAGCCGGTAGCCTGACCCCCGAGGAACATCCTTGGGCAGGTGAATGGGGTGACTGTTGGCGCCGTTTCGGAAAGGCATCTGGCCCAGATACCTCAGGCTGAACCAATCCTTCCACAGAATCGCATACAGTTTTCCGGCGTCCGGGAAGTTGCTGCACGTCCAGGTCACCTTGCCTGCCTTGCCCGCAGGCCAGCTCGTGCCCGCGGCCGGCCACGTGACCTTGACGGTGGGTGCCGGAGTCACTCGGATGGCGCCGCTGTGGCTTCGGATAACCTCGGGACAGGACGACCAACACACCCAGACTGTCCAGTCGTTTGCACTCGTCAGATCTTGCGGCAGACGGACCCACCAGAAGTTGAGGCATTCGCGGTTTGGCGCGCTCCCAAGGTACCGGCTTTCGCCCGGCCGCCGCAGATAGATGTCCACTCGATCGCATGGGCCGCGCGACTCCCAGACAATTGCGTGCAAGGCTCCCACAAGCCACGACTCGCCTCCGATTGGCCAGACAACACGCACCCAGCCAACCTTCAGGCTCACAGGGACCGTCGAGGGATTGTTCCGAGCAGCCACATCAACAATCGTGATTGTCCCTGCATGGTCTCCCACCGGCAACCGATCGCTGTCGTAGCCGATTTGATGAGCCGTCCGACTCGCCGGCCCGTCGGAGAATCCGAAGGGTGGAATTGCCGACAACCAGGCGGGCGTCGTTTCTACAATGTAACTCATTCTCCCCGTTCCGGCGTTCCAGATCTCCAGTGATTGAGCGGACGCATTGGCGCCGAGGAAGGCGAAAGACATCCGACTCCTTGAGCGACACGAGAACACAGCAAAAGACAATAACGAACATTGCCGCCAAAGGAATGAGGATCCACGAATCACCGTGTGGTTTCAACGAAGCATCCATTGCCAAACTACCTCCAGTTTCTGAGTTTCGAGCAGGTTCCCGTCGATCCTCCCGTCCAATTCTGGTCCCACCCATCGCAAACGCGAACATGGGACGTTCAAAAAAGTTCAAAATCTGAGCGTATATCCAGCGTGATATGAGCGTGATGCCAGCGTGTATCGGGCGTCATAAGTTCAAAAACGTCAATTCTTAAGTCCTGTAAAATCAATCATCTGATTCCGCCTTCTAATCCGCAGGTCGGGGGTTCGAGCCCCTCTTGGGAGGCCATTGATTTTACTGTGGATTTGCACGGTTTTCGACAGATTTCCCTGGCCTGATTGCACTCCGATACGGCACCCCTTTGTCTCAAAGGATCCACACTTACGGTCTGCAGTTGGTTGCTGCTCAGACAATCGGTTGACAACAGAATGCGGACATCATCCCGTATCCGATGTGGCAAACGGGATTCTTTGGAGGGAGCGTTAAACGAAAATCGAGAGCGAGTCTGGTCCCCAATCCGGCCTCACGGGCTGCCTCCGCCGTGTCCATGCGGATGTCATTGCGTCCACCCCGCGCGTCCACCCTTTTGACGTATCGCAGGTGCTGGAAACGATGTCAACGTGCTGCAAATGCTTTGTTTTTGCTGCAGTTGGCGCCAAGTGATAACGCCGAATCGGCTTCTGAAGCCGAGGGTCCTGCTCCGGGAAAGCAGATTCCTTCCCAGGCTATTTCGCTTCCACCTTCAGGCCATCAAGGGCGCTTCCGTCGGGCTTGCGGACGCGACAGCAAAAGGACCAACCGCCTGTGTGGTTGACGACCTTCAACAGAAGATCGTTCCAGCCTTCCTTGAGCCTTACGTTTACCAGGTCCTGCCGCGGCGCGATGCCGCGATTCTGATATTTCGCGCTGACTTGCTTGCCGTTCAGCCAGACCTTGATCGCGTCGTCGCTACCCATCTCCAACCGTGCGTCCTGCTCCGCAGGCGACCCGATGCGCGCTCGCACATACGCAGCGCAGTACTCGAGTTGACCGAACGTGCGTTCCAGATCAATAGCCC
>Ga0315274_10011845_pt1 | contig 12474 bp, 9 predicted proteins | sample YL17G02_20_MG_FD_203700 | JGI IMG/M metagenome (GOLD analysis project Ga0315274, IMG submission 203700) | Sediment microbial communities from Yellowstone Lake, YNP, Wyoming, USA - YL17G02_20 | ecosystem: Environmental > Aquatic > Freshwater > Lake > Sediment | place: USA: Wyoming | collected... | reverse complement strand
CGGAGGACCGGGGGTAGCGGACCTTATGCGAACCAAAACCTTTATTCGCACGGCGAACATCTATACCACCCGGTGCACCGAACACCGGCGGCGCAGCCCTGATGTGCTGGACGCACCCAGGCCTTTGCCGCTCCTGTCCTGCGCCCTCGCCTGCCTGATAATCCTCGCATCTGCCGCCGGCTGCGGCGGCTCATCCGTACCACGCGCAGAGGAGGAACTTGTGGCGGAAAAAGCCCTGCAGGCGGCGCTGGGCGGGGAGAGGGCTGAGTTCGTGACCCTGGTGGCGCCCTCGTTCCTCGCAGAGGCGCGGGCGGAGATGCCGGACTCCAGCGACGAGACCCTGGGGGGAGTGCTCATCGCGGGCTTCCTTGAGGACATCCCCTTCACGGGCATGCGAGATGCCGTCTACGGTGTCGAGTCCGCAGGGGACAAGGCAGCCGTTTATATCTGGGGCATCTTCCTCGACCCCAGCGGGGCATACATGGAGATAGGCGAGGCCGAGGCCGTGCGCATCCCACTGATACGCGAGAACGGCCGCTGGTATATGGACCTCCTCGACCTCTAAGACAGGAAGTGACACGGATTCCGAAATCACATCGGCGAGACGCGCCGTAGCGGACAACTATTCTTACATCAGGCTTTTCGGGTCAGAAACGAATCCCGGTTCGCCCAAACCTTTTCCGTGATTCCAGGACTTCAGACATCAGACATCAGATTAGAAGGTGCCTGTGGCGCCTTCTAATAGTTGAGGGCGCGGAAGACGAGAAGCCCCAGGTTCTCCGTGACCGCCTCGTTCTCCCCAGCGATGAAGCCGGCCTGGCGGCCGTAAGCGGTGAACCCCACCAGGGTTACCAGTATCTGGGATGCGATGCGCGCGTCGATGCCCTCGCACTTGCCGGTATCCTTCATCTGCTGGATCTTGCTCTCGAGGATATCCGAGAAGGAGCTGTGAAAATCGTTGAAGACGCCACTGAAGACCACGCTCTCCAGAGCCGCCTCGATATAGACATTGTTCAGGTCGCTGTGGCGTTCGAAGATGTCGCTGATGCCGCGCAGGAGGATGCGTATCGCGTCGTAGTCGTCGAAGGCTATGCGCTCCATGAGAACGCGTGAGGAGTCGCCCAGGCGGTCCAGCTCGCGGATGAGCTCGCTCAGGATAGCCATGAGCACTTCGTCCTTGCTCCGGAAGTAATCGTAGAAAGTGCCGTGCCCGCATCCCGCCCTCTCGATGATGTCAACGACCTTGGTGCCGTGATAGCCCTTCTCCACGAACACCTCGTGGGCGGCATCCGTCAGCTTTCCCCGCGTGATGTCGGATTTGCTGCGCTTGGTCATCCTTAACGATCCCTTCCGCCTGTTGAACGAGGCCAGGAGCTGGGTCCCTCATCCGACTTGATGTCGGTTCCCAATATAACACATCGCGTCGGATGCGTGGTCGCTCGCGGTGGCGAGATTGACATGTCGAGGGAGCGATGTAAGTATGTTTTCAGAAAAAACCGGCAAAAATGTTCATGGGAGTGGAAGGGGACTCGGATGAGGCTCATACCGGATAAGTTCAACCTGGCGTTGCAGAAGGACCTTACCCTGGGTAATTTCCACCAACGCATGGCGGAGTTGAGGGGGGACAAGAAATTCAGCACTTTGCACGAGCCGCTGCGCTACCGCGGTTTCTCGCAGCGTGAGTTTTCCTACAATGACGCCGCTCTCTTTGTGGAGAAGGTGTCCTCGGCCCTGCGCGACCTGGGCGTACGACCGGGGGAGCGGGTGGGGATATCGACCTCCAACAACGCAGACCTGCCGCTGTCCATCTTCGCCATCGCCCGCGCGGGCGCCGTCGCCGTGCCCATGAATTACATGCTCAAGGCGCGGGAGATGCGTTTTATCCTCGAGAACTGCGGGGCCGAGACCATCATCGTGGACAAGGAGGTCTTCGAGGGCAATATCGGGAGCAAGGACGAGCTGCCGAGCATCAGCCGCTGGATCATGGCCGGTCCGCGCGAGGAATGCGGCGAGGGCTTTCTCTCCCTGGACGAGGCCATGAGCGCGGCGGAGGCCTGGGGCGGGGAAAAGCTGGACCCGGACGCGCAGGTGGCCATCTTTTACACCTCGGGAACCACCGGTTTTCCCAAGGGGGCGGTGATGACCTCGCGCAGCCTGCTCACCGCGCAGAAGATAGCGGCATGCCTCCTCCCGGTGGGGCAGCACACCTCCGGGGTCTTCTGCCTCCCCGCGGCACACGTCATGGGCTTCGGCTGCTATATCATGGGCGCCTGCGTGGGGTTGCGGGCTTACTACATGCGCCACTTCGCGCCCCGGGAAGTCCTCGAGGCCATGGAGAGGGAAAAGGCAGGGCTCTTCGTGGGCGTGCCCGCAATGTACGCCATGATGTTGGCGGAGGGGATAGACAAGTACGACCTGTCCAACATGAAGATGCTGGGCAGCGCGGCCGACGCCATGCCCGAGGAATACGTCAACGCCTTCCGCGCCAAGGGAGCCCTATTCCAGTTGGGCCCCTTCCGCCCCAAGGCCTTCTTCACCGAGGTCTACGGCATGGTGGAGCTGGCGGGTGTGGCGACCATGAAGGTCGCCATCATGGGGCTGAGCTATCCCCCCGGATGCGTGGGATGGCCGGTGTGGCCGGTGCGCGTGCGTATCATCGACGAGGATGGCAAGAACCTTCCCCCCGGCGAGGTGGGCGAGGTGGCCGTCATCGGTCCAGGCGTCACCTCGGGGTACTGGAACAACCCGGAGGCCACCGCCGAGCTCATCGTCGACGGCTGGCTGCGCACCGGGGACATGGGAAAGAAAGACAAGCTGGGCCGCCTCTTTTTCGTGGACCGCGTGAAGGACGTCATCAAGTGCGGCGGCTACTCCGTGTTCTCAGTGGAGGTGGAAAAGGAGGTCCTGGAGCACCCGGCGCTGGCGGACGCCGCGGTGGTGGGCGTGCCGCACCCGCTGAAGAAGCAGGTCCCCCTGGCCGTGGTTACACTGAAGCCAGGGGAGCAGGCCAGCGAGGACGAGATACTCGCCTGGTGCAAGGAGAACATCGCCGGCTTCAAGTGCCCCCGCGCGGTGCGCATCATAAGAACTGAGGAGATGCCCTACGGCATGACTTTGAAGGTGCGCAAGCTCGAGCTGCGCGAGCGCTTCGAGGACCTTTTCGCCGGCGAAGCAGCGAAGGACTGAGCTCTTAAGTGGGGAAGCAGCTGCGGACGGCGTCTCCCAGTTCCTCGCGGCGGACCATCTCCACCCGCAGGCCGTCGGGGAGGGCGGCATGGAAGAGGCGGGAATAGGAGCGGGTGAGGAAGCGGGGGTCCAGCACCACGATTATACCCTGGTCGGTGGAGCGGCGTATCAACCTGCCGATACCCTGGCGGAAGAGGGTCACCGCCAGGGGCATGTAATAGGACCCCCAACCCCCGCTCCCCTCCAGGTCGTGGTGCTCGACGCGGCCCGCCACCACCGGGTCCTCCGGGTGGCGGAAGGGAAGTTTTACCATGATCACCGCGGAGAGGGATTCCCCGGGCACGTCCACCCCCTCCCAGAAGGCCTCGGTGGCCAGCAACACCGAATCCCGGTCGGCGCGGAACCTCTCCAGGAGCAGGGCGTTGGGCATACCGCGCCTCTGGCGCAGGCAGCAGAGACCCCGCTGCTCCAGGCGAGGGCGGAGCTCGGAATAGAGGAATTCCACCTGTTGATGCGAGGTGAGCAGGACCAGCGCCTTGCCGCCGGTGGCCAACAGGACCTCCTCCACCACCCGGCTTACCCCCTGCATGTAGCGACGGAATCCTTCCCCGCCCGCCCTAGGCTCGGGCAGGTCGGTGACGGCGATGAGGCGCACCTGGCAGCGGTAGTCGAAGGGGGAATCCAGGCTCAGGAGCCGTAGCTCTTTCCCGCTCCCCTCCACCGCGTCCAGCCCGGTTCGGCGCAGGAAGAAAGCGAAGCCGTCCCTCCCGCCCGGCACCCGCAGGGAGGCCGAGGTGAGGACGCAGGATTCCAGGCGCGAGAAGAGGAGAGAAGAGAGCTCCTCCCCCACGCTCACCGGGGCGCTCTTCAGGCAGAGGGAAGAAGACACAGAACCCCTGCCCCGCTCCACCCAGCGCATGTGGCGGCGGAAATCCGGGAAGTCGGGCTCGCGCAGGAAGACCTCCAGCGCGGCGGCAGCCTCCCCCGCCCGCATCGACAGGGCCTCCGCTTTCCTGCATGCCCGCACGGCCTCGTCGTTGCCCTTGCCCTCCAGGGAAAGGGCCTTGTCGGCAAGGTCCGGCAGGATAACGGCGAGGCGGGAGAGGCCGGCGGCCAGGTCCAGCCCGATGTCGCGCGCCGATCCCCAGGCGGGATGGCACAGCAAGCGCCTGTCCAGGCGATGCCTCGCCGTATCATCGACCTTCCTGCCCGTGCCATCGGAAAAGATGGGAGCGATGACGCGCAGGCACAGTTCCTCGGCCTGGAAGCGGGACTTGTCCGTAAGCTCGTAGGCCTCGGAGAGCATACCCTGCCCGCCCGGGTCCAGCGCCAGGCTGCCCCAGCGGGGCAACAGCCCCTTGCGTCCGGACATCTCGTCCAGGGTCCTGAGGCAGTCCTCCAGCGAGAAAGCGAGGCTGAAGGCATCCGTGGCCACGTCCTCCAGGTGGTGCGCCTCGTCCACCACCAGTGCGCGATAGTCGGGCAGGATGAGGTTGGATGGCCCCGTGTCGGGGGCGCATATCTGCGACAGGAGGAGGGCGTGGTTGACCACCACCACCTCGCTTGCCGCCGCCCGCGCACGCGCCTTCTCCACCCAGCAGCGGTTGAAGTAAGCGCAGTGAGAGCGCAGGCAATCCTCCGAGCTCGAAGCGAGCTCTCCAGCGAGCTCGTCCAGGAGCAAGCGCAGGCCCAGGGAGATCTCCTCCAGGTCGCCGGATGCGGTGCGGGTCAGCCAAGAGACGAGGAAGGCGTAGGACTCGCCGGGCGTGAGCTCGCCGAAGTGGAGGACGGGCTCCCCCCGGGCGAGAAAGCCGCACCACTCCGCCCATTTTCTCAGGCAGAGGTAATTGCTCCTTCCCTTGAGCAGGGCGAACTCGACGGCGCCGAGGGCACGGGAGAGCGTGGGCAGGTCGCGGTGGAAGAGCTGCTCCTGCAGGTTGCGGGTGTAAGTGGAGACCACCAGGGGTCCCCCTCCTGCACGGGCATACAGGACCCCGGGGACCAGGTAAGCCAGGGACTTCCCCACGCCCGTACCGGCCTCCACTACCAGGAAAGCGGCGTCGTTCAAGGCCTCGGCGACGGATTCCGCCATAGCCGCCTGCTGGGGGCGATACTCGTGGTAGGGCAGGAGCGAGGCCAGTGCCCCGCCGGGAGCCAGGATAGAGACGGCCTCACCTGGGTCCGTCCCGCTTCTCTCGTCGCGGCTGCCTGCTTCGGGCCGGCTGCCGCCCTCCCCGCGCCGCGGCAGCTCGTCTATGCGGATGGCCATGTCCGCGAGGTCGGGAAACCCCCGCCCGCGCCTGCCCGGGATGAAGAAGCGCCACGGGCTGCCCACTTCCTCCAGGGCGCCCGCGACCGCCTCGCGGGTGCGCCGCGGCGCCTCCTCCCAGGCCTCGCGCAAGCGCCCGAGGATACGCAGGAGCAGGCGGGCATCTTCCAGGGCTTTCCAGTCGAGCCCTTCGCCCAGCAGTGAGGTTGCCAGCGCGGCGAGGGAATGGTCGCGCAGGTAAGGCGAGACCAGCCACGCGATCTCCTGGGTGTCCAGGACGGGGCCGGCCGGGAGCGCGCCGAAGCGCTCCAGCACGGTGGCCTCTACCCCCGTGCCCTCGTGGGCGAGCACGTGCCGGCGACCGAGGAAGTCGCGTATGCGGGACAGGGCGGCTTGCGGTTCCACGCCCGCGCGATATTCCTCTTCCCCCCTCCCGCTCCTCTCGCGCAGGGAGGCGGGTACGGGCACGCCCGGGTCGATGAGCGTGCAGATCGCATCGACTTCCGCGCCGGCTCGCACCCGGATCGCGGCCGCCTCCACGGGCAGCGCGGTCTCGGGGTCGGGGCCCGTGGTTATGACCTCCAGGATGCAATAATCGTCTTCCCAACCCATAGGAATCCCTTGGTTCAAACAGCCGCCGACCGGCAGCGGCGAAACGAGAACCACCGCGCTTTCGCGATCCGAGGTTCTCGACCGGCGGCCGCCGGGCGCCGATGAGACGGCACACATACAAGATTCTACAACCTGCCGCTGACGGTCCCGCAGGGGTCAATAACCAAAAGCATCTGCCCACAACCTTCGACCGTTTGCATCGCGTAAGCGACAGCGCCGTCTTCGGCGCGACGGTGCCCAGCGCCTGGACATTTCCGAATGTCCAGGCGCTAGCACGCGTTCGTTTGTCCATATGGACGTACGTTGGGCCTCTTGAACGGCAGGTTATACGGGAGGTAAAGCGGGGCACGCGGAGAAATCAATACACGGAGAGGATACGCGTAACGCATGAGTTTATGTTGAGCATGACGGCCGGGGCTTAAGCGCCGGAGGCATGAGGAGGGAGAAAAGATGAAGATCGTCGATGCCGAGGCATACATATGCCATTTCCCACTGGCCGAGCCCTTTTACCCCAGCTGGATACCGGGCCTGCCCATGCAGAACAACAGCGCCATCATCGTGCGCCTCATCACCGACGAGGGCATAGACGGCGCCTGCACGGGCATGGCGTTCACCCAGGAGTGGAAGGGAGTGCCCGACCTCATCAAGCTCTTCCTCATCGGGCGCGACCCCTTCCAGGTGGAGGATTTCATACAGGTCCTGCGCTCGGCCAAGGTCATTGGTTTCCGGCCCTGGTTCGTGGAGGTCGCCTTCTGGGACATCATCGGCAAGGCGACCGGGCAGCCCGTCTACCGCCTCCTGGGCGGCTCGCGGGACAAGGTGAAGGCGTATGCCTCCACCGGCGAGCTCAGGGACCCGGAGACCAGGGCCCAGGACGCCCTGCGGTTGGTGGAAGAGGGGTTCAGGGCGATAAAGCTGCGTATCCGCAACGAGGACGTACGCACTGACCTGGCCGTGGTGGAGGCGGTGCGCGTAGCGGTAGGTGACGACGTGGAGATAATGGTGGATGCCAACCAGGCCTGGCTCATCCACGGCTTCGCCGGCTATCCCAAGTGGGACCTCAAGCGTGCCATGTCCGTGGCCAGAGAACTGGAGGAGCTGGGCGTGGTCTGGCTGGAGGAACCGCTGCGCATGCGGGACTACGAGGGGCTGTCCATCCTCAGGCGCTCCACCTCGGTGGCCATCAGCGGCGGAGAGCTCAACGACGACCTGGACGATTTCCGCGAGCTCATCAACCGTGGCTGCTACGACATCATCCAGCCGGATGTCACCTTCGCAGGCGGCATACTCACCTGCCGCAAGATAGCCGGTATGGCCGAGGCGGCGAACATCTACTACAACCCGCATACCTGGACCAACGGTCTCGGCATGGCGGCCAACCTGCAGCTCATGGGGGCCATCCCCAACTGCACCCACTGCGAGTTCCCCTACGACCCGCCTGGCTGGGTGCCCGAGGGCAGGGACGCCATGCTGACGGAGCCCATCGCCATAGACGAAGACGGATATGTGGCCGTCCCCGCCGAGCCGGGCCTGGGGGTGCAGGTGGACTGGGAGAAAGTGCGTGCCCACGGCGAAAAGATCTGATGACCAGGGTGGTCACGAGATCCTGATAAAGGAGGTCTTCACAACATTCGCACCCACGAGAGCGCGCCTCCATCGCGAGGTTATGCTCAAACGGGATCACCACGGTGTCCCCGATACCTCGTGACGAGCTTGTACTAGCCGAACGGTTCGACAATAATTATTGCAGACAAGAGCAGAAGAGGGCGCCAGGAAGAGAGGATGGAGCGGTTTGGAGAGCAGACAGCAGAGCGGCCCCATGAAGATGAAACAGCTCTCCCAGGTTTCGGGGCTTCCCGTGAGCACCATCAAGTTCTACATGGCCAAAGGGCTGCTCCCCATGCCGGAGAAGGAAAAGCCCAACGTGGTCTATTACGACGAGGCCTTTCTGAGGCGGCTGCTGGTGATAAAGAACATGCGCTCGGAAGGGCTTTCCGTCAAGAGCATGAGGAGCATCCTCGATAAGTATCCCTTCGAGAAGGTGTCCGATTGGGACGATTTCCGCAAGCAGGCGCGGGAAAAGGAGACCCACGAGCTGGAGGACGAAGAACGCCTGGCCACCATGAGCGACGAGGAGCGGCGCACCGAGGAGATCCTGGATGCCGCCTTCCGCGTCTTCTCTATCAAGGGATATCACAACGCGACCGTCGACGATATCGCCCAGGAAGCCGGGATCAGCAAAGGCACCTGCTACCAGTACTTCGAGGGCAAGGAGGACATCTTCATAGCCACCATGGAGCGGACCCTGGGGACGTTGTTGGCCGAGGCCGATGCGGCGGCCGGGGAGGCCAGGGACGCACTTATGCGACTGGGCATCGAGGGTCTGACATTTATCTCCAAGTACCGCGACCTGCAATTCATGTTCATGGGCATCATCTCCGAAGCCCTGGGCGGAAACGAGAGGCTCAGGAAAAAGGCCGCCGAGGCTTTCGGACAGGTGGCGGAGTTCCTGGCCCGGGACATAGAGAGGGGCATCGCCGAGGGGGCCTTCCGCCCCGTAGATCCCATGGCCGTGGCCTACGCCCTCCTCGGCATCGCCGAGGTGGTGGGCAACCGTTACGTGGTCGAGGAGGACTTCGACGTCCTCTCCTTCTTCGTCAACCTCGTGGACTTTCTCCAGCACGGCCTTTACCGGGAACAGGCAGGAGACTGACGCCCAAAGGGACGGCGGCCGGCGCTCACCGGCCCGTCCATGGCCGAGGCAGGCCCCCCACATGCGCCAGCGAAACCGGTCCGAACATATCGGGGTTTACATCACGGTTATCAGTAAGTATAATAGCACTCGCAAGTCAAATTTACTATCCACAAAGAGAAGGATAAAAAGGATGCCGCAGGCCGCGAGGAGTTCTCCCACCACAATGTCGCCGGTTCGCATGCCGTGGTGGTGGTACCCATCCATGCGTTGAGCGGAGCGCGGCGGCGTCCTTTGCGGTTGCCGCGGAGCTGATCAAGAGGAGGTTCAAATGGCGGATTACGATGCGATTGTGATAGGAGCGGGACTGGGCGGGTTGACCACCGCCGCCCTCCTGGCTAAGAACGGCTTCAAGGCCCTCATCCTGGAGCAATCCGACATCATCGGAGGCTGCTGCTCGACCTACGAGACCCAGGGTTACAAGTTCGATGTAGGGGCCTCCATCGTAGAGATACTCCACCCCATGGAAAGGTTCTTCGAACTCATGGGCAAGAAGCGCGAGGATTATATCGAGCTGGTGCCCTGCGACCCCATCTATTCCTTTATAACCCCGGACGGGCAGAGGTTCTCCTACCCCACGGACATCGAGGAGACCACGAGGGTCATCCAGTCCATCGCCCCCGAGGACGTGGAGGGCTGGAAACGCTTCTCGGGCCTGGGTTTCAGTATGATCGACAAGATGATGGATGCCATGATGCTCTCCCCCATGAAGACGCTGCCCGAGGCCATGTCCATGGTCATAAAGAATCCCGACGCCATGCGCTTCCTCCCCCTGCTCATGCGTACCCACCAGGGGGTGACCCGCAAGTATTACAAGAATCCCATCATCCAGTCCTCGGTGGCCTTCCAGTCCTACTTCGCCGGAGCGCCACCGGAGATCGGTTCGGGCATCTTCGGCTTCATCGCCCTCACGGAACACATGGGCATCTATTACCCGCGCGGCGGCATGATCTCCATCCCGGAGGGCATGAAGCAGGCGGGTGAGGACTATGGGCTGGAGGTGCGCACGGGGCAGAAGGTGGAGAAGATCCTGGTGCGCGACCGCACCGCCCAAGGCGTACTGCTGGAGGACGGTACGGAGATCACCTCCAAGATGGTGGTCTCCAACGTCAACGCGAAGGTGGCCTACCTGAAGATGGTCGGTCCCGAGAACCTGCCCAAGTGGGCCGTGAAAGCCATCGACAGCTACAGCCACTCCATGCCCTGCCCCATGATCTACGTGGGGCTGGACACCAAGCCGGACCTGGAAGCCCATCACACTATAGTCACAGGTTCCATCGAGACCATGAACGATGTGTGGAACAACTACTACAAGAGGGACCTCATCCCCTCCAGTGCCATGAGCCTGGTCTGCTGGCCCTCCGAGGCGGACCCCTCCCTGGCCCCGGACGGCCACCATGTCCTCAACTTCCTGTGCAACGCGCCAGCCCCCTACGCCCCCCTGGGGGACAACTGGGACCGCATTAAGGACTGGTACAGGGAAGAGGCGATCAAGAGCCTGGAGCGCCACGTCCTTCCCGGCATACGCGACCACATAACCTACATGGAGGTATCCACCCCCCTGGATTTCGAGCGCCGCCTGCTCTCGCCCCAGGGGTCAATCTACGGCCTCTTCTCGGACGTGACCTCGCTGGCCCTCTTCAGGCCGCACGCGCGTTCGCGGGCCATCAAGAACCTGTACCTGACCGGCAGCTCCACCCACCTGGGAGGCGGGGTGCCCACCACCATCGCATCGGGCATCATCACATCGAGTTACATCCTGAAGGATAGAGGATAGGCATGCTTGTGATATGGGAGCGAGATCTCACTGAGGGACAGTGGGAATGTTGATCCTGGAAGAGAACCGGATCGGAAAGAGTAAAGAACCAGGGCGATGATCGCAGATGACAGACATCTCGAGGAATGGAGGTAATGAAGATGAAGAACATGAAGAAGGCTCTTGGCGTCGTAGTGCTGCTGGGGCTGGCCGCCGCCTATTTCACCGCGGACGAGAGCACCAAGCGCTATCTCAGCCACGTCGGTAAGCAGGTCCCCTACCTGCCCTACCGCTACTTTATCTGAGATGCTGGAAGGGAGACGAAGATGGATTACGACGCCGTGGTCATCGGCGCGGGGCTGGGGGGGCTCTCCAGCGCCGCCATGCTGGCGAAGAACGGCTATAAGACGCTGATCCTGGAGAACACCGGGCAGGTGGGAGGGTGCTGCTCCTCCTACGACCACGAGGGCTACCGCTTCGATATCGGGGCGAGCGTCGTCGAGCTGGACTGGGTGATCGATGACCTCTTTAAGAAGTTGGGCCGTAAGACCGAGGACTTCATCGACTTCATACCCATCGACCCCATCTACGGCTTCTTCACCGCGGACGGGCGCCGCTTCTCCTACCCGGTGAGCGTAGAGGGCACGCGGGAGGTCATCGCCCAGTTCTCGGAGGAGGACGCCCGGGCGTGGGACCGCTTCTCCGAGGTGGGCTCCGAGGCCATCAACTTCGCCTTCGGAAAGGTGATGTCCGAGTCCATGGGGACCATGAAGGACCTCATCAAGGTGGCCATCGCCAACCCCGCGCTGGCCAAGTATATGAAGTACATGGTCCTCAACTTCGAGAGCGTGCTGTGCAAGTTCTTCAAGAGCGACACGGTGCGGGCCTCCATGAGCCTGCAGTCCTATTTCGTAGGCCTGCCCCCTGCCCTCTGCCCCGGCTACGTGGCCTTCCTGGCCTACTCGGAGCACGAGGGTATCTTCTATCCCCGCGGCGGCATGAGCGGCATCCCCGAGGGCATCGCCAACGCGTATAAGGAATTCGGCGGGGATATCCGTTTCAACTCGCGGGTGGACAAGGTCTTGACCGACGGCAAGCGGGCCTGCGGTGTGCAGCTCGCGGACGGGACCCAGATAAGGTCCAACATCGTGGTCTCCAACATCAACGCCAAGACCCTCTATTTGCAGCTGGTGGGCGAGGAGAAGCTCCCGGCTTGGGCCAAGAGAGCCATCAAGAGCTACGATGTCTCCATACCCGCCCCCATGATCATGCTGGGCCTGGATAAGAAGCCGGACCTGGACGCTCACCATTCGTTCTGCTACGCCACCCTGGACGAGATGAACCGCATCTGGTTCGAGGATTACGCGAGCAACCGCGTCCCCGACGGCGGCTTCATGCTCATCTCCTGGCCCACCCATGCCGACCCGTCCCTGGCGCCGGAGGGGCACCACTGCCTGAACATGGTCTCCTTCGCCCCCTACAAGCTGGCGGACGACGATTGGGACAACTACAAGGAGAAGTACCTGGACACGATGCTGGGCCTGCTGGAGAAGAACTTCAACCTCAACCTGCGCGAGAACATCCAGGTGGCCAAGGTGAACACGCCCAAGGACTTTGAGAGGATGCTCCTCCACCCCAACGGGGCGGTGTACGGGCTGCAGAGCGACATCACCTGCTCCGCTGCCTTCCGTCCCAGCACCCGTTCGCGGGTCCTCAAGGGGCTATACCTCACCGGCGCCTCCACCCACCTGGGAGGCGGGTTGGCCCCGACCATCGGCTCGGGCATGGTGGCGGGAGACTTCATTCTCAAGGACTTCGCGTAGGTATTAGTGGGGTCGTGTCTTCGATCTTCGGTTCGGTTCTTCTGATCGAAAACCTATGTTCTATGGCACACAGGGA
>Ga0315274_10011843_pt1 | contig 12474 bp, 11 predicted proteins | sample YL17G02_20_MG_FD_203700 | JGI IMG/M metagenome (GOLD analysis project Ga0315274, IMG submission 203700) | Sediment microbial communities from Yellowstone Lake, YNP, Wyoming, USA - YL17G02_20 | ecosystem: Environmental > Aquatic > Freshwater > Lake > Sediment | place: USA: Wyoming | collected... | reverse complement strand
AGGGGGAAAGCGAGATCCAGGCTGCGCGGAACATGGGCCGCTCCGTGCGCAAGGGGGAGGCCGGGCCCTCCGAGACCATCGCCAATCTGGCTCTCACCGAGCGCCGGGGCATCCTGACCGAGGACGCCCAGAAGGACCCCCGCTTCGCCGCCGAGGTCAGCGTGCTCCTGTTCGAGATCCGCTCGGCCCTGGCCGTCCCGATGCTGGACAAGGAGAGGCGGCCGGTCGGGGCGATCTACGTGGACCGGCGCACCTCCCGCGAGCCTTTCTCGCGCTGGCACCTGGAGTTCCTCCAGGCCTTCGCCAACCAGGCGGCCCTCAGCATCGAGAACGCCCGGCTCTACGAGAAGAGCCTCAAAGAGGAGCGCCTGCGCACAAACCTCCAGCGCTACCTCTCCCAGCCCTTGGTCGAGAAGATCGTCTCCGGCGAGGGGCGGATCGGCCTGGGCGGGGAGGAGCGGAGGGTCACGGTGCTCTTCGCGGACATCCGCAGCTTCACCCCGATGGTGGAGAAGATGACTCCCCAGGAAGCCGTGGCCCTGCTGAACGAGTACTTCACCCTGATGACCGAGGAGGTCTTCAAGGAGGAGGGCACGGTGGATAAGTTCATCGGGGACTGCCTGATGGCCATCTTCGGGGCGCCGATCGCCCATCCCGACGACCCCCTGCGCGCCGTGCGCACGGCCCTGGGGATGCGGCGGGCCCTCCTGACTTTGAAGAAGCACTGGCTCGCCGGGGGCGGGCGGTTCGGGAAGCCCCTGAGCCTCGCTGCCTTCGAGATCGGGATCGGGATCAACACCGGCCTGGCCATCGCCGGGAACATCGGGAGCGAGAAGCGCATGGACTACACCGTGATCTCGGACGCGGTGAACCTGGCCTCGCGCCTGGAGGGCGTGGCCAAGGCCGGGGAGGTGCTCATTTCCGAGGAGACCTACCGGGAGGTCCGGGACAAGGTCAAAGCCGTGCCCAAGCCTCCGGTGCGGGTGCAGGGGAAATCCGAGCCCATCCAGAGCTATTCCGTCCAGGGCCTGCTTTAATTCCCACAATTCTTCCCCCTTCTTGACAGAAACGACAGGGCGTGATATGCTATAGGGTGGATTGGCCCGTGAAATGGAGCGATCGGAGATGAAACTTAAGTCCTTGCTCTTCCTGCCGTTAGCCTTCTTCGCCCTGGCCCTCCCGTCCCGGGCCGGCCAGGCCCACCTCAGTTTCCGGGGCTCCCTGTACAAGCCGTACAACTCCGACTCCTATGTCTTCCTGGTCGGGGTCTCCCTGCGCTACGACATCAACCGCTACTGGACCGCGGACGGTAATGTGGAATACGCCACTTACTCAGACCGCCAGGGGAGGCGGAATGTGATCCTTCCGGTCACGGCGGACCTCATCGGGCATCCCTTCGGCCGCAGGACCTTCGACCCTTACCTCGGCGGAGGGCTGGGCTATTACTACCGGACTATCGCGGACACGAACCGCTCCAGCGTGGGGTTCCAGACCGTGACCGGAATACGATTAAGAACGATGGAGGGCTTCGGGATCGCCTTCGAGGTGCGCTACATCGCCCCGGACATCGCCAAGCCCCGGGAGGGCGGGTTCGCCTACTCCGGGGACATCGGCGGCGGAATGACGATATCATTTTGAATTGCACATTAAGCATTTCTCATTGAAAGGAACAGCATGCGAAAAGAATATTCGGCCGTCTACGTCAAACAGGGCAAGTGGTATGTCGCCTACGTGAAAGAGGTTCCCGGCGCGAATACCCAGGGGCGAACCCTTAAAGAGGCTAAGGAGAACCTGAAAGAGGCTCTGGAGCTTATTCTGGAAACCAACGCGAAGCTCACCCGGCAGAAGATCTTGGGCGGGCAAGTCTTCGAGGAGCCCATCGCCGTCACGGTGGCCCCTTGAAGCGGCGGGACCTGCTCCGGCACCTGCGGGAACAGGGCTGTCTCCTTCTGCGCGAGGGAGGGAAGCATTCGGTTTTCGTGAACCCCGGCATAGGACTGACCTCGACCATGCCCCGGCACAACGAAATCAATGACTTCCTGGTCTTGAAAATTTGCCGGGACCTCGGTATCGCACCTCCGAAAAAGTAATGATTCCCTTACGCGACGACGTTCCTTCCAAGAGCTTTCCCATCGTCAGCATCACGCTGATCGCCCTCAACGTCTTGGTGTTCCTCTACGAGTTCTCGCTGGGCCCGCACTTGGAGTCCTTCATCCGGTCCTGGGGCGCGACCCCGGCCTTCTTCGCCCAGATGCTCGGCGGGGCCGGGGTGGTGAACCAGTTCGGGGATCCGGTCCGGCCTCTGGCCCCTCCTTTCCTGACCCTGTTCACGTCCATGTTCCTGCACGGGGGCTGGATGCACCTCATCGGGAACATGTGGTACCTCTGGATCTTCGGGGACAACGTGGAGGACGCGATGGGCAAGTTTCGCTTCATCGTCTTCTACCTCTTGACCGGTGTGGTCGCGGGATTGGCCCAGATCCTCATCTCCCCCCATTCGGCCATTCCCGCCGTAGGAGCCAGCGGCGCGATCGCCGGGGTCCTGGGGGCGTATCTCATCCTTTATCCAAAGGCCCGGGTCTTGACCATCATACCCCTGGGCTGGTATATCCAGACCGTGCGTCTTCCCGCCTTGCTGGTTTTAGGGATGTGGTTCGTGATCCAGTTGTTCTACGGCCTAGCCTCCCTTCCGGGCGCGGGACAGACCGGGGGCGTGGCCTTCTTCGCCCACATCGGGGGGTTCGTGGCCGGGCTGGTGCTGGTCAAGCTGTTCCAGAAGCGAAAACTCTGGTCCGTATCCTTTGACGAGTAATATTTAGGTAAGCTTCTCGGTGAGGCTTCTCAGATAAACAAATAACAGTGATTTAACTATGCAGAACAATTTTTTAAAACTATTTTTCCTACTGCTCTGCATCATCGGCTTTGCAGGGCCGGCGTGGGCAGATGCGGGGTTAGCTCCCCTGATGTTCTATGCGGTTGCTTTTCCTGCTCTGCTTGTTCAGATATCATTTGGCCTGTCTTTGTTGATCATCATAGCGGTCGAGGCGCCGATTCTGAGGGCGCGCTGTGCCCTCAAGCCTCTCAGAGCTTATGCCCTAACAGCATGGGCAAATGTTTTCTCAACGATCATTGGTATACTTATCATCTTGGTTGACGATCCAATTTTCTTTATTCATCCTGCTGACCGTGATTTCTTGCGAACGTGGTCGGACGAGTATCGAACTGGTGAAACCATCGTTCGCATTTCCCTTTTGATTATCGGCTCCTTGCTTTTCGCGATGATATATCGGTCGTTTGGCCTTAAAGCAGGATTTCTCCGACGGGAAATTCGTCAAGGATTTCTGTCGCAGGTAACGGAGTGGGGAGGGTTCCTAATTTTCCCAATATGCTGGTTGATGACGCATACTGGGTATATCAAGGTCTTACATTACGTGCTCCCGTTTTTACGTGGTGGTGTAATAGGATTTGTGTCCTTATCTATCCTTTCCCTGTTTGCCGGATTTATTATGACGATAGTTGCTGAAGGATTTATCATAGCCCAACGCCTTCCCGAAAAGCAACCCAAGGTGGTTTCAACGGTTATCCTGATGAACGTAATTTCTTATGTTTTGCTCATAGTCCTCTTTATTTTGAGTTTTTTGATATTCCCTCCCAGGTTCGGGTAGATATAATATTTAGCAATATGGGTCCCCTCCCTGGAAGCGTTATTATGTTCTTAACGAATAATATTAATTGGGGCCCTCTTTGGAAAAGCATAAAAAGAAGTGTCAATAACTTATTGAAAAATAAACTGTTATGAATCCGTGTCTTATTAACGTTTTATTAACAAACAGATAATAAAAGGGAAACATAATGAGAAATACCCCCCGCACCCGCAAGATCGAAGAGCTGAACTGGCAGGAGTTCAAGAAGATCGTGCCCAAGGTCACGGACGCGGTGCTCCTGCCCATGGGGACGCTCGAGGCCCATGGGGTCACGGGCCTGGGGACGGACAATTTCATCCCGGTCTCCCTGGCCGAGCGGATTGCCGGGAAGGTGAACGCCCTGATCGCGCCCACCATCCCCTACGGGATAACGCGGTCCTTGCTCCCCTACCCCGGCTCCGTCACCGTGACGCCCCAGACTTTCGACCAGTACGTCTTCGAGGTCGCCTGCGGCCTGGCGGATTCGGGGTTCCGGAGGATCGTGTTCCTTAACGGGCACGGGGGAAACACCGAGTCCCTGAAGAACCTCTCCCCCAAGCTGTACCGGGAGAAGAAGGTTTATAACCTGGTCCTGGACTGGTGGACGCATTGCCCGGAGGAGGTGAGCGCGGTCTACGGCCATGCCGGGGGTCATGCTGGGACTGATGAGACCGCCCTCATCCAGGTGGATCATCCCGAACAGGTGCGCAGGGAGCTCTACAAGAAGGACCTGGCCTACCTCTCCCAGCCCGGGCTCGTGGCAACGCCTTTCCCCGGTTCCATCATCTTATACGAGAAGGGCCAGGGCTACCCGGACTTCGACCCGGCCAAGGCCCAGGAATTAATGGAGGCGGTGGCCAAAAAGCTGGAACGCACCATCCTGGACGTGTTCCAGCGCTGGGACAAGATCCGCAGGACCTAAGGAGGAAATCTAAAATCAAAAATCAAAAATCAAAAATTGGTTTCACCTCCCTGCGCACCGAGGACGCTCGCTCGGTCTACAAGCTCTTCGACGACAACTACGCCCGGGCCATTGTCCAGGCCGGGGGGATTCCCCTCGTCCTCCCTTCCTTTGTGGAGGAGGTCTCCTCCCTCCTGGACTCGGTGGACGGGCTGCTCATTCCCGGGGGCCTGGACATCAATTCCCGGCACTTCGGGGAGGAGTTGCATCCCACGGTTAAATTGCACGAGGAGCGGGACGATTTTGAGATGGCTGCCATCAAAGAGGCCGTGAAACGGGACATTCCTGTCCTGGCCATCTGTCGCGGGGCTCAGATCCTAAACGTGGCTCTGGGAGGGAGCCTGTGGCAGGACCTGCCGGGCCAGGCCGGGGAGTATCAGAAAGCGTACGGGATGCCGCCTCAGGAGCACTGGCACGACCCCGCGAGCGAGCCGGCTCACGGCATCGTGATAAAGAAAGCCAGCACGCTGTTTAAAATCCAGGGGTCGGAGACTTTGCAGGTGAATACGCATCACCATCAGGCCCTGAAGGCTATTGGAAAAGGGCTTGCGGTCTCGGCCACAGCACCGGACGGGGTCGTGGAGGCCGTGGAGCTTCCCGGAAAACGCTTCGTGGTCGGGGTGCAGTGGCATCCGGAGTGCCTGTTCCAGAAGTATCCGGAGCATTTCAAGCCGTTCAAGGCGTTTGTGGAGTCCAGCAGGGGTTAAAAGGTGAGAGTCAGTGATAAATAGCAAAAAATTTACCTATAGTGGTTGTTATTTTACCGCGCTTTGGATTTTATCAATTACCCAATGAATCCATTAGAACCCCCGAATATAATCAAATCAAAAAGGTCCAGGGTTAGCTTATTAGCTATATTGAGCTTCCTTCTCTTCATAACCGCATTTGTAGGCTTTTATTTGATAGATTTTAAAGAGGATCTGCCTTCTGACCTTAATATTGGCTTTGCTTTGGTAGTGCTTTTGTTGGGGATAATTATAGGCATCGTCGCTATTCTTTTAATTATCAGGAGTAAAGGTACTCTTCGGGGCAAGGGATTTGCTACGTTTACTTGTGTGGGGGGTAGTTTGTTAATCTTCTTTTTTGCCCTGGCTTTTCCTGGTTATAAGCGAATGCAATTGAGGGCTAAGGAGGCTATCGTTAAAACGGTCGCGCGGTCTCTGAAAGCGAGCATTGAAGATTACAAAGCCAAACACAATGGGGAGCGTCCGAGAAGCGTCAGGGATGTAGAAGTATGCCTACCTGACTTTGTTACGAAAGATGTATATTTTAAAGAGAATATTAAAAATCCGAAGAAGTTTGTTAAGGATATGAGAAATCCTTTTAATCCCCACCAAAAATACACATTATCAGGTGGCGGATTATTGGATGGCTCCCCGTGTCATAACGGTGAAATCGGTTATATCGTCCCGGATAATGTTGAAGAACCATACCGCATTACTACCATTATGACAGACCGTGGTGTTCAATATACGCCTATTGAGCTAATTGAAGAATAATAAATATTCTAAAATAAATAAAGAAAAAAGAGAATGCCTGTTCTAATAATGTGGAAATAAGTGAAAAAAGGGCAATTATATACTTAAAGGAGTAAAACCAAGGCTTTGATAGGGTATACTTGTCTTCTCAGAGAGGGGAGGCAAGGATGTCCAAGTACCAAGGTCTTTATGAGTATCGCAAGGTCATTGCGAGTGAGCGAGCCTGCCTACGGCTGGTTCGTAGGGTTCGTTGGCCGCGGGGAGTACGGTGTCCTCGTTGTGGCTTTGCCCGGCAATACCATTTTGAGGAATACGGGGTCCCGAAACACCAGTGTAAGCGGTGTGATTACAAGTTTAGCGATTTCAGCGGCACGGTCTTCCGGCGGACCAAGTTGCCCTTATCCAAATGGGTCTTGGCCCTGGCCCTGTTCAAGATCGGGATCTCCGCTCACCAGCTGGCCAAGGAGATCAGCGTCAGCTATAAGACGGCCTGGCAGATGATGCATAAGTTCCGCAGCGCCCTGGAGAACGATCCCCTGATCACCCAGCTCCAGGGAACGATCGAGTTGGATGAGACGTACTTCGGAGGTCGCCAACACCGCGACCCGACCCAAGGCCATACCGGAATGACCAATAAGATCCCGGTCGTTGGGATTCGCAGCCGAGACGGAAAGGTGAAAACCCTCGCTCTTCCCAAGTTAGGGTATCGTGAGTTGAAGGCTTTCCTCCGACGGTTTGTTCGCTCGGGCAGCCTCATCTACACCGATGAACTACCCCTTCACCATAACCTCTATCGCTGGGGCTATCGTTATCACACGGTGAACAAGCTCTTAGGCTTTGCCCGCCCGCCGGATATTCATACCAACTCCGTGGAGGGCTATTGGATGTTGTGCAAAAACAAACTGTATGCGCGCCACCACCAGCTATCGAGGAAATACTTGCCTAAATACCTCGCAGAGATGGAGTATAAGTTCAATTATCGATATGACTTAGACTTCGTTAAAACCTTGCTCCATCGCCTGATTTTTCCTCCGTTAAGTATATAATCGCCGAAAAAAGTTACAACCACGACATATAGTGGTCGGGGTTTGAAAAGGGGGAGGGAAGCGCGTGAATACGGCGTGAATACCTCGTGAATACCTCGGAAACCCCTTTGGATTTCGTAGCTCTTTCGGCCCTCCCCCTTCCGGGGTGGGTATTTGGTTGAACAGACGCAACTACACGTTGTCGGCCCTCTTTACGAGACAACTTTGAGGTGACCACAATATATAGTGGTTGTATGATTTTGTGACATGGGAACATTACCGCTGCTTTTAGGCCTTTCTCTCCTCCTGAGCCAGCCCTTTCCGGGTGAGCCGCAGGCTCCCGGGGCGCCGGACTTGGGGATGGCTGTTCGGCAGGTGCAGATGCTGGAGAACGCGAACCGCATCGAGGATGCCTACAAGCTCTATCAGAACCTCTATCCCTATTACCCCGATGAGCCCTTTGTGCTCAACGGCCTGAGGCGCCTGTCCGCAAAGCTGGAACGTCCCAACGAGTTCATCTCCCTGCTCGAGACCCGGTTTAAAACTCATCCGGGAAGCAAGTTCGAATACCAGGCCCTGGGGAGTGCCTATCTGGACGCCGGGAGGAAGGACGACGCCAAGAAGGCTTTTGACAAGCTCATCGCCCTGGACCCGAAGAACATGGAGTCCTATTCGGTAACGGCTTCGGCCTTCGTCCAGAAGGGCTTGTTCAAGGAAGGGGCCGAGGCTTATTTGAATGGACGGAAGGCCAGGGGTGAGGAGCTTTACTTCGCCAATGAGCTGGCCGACCTGTATGAGCGCATGAAGGACTATCCCAGGGCCGTGCGGGAGAGGCTCACCCTGCTCAAGTCCGATCCCCATTCCTGGGAGTGGCAGGAGGGCTATATCCTGAGGGACGGCGAAGGGATGGACGGTGGGGCCTTCACCCGATTGCTTGAGGAGGAAGCAAAGAAAGCGCCGAATGCCTCGGACCAGATGTACAAGATCCTGGGCGACTTCCAGCTCAAGCAGAAGCGGCATGACAAGGCCCTGGAGGCCTATCAGAAGATCAAGAGCCTCCAGGGGGAGAGGTTCTACTTGGAGTTCGGCAGGGCCTGCGAGAACGCCGGGGCCTGGGAGCCTGCGCTGAGGGCGTATCAGACTCTGCTTCAGACCCAGCCCAGGAGTCCGTATTGCTCCCAGGCCAGGCTGAGCATGGCCCGCATCCTTAGGAATCTCAAGAGATACCCCGAGGCCCTGGACCTCTGCCTTCTGGTTCCCAGGGAGAACGCCCAGGCCAGGGAGGCGCCCCAGGCCCTGCTTCTGGCCGGGGACATCTGCCTGGAGGAGCTCAGCCAGCCGGACAGGGCCCTGGGATACTACCGGGAGGTCATGAAGACTTACTCCTGGACCGGGGAAAGCCGGACGGCATCCCTGCGGGAGATGGACGCGCTCCTCCAGAAAGGGGACCTGGGGAAGGTCAAGGAGAGCGCCGGAAAGCTGCTGGCCTCCAAGCCGAATGAGGAGATTGTGACCGGGACGCTTTTCCGCCTGGGGGAGAGCTTCTTTTATGCCGGGGACTTCGACACCAGCGCGGCGGTGTTCGCAAGGCTCGCCAAGAGCTATCCCTCCTCCCCTTTGGTGAGCCGAGCCTTGGAGAGAGTCATCTTCATCGGCGAGATGAAGGAGAAGGACCCCAAGGCCTTGAAGGCCCTGAGTCACGCCCTGCTTCTCGGTGTGGAGCGCAAGGATGAGGCCGCGATCAACGAGCTGCGGACCCTCCTTGCTCAGACCAGGGAGCCGGAGCTTTCGGCGCAGGTCTATCTGGAGATTTCCACGGTCTACGAGAACCAGGGGAAATACCCCCAGGCCCTGGAGGCCTGCCGGAGCGTGATGACCAGTTACCCCCAGAGCCGGCTCGCCCCCTTCGCCCTGGACCGGATGAGCGAAGTCTATGCCGGGCGGATGAAGGACAGCAAGAAAGCCGGAGAGACCCTGGAGACCCTCATCCTGCAATACCCCCAGAGCCTCCTGGCCGATGGAGCGAGAAGGAGATTGGAGGAACTGAACCGAGTGGAGAAAGAATGAAAAGAGAAAATGCAAAATTGAAAATGCTGATTTTTAAATTTAAATTTAAAACCCTTGTCGGATTGATACTGTTCGTTGCAGGAATAACTATGGGGGCCTTTGCCCAGGCAACCTTCTTCTTCGAGGAGGCCCGACCCCTGGCCCTGGGGGGAGCGTACACGGGATTGGCCCGTGACGCCTCGGCCCTGTTCTACAACCCCGCCGGGCTGGCCCAGCTCAGGATGTCCATCGCGTCGCTCTCGGGAAGCTATCAGTCCTACCGCTGGTCGGGCACCCCGGGGCGGTTCGATCAGTACGGGGGGACCCTGCTCCTGGCCAAGCAGAACGCCGGGTTCGGTGTGTGTCTTATGAAGCGCGGAGACAGCAAAGATCAGGTCTGGCGTTACCGCGCGCCGGGAGACTCCGCAGGCCCCTATTCCCTGCTCAACCAGGAGATGGCCTTCGTAGCAGGCGTAAGCCAGCCGCTCTCCGATGGCGGGGCTATCGGGTTTGCCGGCCGCTATGTGAGGGCTTCGGCCCCGGCTTGGGGACTGCCCGGCGAGGTTGAGAAGAAGAACGGTTTGGCCCTGGATGTAGGACTGCTGCTGCCCCTTTCCAGGGGGGTCTTGGTGGGTGTCTCGGCCCAGAACGTTTTCAGCCGGAAGTATGACTATCTGGTGTATGACGACTATGGTAGTGTGCTCATTTTCAGCAAGGCCCCGGTGAGGATCAACGTGGGGATGTCCCTGCAGGCCACGCCCGGAGTCCTGTTCGCCCTGGAGGGCTCGGATCTCTGGAAGCAGAAGCTTACCGAGAAGCGAACCGGCGCGACGTACAACACCCAGCCGGTCTGGCGCTTCGGACAGGAGACCGCACTGCCGGATTCCCTGAGGCTCCGGCTGGGGGTCTCAAGGACCAAAGTTCCTGTGGTCTTCACTCCGAGCGTCCCTCAGGGTTATATCTCCCGCAACACCTACAGCGCTGGACTGGGATACTTGGGCGAGGCCTTTGCCTTGGATTTCACCATCGCCATGGATGAGAGGGAAAGGGACATGGCGGTGAAGCCGACGTCCACCCTGCGGTACGTGCTGACGCTGATGAGAAGGATGTGATGGTGATTTTAGATTTTAGATTTTGGATTTTAGATTGCCGACCAGAGGATATACCGTGAAGCGTTCGGCGTTTCAGCTCCTGGCCGCTGCCTTTATACTCCTAACCCTGTCCTTCTCCCCGGCTGTGGCGAACAAGATATTGATCCCGATGGATCTCGCCCAGGCGGACCACCTCCGGGCCTACGGCGTGGCCTATTTCTGCCTGGAGCACGGGACGAACGTGGAGTGGCTGCTGAACTACCGGGGCGGGGCTTTCATGATCGATGCCATCCCGGAGGTGGAGAAGATCGCCAAACTCAGGGGCGTCACCTATGCCATCCTCTCCGGCGGCGATGCCGCGGGCGTCTATGCCGAGATCCAGGGCAAGAACATGGACGTCGTTCTCCTGGAGAAGGCGCCCCGCCTCGTGGTTTACGTCGCCCCGAACCAGAGACCCTGGGACGATGCCGTGCGTTTGGCTCTGGAGTACGCCTCCATTCCCTACCAGAAGATCTGGGATGAGGAGATCCTGGCCGGAGGCCTGGAGCAGTACGACTGGTTCCACATCCACCATGAGGACTTCACCGGCCAGTTCGGCAAGTTCCACGCCAACTACCGGGGCATCCCCTGGTATGAGGAGGACATCGCGACGAACCAGAAGAATGCCAGAAAACTGGGTTTCAAGAAGGTTTCGCAGATGAAGCTGGCCGTGGCCAAACGCATCAAGGAATATGTCCACAAGGGCGGTTTCCTGTTCGCGGTGTGCTCCGGGCCCGCAACCCTGGACGTGGCCCTGGCTGCAGAGGGCACGGACATCGTGCCCCAGGAATTCGATGGCGACCCCGTGGCATCGGACTGCAACGTTAAACTGGATTTCTCCAAGACCCTGGCCTTCCAGAACTTCCATGCCGAGCTGAACCCCTATGTCTACGCCACCTCGGACATCGACGTCTCCAACGATGCCCTGCTCCGGGGGCCGCAGACCTACTTCAGCCTTTTCGAGTTCTCGGCCAAGTACGACCCCATCCCGGCCATGCTCACCCAGGACCACGTGTCGCTGGTGAACGAGTTCATGGGCCAGAACACCGGGTTCCACAAGGACAAGGTCAAGCCCGGGGCCACGATATTAGCCGAAGTTCCCGGCGCGGACGAGGTCAAGTACCTCTACGGCACCCTGGGCAAGGGCCTGTTCTCGTTCTTCGGCGGTCACGACCCCGAGCAGTTCCAGCACCGCATCGGCGACCCGCCCACCAAGCTGGAGCTCCACAAGAACTCCCCGGGCTTCCGCATCATCCTCAACAACGTCCTGTTCCCGGCCGCGAAGAAGAAGGAACTCAAGACCTAAGAAGGGTTCAAGGGGCCGAGGGGCCGAGGGTCCAAGGAGAAAGAATCATTGTTCATTTAGCATGGGGCATTGAACAGTTATCTTGGAATGAAATCCGCATGGCTTAACAAAGTTAACCCATTGCCTTTCTGAAACTTACCTCCAGATTTATTAGTTTCCGCCTTCTTCCTAACTCCCTCATTTCAGCCATAGACCAAAGTAAATCAACAGACTAAACGAACACCTCCCGAGGTGTTCCCGCCGTGTTCCCGCCGTGTTCCCACTATGTTCCCGCTATGTTCTCGCTATGTTCTCGCTATCTTCCCGCTATCTTCCCGCCCTTTTCACGCTAACTTCGCGCGGTATGTGTGAGCGCAGGTGAAGGACACTCGGAACAGGGGATGAACCCCCAAGACACAAAGGAACAAAGAAAAGAGCGATCCATAGATCGCTCTAAACCCATTAAAGCCAGGTAAATACAGACGGAATCCATAGATTCCGTCTACCCGTTGAATTATCTTAACTTGACTATCCGTAAGGGCTTAGATTGTTTTTCCTCAGGCTTGATGAAATAGACCCAGGGAGTTAGGTCCGCACCGACCCGGTCGCCCCGATAGGTCCCCACCCGCCGACCGGAGATGTCGTAGAGCGCAAAGCGCTCGAAGGCGTGGCCGGGGACTAAGGTATAAGAGACAAAGGGGTTGGGACGGATCGAAAACGGGAAACGAGAGTCGGGAGACGGAACCGGACTGGCCCCCGCTAAACTGGACTAAAAAGGGGTTGTGAAAGTTTAGGATTGGGTCTTGACAACGGATTCAGATGCTCGATGAATTTTAACGTTTCGACCTGGACCGGCTTGGGGGCCA
>Ga0315274_10011841_pt1 | contig 12474 bp, 12 predicted proteins | sample YL17G02_20_MG_FD_203700 | JGI IMG/M metagenome (GOLD analysis project Ga0315274, IMG submission 203700) | Sediment microbial communities from Yellowstone Lake, YNP, Wyoming, USA - YL17G02_20 | ecosystem: Environmental > Aquatic > Freshwater > Lake > Sediment | place: USA: Wyoming | collected... | reverse complement strand
ACGGGCCACGCGACTGGCGCAACCGGACCCACGCGGGATCTGTGTCACTCGCGGGCGCCCCGGCCAGACGTCTCCCGAGGCGACGGTGGGCAGTTTCTGGCGGGCCCTGGCCGATGGCGGATGGCCGCAAGCGGAGCAGTTTCTCTCACCCGAGTTGCGCGCATCGCGACCCGCGGATGACTGGGGTGCATGGCAGAGGGAAGATCGGCCTCGACGCGCACAGGTAGCGTGGATCGCAGCCCTTCACGGAGGCGAACCCCAGGCCACTCTGCGCTTCGAGGTGGAGATCGAGATCGCCCCAGATCGGCAGATCAGCCGCTGCGCGCAGGCGGATCTCCGGCTCATGAAGGACAACTGGTTCGTGGATAAACTGCCGGTCCTGGAGTCGACCCCATGCCAGCCGTAAGGGTGACAAATACTGTCCGATCCAGACAAAAGTTTTCAACTGGGGAACCCTTTCCGTGGACGTCCTCTTCAGGAAGGACAGCTGATGACAAGTTGTCATCGGCATAACCATTTGGATTTGCGTAGCTCCCAACGATGCCTGCGGGATCCTTAGAATCCTTCGTCCCTGGCATGTTCGCTGCATCCTCTTCAGATCGCACGGTAATCTCAGTCGCCCCGAGGAGCCAAGCGGGACGAGATCACGCAAAGAACTCACAGTTAACAATTTAACATTAACAAGGAGGGATTTCGATGTTGAAACTGCTAAGGCGCAAGAGCAAGGGCTTCACCCTGATCGAACTCCTGATCGTCGTCGCGATCATCGGGATTCTGGCAGCCATCGCCATCCCGAACCTCCTGTCCGCACAGAAGAAGTCCAAGTATGCGCGAACCGCCTCCGACACCAAGACGGCAACGACCCAGGGCATCGTGTACTCCAACGACAAGAACGCCAACCCGGGCACCATGAAGGCGTTGCGCGATTCAGGGTATGCCAACATCAACGACGCTGACCCGTGGAGTGGGCCTTGGTTCTACTCGAGCGCCTTCAAGGTCATCACAACCCCAGCAGCCCAGGGCGAGATTGGCGTCTGCAGCCAGGGACCGAAGACTAACGCGCCGGCGGACTGCGCCGCTGATGCTTGGAATTTGGCTGCTCAGCCGACGCCAACGGTAGACGGAGGTGTGGGATACTCGAGCGTCTACGGCTCCTGGCAAGGTACTTCGTAATTCAACCCGGGCTCGTCCCGAGCTGAAAGCTGAAAACCGAAAGGGGGCAGGCGGCGGGAGCGCCGCCAGCCCCCTTCGTCTTTGCCACGAATGACTTTGAATGCGAAATGATTCGACGAGGCCCCGAGAGCCCTCCAGATAGCCACGCTCAAGCATGCGATAAAGCCGGAGCCTCACCTCCACCTCGAACTGGCGAAGGTCGATCCTCTTCAGAGGAGGAGGCCAAGGCTCTTCAAGGACTTCGCAAGGCACTGCACAGAGATCCTTTGATTGCATCCCCTCAGGATCATCGGGAGCTTGCTACCCCTCTCTATGACCGCCAGCTCTTGACGGCCTGGTGGGCGGCCCGAGCCGGAGCGGACAGAAGCATGCTGGACGATTGCATCGGGCCTGAAGGGAAACCACTTGACGGCCTGGGAGTCGGTCTAGTTTAATCCAGTGAGCCAGGGGCAAGTAAGCGATGGAACCGGTCATCGAGATCGAAGGGTTATGCAAGGACTTCCGCGTAGGCTTCTGGCGACGCCGGACGCGGATCCTCCATTCCCTGGACCTCACGGTCCACCGGGGTGAGATCTTCGGCTACCTTGGCCCCAACGGGGCCGGGAAGACCACGACCCTCAAGCTCCTGACAGGCTTGATCCTACCCACGGCGGGATCGGCGCGCCTGCTGGGCCGGGACCTGACCCAGGTGGCCGCCAAACAGCAGATCGGCTTTCTCCCCGAGAATCCCTACTTCTACGACTACCTCACGGGCCGCGAGTTCCTGGACTTCTGCGGGCGCCTGTTTGGCCTTCGCGCATCCGACCGACGCGAACGGATTGCCCGATTGCTGCGGCTGGTCGAAGTGCAGGAGGCGGCTGATCACCAGCTCCGGAAATATTCCAAGGGGATGATTCAGCGCCTCGGGCTGGCTCAGGCGCTGATCAACGATCCAAGCCTGGTGATCCTGGATGAGCCGATGTCCGGCCTGGATCCGCTGGGCCGCAAGGCGATGCGAGACATCATCCTCAAGCTGAAGGCCGAGGGTCGGACGATCTTCTTCAGCTCGCACATCCTCCCGGACGTGGAGGTCCTGTGCGATCGGGTGGGAATCCTCGTGGCCGGGCGCCTGCGGGACGCGGGACGGCTGGACCAGATCCTGAAGACCGAGACCGAGTCCATCGAGCTCACCCTGCAGCGCGTATCGCCCGACCTGTCAGCCAGCCTTCGGAATCTTACCCAGGCGCCCATCCTCGACCAGCCGGATGGGGTCCTGGTCCGGCTGCCCGACGAGGAGCGGCTGGAACTGGCGCTGCGGGCAGCCGTCGCGGCCGGGGCCCGGGTCGTGTCTGTTATTCCTCAACGCGTGACGCTGGAAGCACATTTTCTGCGAGAGGTTCAGGGGGCGGCCCCATGAAGATCTCGGCGATCGCCCTCAACACGTTCCGGGAGGCGGTCCGGGACCGCATCCTGTATTCGATCCTGGCTTTTGCGCTGCTCTTGATCGGGGCCTCGGCGATCCTGGCCTCGCTCTCCATCGGCCAGGAGGGCCGGATCGTCAAGGACCTGGGGCTGGCCAGCAGCAGCCTCTTCGGCACATTCATCGCCATCTTTCTCGGGATCGGCCTGGTCTTCAAGGAGATCGAGCGCCGGACCATCTACGCCATCATCGCCAAGCCGATCCACCGGTTCGAGTTCCTCCTGGGCAAGTACATCGGGCTCGTGCTCACGCTCCTTGTGACGGTGGGGGTGATGGCCCTGCTGGTTGCCGGGTTGGCGTGGGCCATCGACGGCCATTGGACCTCTGACCTGCTAGGAGCGGCCGCGCTCGATTTCCTGGCGCTCATGATCGTGACGGCCGTCGCCCTGCTGTTCTCGACCTTCTCCACGCCCACCCTCAGCGCCATCTTCACGTTGGCCGTCTTCGTCATCGGACGGCTGAGCGGGGACCTCAAGCTATTCGCCGATCAATTCGCCGGGCCCGGCCTGCGCCTGATCATCAACGGCATGTACATGGTCCTTCCCGACCTGAGCCGCTTCCAGATCGGCGCCCAGATCGTGAACGCCCTGCCCCTGGATCCGGCCCAGATCGCCTGGACGGTGATGTACGGCCTGGCCTACATCCTGATGCTGCTCCTGCTGGCCATCGGGATCTTCCAGCGCAGAGACTTCAAGTGATGCCCCGACCCTTCCTCCAGCCTGCCCGGATATCTACCATCGCCCTCCTCCTGGCCGGCGTCGTGCTGTTCGGCGCGGTCGCTCCCCTGCACTGGGAAGCGCTGTCTGGCGCCCAACTCGGCGTGGCGGAGCGCGCCTTCTTTTTGCCCCCGCCCGAGGCCTTGCGGGTTGCGTCCCTGGGCTTCAACAACGTGGCGGCGGACGTGATCTGGCTCCTGACCATCCAGTACATCGGTGCGCATATCTTCACCGATGCCAAGCTTCCCGAACTCTTTCAGATGGTGGATACCGTGGTCACCCTGGATCCACACTTTGTGGAGGCCTACACCCTGGGCGCTCTGTTCATGAACTACTCCGGCGGCAATGTCAGGGGGGCCATCGCCCTCCTCGAGCGGGGCACCCGCGCCAACCCCACGCGGTGGGAACCGGCCCACGACCTGGCCCGGACGTACTATCTGGATCTCAAGGATTACCGACAGGCCCTGCACTGGTTCGAGGTCACGGATCGCCTACCCGGGCGTCCACACTATGTGCCGCGCTTCATCGCCCGCCTGTATGCGGCGACCGGGCACCGCGAGACGGCCCTGGGGCTGTGGCGGGCCATGCGAGATTCCGCCGGCAGCGATTGGGTGCGGGAGATCGCAGAGCGGGAGATCGCCAAGCTGGAACGCCCGGCGGCGCCTTCGCCTCCGCAGGAGGCACGCTGATCGACGAGGACATAGCGACACAGGCCAAGATTGGAGCGAACGGGTCGAGGGTCCCCTCCGCAGCTGGGCTGTGGCCATGACACGGCACTCGGGAGACCTCGACCTCGCCGTCCTGATCCCCGCGTGGAACGAACGGGAGAACCTGGAACTGTTGCTCCCTGCCCTGCGGGAGACGCTGGAAGGCCTGGGGGTACGTTGGGAGATCATCGTGGCAGACGGCGGATCCCGCGACGGGACGGCAGAAGCGGCCGCCCGGCGGGGTGCCCGGGTCATCCAGCAGCGGCGGCCGGGCTACGGCGCGGCCCTCATGGAGGCGATTGCGGCGAGCCAGGCCAGCTATGTCGTCACCATGGATGCGGACCTGTCTCACCGCCCGACGTTCATCGAAGACCTCTGGAGGCACCGGGAAGAGGCCGAGGTCCTGATCGCCTCCCGCTACGTTCCCGGGGGCGAATCCCAGACCCACTGGTTCCGACGGCTGTGCAGCCGGATCCTGAACGTGACCTACGCCCGAGTCCTCTCGTTGCCACTCCATGATATCTCCAGCGGCTTTCGTCTCTATCGCCCGGACATTCTCCAGGGGCTCCAGTGCCAGGCCCGGGACTTTGACATCCTGGAGGAGATCCTGATCAAGGTCCACGCCCTGGGCTTTCGCATTCGCGAGCTGCCCTTCCGCTACCTCTCGCGGGGGACGGGCCGATCTCACGCGCACTTCCTCAAGTTCGGATGGGCGTACCTCAAGACGCTGGTCCGCATGTGGCAGCTCCGGAACTCCGTGGCGTCGGCGGACTACGATCATCGCGCCTTCGACAGTCCCATCCCGCTGCAGCGGTACTGGCAGCGAGCCCGCCATCGGACCATCCTGGATTTCTTGAACACGGCCTCCAGGCAGGCGCACAATGCGGTTCTGGACATCGGGTGCGGCTCCAGCCGGATCATTCAGGATCTCCCCAAGGCGGTCGGTATGGACATTCTGCTGCCCAAGCTTCGGTTCCTCCGCGACCGGCACTCACGGCTGGTCCAGGGGAGCATCTTCGCCTTGCCCTTCCCGACCCACGCCTTCGACGCCGTCATCTGCTCCGAGGTGATCGAACATGTTCCCGATCATCCCGCCGTCTTCGAAGAGATGGCCCGCGTCCTTCGTCCCGGAGGGACGCTCATCCTGGGAACGCCGGACTACGGGCGGTGGTTGTGGTGGCTGCTGGAGTGGATCTACGGGAAGATCTTGCCGGGCGCCTACGCCCATGAGCACATGACCCACTACACCCGCGCCAGCCTGGCTGAGCGACTGAGGACCCACGGGTACACGATCGAGAATCTCCAATATGTGGGCTTCTGCGAGATGATCTTTCGGGCAAGGAAGGTGGGCCAGTCGCACACATCCGCGGATCCGACCAGATCCGGGCCGGAGGCATCGTGACGGGCAGTTCGGAAGCCGTCGCCAAGGTCCACGCGTCCGACTCCTTCGTGGCGCAGGACGTTCCGGATGAGGCGGTCCCGGTTGGACCCTGGTCCCTTCTTCTGGTCCTGCTCCTCGCCGTGACGGTGTACGTGGACACCTTGAGCTACCAGTTCGTGTGGGATGATGTCCCGATGCTGGTGCAGAATCAGAGACTCCGGGATCTGCGGAACTTGCCAGAGTTCCTTCGGGGCGACTTCACCACACTCACCTCGGGGGCGATTGAGGGGCGTTACTATCGGCCCACGCTGGCCATGTCCCTGGCCATGGATGCAACGCTCTGGGGGCTAAATCCCTCTCCCTTCCACCTCACCAACATCCTCCTGCACGTGGCTGTGACGTTCCTCGTGAGTTGCCTGGTCCTGGCGATGGGGGCGACACGAGACGTGGCCGTCCTGGCGGCCCTCATCTTCGCCGTCCATCCCGTGCATGTCGAGGCGGTCGCTTTCATCTCCGCGCGCAGTGATCTATTGCCGAGCATCGCTATCTTGGCATGCCTCCTCGCCTACCGACGCTCTGATCGGCCGGGCCGGGGACGAATCGCATGGGGCATGGCAACCCTGGCGCTACAGGCACTGGCCCTCCTGTCCAAAGAGTCCACGGTCATTCTGCCGGCGCTGCTTGTGCTGAGCGACGTGTTGCACTCCTCGTCTCCAGGTCAGCCAGCCCATCGACTGATTTGGCGCCACGCCCTGATCCGATCCCTGCCCTTCTGGGCCGTGACGGCCGTCTTCGCGGTATTCCGCTTTCCCACGCTACTCAACATCGCTGGGGAGCACCTGCGGGGTGACGGCCCCTGGCGTCGCCTGCCCGGTGCCCTCGAGATTCTGGCACGGTACGTCGGGTTGAGCCTGGTCCCCACACACATGCAGCCCTTCTATTCCCTGTCGCGGCCTCGGTCCTTCCTGGAGCCATGGCCGGCTCTCGGCATGCTAGCTGCGGTGGTCCTCGTCGCCCTCCTGATCTGGTGGTGGCCCCGGGTCCCTCTGGCGGCCTTCGGGGTGGCTTGGTTCCTCATCACGGTGGTTCCCGTGGTGGACTTGGTGCCTCTCTCGTTACGCGAGATGGGGTTGACCGATCGCTACCTCTACCTCCCCTCAGTGGGCGTATCCATCCTCTTCGCCCTGGGGATCTCCGCCCTGATGGGACCCGCCGCCGATCGCGCGTGGCGCCCGCGGAGACTTGCCGGGTGGGCGGCCATCATCCTCCTGTTGACCCTTTACCCGTGGTCTCTGCTCGGCTATGCCCCGGTCTGGCGGAACGACCTGACACTCTACGGACGCATGGTGCAGGCAGCCCCGCGCTCCCCGAACCCTTACTTCAACCTCGGGCTCGCCTACTTGAGGGAGAACGACTTGCCGAGAGCCACGGTCGCGCTGGAGCGCGCGGTCCGCCTGAACCCCAGCCTGCCCCGACCGCGCTCGATCCTGGCGCTCGTATACGTCCTCCAGGGGCGGGCGCACGACGGCTTTCGAATCTTTGACACCATAGCGTCCGACGGTCCGATGGAGCGGGACTACTATGTCTCTCGAACAATCGCTCACCTAAACGTGGGGGAATCGCAGGAGGCTCTGGCGGTTGCCGAGGAGGGAGCGCGCTGGTTTCCAGGCGACGCGGATCTGACTCAATGGTTGGGACGTGCCTTGGAGAAGGCCGGGCGAACCGCCGAAGCCATGCAAGGGTACCGCCGGGCGCTGATCCTGCGGCCCGATCTGTTTCAGGCGGAGGAGGCCCTGGGCCACCTGTTGGCCCAGTCGGGAAGGCCCGATGAGGCGGCGCAGCACTTCCTTCGGTCCGCGGAGATCAGGCCGGACAGGGCGCAACCCATCCGGGCGTTGGCCCTCCTGCAGGAGGCCCAGGGTAATCGGCCCGAGTCCCTCCGTCTCTGGCGCCAGGTCTTGGAGCTCGCGGCGAATGAAGCGGCTATCCGGGAAGCCGCGGGCCATATCCACCGTTTGAAAAAGGGGGACGTCGGTCCTGGAGTTTCTCCGGACAGCGCTCGTCCTCTCGGAGCGACGGGATCGTGACTGGCTTGTCTCCCTCAAAGGCTCCCATCCCGTCGCTGCCGGGGAAAGAGGAGCAGGCCCCCGACGGCTTGGAGGCCAGACCAGCTCGGCCGACCCGATACGCCCCCTCTCCGGAGCCGTGAGCGGAGGCCATGCATTATGACCATCCTCTTTGCCTTTCTCTTCGGCACCGTGGTGGGCAGCTTCCTCAACGTCTGCATCTACCGCCTCCCAAAAGAGGAGAGCATTGTCACGCCCCGCTCGCGCTGTCCTGTGTGCCTGACCCCCATTCGAGCCGTGGATAACATTCCGCTGGTCAGCTTCGCGCTGTTGCGCGGCCGCTGTCGGGCCTGTGGTGCCCCCATCTCCTGGCGCTACCCGCTGGTGGAGGCGTTGACGGGAATCCTCTTCGCCCTGACGGTGGCGCGGTACGGGGTGACGCTCCAGACGGCATTCCTGCTGGCGTTCCTCTGTGGGCTGGTGGTCGTGAGCTTCATTGACCTCGACCACCAGATCATCCCCAATGCCATCACGCTGCCTGGCATCCCGCTGGGACTGCTGGCCGGCCTGTTACTGGGGGAACCCCCGCTCCTGGACCGGGCGATCGGCACGCTGATCGGTGCCGGCTTCCTGTACCTGGTGCTCTTCTACGGCGGGGCCCTCTACGGGCAGGAGGCGATGGGCGAGGGCGACCTGAACCTCATCGCCCTGGTGGGTGCCTTTCTTGGATGGAAGGCCGTGGCCCTGACCATCCTCCTTGGTTGTCTGTTCGGATCGGCCGTGGGCCTCGGCCTCATGGCCGTCCGGCGTCTGGGCCGTCGCCAGCACATCCCCTTTGGACCGTTCCTCTCGCTGGGGGCGGTGGTGGCGCTGTTCTGGGGCGAGCGGCTGATCGCCTGGTATCTCAGGTTGCTGTGAGGAAGTTCCCGGGCGGCCCGAGAACTCTCTGGCCCTGCCGGGGCAGCTCCTTCGGGTGGGTGGAAGGCCTTGCGGAGCAAGAGCCGGGAGTCCCATTATTCGCCCACCCTACCGATTGCTCTCCCCGCGCATATTCCGCTCCGCGACCTCGAGGCGCTCTCGGATGCGTTGCGCCTCCGGGTCGTCGGGCTGAAGATACGTGAGGATGCTGCGAAGCTGATCCCGAGCCTCCGTCCACGCCCCGCGCCGTTCCGCCACAGCCGCCAGGACGTATCGAGGCCGGAGCAGGTCCCCATCCAGCCGTAGGGCCGTCTGGGCCGCCACCTTCGCCTCCTCGACTCGGCCGAGCTGGAGCAATGCGTCGGCCCGTTCGCCATGGAGTCTCCCGGTAGCCCGCATCCCAGCCAGGATGGTTGTCGCGCGGGTCAGTGCCTCCAGCCGCTGCTCCAGCGCAGAGGGGCCGGCGGCCCCATACTCCTGGGCCAAGCCCTGCCAGGCCAGCTCGTTCTCCGGGTTGTCCGCCACCGCGCGCTGCAACTCGGCGAGAGCCCGGGCCCAGGTGTCCGGATCGCGCCGGTACGCAACGAGGTAGGCCAGGCTCGTCTCGGGGCGCGTCAGACGGTATTCGTGCGCTGCGATCAGATTGGTGAAGCGTCCGCCCCGGCGCACGTACACCTCGGCGACCGGGTCCCAGTACACGCGGGCCCACCCCGGGTGCCGGCCGATGTGAACCATGCGGCGAGCGGGATCGGCATCGAGCACCAGGATCTCCACATTGTACGCCGCGGTGATCCGGTCCAGAGCGCCTGGGGACCGATGGGCCTCGTCGTACGCCGCCATCAGTGTCTCATCGAAAAGGATTCTGTCGTACCGCCCGTCAATGAAGACCAGATTGGCGGGCCATCGGCGCCAGATCAGATAGCCACCGAACTCGTACGTGTTGAAGACCCGACCGTCGAGGTGGTAGCGCTCCAAGAAGGCGGCGGCTCCCTCGGGGAAGTAGTGGGGTCGCACGCCGAATCCAGCCGGGTTCCGCGATGTCAGGAAGGCCTGATCTACGATGGAGGCGGTGAGCACGAGCAGGCAGGCGAAGGCCCCGATCGTTCCAGCCCCCGGAAGGATTTCCCGGGGGCCCGGGCGGGCAGGTGGTCGGCCACGCGGACGAGGGCCAGCGCCAGGAGGGGGAGCACGGCGAGGATGAAGTACGGGACGGCCCGATTGCGGAAGATGGCGTAGCTTCCCATGCAGAGGACGATCCCCCAGCCCACCGGATCGACCCGGCCCTCCCAGGCGAAGAGCAGCAGGGCGGTGATGAGGAAGGCGAGGAGCACCACAGCCAGAACCACAATCACCTCCCACCAGATGGGGTCGATCTCGGGGAGGACCCACACCTCGGCCCATTCCGCAAAGGTACCCAGCCCTGTCATGGTGTTCTGCCGGAACGGGAAGAGGAGCATGGAGACACCGTGGGGATTCAGGAGGGCGATCAGGGGCAGGCAGGCCACCGCCGTGGCAAGGTGCCGGAGACGCGCCCGATCCAGGGAGAGGCGTCCCCAGGCTGGCGCCGCCCGAGCCACCGGCAGCAGGTTTGCCAGCAGGACGAGGCCCGGGAGGGCGAAACCGAAGACGAAGCTGGCGTGCACGTTGGTCCAGATGAGCTGCACCGGGAGTAGCGCATAGGCAGCCCCCGGGCGTGCGCCCTGCAGCCGCAAGAGGATGGCCATACTCACGAGAAGGAGCAGAAAGCTCAGCAGTTCCGGCCGGACATGGAGGCGGAACCGAAGGGCCAAGCTGGCCAGGAACACCAACAGGACCGCGGCCAGAGGGTGGAGGTCGCAGCCTCGCAAGACCCTGTACAGGAGGAAGGCGAGCAGGAGCAGCACCAAGAGCCGAAGCAGGATCAGTCCCGGTAGGCCAGCGGCGCGGTAGATGAGATAGAACGGGATGTCCGTAAGCCAGGAGTACTTGATCCATTCCCGACCGGCGGTGGTGAAGGCAAAGGGATCCTGCGCGGGCAGGAAGCGGCTGGCCACGTAAAGCTCCCCCTGCTTCAGGTGCCACCAGGTATCCTCGGAGCTGATGGGGAAGAAGCCCAGCAGGACCAGGTGGGCAGCCAGGAGCAAGCCTATGACAATGCCGGCGAGACGCCCGATGGATACGTGCACTGCGATTCTCCAGAGGGGGCTGCTCTTTCGGCTATCTATACATGCCCGCCAGCACGTAGTCAATTGATCCCTTTATGTTTTAGAAGCAGCGTCGACATCCGGACCACAGAGAGAACGAGGCTCACGGCACAGGCAGGACGGTTCGGTCGGCACGCCCATCGGAAAGGTGGCCGTTCGCGGCCTCGCCATCGCATTCTGGCCTTGACATGATCCCCGACCCTTGACTAAGGTATCGGACGTTTGACCTCTGACCACATTACTCTTGGGGAACGGCTGGCAGGCGAAAGAGGTCGCCGTGGCGTGGAAAGTCCGGGTCATTGACGCGAAGGACAACGTCGGCGCGATCATCAGCAACGCGGTGGAACGGGGAGTGACAGTGAAGGTGGAAGCAGGGGGAAAGTCCCTGGAGGTGACGGCTCAGGGGAATATCCACTACGGCCACAAGATCGCCCTCGTCCCGCTCAAGCAGAGCGAGACCATCGACGCAGCTCGACCCGGCCACGAGGTCCGGTCTGATCCGGAACACGATGGCGGGAGCCGAGTAGTAACGGCGAGTAGAGTTCGTCGGTCTGTCCATGGGAGTGCATACCGCGTTTCGTAGCAAGTGTCCATCGTTGCGGAGAAAAGGAGGCGGATGTGATTCAGTTCTTGGTGCACGAGCGCTCCGACAATGTGGGGGTGGCAACGGTAGACATCAAGGCTGGGGAGGTCGCGAAGGGTCTGCACATGGACACGCAGGCACCGGTGGAGGTGAGAGTCCTCAATGATATACCTCTCGGCCACAAGGTTGCGCTTCGGGACCTCAAGGAAGGAGACGCGCTGATCAAGTACGGTCATGACATCGGCCGGGTGATGGCCGACATCAAGGTGGGAGAGCACGTCCACATCCACAATCTCAAGACGAAGAGGTGGTAGCGATGAAGACTCCGAGGATCTTGGGGTATCGCCGCGAGAACGGCCGGGTGGGTGTGAGGAATCATGTGGTGATTCTGCCTCTGGATGACTTGTCCAATGCCGCCTGCGAGGCCGTGGCCAACAACATCAAGGGGACACTGGCCATCCCCCACGCCTACGGGCGTCTGCAGTTTGGTGAGGATCTGGCGCTCTTCTTCCGGACCATTATCGGCACGGGGGCGAACCCCAACGTGGCGGCGGTTGTGGTGATCGGCATCGAGCCGGAGTGGACAGAGCGCGTTGTGTCGGGCATCGCGCAGACAGGAAAGCCCGTGAAGGGTTTCTCTATCGAGCGCAGCGGGGACCTCAAGACCATCGCCGAGGCCTCCCGTCAGGCCAAGGAGTATCTGCAGTGGGCCTCGGAGCTTCAGCGGACCGAGTGTTCCCTGGATGAACTCTACATCTCCATCAAGTGTGGCGAGTCGGACACCACCTCCGGGCTGGCGTCCAATCCCACAGTGGGGAATGCCATCGACAAACTCGTCGAGATGGGCGCCACCACCAGTTTCGGAGAGACCTCCGAGATCACCGGCGCCGAGTTGGTGTGCAAGGAGCGGGCGGCGACGCCCGAGGTGGGCGAGGCCTTCATGAGGGCGTGGACAGCGTACAACGACATTATCGTGAGTCACAAGACCGACGACCTGTCCGGTAGCCAGCCCACCAAGGGGAATATCCGGGGGGGATTGACCACCATCGAGGAAAAAGCGTTTGGGAACCTGCAGAAGATAGGGAAGAAGGCACGCTACGTGGGGGTGCTCAAGCCTGCCGAAGCGCCTCGGGGCAAAGCGTTGTGGTTCATGGACACCTCGTCGGCCGCGGCCGAGGCGGTGACCCTGTGGGCTGCATCCGGGGCGGTGGTGCACCTGTTCCCCACCGGACAAGGCAACGTCATTGGGAATCCCATCGTGCCGGTGATCAAGATCTCGGCCAACCCC
>Ga0315274_10011840_pt1 | contig 12476 bp, 16 predicted proteins | sample YL17G02_20_MG_FD_203700 | JGI IMG/M metagenome (GOLD analysis project Ga0315274, IMG submission 203700) | Sediment microbial communities from Yellowstone Lake, YNP, Wyoming, USA - YL17G02_20 | ecosystem: Environmental > Aquatic > Freshwater > Lake > Sediment | place: USA: Wyoming | collected... | reverse complement strand
CACCCGGTCCCCGACATCCGGTCTGACAGGCCTGACCTCCCTGAAGCCCTGCAGCAGGTGATCATGACCGCCATGGCCAAGAGCGCCGCGGACCGCTACCCCACCGCTGGCGCCTTGGCGGAGGCCATTCGGGCTGCGGCGAAGGAACCGCAACATTACTCCCCACGCCCTGCTTTTCATCGACATGCAAGGCCAGGTGATCTTCGTGAACCAATCCCTTCTCCGCCTGATTGAGAGACGGGAATCGGACGTGAGAAGCATCATCGGTAGGCCGCTGAATGAGGTCCTGGGCATCGAGGCGGCGCAGACACGAGCGCTCATCCAGGACGCAAGCCGGATTGGCAGGGTGTATGACCGCCCGCTCCTTCTGCCCTGCAGCAACAGGACCCACGCCCAGCTCCTCCTTACGGCGGAAGCCACGTAGGACGAGAAGGGCGTGTGCGTCGGCACTGACCTGAGCCTTCGAAGCGTCTCCGAGAGCAACTCGCAGGGAGCGCATCCATCGTCCGGTTCCGGCTCCTTGGACACCGGAGAGCGGACCTACCTGCAACTCCATTTCAGTTCACAGTTCGACGCGCTGCGGGTCCTCCTCGTTCGGCTCGGTGGCGCACGGCTTGACAAGACCCTGGACCGGATTGTCAACGAGACGAGCGCCAGAAGTGGTTGGCACGTCCAGGTCAACGAGGGCCGGCTCGAGATCGATCCGCTCAGGGTGGAGCCCCACGTGTTCCAAGGTCTTCTGGCGAAGACCGTGGCCTATGTCGTCACCGTGATCGGGCCGGCCATGGTACGTCGGCAGATGCAGTCGGTGGAAGGCCAGCCCGGCGAGAGATCCGTTCAGCTCGCCAATCAGTTGGCTATGCGCGAGGTCTTGCTGTCAGATTGAGGAGTGAGGGAGACTGGCAATACCAAACACGAAACTCGTCCTGGATTTCGTTCTGGTCGCAGCTTCGATCTGGATGGTGCTGACCATCCGTGGACAAGGAGGCGTCGTCGGCAAGACCCTGAATCTGATCACGCTGGGAGCTATCACCACCGGCCTTGCCCACCTCCTCACGACGCTGCAACACAGACTGATGCCCTGGGAATCCTCCATGGAGTCGTTTGCCCACCGGATCGTGGTCCTGGTCGCGGGCTTTCGTCAGATCCGCCGCCTCAGGATCTGACACGGAACGTCGACGCCCGGTGGAGAGACAGAGAGGCCTCTTCTTTTCCCAGGAGAAGCCCCTGTGATGGCGTAAGGCAGTCGCTCAGGCCACTTCCGGCTGTGCGCGCAGCGCGGACCATCCGGCGTATTCCCCCGCGTCACCGAGCTCCTCCTCGATGCGAAGGAGCTGGTTGTACTTGGACACCCTGTCCGAGCGAGCCGGCGCTCCGGTCTTGATCTGCCCCATGTTGAGGGCAACCGACAGATCGGCGATCGTGGTGTCCTCGGTCTCGCCCGAGCGGTGTGACGTCACCGCCCGCCAGCCGGCACGCTGGCAGAGCTCGACGGCTTCTACTGTCTCTGTCAAGGTCCCGATCTGGTTGAGTTTGACCAGAAGCGCATTACACGCCTCTTGGGCGATCGCCCTGCGAACCCGCTCGGGGTTGGTGACCAATAGATCATCGCCCACGATCTGGACCTTGTCGCCGATCTCTTGTGTGAGCGCCTTCCAGCTTTCCCAATCATCCTGCGCAAGGCCGTCCTCGATCGAGACGATGGGATACTGGTCCACCCAGGATTTCCAGTAGGCTACCATCTCCTCGCCACTGAGCTCTCGTCCTTCCCTCCTCAAGCGATACTTGGAGGTCTTCTCATCATAGAGCTCCGAGGCGGCAGGGTCCAACGCAAGCGCCACCTGACGGCCCGCCTGATAGCCCGCTTTGCCGATGGCCTCAAGGATCACTTCGATGGCTTCGACGTTCGCCTTGAGCGTCGGAGCATACCCTCCTTCATCACCGACTAGGGCGGTATACCCCCTGGCCTTGAGCACATCCTTGAGGGTATGGTAGATCTCCGCACCCCAGCGCAGCCCTTCGGAGAAGGACCGCGCCCCCAGGGGCATGATCATGAATTCCTGCGCATCGGTGGATTGCCAGCCCGTGTGCGCGCCTCCGTTAAGGATGTTCAGCATCGGGACGGGGAGGACGTGCGCGTGCACGCCGCCCAGGAATCGATACAACGGCACGCCGAGGGATCCCGCTGCAGCCTTTGCCACGGCCAGACTCACGCCGAGGATTGCGTTGGCCCCCAAACGCGCCTTGTTGGGAGTCCCATCCAGCTCGATCAGAGCCGCATCGATCGCCCGCTGCTCGGTCGCGTTCCACCCCAGCAAGGCTTCGGCGATTTCGTTGTTGACGTGATCCACCGCCTTCATCACGGACTTGCCCCGATAGCGGTCCTTCTCCCCGTCTCTTAGCTCCAACGCCTCGTGGACACCCGTCGAGGCCCCCGAGGGGACCTGGGCCCGCCCCAGGGCTCCACCCACAAGGGTCACATCGACTTCCACGGTGGGATTGCCTCGCGAGTCAAGGACCTGACGCGCGTGGATCGATTCGATCGTAGGCACAGCCATCTCTTTTCCTTCCCCAGCCTCAAGTATTTCCACGATTATACTCACCCCCGGAGGAGCGCCATCCGCCCGTTTCCCATGCCGGGCCTGTCGGATTCCCGGCATGTTAGAATCTCCTCATGAGCCGGCAGCGGATCTACCTGGATCATGCGGCGACCACGCCCCTCGACGCCCGAGTCCTCGAGGCCATGCTTCCCTACTTCCACGAGACTTTCGGGAATCCTTCCTCGGTCCATTTCTGGGGTCAGCAGGCCGAGGCAGCCGTGGAGGAATCTCGCAGGACGATAGCCTCGTTGCTGGGAGCTGCCCCTGAGGAGATCCTCTTCACGTCGGGTGGTACGGAGAGCGACAACCTCGCTCTGCGCGGCACAGCTCAAGCCGAACGGAAGCGCCGAGGGGCCACTCGCATCCTGACCTCCCCCGTGGAGCATCCCGCAGTCAATCGGACGGCGGCGCAGTTGGCAGAGGTCCATGGCTTCGAGTGGGACATTCTCCCCGTGGATCGTTTCGGCGTCGTATCTCCACAAGATCTCCGACGAGCACTTGCCCCGGAGACGGCTGTTGTCTCGGTGATCTACGCCAACAACGAGATCGGCACGGTCAACCCGATCCGGGAGCTGGGGACCATCGCTCGCGAGGCCGGCATTCCCTTTCATTCCGATGCCGTCCAGGCGCCTGCCTATCTACCCGTCAACGTGCAGGAATTGCAGGTTGACATGTTGTCCATCGGAGGGCACAAATTCTACGGACCCAAAGGGATGGGTGCGCTCTTTGTTCGACGCGGCTCGCGGCTTACGCCGGTTCTCTCGGGAGGATCTCAGGAATCGGGCATGAGGCCGGGCACCTCGAATGTCCCTCTCATCGTGGGACTGGCGCGGGCCCTGGCCGTAGCCTCTGAGGAGCGGGCTTCCCATGCGCCTCGACTGCTCCGACTCCGGGATCGGATTCTCGATGAAGTCCCGCGATCGATCCCTGGCGCCCATGTGACGGGCCATCCTCGGGATCGACTCCCCAATCATGCCTCCTTCGTGTTCGAGGGCGTCGAAGGGAACCAGCTCCTGGCCGCGCTCGACCTGGCAGGTTACGGTTGTTCTTCGGGATCGGCCTGCAAGACCGGTGAGCCGGAGCCATCCGAAGTTCTCCTGGCTCTAGGGCTGACGCCCGACCTCGCTCTCGGATCCTTGAGGGTCACGGTGGGCAGGGCGACGACCGAAGACGAGATTGCCTCCTTCCTCGGCACATTGCCGGATGTTGTTGCCCGACTGAGGAAGACCCGCAACTGAGATGATGACAGAGGGGCCACTGGTCGCGGTTGCGATGAGCGGAGGCGTCGACAGCGCCGTCGCCGCGGCGCTGCTCGCCGAGAGAGGCTACCGCGTAGTCGGTTTGATGCTCCGTCTCTGGTCCAGCAGCAAAGACGAATCCAACCGCTGCTGTACGCCGCAGAGTATGGCCCTCGCCAAGCAGGTGGCGGCTCAATTGGATTTCGCTTTCCATGTAGTGGATGTGCGGGACCAGTTCAGGCAGAACGTCGTTAAGCCGTTCATTGATGGCTATGCGCAAGGAATCACCCCTAACCCGTGCCTCGAGTGCAACCGTCTGATCCGCTTCGACTTCTTGCTCAAGTGGGCCTTTTCTTTAGGCGCGGGGTTCCTGGCTACCGGTCACTACGCTCGTGTCGTCCGGCGCGAGGCCGAGTATGTCCTGCTCAGGGGTGTCGATCGAGCCAAAGATCAATCGTACGTGCTCAGCGTCCTCGGTCAGGAGCAGTTGGCCCACGCCCTTTTCCCTGTGGGGGAGTATCGCAAGCCCCTCGTCCGTGATCTGGCCAGGAAGTTCGAGCTACCGGTCGCGGAGAGGGCGGAAAGCCAGGACCTGTGCTTCCTCGGCGAGAAGAACTATCGTGAGTTCTTGCGCGAGCAGGCCCCGGTCCTCCCGCGCAAAGGGCCCATACTCAACACGCACGGACTCTTGCTTGGGGAGCACACGGGCCTCGCCAACTTCACGATCGGCCAGCGCAAGGGGATCGGCCTCTCCTCCCCAGAACCGCTGTACGTCGTCGCCAAGAACCCGACCGAGAACAGCCTCACGGTCGGTCCGCGCGATGCGCTGGAGCGGACAACCTTCAGTGTGGCGAACGTCCACTGGGTGAGCGGCGAAGTGGCGGCCATCCCCGTGCGGGCCATGGTGCGCGTCCGGTACAAGGCCAGGGAGGTCTGGGGGACGGTTCTCCCTGCTCCTGCGGGGAAGGCGACAGTCTCCCTGGATGAGCCCCTGCCAGACATAACGCCCGGCCAAGCCGCCGTGTTCTATGACGGCGAGGTCTGCCTCGGAAACGGAGTGATCACCGCATGACGATGCCCGGTGCCTTGTTCGGCTGGTTGCTCGCCTCGCTGGTTGGGCTCGGGTTTCACCTGCTTCGGGGGGGGAATCTTGGCCGCCTGGTACTGTACTTGTTTGCGTCGTGGATGGGCTTCTTCGTCGGTCATTTCTTCGCCGAGCTCCTCGGCTGGCGCCTTTTGCGCGTCGGCTCCATCAATCTGTTCCCCTCGCTGCTCGGCGCTTTCGTCGCCCTCCTGACGGTCAGCCTCCTTGCCGGTCCTGAACGAAAACCGCGCAAGGTGGGACAGATCGGCATGGGTCGACATGACCGGGGCTCGGAGAAGTAGTGTGCTATAATCGCCGCCATGTCGGAGGAGAAACGCGAGGTCATGGACTCGGTTCCTATGCGCGCCGGCCCTGAGCGCGGCTCGCGCAGAACCCTGCTCTACGCGGGGATCGCGGTGCTCTTCGTCGGATTGTTGGCGCTCGTCATCCTCGCCGTCGTCTTCATGCTCAGAAATCCCGGCCAGACGGAGACGTACAGGGACATCGTCATCATCTTCATGGCCCTGGAAGCCCTGCTTCTGGGAATCGCGTTGATCGTCCTAATCGTTCAGCTGGCGAGGCTTACGGGGCTGATCCAGAACGAGATCAAGCCGATCCTCGAGTCCACCCAGGAGACCGTGAGCACACTGCGGGGCACGACGACGTTCATCAGCAACAATGTCGTCTCTCCCGTCATCAAGGCTAGCAGTTCGCTTGCGGCCGCTCGACGCGCGCTGGACCTGCTCAGGTTCGGCCGCCCCAAGTAACACCGATCCATTTTCCAGGAGGGAGACAGATGTCAGACCGCGATAACGACTTTGGCGCCTTTATCTCCGGTTTCATCGTCGGAGGGCTCGTGGGAGCTGCGGTGGCTCTCCTGCTCGCCCCTCAATCGGGAGAGGAAACGCGGACGAGAATCCGTCAGAAGGGGATCGAGCTGCGTGACCAGGTGGAGGAGACCGCCACGGAAGCGCGAGCGAGGGCGGAGCAGCTAGCCCAGGAAGCTCGCATGAAGGCGGAGGACCTGCAGAAGCGCGGGCAGGCTGCTTTCGATGAGCAGCGAGCGAGGCTCGAAAAGGCCATCGAAGCAGGCAAGAAGGCCACCCAGAGGAAGCGTTCAGAGATCGAGGGGGAGGAGCCCGCCTAGTCGGCTTCCTCCGGCCCGTCCATCGCCCCGGAAGAAGACCTTCTCCGGGTAGTTCCACCATGTGCCTCAATGCACGAGCGGTGATGCCATTCATTGGCCGGCGTCGCCGCTCGCCACTCTCCCGGGATGTTGCCTCCGTGTCGTCCCTGCGGAGGGTTCCGTTTTCCAGGCGGAGCCGGTCACCGGCTCGTCAGCTCCCTCAAGGCCTCAGGCAAGGCCTCTCCGACGTCCCGCGCCAGGACGCTAGCCGTCGAACCTGACCGCCGGAATGCGAGTTCTCCCGCGCGGCCATGCAGGTACGCGCCCAAAACCGCGGCCTCGAAGGGCGGCGTTCCCTGGGCCCTGAACCCGGCGATGGCTCCGGCGAGGACATCGCCCGTTCCTGCGCGGGCCAGGGCCGGGGTGGCGAAGGGGATCACCACAGCCCGGCCGGAGGGCTCCGCCACCACCGTATAGGCTCCCTTAAGGACCACGATATGGCCCCACGCAGTAGCCCAGTGCTGCGCCGCGGCAACACGGTCCGACTGGATCTCGTCTTTCGGAAGTCCGGTGAGCACAGCCATCTCGCCAGGATGAGGAGTGAGAATCGATTCGCAGGGAAGATGCTGGGCCCAATCCGGGACTTGCGTCAATAGCTTCAGGCCGTCGGCGTCGATCACGCAAGGTGGAAGCGGCTTCGTCGTTTCGCGGCTTTCCTTCCCTTCGCGTACAAAACCGATCTTGCCGCGGGAATGCGCCGCCTCGGCCCCCAGCAGGCGCACAAGGAAGTCCGCCGTGCATTCCTCTTGCCCGAGTCCGGGGCCGAGCAGGAGGCAGGTAGAGCCGGCGATAGGTTGTTCAAGGACTGCGGCGGCCTCCTTCGCGATGGCGCCAAGCTCATGCGGCAGGAGGATCCATGTCGCCTCGGGGACGAGAGCCGCAATCAATGGCTGGATGGGCTGAGGGGCCGCGAGGGTCACCAAGCCTGCGCCGACCCGGTATGCGGCCAGCCCCGCCAGGGCGACGGCTCCGGGGTAATTGACCGAGCCTGCGACGATCAAGACCCTCCCGAACGTCCCCTTGTGAGCGTCGCGAGGCCGCATGGGCAGCCACTTCCTCAGATCCGCGGGCGCCGCCATCTCCAGGCGTATCTCCGCCAGAAGTCCGAAATCCGCAGGAAGACCGATATCCCCGACAACGAGCTCTCCCACATACTCTGCGCCGGGGAACCTCAGCAGGCCGGGTTTCACTGCCGCCAGCGTGACAGTCAAATCCGACTGCAACGCCTCGCCAGCGATCTCACCCGTGTCACAATTCAGCCCCGACGGGCAATCCACCGCAGCGACAAAGACAAGCCGATCCCTGGCATGCAGGATCTCCTTGGCCTTGCTGAGAACCTCCCGCGCTGCCCCCTCCATGGGAAGCTTGAAACCCGTCCCCAGCACGCCGTCGATCAAGAGGTCGGCCGTGGACAACAAGTTGGCCAGGACGCGCATCCGCTGGTCTTGACCGGCTTCGGCGATCAAGAGGCCGCGCTGCCGGAGCCTCGCCAGATGGGGGTCGTCTTCGGGCCGCGGCTTGGTGAGATACACAGCGACTTGGGCGCCCGCTTCGGCGAGATGATTGCCCGCTACGAGGCCATCACCGCCGTTGTTCCCCGCCCCGACGAGAATGACCACGCGTTTGCCCCCCACGTCCGGTATGCGCCCGAGGATGGCCTGCGCGACGGAGCGCCCGGCGTTTTCCATCATCATGGCATACGTCAATCCGGATGAGTCCGCCGCCTTTTCAATGGCGCGCATCTGCCCAACGGTCGCGATCTTTGGCACGCAATCCTCCTGGTCGAATCCGGCAAATGCCTCCCGGCAACCCGGACGGTCCCCCGTCGAGATCCTGACTCAGGATGGCGTCGGGTCCGGTGTCTTGCCCAGATACTCTTCCATCCCGAGGCGCTTGAGGCAGGCGGACGTCGGCTGGCCCGTGACGGGATCCCAGCCCCGGGCGCGATAGTAGGCCTCAAGCATCTCCCCCAGAGCCGGCACATGGCCGGCCGCCCCCCCATCAGGGAGCGGCTGAAGCAGCAGAGCCGGAAGGCGGTCGTCCTCTCGCGTCGAACCCAGCCGATGGTTGATCAGTCGCTTCAGGTTCCATCCCCTCTCGCCTACCTCCACCAGCTCCTCCAGCGTGTAGTCGAAACCGGTCGCCTGGTTCACCAAGTCGCGTGTCGCCGCGGCCTCGATATTCGAAAACTGGCACATAACCAGCGAATTGTAAACCGTCCTCCAGTTCTGGTGTCGAGCGACGTTCGCCGCCTTCTCAGCCCCCGCGAACCTGTCCAGCAGTCCGATGCCGATCTCCTCCACGGTTTGCCCGGAAGTGTCGATCATGAAGAAGTCGCTCTGGTTGTGACAGGCGCCGCGAGGCGATGTCGCATAGACCAGGGCCATGCCGGAGGAGCCACGCGGATCGTGGTAGGGAATCTCGAGATTCCTCACCTCCGCCGCCAACTGAGGCACGCCGAAACGCTCCGCAAACCTCCTTGCGCCTTCCGACAGAAGAGAGCCGAAGCCCTCGTTCCTCGCCATTTCGCGGATGAGCCCTTCAACAGCGCCTGCATCGCCCCACAGCAGCTTGCGGCCACCTGTATCAGCCTCCGAAAGGACGCCCTTCTGGAAGAGCAGATAGGCCAGCCCGATGACGTTGGAGGTGGAGATAGTATCCAGACCCTATCGGTCACACCATTCCCCCAAACGGGTGATGGTCGCAAAATCATCGATCCGCAAGTTGGGACCGAAGCCGACGATGGTCTCATATTCCGGCCCTTTCCTGTCGTCACCGTCTTCGAGCCGGACGACCCGGCCGCAGGCGATGACGCAGCCGTGGCATGCGCTGACCCCGCTGAGTATCGACTTGGCCATGGCCGCGCCCGACACTTTCGTCGCCCCCTTCGAAAACGCCGGCGGTGAAGTATCTCTTGGGCATGGTGCCCAGGTAGTCAAAGTAGTCGGTTCCCGAGGAGGTCCCGGCCAAGCGCATGCTGCGCGAAAGGTTGTCGTTGCGCAGTTCGATGTTCACTCGACGGCGGGAAACCGCAAACGCTTCCGGTCGGGCGACGGGGATGTCCCCCCTTCCCCGAAGGGCGATGGCCTTCAGCCTCTTGGCGCCCATCACAGCGCCCATGCCCGTCCGTCCTGCGACGCGGCCATGGTCACACAGCACCAGGGAAAATGGCAGCTCGTTTTCCCCCGCCAGGCCGATGGCGGCCACCCTGGTCAAACGATCTCCGGTCTCTTCTTTGACCCGGAACTGGGTCGCATACGTGTCCGCCTGGCCCCACAAGTGGCCAGCGGGCCTCAGCTCGGCTTTTTCCCTCATGGATCCACAGATAGAACCGGTTCTAGGGCCCGCGGCCCGTCACCAGAAGCCCGTCATAGCCTGCCGAGCGGAGCTCAGAGCCGAGGTGACCCCCGATATTCGACTCACCCCACAGGTTCGTCGCCGGGGACTTGGCGCACAGCACGGCCCGACCCACCGCAGGTCCGGCGGTACCGGTCAGGGGACCCGTAAGCAAGACAAGAGGCGCATCCGCGCCTCGAGGATTGAGGGCTTCCGTGAGCAGGGTATAGAGAACCTGCGCGGCAAGGGTAGTCCCTCCCAGGTAGTTCCTGTGAACCTCCTGCGGGATTTCCCGGACTCCCCAGTCTCCTGATCCAAGGTCCACCCCAAGCATGCGGAATCGAATAGGCGGCATCCGTGCGTCCTTGACGGTAGTTGGCTGCCCATGCCCTATCCCCGACTCGCCTGGAAGCCGGCAGCTCCTGCCCCATAGCAGCAGGGCCCTCGCCTCCTGACAGGACGAGGCTACCTCAATGCGGCGGCGACCTCGCCGATGGCAAGCTCCCGGCGCCTTCTCAGCTCAGGATCCTTAGCGGGGATGCGGCTCATGGCATATTCCGCCATGGCCGTTATGGTGAGGCTTGGATTTACCCCCGGATTCGCCGGCACGATCGTGCCGTCGACAATGTACAAGCCGGGGTATCCAAACGCCTGGCAGTCGAGGTCGATCACCCCTTCCGAGACGTCCCTTCCGAAGAGGCACCCCCCCAGGGGATGTGCCGTCGTGGGCACATTGAGCAGCCCTTCGGTGAGGGTGCCCAGGGGGATGCCTCCGATCTTGTCGGCGTACGACCGGATGATTTGATGGCCGAGGTCGATATTGACGGGCACAGCCCGTTCCTTGCCATGCTCTGGAACCAGGCCGCGGCGAAAGAGCGTGAACGGGCTCCGGCCGATTCGAAGGCGCATCATGTTGTCTTGCGTCTGCATGACCATAATGGCGGTCCCGCGTCTAGTCATGCCGCTGAACCTCTTACCGGCCAGGAAGTGCCGAGGATGACGCGCGATGTCCCTCACCATTCGCCAAAGCCGGACCAGGAATCGCGAGCTTGGCTCGATGAGGGGAGCGGCCAGTAGCCAGAAGATGAGCGAGGATTTTTCTCCGAAGCGGACAGGCTCGATTTGTGTGGAATCATCAGCCCCGATGATCGAGGTGATGGCCAGCCCTTTGGAGTGGTCCTCGATGTCCTTGAGGGTGAAGGAGCCCAGGAACGCCTCGCTGTTCGTGCGAACCGTCTCGCCGACATGCATCGACAGGCCGGGCAAGGATCTCGAACCGTCCCTGCAGTGAAGCAGCAGGCTGAGCGTGCCCAGCGTGCCGGCGGCGACGACCACGTTTTTTGCGCGCACAACTTGTGGGCGGGGCGCGAGCCACGCCGTGGACCGCCGGTAGACGACCTCGAACCTTGCCCCATCCATCTGGCCTTGGGGCAAAGGTCGGATGTCGTCCACTTCGGATTCTCCCCGAACGCGGGCCCCCCACTGCTCGGCCAGGTAGAGATAGTTCTTCGTCAGAGTGTTCTTGGCATTGTGGCGGCACCCCACCATGCAATCCCCGCAGTCGTTGCATCCGCTTCGTGCCGGCCCGGCGCCGCCGAAGTAAGGGTCGGCAACGTCCTGCGAGGCCTCGCCGAAGTAGACGCCGACTTCGGTTGGGCGGTATGTGTCACCCCGGCCAAGCTCTTCGGCGATGAGCTGCAACGCGCGGTCGCTCGGCCAGGAGTGCGGATTGGGGGCCACACCAAGCATCCGCCGCGCCGTCGCGTAATGGGGACGGAGGACAGTCTTCCAGTCGCCGAGGTGCCTCCAGGTCGACGCCTCGAAGAAACTCTCATCGGGCTCCATCAATACGGCGGCGTAGACCAGGCTGCCGCCACCGACGCCGCTGGAATGAAAGACGAACAGCCCGTTGAACAGACTCATCTGGAATGCGCCAAAACAGCGCAAAGAAGGAAACCAAAGAAACTTGGGCAAGTTCCAGTTGGTGGTTGGAAAGTCCTTGTCTTCGTAACGCTTCCCTCGCTCGAGGACGAGGACCGAATACCCCTTCTGCGCCAGGCGCATGGCCGAGACACTGCCGCCGAAACCTGACCCTATCACGGCGTAGTCAAGGATGCTCTGCTGGACGTCCATTTCGGAGTGGGAATTGGATCGCTGCGCCATGTCTCACCGCCTTTGGTGAATTCTCCGACCTTGGAAGCGGCTTCGAAGATCCTGCGGAACGTTCTCCCCGTTCCTTCCCCCGCCGTTCAGGGCCGGCTACACCAGCCAGGAGGCATCGAGGAAAGCCACTTCCTGGACCCGAACGATGGGGGCCATCTGAAGCTCCTCCTGGGTGAAGCAGCGCGGGATGCCCGAGGCGTCAGGGGCTTCCCATTGGCAGATGAGCTCGCTGTCCGAAGGCGCAAACCAGGAGCGCATCCATTGTGGCCCTCCGCCTTCTCCGGTCGCTCGATCGCGCAGCCCCTTCCAGTCTTCGACCCACGAATCCTGCGTGTCGAAGACCTTGTGGGCCTTGTGGAAGACGAGGTAACGCGGCATCTTCTCTCCTTTGCTGCGATGATGGCTACTCAGCGATCGGAACCTGCCTGGCACACCGAACAAAGTCCAGGACGACGGGGACGTTTCGCAGCATATACGCCAAGTTGCCCTCCACACGGAGGCGCCGAGTGAGCATGGCCTGCACCGGATCCAACTCGCCGGTGAGGATTCCGAGAAACTGGGCACGGTTCGAACGGAGAGAGAAGGTGGCCTTGGGAAGCTCCCCGGAGGCGCTCGAGTAGTCTACCGCCTGCCGGCAATTGCCGTGCCAGAGATCCAGGTAGTAGATGACCGTTCCGTCTCCCGCATTCTCCTCTCGCTCCCCCTCGACGACAAAGAGGAGATCCCCTTCCCAGTTCCTGGCGACCTCCGCGTAGCGCGCATCGCCGTTGAGGGCCGCCTCGAGAGCCTTGAGCCACGATTCGCTCGGGAACAGATGGGGCATGCACGCCTCCGGCAGAGAGGTGAAAACCGGAACCATTATCCGACAT
>Ga0315274_10011837_pt1 | contig 12477 bp, 9 predicted proteins | sample YL17G02_20_MG_FD_203700 | JGI IMG/M metagenome (GOLD analysis project Ga0315274, IMG submission 203700) | Sediment microbial communities from Yellowstone Lake, YNP, Wyoming, USA - YL17G02_20 | ecosystem: Environmental > Aquatic > Freshwater > Lake > Sediment | place: USA: Wyoming | collected... | reverse complement strand
CCGGTGGCCCGTGAGATGTCCGACGAGGAACTGCTGAAGATGGCGGAGGCGGAGGGCACTTCGCCTTCCTGGATGACCCCTCAGAGGACATCTACACCTGGGGAGATGGGGAAGAGCTGTGAGGCAGGGCGACATCGTCCTGATCAACTTCCCTTTCAGCGACCGCTCATCGAGCAAGGCCCGGCCTGCCCTGGCCCTATCCAACGAGGAACACAACCGGCAAGACGTGGACCGCCTCTTCGTCCTCATCTCGTCGAACACGGAGGTCCGCGGCAAGGAAGACCTGGTTATCGCGACGGACGATGCGGATTTCGCCGCGTCCGGCCTCAAGGTGGCCTCGGTGTTCCGATGCAGCAAACTGGTGGACCTCGACAGCTCCAAGCTACGAGCCAAGAGGATCGGCCGGGTCGGGCCAGCTTGGGTAAGCAAGGTCGCCGACACAATCTCCGCCGTCGTCCACCCTTCACCGTGATGGCGCCCGCACCTGGGAGACCCTACTGCATCTCCGGTCACGCTCCTCGGAGGGTATTGCTCTCAAGGGATTGTGCCAGCCGACTTCGCTGCTGACGCCCTCCATATAGCAGTTGCGACGCTCTGGAACGCGGATGCTCTGGTGAGCTACAACTTCGAGCATATTGTGAATCTTGAGACCATGATTGCAGTTAGCCTGGATTTCTCACCAGTCGCTGGCGAGAAATCCAGGAAACTCGAAATCCGAAGCTCGAAATCCGAAACAAACCCCAGGTCCGAAGCTGCAATGTCCCAATCGTGGGCAACGGAGTGCGCGAAGGTGAGCGAGCGATGGTTTGGGTGGTTTGTGCTTTGTGCTTCGGTATTCCTTCGGATTTCGGATTTGTGGTTTCGGGTTTCCCGCATTTCGTGAGAAATGCGGGTTAACCGGTTGAACGTACGGCTCGGATTGAGCGAAATCTTCCTCTGTCAGCCGCAGGAGGTGATAATCCATGAGAGCTAGTTACGCCGCCACACAAGAAAGGACACAATCCCTGTGTCTCTTGGGCCTTCACTCCCGAAGGGAGGGTAGGGTTTAGCCGGCGGCTTCAGCCGCCGGATTGGGTCGCAGAGATCACGTCAGTCCCGAAGGGACGACAGAAACGGCGGCCCTGGCACGCCCCGGGGTTGGTTCTGCCGTCCCTTCGGGACTGGGCCGTGGGTTTCCCCCGTTCCGGCGGCTGAAGCCGCCGGCTAAGTCCTGTTGTCCCTTCGGGACTGAAGACAATGTCCCCGGGCCTTGGAGACTATCTCAAAAGGTGCAAGGTCAAGGCCAAAGCCCTGCGTTCGCGCGGATCTCACGGACGGGAGTTGTGCGCGGGGCGTCCCTGCTCCGCCTCTCTTCACTGCGCTCGTTCCCACGCTCCGTACGTGTCCAGCCAGGTGTTGTGTGTTGTTCTTCCCCCCTCTCGGCCGCAATCGAACGCCAGGTCGGCCGCTGGTTGATCCCTCTTGATTTGCCGTCCGCCGTCCGCTATCATCCCGGTGAGGTGGACGCCATGAAGGGACACTGGCTCATCCTGGCCGCGTGCGTCGTAGCGATCTCGTGCGCTCTTCCCCGGGGGGACATCGAGAAAGCAGCCTCGTATCTGAAGCGGTATCCCTACTGGCCGACAGGTTGGGGCGCGCCTCCTCAGAGCCACGAGCAACGAATGCTTCAGAACGAGGCCGTGGCGTTCGCCGCCAGCCACCCAAGGGCGAGCCTCCAGGCGGCACGGGAAGCGCTGGGCGCCGACGCAAAGGTCACGCCCAGGGTTTTCGCGTTCCTGGCCTTCCACAGGTCGCCGCGCTTTGAGCCGCTCTTCCTTGAGGAGCTTGCCCGCCCGGACTTCACCCAGTCTGACTATCGCCATGCGGTCACAGTGGTCCAGTTCCTCGCCTCGATCGGGTCCAAGAGGGCGGTGCCGGGGCTCATCAAGCTCGGCGAGGACGAGAGGCTCCGCGGCCACGTCGTTGAGGCGCTGGAGAAGATCGGCGACCCCAGGGCGGTGCCGCTGCTCTGCCGGCTGGCAAAGGGGTCGTACCCCCACGACGCCGAGAGGATCGTGCGGGCCCTCGGCGCTCTGGGCGACCGGGAGGCGATTGGGCCCTTGTGCGAGCTGATGAGCGACAGGAAGCTCCGCCTCGAGCTCCGCACAGCGGCGGCGTGGGCGCTGGCGGAGATCGGCGACCGCCGGGCCATCCCCGCTCTCCGGGGGGCCCTGCGGGTGTGCCCAGAGGCGCGGGAGAGGGAGGCCCTGCTGTGGCCCCTGCTCGTCCTGGCGCCTGAGGAGGCCCCCCAGGATGTGAAGGCATTTGGCAGCCTTCGCATGGCTGCCGAGCTGCCGCCGAGCGACGCCATCCCGTGGCTCCTGGAGGAGTTCCGCAAGCCACGGGGAGAGAACCGGGGCCGCGCCGCACTGGAGCTCGCCCGCTTGGGCGAGCGGAGCATCGTCCCGCAGCTCAAAGAGGAGCTCCTTTTCCCTACCTGGGGATCGCGCCACGACGACTTCCTCGCCGCATTGCTCGAGCTCCGCGAGCCCGAGGCAACGGCGTTCGCCCAGTGGCTCGCCGACGTCTACCAGTACGACATAGCCACTGTGGTCGCCCGGCATGGCGCTCAGGCTCAGCTTCCTTTGATGCGTTCCGCCATGGACGGCAGGCACCACCTGGAGTCGTTCCTCGCCGTGTGCCGGCTGGGGGAGGCGTGCGACGCGGAGCGCGTCCTGTCCTACTGCCGCAAAGCAGATTGGGCCAGGCAGAAGGGCAGCGAGTACGTTGAGGATCGGCTCGCCGCCTTGCGCTTCTTCGCGAAGCACCGCGTGAGAGAAGCCTTACCCATCGTGTGCGAGAGACTCGATGATCCCTCCAGGCAGGTGCGCGACGAGGCCCTTCGGACGCTGGGGGTCCTGGGTGGCGGCGCGGAGGCGAGGCTCCTCATCGAGCGACTTCGCCGGTCCCCCTCTTCCTGCATCTACGGGTACGCAGCCGAGGATGCCCTTGCGGCCATTGGCGACCGCTCGGTTGTTCCAGCTCTCGAGCAGATGCTGGAGGCCGGGAGCCCGGGGGAGCGTCTGAGCGCGGCCTACGCCCTCGCCGAACTGGGGGACGAGGCCGGGAGACGGTTCCTGCTCCAAGCGCTCTCGCGCGCCCCCGAGGCCTACGATCTCGGCTGGCCACCCGTGGCATGGGTCGCGGACGCCATCGGGTGCCTGGGCGACAGGAGCTTGTGCGAACCCCTCCGCCTGGCGCTCCAGCGGTGCCAGGACGAGCCGCCGCGCTTCGCCCTGACCCAAGCGCTCGTCTCCCTCGGCGACCCTGCGGGCGTGCGGATGGGCCTGCGCTACCTCGAGGGCGACGCGCAGACGGATGAGAAGGAACGCCTGGTCAAGGCCATCGCCGCGCGAGGGGAGGCATCGCCGCGCGAATGCCGCGCGCTCGAGAAACTGGCCCTCAGGGGTCGCGACGACCTGCGTATCGCCGCCATCCGCGCCCTTGGAACCATCGGCGACGAGCGCTCTCTCCGCTTCCTGGAGAGCTACCCCATCGGACGGCGGCGAGCGGTGCTCGCAGAGCTCCACCGAGCCACCGGCCAGCTCAAGGCCAACCCCGCGGTCGGAGCGGCCGCGCTTCCGCTTCCCAAGGCCGAGGGGGGCTCCTTCTTCGAGCGGCCGATGGCGCTGAAGGAGAGCGCCATCCTGAGGTTCATTGAAGTCTGCGATCAAGTCCACAAGCGGAACGATTGGGATGACGGCCGCTACGGCGTTTCCCTGCGCGCGCTCCGCCACGTGGCCGATCCCCGCGCGGTCCCCGTTCTGGTGGACGTGGTGAGGCGGGCGGGGCGACGCCCCCTGCTCTACCAGGGAGAGGTCCTCGGCGTCCAGAGCGCCGACGAGGAGCCGACCCTCGCCGCAGAGGCACTCGCGAGGATCGGCCCGCCGGCCGTCGAGCCGCTGGCCCAGGCGTACGAGGAAGGGCCGTGGTACGTGAGGCAGCGGGTGGCCAAGATCCTCGGCAAGATCGGCGGGGAGCGCGCGCACCAGATCCTCGCCCGGGCCGCCAGGGAGCACACCGAGATCACGAAGGACAAGCCGATCCATGCGGTCCAGAACACCGCTGTGCTCGAGAGCGCGATCGAAGCGATCGGCGAGCGCAAGGAGCCCACCCTCCTCCCCACGCTCGAGGCGGTCATCGCGCAGGAGGGAGGGCTCGTCCGACTCTCAATGTGCAAGGCCCTGGCCCAGATCGGCGGCCCCGGGGCGTGCCGCATCCTGCGCCGGGCGTTGGACCAGAAAAGCAGCTCCGACAGGTCCAACGCCATCCGAGCCCTGAAGCGGATCGGCAGCCCGGAGGCCATCGAAGCTCTCGCCGCGGCGCTCGATCATCCCGACCGAACCACGCGGACCGACGCTCTGAGTGCCCTGGGCCAACTGGGCGGCGAGGCGCCCTGCAAGGCCATCGGCCGATGCCTCCGCAGCGACGATTGGGTGACACGGTACGGCGCGATCGCCGTCCTCAAACAGACTGGCGGGCCGGCGGCTGTGGACGTTCTGGTTCAGGCCCTGGGCCACACGGAGGGGGCTACCCGGCGACGGATCATCACCGCTCTGGGCGACCTCGGCGACAAGAGAGCCATCCCCCACCTCATCCCGCTCGTGGGCACTCGCAGCCTGCTCGAGTCGCTCCTGCCTGATGAGGCGACCGTGGCCCTCAGAAAGCTGACGGGACAGGCGCTCACCTCGCGCGAGCAGTGGCAGAAGTGGTACGACGCGAGCCTGGACAAGCCCCCCGAAAAACGATAGCATACCACCTGCCCAACCATCATCTCGCGTTTAGCACCGGCAAGGCAATGGGCCAGGCACCTTCAAGGGACGCAAGTGGCGCAGCAGCAAGCGGGCGCGAGATGGGATTGCGTTCCGGGCAGGTTCTCTGGAGGACCGCGGATGCCCAACCATGACCCCGATGACCACGAGCAGATCGACCGCGAAATCCACATCAACGAACTGAAGCGACAGGCCGCAGCGGCGGCGGGCGGAGACCTCCACGCGATGGAGTCAGACAGTGCGCCGCCTGAGGTCGTCGAGCAGTTCTGGGAGCGGGTAGTCGCCTGGGAGACCGCGCCCCAAACCACGCATCTCGAGCAGCTCACCAAGGCTGGGATGGAGCTGCCCGCGCCGGAAGCCATGGACGACGCGACCTTGTCGGCCAAGCTGAAGGAGCTGATCGAATGCCTGGCCGAAATCCGCGTCTTCCTCGAATGCACCGACCACCTCAGCGACCGGGAGCTCTACACCCGCCTGTGGTCCGAGTGCCTGCGCTACGAAACCCCAGACCTTCCTTCCGACGAGTGCTCCTGCTGGCACATCGACTTCGTGAGCAGCGGCAGCGAAGAGGACACCCATGCCTGGCTGAAGTACTACGCCGACGACGAGACGCGCCGCGACTGGGTCGAGCAATTCCCTGATTACGTCCTGCCAAACCACGAGGACCCGCCCTACGACCGTGACCGCCACCTGCCTCCCGCCACGCACGGGCACCGTCCGCCGCTCGACGAAGAAACGGACGACGAGCTCTGAAGCCAACGAGGGGAGCAGCCGACACGTGAGAAGATACCTTGGAGCCGCTGCAATGCTGACAACTCTCGTCGCCGGGGCGGCGCAGCCCGACGGTGGCGCAGCGGGGCAGGCCCTGCCCGCCCGCTGGATGGCCAGATGGTCGCAGCCGCCGGCGGAGGACAGGCCGCTTCAGATCATCCACGGGTTCGACCCCGCCCGCGAGATCCCAGACGGCGCCCAACAGATCACCGCCGGAGCCGAGAGGAGCCCCGTCAACCCTAAGACGGCCCGCTACTACAAGGATCTGAGCGACCTCGGCCTCGGCGGGGTGGTCTGCAACGTGGCGTTCAAGGACTACATGCGTTCCGAACAGAGCTGGAAGGCCCTCGTGGCCGGGGTGGAGACCTCCCAGAAGCTGGGCCTCGTCGTCTGGCTCTACGACGAGGAGGGCTATCCGAGCGGCGCGGCCGGCGGCCTCGTGCTCAAGGAGAACCCCGACTTCGAGGCCACGGAGCTGGCCTTCGACCCCTCCCGCGACGACCCGTTCGTCCTCCGTCCCGCCTACGAGCACACCCACGCGAGCAACAACTACTACGCCGCCCGCCGCTACGTCAACCTGCTCGACGACCGAGCCGTCCGCTCCTTCATCGCCCACACCCACGAGGCCTACTGGCGGCGGCTGAGACCCTATTTCGGCAGGACCATCCAGGCGACCTTCACCGACGAGCCCTCGCTCATCGCCGTCAACCTCGGGCAGATCCCCGAGAGCGTCCGCAAGAAGGTGCCCGTGGTGGACCCCCTTGATCCGGCGGTCCGCCCGCTGCCGGCCGTGCCTTGGGGCTACGACCTGGCCCGCCAGTATAAGAAGGTCTACGGCGAGGATCTGATGGCGCAGCGGCGGAGCCTCTTCGTCGGCGACACGGAGGAAGACCGCAAAGTGAGGCGGCAGTTCTGGGCGCTCGTCGCCGACCTCGTTGCTGAGCGTTACTTCGCCGCGCTTCAACGGTGGTGCGGCCGCCACGACATCGTGTCCTCGGGCCACATCCTCTGGGAAGAGGCGCTCATGCACCACCCGGCCCTCGAGGGCAATGGCCTGAAAGCTCTCAGTTGCATGGACATCCCGGGGCTCGACGTGCTCTCCTCGGACCCCGAGGCCGTGGTCCACAGCGGCTGGATGACCGCCGCGCTCCCCGCCTCGGCCGCCCTGCTCAGCGGGCGCCGACGTGTCATGACGGAGGTGAGCGACTTCAGCGAGAAGATGAGCGGCCGAGGCCCCGCCGCCCTCCCCGAAATGCAGGCCACCGCCGCCTGGCAGGCCGCCTGGGGCGTGACCGACTTCACGCTCTACTACGGCATCACCGACCGCTCGCCCAAGGTCTACCGGGCCTATTGCGACTACGTCGGGCGGCTCAACGCCATCCTCAAGCCGGCACGGCTGGATCCCGAGGTCCTGCTCTACTACCCCGTCTATGACCTGTGGGCGGACTATCGGCCCGTGGCCGAGCCGCTGCGGCTGGAGTCGCAGCCCCCGCGGGCGCAGCGCCTCGTTCACTCATTCATGCGCCTCGGCCAGGCGCTCCAGCGCGCCCAGATCCCCTTCGCCCTCATAGACCACGAATACCTGGCGGCAGCCAGGGTCCGCTCCGACGGTACGCTGGCGATCAAAGACCAGCGGTTCAAGGCTCTCGTTCTGCCGGAGGGGGTCGAACTGCCATCGGCTGCGGCGCGCGTCGTCGAGCGATTCCGCACCAAGGGCGGACGGGTTCTCGCGGACGGCGAGGGCAGCGCCCGGTTGGCCGGGCCGTTCCTGCTCGAAGCCCTCAAGCCTCCGCATCGGCTCTCCCCTCCCTCCGATCGGATCGCTCTGGGCCAGTTCCTCCGCGATGGCCGCCGCATCCTGCTCCTCGTCAACGTTGGGCGCGAGCCCTACAGCGGCCACCTGGCTTCCGACGTTCCATGCCCCTGGTGCGTCATGGACCCCTCCACCGGCGCGATCCGACCCGCCGAATGCGACGCGGCCGGCACACTCCCCCTCACGCTCGCGGCCCGCCAAGCGCTGCTGCTGGTACAAGGCCACCGCTGATGGGCGCGGACCAACGCATGGCCATCAGCCAATCTCGCCGACACAGGCCGGGCGCAGTAACGGATTCGCACGCGCCAATGCGTGACTTGCTCGCCTCCACCGAGCTTGTCTCGGTGGGGTGTCATCGCAGGAGGCCACAGACGTGCGCAATTGCGTTAGTGGGGTATGCACCTGACTCCAGTAGCGACCAGGACATCGGGAGTCTTTTCTCGGAAGAAAAGACTCCCGATGTCTTCGAGGGGCACAAGGCGGTCATCCCGAGCCCGTTCGGCTGCGCCGAACGGTGCCGAGGGATCTCTCCGAGAGTGTTCGAGGGCGACTGGCCCGCGGACCCCGCTTCCGCACCGTCACCGGACCTCCGAGAAGAGAGATCCCTCGGCTTCGCGGACGCTCCGCTCGGGATGACCCTCTCGAGCGCGTGGCTTACAGTCCAGGCGCGCGGTTCCGATCCGAGCCGCGACGGTTACGGAGCGGCCAGTCTGCGGTCGAAACCGCTCCCTGACGGTCGCGGCTCGGATGTCACGTGCATACCCCACTTGCGTTATTGCGCCCACACAGGCCCAGAGGCTTGTCATTCCGAGCTTGTCGAGGAGTGTCCGCAGAGATCCGAACGATGCGGCCGCTACGCGGTGCCTGCGTCGCGCGCGAAGTGGGAGCGGAGCAGAACGTATTCCCGGGAATGGGAGGCGATGAGCCTCGCGCCGGCCTGCGTCGCGTGCCGTAACTCGGCCGCGGAGAGGGGGCGAAACTCCCTGGCGGCCCGAGCGGCCCGCCGGACTTCCTCCGCCTTCCTGGCGCCAATCACGGCGCAGGCCACGCCCGGCACGCTCAAGGGGTAGCGGAAGGCCCGGTCGTAGTCCGATGCCAACTGCCCGTCCCCCCCGAGGACCTTCATCGCGGCCAGGCCCATTCCCATGCGATGGCAGCGCGCGGCGAGGGCGAGATCGGCCCCCGCGGCGGCGAGAGGGTTGATGAACGGCATGGCCACGTCGAGGTCGTCGGCGCGGTCGAGCAGTTTCAGGGCAGCGCCGTGGGGAGGGTGGACGCTCATGCCGATGAAGCGCGTGAGCCCGTCGCGTTTGGCCTTGCGGAGGCAGGCCAGCACGCCGTCGCGGCCGAGAATCCGCTCCACGTCATCCCACCCGTTGGGGAGGCCCACGCCGTGGAGGAGCAGCAGGTCCACGTGGTCGGTCTTCAGCCGCTTCAGGCTCTGGCGGAGGCCCGCCTCGGCCTCCCTGGCGCCGACGTGGTCGAGCTTGGTGACGAGGAAGACCTCGTGGCGGACGCCGGCGAGGAGGCGGCCGAGGTTCTCTTCCGAGCGTTCGTAGTTCGGCGCGGTGTCGAAGTAGCGCACGCCGGAGTCCAGCGCCGCCTCCACGATCGCGCGGGTCTGGGTCTGCGGGTCCTTCGCGATCCAGGCGCAGCCCAGCCCGAGGAGGGTGACGGGGACGCCTGTCTTGCCCATCACGCGCTGCGGGATGCCCGCTTGGGAAGTCGGGGCGCCCTGCGGCCTCGCGCACGCGAGCGGCAGGGCGGCGCCCGCGGCGAGCGACGCCTTGAGGAGATCGCGACGGGTCATCTGGCTCAACCCCACGTCGGCTGCCCCTTCCATCTGAACCTGCCTGCCCATGGCGCAACGGCGGAGGGAATCATGGCGGAGCACCAGTGCCTCACCCACAGGCGAGCGCTCAGGCCTTCGGCCGCTCGAACTGGGGGATCTTCAGCGACTCGCCGTCCTTGAGCGCCGACTGGTGGGCGATGATGCCCGGCACGGTCATCGCGAGGGCCTCATAGACGTTGACCATCGGCTCGCGATCCTCGAGGATGGCGCTGACGAATTCGTGCATCAGGTTCCCGTGGGAGCCGCCGTGCCCGCCCGCGGGCACGCCCGGCGGCAGCGGGGGGCGCGACACGTCGGGCAGCGGCCTCAGCGTCCCGCGGTAGTTCATGCCATCCATCCAGCCCTTCTCTCCGAACACGCGTCCCGTCTCGGTGATGCGGCTGAACACCGACATCCACATGCCCATGCGCGACGCGCCGCCCTCGCTCGTCTGGAAGAGCGCGATCTCGTCGCTGAAGGGGTTGTCGTACTTGTTCGCCCCGGGGCGGTAGGCGGGCAGATCGCCTTTGAACCCGACGCACGAGACCGACGTGAATCGCTTGCCCGTCACGCCCACGTAGTAGGCGGTCGAGTGGGTTGGATACCACAGCGGCGGCGGGCCGATGCGCCAGCCTTTATACGAGTCGATCGGCGTCGGGCAGTAGTGGTAGTACTCGCCCTCGGAGTAGACGAGGCGGCCGAAGCCCCCCGCCTTGTAGATCTGCCGCATCGCATAGCAGTCGTCGTGGAAGCAGCTCGTCTCGGCCATCATATACTTCAGGCCGGTCTTCCGCACCGTCTCGACCAGCTTCTCGGCGTCCTCGAACGAGCCCCAGACGGCGGGGACGGCGGTCATCACGTGCTTGCCGGCCTCGAGCGCCTTGATGCAGTGGCGCGCGTGGCTCGGCGCGTCGGTCGCCGTGAAGACCGCCTCGATCTTGGGGTCCTTCACCAGGACCTCGAGCGATTCGTACGACTTCTCGCAGCGGCAGGCCTTCATCAGGCCCTCGCGCCGAGCGGGAATCAGGTCGCTCACGGCCACGATCTCGACGTTCGGGTGGTCCTGGAAGCCGAACTGTGCGCCGAAGCTGCACACGCCATAGCCCACGATCCCCACGCGCAGCTTGCGGTCGGCCGTCGGCTTCCACTCCTTCTTCGGCGCCTCGGCGCCGAGCGCCCGCGCGGCGAGGCCGCCTGCCGCCAGCGCCGCCAGCGACCCGAAGCCCAGCTTCTCCACAAAGTCCCGCCGACCGATGTGCTCGTCCGCCATCACCCTGCCTCCTGCCTTTCGACCCACTCCCACCACGCCAGGAGTATAGCGCTCGGCGGGCGACGCATCAACTCGTCAAGGCGTTCAAGATGTTCACGCGCGCGCAAGGGGAGGTGAACATCTTGGGCGCACAAACGGCCAGCAGCGACGCCTTGCCATACGTTGAGGGACTGCAACGACATGTGCCGCCGCACGCCCCCGACGCCAACGGCTCCGCCAACGTGATCAGCCCCCGCCGCAAGAGAGGGGTGAGCATCTTGACGGCCTCACCCGGCCTCGCGGAGACGTTTGCGTTCCGCGAGAGTCTCGCTATACTGGTGGGTGGAGATGAACGCAGGAGACCCATCATGGGCACGTTTCGCATAGACTGCGAGGTGCAGAACATCCGAACCAACAAGAAGGCGACAGTCAAGGGGCTTCTCGTTGACACTGGGGCCGAGTTGACGTGGCTCCCCCAAGAGACCCTTGCTTCCATCGGGACCACCATTGCCAAGAAGGACCAGCAGTTCGTCATGGCCAACGGCCAGACCATCACCCGCTCCATCGGCTACGTCATCCTTCGTGCCGGTGGCTTCGAGACTGTGGACGAGGTTGTCTTCGGCCAGCCTGGCGACATGGCCATCCTCGGCTCGCACACCCTGGAGGGCTTCGGCGCGGTAGTGGACCCTCGCCGCAAGAAACTTGTCGCCGCCGGCCCCTACCCCGTCGCCCCCGCCGAAATGACATGTCTCCCCATATCACCCTGCCCCATCAGCACTTACGCTCTCTCAATGTGACAGGCACTTTGCTTTTGTCAGCGTATAAAAGTAAGTGCCTCCGTTCCAGTTATCGTAGCCGGTCTGCTCCAGGGAGGCCGTTGAGTTGGCAAGGACGGTCATTTCTAGGGTCTGGCCTTGGACTTGGTATGCCCGAGCAAGAGCCCCCAGCAGCGCATCTATGTCATCAGTAATCGCGTTAGGCAACGCTGGTCACCCCCGGACCCAGGAAGCAAAGGTATCATGTCGTCATGCTACATTTATCGAGGTGGCGACGCAAGCCATCACGGCTGTCGTGGTTCACGAGAAGGCGTCCACCAGGGTGCCGCTGGGGCCGAAGTGGATGGGATGCTGGGCGCCGGATAGGGTGAGCAGGTTGTTGGCCTTGACTTCGCCGAGGAGGGCTTCGGAGACCTCGAGGTCGGCGAGGGAGAGGGTGTCGCGGATCCAGACGACACGGGCGTCGACGGGCGAGGGGGCCATGGCTATCTCCGACGCATCATCCCGCCTGGCAGCATGGCGCGGGCTAGAAGCCCATATCGCCATCTTCGGGCCGGAGGTCCTGAGCGACGAGTTCCTGCCAGGCGGCCAAGGCCGCGGGGTCGGCGCCCGCCGCCTGGAGGCAGTCGAGGACCGGGCCGCGGGGTCGCTTGAGCTGTGGGAACTTCAGGAGGAGCATCGCGAGGTCACGCCAGTCGGTGCCGGATTTCGGTTGGCCGCGGCGGTGGTGGTAGGCCATGACTTTCTGAGCGACCAAGGCGGCCGGCGCGATGACGAGCACGCCCTCGATTCGCTTTGCCGCGGGCAACGCTTCGACGGGCCGGATGTCCACCAGATGGCGGTTCCCTGCCTTCCTGACCTGGAACAGCCTGTATCCCTTTCCCCCGGCTACCCGCCGCACTCGCACGGCGATGTGGAACTGCCGGCTTAGGGAGTCCCGCAATTCCTCGGCGAGGGCGGTGGCGCGGTCGGAGAGGAGGTCAATGTCCTGGGTCATGCGTGCCTCGGCCACGTAGGCATTCACGGCCTGGGCGCCGAAAACGACAGCGTCGTCGCGGCCCTGAAGGAACTCCAGCACCGCCTGCTGGATCGTGGCCAACGGCAAGGGTTCGTGCATCGCGAACTCCCGGAATGTCAGGACGCCGGCGTTGAGCATGAGCGATTCCTGCCACGTTCTTCGAGCCACTTTTTGAAGGAGCGCTGGCTCTCGCCAGAGGGGTGGCCGG
>Ga0315274_10011836_pt1 | contig 12477 bp, 6 predicted proteins | sample YL17G02_20_MG_FD_203700 | JGI IMG/M metagenome (GOLD analysis project Ga0315274, IMG submission 203700) | Sediment microbial communities from Yellowstone Lake, YNP, Wyoming, USA - YL17G02_20 | ecosystem: Environmental > Aquatic > Freshwater > Lake > Sediment | place: USA: Wyoming | collected... | reverse complement strand
ACGAGGCGAAGCTGGATTACCTACTGCGCAGGTACATGGACACGTTAGACAAAGCCCCAACTTTGGCCGATGGCACACCAGTGAACCGGCGGAATTTCGAACTGCTCGAAAAACTCGACGTCATCACCGGTCTAGTTGATTACGCAGGCCTAGGTTCCCCATACGAAGCCCGGCTCTGCAGGCTGTATGCTGCCAGCGAGAGAAAACCTTTCGGTGGCTCGCTTGCAATCCAGGACCTTAGACAGGAACGTCGCTCGCTTCTTGATGACCTGCAATTGCAATAAGGGCAATAAGGCAATAAGGAATAAGGGGACACCATACCTATTTCTCATCGGATTTGTCTGAGAGAAGCGCATTCCGCTTGCGCCGGGCTCTGCGCTTGTGAAGAGAGTGGGCCAGCACTTTCTCGATACGCTCCACAAACCCCTCGGTGCCCAGCGTCATGAAGTATTCCTGTTCGGAGACCTGGAACGTGCCGATGAGGCCCATGATCAGATTAACTGGGACTCCCCACGAGAAAAAACGAACCTGGACCGACTGATGGATGGAATTCTTATGGCACAATCGAAGTAGAGAGTATGCCTCGGCGCGATTCCATTCTAACGAGCGACCTTTCCCGGAGAGCTGCGAACTGGAAAAGGATATCGATCCCTGCAAGAATGCCCGCGGCTGGTCGAACCTCTGGCGAATCAGGCTGGAAACCAACGGAGGAGGCGGCATGTGATACGGCATGAGTTGGTTCGTGGGCGTGGCGGCGTTGCTCGGTGCGGTGGCGCCGGGCACGGCGCCGGCGCAGGTGGACAAGTTCTATGGCGAACCGGTTGAGCTCAGGAGCAACTTCATTTATTTCTCGAGCTGGAAATACGTGCGCCAGGGTCAATTCCGCTGGCAAGTGGAGCGGGATCCGGACGCCAGCGAGGCGGAGAAGCTGCAAGGCGCATGGCTCCAGGGCGACGGTGGCAAGCCGGCCCGTTTCGAGTTGATCGACATGCCGCGCGGCATCCGTCTCGTGGCGGAGAAGGCGGAAAAGGCGCCGTTCCAGCCGGGCCAGATGGCGGCCCAGGTCTTCGACGAAGGCAAATACAAGACGTGGTACACCCAGGGCATCGCCGCGGACCCGCCCGAACCCAACAGCACGAAGGACAAGATCTTGCCCGGCTACAACAGCGCCATCTGCTACGCGGAATCGACCGATGGGCTGAAATGGGAGACCCCCAAGCTGGGGCTCATCGAATACGCGGGTAATAAGGACAACAACGTCGGCGGCTGGACGGTAGGAAGCCGCCTCCGTGTTGTGTTCCGAGGCGACCTGAACGGCTCGATGCTATTTGGCCTGCTCACGCGCCACAGGCTCTATTCTGCCGGGATGAACGCGGATGAGCTGGGCGAGCAGAGGCTGGCTGCGGTCGCTGTTCATGTAGGTGCACAAGACAAATGAGAATGGTGCGAACTCGGCTGGCGGCGTTTGGGCGACATAGGGCGTCGGGAAGGCGGAGTTGTCCTCGTCGATGTTGTGTGAGCAAGGGCGGAAGCCATTGCGACCGCCTGAGGACTCGAATGTCTCGACTGCGTGGCCAGCCCAACTGCGGAAGTTCGGCTAACGACCGGCGTCCGAGAGCATGAGCAAATAATAGGCATTATGGGGCAGCCAAGGCTCCGCCGACTCAGCTCCCGGCAGACTACCCGGTCCCGTTCTCAGGTCGAACCAGGGCCGGTCCGAGTTATCCGGCGGACGGGTGATGCCGTTGGGTATTGCGCCGGGTACTGCTCCGCGTTCGTGGCCGGGGATTTCGGCGTACAGATGATGGAAATAGATCTTTTGCGAAGTGCCCTTGCCTTCAAACATGCACAGGTCCATCGGGTTCATGCCGAGAATCCAGTGCACTTGGCTCGCGGCGTGGGATCGCAGGCGCGCGGCCAGCTCAGGCTCGTCCTTGAACACCGCCGCGCACAGGTTCGCCGCCCACGCCACCGAAAGGTATTCGCTGTTGCTGCCCCCGAACCAATCATTGCGGGCCTTGAAGTAGAACGGCTCGCCGCCGATGTAGTTGCGCAACAGGCCAAACGGATTGTCCGCCAGGCGAAACGCCCGGACGAAATAGGCGCGAAGACTATCCCGGATACGGCCGATCAATGGAGACTCCGGGTGTCTTAGCGCGAAGCGCGCCAGGGCCGCCGGGATCACGCCCTCGTCTACGATCTTCATCTCGGGCGGTCCTCCCGGCGCGCGCGCAAACCAACCTGCGGCGTTTTGAAGTTCGAGCAACTTGCTGGCAATCCGCTCAGTCATCGAGAGGTATTTCACCTCTCCTGTACTGCGATACAGCTCCATTGCGGCGAACACCTGACGCGGCTCATAAACGGCCAGGATACGGTCCTCGTACACGGCCCAAAGCTTCCGCGCGGCCTCCAGGTAGACGGGCTCGTTGAGTCGCCGTCCCAAGACTGCCCACGCCGCGATCGTGTACGCACCCAGATCGCTGGGATCGTTCGTATTGATGACCCGGTCGTCGCGGTTGCCCGGAATCCCATCGGTATCATGTTCCGGAATGCCGTAGTAGTCGATGTCGTTCGTGACGTTCATCCAGATGCGGCCCGTCGCCGGGTCCACCATCTTGCGCATCCAGTCCGCCCCCCAGACGGCTTCATCCAGAATGTCCGCCCGGTGATTGCCGTCGTGGTCCCGCGCGTCAAAGAACGCCGGATCGCTTTCGTAGGCGCCCACCATTCCGTAGACCGAAACGGGCGTATTGTCCCCCATGTGCTTGTGCATATCTCCGGCGTTGTGATAGCCGCCGGTTACGTCGACGTGGCTGCCATCCGGCAGTTTGGCGTCGTCCATGTGGCACGGTCCATGCCAGCCCGGGACCTCGCATCCACAACGCTGAATCGAGTAGAAGCGATACGCCAGTTCACCCGTCTCATGTAGATGAAGCCGAGGCCCCACCTGCACAGGCTGGGCGGTGGCGAGTGAATCGCCAACACTGGCCTGCAGCACATAAGACCCGGAAGCAACGTCGTTCACGCTGCCTTCAAAGTAGTAGTTCCCCCAGTCGCTCCCATGTTCGCCTTCCGCCCGCCCGAGGGCAATGAGCGAACCCTGATAGGCCGTTTCCTGTTGATTCTTCAACACAAACTTGCCGACGCCGTCTGGGGGAAAGATCGTCGAGGCGACAACGAATCGCAGCAGCCCGCCGGCGTCGTATCCGACTTGATCCGTGTGGATGCGGATACCCGGTCTCCTCTCAACAAGGGGGATGAGTTCGACGGCACGAATGCGCCACGTGCCCGCTTGCCGTGGAAAGGACAGCATGAGCAACAGGCGATCCGCGCCTGAGACCAACGGCAACCGCCCGGTCGAGACGAGGGTTTCGCCCGCGTGTCCCACGGCCCCCGGCGCATGGTCCTCTTTCAGCGGTCCCTGCGTTCCGTATTGTCGCAGGACGATCCCCGGCGCGGGCGCGTCGGATTGTTTGACATACGCTCGAGCAACAACGCTTCCTTCATTTTCCGGGATCACAACAGGTGTCGCAGAGATCAGGAACACGCCCTCGCCCTTCGTCACCGTTAGCCCTCGCTCTGACTCTTTCCCTTCCACGGTAAACGAACCCACGGCCTGCGGCTCGGCGCTGTCCGGCGAAATCATCCGGCGCCAGCCATGCGGCGTTTTGTTTTCTTTTTCTCCGCTCGCCGGGGGATCGAGAAACTGAAAGTCGCCGTTGTCCAGGATGGACGCCGAAGTGGACACCCTCACTCCGTCGAGATATATCCGGGCATCGTTTACCGAAACTTCGATGTTGCAGGCCAGCCCCTCCACAGGTTCGTCCATCGCCACATCGCAGGCTCCAAAGGTCCAGGCCAACTCGTTCCCAAGTTGAACTTGGGAACGAGTCTCTGAGATCGGAGACTGGCGGGAGATAACCCTGCGTCGGGCGTGTTCGTGGCCCTGCCCGTCGATCAGCACAAAGTCGAGCTGGCAGCCGACGCCTTCCGATTTCACCCAGGCTTCCGCGCGATACCGGTCCGGGACAGGGAGTCGTCGTGGCGTCTCAAACAATGAAAAACGGCTTTGTGTCCCCCGTCCGTCAATCACCAGCGCCGGCCCCGCGTCACGTCCCGCGTCTTGCTGCCAAGTTCTCTGGACACCCTGCGGAACCGGCGATAAGTCCCCGTGGCCGCGATCGAGGGCAACTACAACGGCCGCCCACGCGCCTGAACCCGCGCCGAGCAAGATGAGACGGGTTGCCAGCATGAGCCACACGGCACGACGGCTTGGATCAATCAAGGTTGCAGGTCTCATCGCGTTGGTAGGAATCCAGTCTGTTGAATGTCGTAGCGCCGGCATGGCCACAAAATCTTTGCGGGGTTCCAAGGCCCCCCGCAGGTAAGACAGTAAAGGTTGCCGTTGTGGGACGGGATAAGGATCTCGACACGCCCGTCCTGATCAAAGTCGCAGAGCGTCGGGGACGCCGCGATGCGTTTCTTGGTAGGAAAGGACCACTTGATCGCACCGCAGCTCGACAGACAGTACACGTTGCCGTTCGCCGCGCTCAAGATCACCTCGATCTCGCCGTCCCCGTCCACGTCGCCCAAGACCGGCGCGCTTTCAATCCAGTCGTCCGCCTTGAAACACCACTTTTCCTCTCCCCGATTGCTGAGACAGTAGAAATACCCCTGGCCATCGCCGTACAGGACTTCGCGGGCCCCGTCGCCATCGATATCGCCCACGGCGATTGTCGTGTCGATCCGCCCCGGGAGCGTGCGATGATTCCACACACATTGGCCGGTCTTTCCTTCGAGGCAGTAGAACACGCCGTCAGCGGACGCGATGAAGACCTGGGGCGTCGGTGTTCCAATAACGTCAGCAATCACGGGGCCGTTGTTGAACGTGCCCGCGCCTCGGAACGTCCAAACTTCCTCACCTTTGTTATCAACGCAGAACACCGAATTCGATCCGCCGCCCAACACGATCTCGCATTGGCCGTCGCCGTTGACGTCGCCGACGGCCAGGGGACCCTCTGGGCCGGGGCGCGGCATACGACGCTCCCACACAAGGGTCCCACTCCCCGTGCGGCGTTGGAGTTGCCCCGAAGTCGATATCCAGTAGACTTCAGGCGTGCCGTCGTGGTCGGTGTCCGCGATCACGGCGTTGCCCCAGGGAATGCCTTCCTCGATCGATGCCTTCCAACGGACCTCGCCGTCGCCACTTAGGCAAACGACGCCGTCGTTGCGTGTGGTCACCAGGATTTCCGGCGTACCGTCACCATCCACGCCGCCCACGGTGGGCGTGCCCGTTATGCGAAGCGTGAAGTCCTTGTAGGTCCAACGCTCTTCGCGATTTGCACCGAGACAAATGAGCTTGCGCTCTTCGCTGGACTCGAGGAGGACTTCCAGGCCCGGCTTCCCGCTGAGGTCCGCCACGACGGGGGATGCGTACATCCGGCTGCCCGCCTGATAGGTCCAGAGCAACGTCGGCGGCGTAATTATTTGCGCACTGACCAGCGCAGCGTTGAGCAACACAATGCAGAATGCGGCGAGGATGGGACCAATAATATGGACATCATGGACGAGGTGGACGCCGTGAAACCGTTTGCGGTTGTCCGGTAGCGCGACGTTTCCAACGTCGCGTATGCCGGGCGGTGAAGACCCGCGACGTTGGAAACGTCGCGCTACTCGCGTCTCTATCGGCTGATTTAGACGGCCGAACGACATTTCAGCGTCCTTCCTCGCGCAGTCTGCGCTTTAGCTCCTGCCTGGCCTCGTCAAAGACCTTCACCATGCGGGCACGCGACGCTTTGTCAAACGCTGTGGCGATCAGTTCCAGATACTCGATGCCCCCTTCGACGAGAGCAAGCATATGTTCGGCGGCCGGACCATCGAAGGCCCTGGTGTCGCCACAGGTCAGGTACACCGGCGACGTGTGCGCGGCGGCATAGCCCGCAGGATGGCTCGGATAACCCGAACAGCGCGCGGCCATCCAGCCAGTGCGCGGGACCCGGAAACGGTCTCTTACTTCGAGGCGCTTCGATCCTTTTTCGGCGTGCGTGGAAGCCACCACGCGGCCGTTGAAGACCACTTCGAGTTTTCCGAGCGGCCAGAAGCTTTCCGCGATCGCGCGGACCTCGACGTTGCCGCCGTCGGGGGGCATCGCGATGGTATCGCCGATATCCTTTCCGTCCACCTGTAGGTTAATCACAGGACCCGTGGTTGCGAAGGTCCGTCCCGCACGGACCGCTTCGGCCCAGTTATCGTAGGCAAAAGGTAGATTGCGATCCAACTTCGCGTATGTGCGCAACGCGCCCAGGGCGGTGTACGCGCCCATCTTGTCGGTGCCGCCGGCAACGGCCACACGGTACCCGCAGTTCAGGTACCGGTACCACTCTTGCAGCGGGAAATCCTCGCCACGCAGTCCGCGGATTTCCAGCGCGTCCACCAGTCCTTTGAGAATGGGCGCCGGGTCTTCCGTGAACCCGCAGTAAGGAAAATGCGGGCGAATGACAACGCCGCCCTTGCGTTTGTTCTCGAGGGCCCATTCCGTCATGGTCAGGAAATCCGGGTCGCCCATCCAGGACTCGCTCGGACCGCCGCCGCACATCGGATAGACCGGCGGCCCTTGCGTGCCGAGCATCGACATGTGGCCGAGCATGTGGTTGCGGTTCTCGGTCCCGACGAAGACAATGGTATCGTCCTCGGCCACGCCGACGCGGCCAGTCAGATCGCCGACGTTCGTGAACAGCCGGCCCCACTGTGACGCCAGGAGGTTGACGACGTTTACGCCTTCGGCCTGTCCCTCGAGCCAGGCCGTGTGCGGGCTGATGAAATGCACATGGGTGTCGGCCGTAAACCACCCCTCGCTGCGAAGGTCTTTCCAGCGGTGGATGGAGAGTTCGAGGTCCTTCTGGCCGGGCGCAATCGTGATCTTCCGGCGAATAGGTTCGTATTCGAAGCCTTTGCAGATCTCCACGTACACATCACCGACGGGGATATCCGTGGTGAAAATGCCGGGAACGTACGCGTAGCTTCGTCCGCCGACCACGACGTCAGCGCCGTAATCCTCAAACCAGTTTGTGTTGATCTGGGAGTGGTGGCCATACGGGGCAAGGTACTCCCCTCGCGGGCCCGAGAAGTGGATTCGGACCGGCGTGGGTGTTCCGTTCGATCCGTCAATCACGCGGACCTGCATCCATTGCCGATGCTGGCCGAGGACCTCAAGCGTGCCTTCCGGAGTCCGGCTGCCGCCGGGACGCGCCACCCGGTCTGTCAAGGCGCGTCCGCGATGAAACGCCTCACCCAGCGAGAAATGCATCGGTTTCTTGCTGTCTTCGAGAGTTACGGAGACGGTCGCGTCGGGCGCGCCATAGATCTCGATGAGGTCTTCGCCCCCTCGTTCCGGTTCCTGGGTCTGCATGACACCCGTGTAAGCTGAATCGAGCCACGCCTTGTCCCGAGGGCCCTGGGTGTGCTCGATGCGTGCGACGCTGCCGAGATCCACTTCCGCCTTCTTGATGCGGGCCGGTTTGCGGCCGGTCCTGACGCGGTACGTGCGCCGCGGCAGGTGTGCAAAGGGATGGGCTGTCCCTGTGAAGAGCGTCAGCCCGGCCACCAACAGCGGCGATTCCTGGGCGCCACGCATCGTGAGCGTGCGGATGGTTTTTCGTGGGTGCGGGTTGGGCATCGCGTAGAGAAGGATGCGCGGCTGACGAGGCATATGGCCTGCGCAAATCCCATACTGCGCGATTCCCCACGGGAACTCACAGGTGGGTCGGGTCGGGTCGACGCTCGTGGGCATGTTGAACGGGACTGTCAGCCAGGGCGGTCCCGGGCTTTCCTGCATGTCTACCTCGAACCGGGCGCGGATGGGTTGCACATGTTGGCTGCCGTCGTTGTAGGTCAGCGCGTATTCCCCTACCACGAGACCCTCCGCGGGACTCTCCATGCGGACCGCGGAAGGGATCTGTTCCCAGGTGTGCAGGAAACAAAGGTAGGTGGCGGCGCCATTCAGGGGCACGGTCACTTCGGGCCGATCCGCCGCCAGCAAGATGACGCGCGGGCCCTTGCCTTCGCCCAATCTGAACGGGATGCCCCATGAGGAGGACGTCCCGGAAGGCAACTCGCGCACTTGCTTCGCCACGCGTTGCCACCACTCATCTTTTGGTACACGGTGTGGCCAATCAAAGAGTCTGGCCAAGTTGACGGTCTGAGTCTTGACGTCAGATGTCTTGCCGCCTTTTCTCTGGGGCTTCGCCATACTTGCCTCCTTTCCGACCAATAGGCCTCCGGAAGAGTACGCAGGTTCTGCTGGCACGACGGATTCTACCGAATTGCGCGAAGTGATGCTAAACTGTGATCGGGTGCGAATGCCCCCGGATATCCTCGTGCAACTCCCGGGCGGGCGAAAAGGTAGCGCCTTATGAAACGCATTTCGTTCTTTTCAGCGATGATCATGGCTCTCGCTACGGCTGCGCTCTCCGACGCGCCGGTCACGCCGGCGCGCGCATCGGTAAGCGCTCTCGACGCGGGGGACAACATGGTCCTGAGTTGGCAAGGCGATGAGGCCATTGAGGTATCCATCTCCAAATCGCAGGGGGTGTTCAAGACGCCGGTCAAGGCAACGATCGGTGGTCGCGAGATCAGCTTTGACGGCTTCTATGTGCACATCAACAAACTCGGAGAAGGCTTTGTAGTGGAATCCACACTCGGTGCGTTACGGGGCGATCGTATCCGGGTGGAGCATGTGCTGCGCCATCCCGCTCTCGCCGCCTCTACCCGGATGGTCTTCACGTTATGGATGGAACCTCAGGACCGTGCAATTCGTGTGGAAGTCGAAACGGAAGGTGAGGGACAACATCTGGATCGGCTCGGACTTGGCGACCACCACGGCGCCGGGCTCGAGGCCGAACGGATGTTCTTTGGCCGGATGTATGTACTGGATCGTCCGGCCGCCTTTGAAGTTGAGCACAACTACAACACCTGCCGTTTCTGGTGTTGGAAGATGGCGAACGGTCTGACGGAACTGCAGGCGACGGAAGGGCCGGCCAAGGGTTTCAGGTTTGATCCCGCCTCAGGCCGGTATGATTTGTACACGTATTGTGAATCCTCGATTAGGTACCTGCTGTTCTTCACCGCGCATGGACCGCAGGAGACGATTGCCGAGTACCGAAACACAATCGCGGCGCCCGCGCCTCCCACGCTCGGACAACTGCCAGGGCGCGTAGGCGTCATGACGGCGTACTCGATTGCTGAGCGTTACGAGGATTTTCTCGAGGAATGGGGAGGCCGTGGAGCACGGGATTTTGTGTGGCTTTCCTACTGTCCGACGCCGGGCGATCGGCAACGCGTCGAGAAGTATGGCGGGATCTACGCCACATACGATCTGTACCTTGATTTCTTCAGCGAAGGACCGCGCAAGGCGGAAGGTTGGTCTCCGGAGATGGTTCAGTACCGCGACAACGGCAAGATGGTCCGTGGATACTGGGGTTCGACGTGGCTTCTTCCCGACCTGTACGTGAAGCTGGCTACGACACGAGTGATGGGCGTCTTCGGACGCGAGTTTCGCAACGACAAGGGCGAGAATGATTTCGTGCCGACGCCCGCCACACGATATTCCAACCTCGCCGTCACGCGAGCCGAGGTGGGCCCAAGCGGCCTTTACCTTGACGTGCACGCCTCGAAGGCCCCGCACCATTACTACGACTACAAGCACGTGCATCACGGCGCGCGCGAACACATGCAAGGCGAAAAGGCGCTGTTCGATTTCGCGCGTCAATACCTCGGCAACGTGCCGGTGTGGTCCGAAGGCGGCAGCGAAGACTATGTCGGACTGATGGACGGCGGCTGGTTCATGGACTGGCGTCCGCCGGACGAACTCGGCATACATGCGGCCAAGTGGGCCTATTATCCGTTCATCGACCAGGTGCATCGTGAGCGCCTGCTGAATATGGGCATCTACTATCCGCTGGACCATTACGATCCCGACATGGTAAGTGCGGCGATCCTGTTCGGGCGTCCGCAGGCCGTGTCGGTCTACTTCGGCACGTCGCAAGACGACGTCGGCGGGCGTCTTCAGGTGTACTACATGACGCGGGCGTTTCATCGGATGCTAGGATTGAGTCGCATGGACCGCGTGGATTTCGCCGACGACGATATTCAGCGCTGCGCCGTCTCTTATTCGAACGGAGCACGGGCGTGGGTGAATCGCAGCGGCGGGGACTGGAACGTGGAAGGATATGTGCTCCCGCCGATGGGTTACCTCGTAAGAGGCCCGGACGATTTCCTCGAATACCGGGCAAAGAAGGACGGCGAGGTCGTGGACGTCGTCCGCAGTGCCGAATACAGTTTCTTTTCTTGTCCGAAGCGGGTCAACTTTGGTCCTATTGCTACGGACGGCGCCCTTGCGGTTGTTCACGACCAACCCGACAGGCTGATCGTTTTTGAGGTGCAGAAACCCAAAGGCGTCATCGAACTGAAGCTGGGCGAGATCCCAGGCACGGTCAAAGGCCAAAGGGCTGCCCGGGCGTGGGCCATACTGACGCGCGACCGGAGAGTCGAAATCTTTTTCCCCGATCTTCGTCAACCCGCCGAGCCGTCAGCGCCGGATGGTTCCGGGAACACGGTACAACTCCGGCCCGTGGAAATGCGCGACACACTCCGCTATGAAGTGCAATTGGCGGGAACCAATTGAACGACGCCGTTGTCGATGTGGAATACCAGCCAAGGATACTTGAAATCTCGCAACCATACAGATGACCCTTTGATGCCAGCGATTACGATTCTTCGGGAGGGGCAGCCGCGTTCGGCAGGCGGTGTTCTACCGATGAAATGCGACAACTGAACCCTTGCGGAGTCTTCCGGGAATCACGCGTTGAACACTGGACAAGACCCCTCGAGACATCTCATCCATCCGTCCGCTCTCCGCCCATGATGGAGAAAACCATCCTGGGCAGAGCGGAGTCACACGAGCGCTAAACGAGCGCCAGCGCCATTTCCCATGGCAATATCGCCGGCAATGCAAATCGCCGGTAGAGGTCGTCGGACCGGTCCGCCTTCACCAGTGTTTCCAAGCCGCTCATGTCGGTCACGCGCATGAGGTCATTTCCCGTGCGTACGAGCAGTTCGACGCCCTGAGCCGGATCCAAGTACGAGTTCAAGAGTGCGATGGCGATGGTTCCTGCACTCGGCTGCCGGACCCAGAGGTTCATGCGATGGAAGGACGCCACATATGCGGGCAGCGTGTCCTTGGACAACCAACGCATGATTGCTTTCAACTGCGTCGATTTGCTCAGGTTCTGCAATTGGTCCCAAGGGTAGTAGCCCGCCACGCAGACCCGGCCTCGTTCGCCGTTCTCGTACACGCCGAAGCAACAAGGCGCGGTCTCCCGGTACGTGTAGTCCACACAACGCGATAGTGCCTGCGTGCCCTCGGCCGTGGGCCGAAACAGGTAGGCCGGGCACTTCCAGAACGATTGCCGGCCATTGCGGCGGCGGCCTGAGAACGCGCCATTGAGCGGGTGATCCGTCAACTCCTCGATGCAGTCTATATGGCGCACGCCGTCTACCTGGAACCCGGTGAGCGCTCCGTACCCCATTTCGTTGAGGCGGGCGAGGGCAGGGCCGTCAAGGTATACGCCCTTGCTGAGCGCGGCCCGGATTTCGTCGCTTGTCAGCGCCAGGACCTGATCCCCTGACCATGCCGTGACGGACGCCTGGGGCGCTGCGTACGCGGCAGGCAGGCCGGTCGCCCAGATCTCGTTGCAGTGACTGGGCGCGCCGGGCCCTACGAACCATGCCCCATCGGGGCTCTGCGCGGCGTAAGTGTCCTTTATCCAGCCGCTGTGGATGCCCACGGACGGCGCCCGGCCCAATGTTCGCGCGAGAAGGTTCAGGAACGGACGTGCTTCTTGAAGCCGCGCAACAAGAGGGCGGTATTCGTCGAGTGGCTCGTCGTACTGCGACAGTACGTTGAAAGCTGTCCCTGTGCATCCGCTCGCAATATAAGCGGCAGCCTCTAGCGCGGTGGCATGGCCGCTCTTCTTCAGTCGCTGATACGGAAAACTCTCGACCTCGGATTCGATACACTGGACGTGGCGGGGGAGAAGCGCGACCTGTCGGCCGATGTCGTGAGCCTTGTCCGTGATATCGGCCAAACGTTCGTCGCGATAGGTTCCTCCCCCGGGCCGCCACAACACGACGGAGCGCCGGGGGCCCGCCAGGATTTCCGCCCAGGTGTCAAAGTCGTACCCTTCATAGAAGCGGTCGCCCGTCATAAATCCGAGGGGTAAACCCGGCGCCACGGTATGCACCGTCTTTTCAATAAGCCGGAACAAGTCGCCGATGGTTTCGCGGTTGTGCTGAAGAAAAGCCCGGCGCAACCGAAGCTTGTCAGGCAATGCCCCTGAGGAAAGGGCCTCCCGCAAGGAGTCACGGGTGAACGGCTGGCCGGCGCGTTTGGCGAACCGCTGCACACACGTGTCGCAGAAA
>Ga0315274_10011835_pt1 | contig 12478 bp, 12 predicted proteins | sample YL17G02_20_MG_FD_203700 | JGI IMG/M metagenome (GOLD analysis project Ga0315274, IMG submission 203700) | Sediment microbial communities from Yellowstone Lake, YNP, Wyoming, USA - YL17G02_20 | ecosystem: Environmental > Aquatic > Freshwater > Lake > Sediment | place: USA: Wyoming | collected... | reverse complement strand
TCCATCCCGTCCAAGCCCCCAACCCACACAAAACGTAAGAGAACCGAAAAAGTAAGTTGCCGGCAAACGGACTTTTTCGCGGACCGACTTGTCGGTTTGCGGACCTAAAGCCGAGGCACCGCGGATTTCTCGTCTTCGATAGAACCAAGAGAGAAGTGACGGCCGACAGGCGCCCTGCTTACCTGCTTAGGGATGGAGCCTATTCAGGATGGCATCAATCTTCGAATGCATGTCGTCGAAGTGCGTGCCCGTCCAGAAAATGCGGCCGCAGTTCGGGCAAAGGGCAAAGGCCCGGGCGTGCTCGAGGACGAACGGTGCAACCAGGTTCCTCGCTTTTTCCTTAGTCAGGGGCTTCAGCCTCCGGTTGCAGTCAAGGCATCTGGAGAAGGGTCTGACCTCGTCCTTGAGATCGAACGCCGAGAGGACCTGGATGACCTGCTCGTCCCATTTCTCGCTCGTGATCATCAGGGACGGGACCGCCTTGGCCCTCCCGAGGAGCCGCGTGTCCCGTGTGAGGAGGGTCCGGCCTTCCCGCCTGGCGATGTTCAGAAGCTCATCGTCTCCGGTCTTCGAAGAATAGAGGACCTCGAAGCCGAGCGCCCTCAGCCATCGGGCCAGCTTCCCCAACATGCAGTCGGCGACGAATCTCATGATGCCGCCCCGGCGGTGATCCTAAAGGCCCAGGAATTGCACGGCCAATCCCGAAACGAAGATCATGGCCCCGGCGAGGGCGTGGGAATATCGTTCGAGGCGGCCGAGGCGGACGAAGCTCACGCCCCAGGAAGCGAGCGAGATGATGGCCATCATGGTCAGGATGGTCGCCAGCCCGAAGGCCACGGTCACGAGGACGACGCCGCCGGTGTTGTGCCGGGCGGCCGGATACATGACCAGCGGGATCAGGGGCTCGCAAGGCCCGAAGACGAAAATGGTGAAGAGGACCCAGGGCGTGATGTTGGCCTTGCCGCCGCCATCGTGGACATGGACGTGGCCTCCGTTGTGCGCGTGGGGATGGTCGTGGGCTTCTGACAGAGAATGGGCGTGGACGTGCATGTGCGGCTTTTTCCTCAAGGCCCGGTGCATGCCCCATACGAAGTAGGCCAAGCCAAAACCGATGAGGAGCCAGGCCGCCAAGCTCCCTCGAAAGGACTCCACCCCCTTGAGTTTCGTCACCGCGATGCCCAGGCCGATGCCCAGGAAGCCGAGGACGACCGAGCTCAGGACGTGTCCCAGTCCGCAGAGGAAAGAGATGACAAGGGTTTTCGAAAGGGGCCATCGCCTCGCCCGGGCCATGACGATGAACGGAAGGTAATGGTCGGGGCCGATGACGGTGTGGATGAAACCGATCGAAACCGCCGTCCCCGCCAGAACCGAGATCCCGTTTGTCACACGCCGATTATAGCTGAAAGTCGGGGTCAAACCTACATTAATAACAAATTCAGCCAAGCGGCCATAATTTTGTTAAGAATGTAGGTTTGACCCCTACTGGTAGATTTAGTGGACGGTAGGAGACTCGAACTCCCGACCTGCTGATCCTGTCTATAGCCTCAACCACCCAGGCTCTTCCGTGATGAATTCCCGAGCCTTGACATGCTTCGGCAATCGGTGAGAAAATCGAATGCCGTGGGGGAGGAACCGACGAGATGGGTGCATATCGCCTTTCACCTATAACAAAACTATTTCTCGCCATGAAGTGCACATGAATAAAAAGACCGTTGTTGTTTTTATTCTTATCATAGCCGGAGCCGCCCTTGTCGGATGCTCAAAGAAACAACCCGGGGACCCACGCCTGAAAAATTCGTTCCGACGCCCAGAAGTGAACGGCTGGACATTCGTGCATCTGGAAGGCACCCCCTTGGAAATCGGCTTCCAGCACGGCTATCTCTTGGCAGCTGAAATCCAAGAAATGAAAGAGATTTGCGCTCTGGAGCTTAATAACGACAGCAAGAAGGAGTGGCCCTTCTTCCGCAACGCGGCGCGCGAAATGTGGTGGCCGCGCATAGAGAAGGAGTATCGTGAAGAGCTCCAGGGAATAGCGGACGGGGTAAAAGCCCGCGGCATCGAATTGGACCTGTGGGATATCGTCGCTATGAACGGCATGCTCGAGTGGATTTATTACTCCACGGTCTACGACAAAACGAATCTCACGCCATCCGGCTCAGCCGCTCCAGCGGAACGCTGCAGCGCCTTTGTGGCCACCGGCAGCTATACGAAGGACGGCAAGCCGATCATCGCCCATAATAACTGGACGTACTATATTGATGGACAGCGATGGACCAAGATTTTCGACATCATCCCGGCAGCAGGGCATCGCATTCTCATGGACGGTCTGCCGGGCTTCATAGCTAGCACCGATGATTTCGGCATCAACTCGGCCGGAATCATGATCACCGAAACCACCATCAGCGGATTTGAGGGCTATGATGTTAACGGAATTCCTGAGTTCGTGCGGGCTCGCAACGCTATGCAATACTCATCGTCCATCGACGACTTCGTCCGCCTCATGAAAGAGGGCAACAACGGCGGCTACGCCAACGATTGGCTGATCGCTGACCGGAAAACCGGCGAGATCGCCAGCCTTGAGCTGGGATTGAAGAATGTCACTTTAGAGCGCAAGAAGGATGGATATTTTATCGGTGCCAATTTTCCCATTAATCCCAAGCTGGCACTTGAAGAGACCCACTATGACACCACGGACATGGGCCTGAGCGCAAACGCCCGCCGCCTGCGCTGGGAACAATTGATGGCGGAGAACAAGGGCAAGATCGATGTCGCCGCCGCGCAACGCTTCCTTGCAGATCATTTCGATACCTACCAAAAGAAGGACGAATCCAACGAGCGGACTCTCTGCGGCCACATCGACCTGTCGCCAAGAGGCTCACCCGCCTGGCAGCCGCCTTACGGCATTGCCGGGGCGGTACAAAACAAGGTTACCGACGCCACTATGGCCGAGCAGATGTCGTTTGTCGCTGCTGCCGGACATGCCTGCGGCCTCGCCTTCAAAGCAGAGGAGCATCTACGGCTTCACCCCGAGTTCAGCTGGCAAAAAAAATATCTCAGGGATATAAACTCATATCCATGGACTCTATTTGAAAGCTCGAAGTGAATGGACGGGGCCTATAACTAGGGCCTAACTCACTGATTTTCTGTTTAATATGGGGAATAAGAAAAGCGCGCCCGGAGTGACTCGAACACCCGATCTGCTGATTCGTAGTCAGACGCTCTAGCCAACTGAGCTATAGGCTCGGCAATCACTAGGAAATATCCTATGCGTCGGCCAGGCGGAAAAGTATTCTTCTCCCCTTGTAACGCCGGGTGATAAAATCGTTCAGTCGCCGGGATGCCTGACGTAAGCGTGGGACTATTTCTGGGCTATCCTCGATTGATGTGCTGCTACGACCTGCCAGCGGCCGTCCTTTTTAATCCAGGTATCTGTCCATCGAAACTGGTAGCTATTATCCTTGCCCTTATACTGCCCTTTTACAGCCATGCGATATGTGACCACCGCCGCATCTCCATAAACGCGAACTTTAAACTCATCGGACACTACGGATGTAGCCACGTCCTCGCCAGACTTAACGTCCGCAATGTCCTGAGCTTTGGTAATGATGTTTCCCTCGTCCGACGTCATAAAGTATTCATCCGCCTCGACGCGGTCAAAGATTGTGATGTTGCGATTGACCCAAGCATCATTCCACTCGTTCTCCAGCCTTATCAACTCCTGCTCCACGCTCCCGCTCGTTAGCTGGGCTGGCGTCTGGGCAATGACGGCGACTGCCAAGACCAGGACAACCACGCAGATTGCAATAGCAATGCGTTTCATAAAACCCCTCCTTATTTTGTCTTTGCCTCTATCGGCTTCAGCTCCATGCCGATCTGGGTCATTAACCCAAGCGTATCTTCTAATGCCCAAAAATTCTTGATTTTCCCATCAGCAATTACCATCATGTGTATCGCTGAATTCGTAACTTTCTTCCCGGTCGCCGGAATCCCCCCATAGTCCTCTTTCTGAGAGCCAGATGAGGTTATCCTAACCGCTATTTTGTCACCTTCGGATATTATGTCTTCAATCATATGGGTGTTATCTGGAAAGGCTGAATAGAATGTCTTGATGTCTTGAATTAGTTCATCGACTCCCCATGGCTTAGCTAGGCCCGGAACAAACAGGGCGAAATCAACGGCAGTGAGCTCTTTGACTCTATCAAGATTCCCTTTGTCAATTGCGGCAAAGAAATCGCGGACTATCTCCTTGTTTTGAGCCTCAATGGCCCCTTGAGCTTTGAACTTCTCCAACTCGGTCCTAGCCGCCTTATCCTGACAGGCAATGGTGAAACAAAACAGAATGACCAAAGGAACGATACAAAGAAGCTTTTTCATTTCTCCCCTCCTCTCATCGAAGCAGGCAGACGTTTATCCTATCTGTGAAGGAGCTGTTTTTAGGCCTCCCCCCTAAACTCCCGTTAGACCGGCAGACCCTCGTTGCTAGTTCTCCGCTATCCTCGACCAATGCGATGCCACGCACTGCCAACGGCCGGCCCTTTTTACGAAGGTATCTGTATATCGGTCCTGGCCGCTTATATCCTTGCCTTTAAGCGTCCCTTTGAACGTGCTGCGGCCAGTAACCACCGCTGCGTCTCCGTAAACGCGGACCTTTATATCATCGAACACTGTGGATGATGCCACCTCCTCACCGGACTTTAGATAAGCCAGATATTGGGCCCTGCTATAGAAGGTCCCATCTTGGTCCGTCGCCGTCCAATCCTCCGCCAAAATCCGGTCAAGGAAGGCCAAGTCACTTTTGACCAGGGCATTCGCCCAGTCCTGCTCGAGCTTTATCAACTCCTGCTCCACGCTCCCGCTCGTTGGCTGGGCTGGCGTCTGGGCAATGACGGCGACTGCCAAGACCAGGACAACCACGCAGACTGCAATAGCAATGCGTTTCATATAACCCCTCCTTTTGAAGCGATTTAGAGACAAGGGGACGGCAAAGATAGATTTTTCGTGAATACTGAACTTCAACCTCCCCCAATCTCTTGCTGGCTAAATCATAACGCCGCAAAAATGCATTGTCAAACCGAATGTGGCACGACTCCCCGGGTGAATAGGCAGACCCCTCCCTCCGTGTCACACTGGCGTCACAGATTTTGCTAAAACTCGCCTGACTTGGCTTAATGATTTCCAAGCGTGAAAAGAGGGAAATCGTCAATTAATAAGTGATTTGTGTGATTGGAGGATGCTCCACTTCCCATTCGCACGTATATAAGCAGATGTGAATAGGGCTCGCTCATCGATAATCTGGTTTTCTTTGGTAACGGCCGTGTAGTGAGCCCAACCCGTTAGCACAGCTACATCTTGGTTGAGCACGAGGACTTCCTTCTTTTCAAAGGCAAATTTCATTTCTCGAAGGGCACCATAAAAGTTCCTAAAGGTTTTTCTCAGGTCGTCTCGCGGAATATACGCCCCATCGCTTATGTACTTGGTCCCGTCGATTTTACTGAATAGATTCGTAACTTCCTCGGCGTCAAGGCGTGATATCGCAGAAGCAATGTCATCAGCTCCCGCTTCGATGGCCTTGACAATTTCCGCCCTTTCCGGCTCTGCCATAACCGCCTTGTCCCGGCAAGCGGAACCTAAACAAAGCAGAAAGACCAATGTCAGAACAAACAGGGCTTTTTTCATCTTCCCCCTCCGATAATGCACTGGTGAATCAACCTATAGCACGACATAAAATGCGGAGTCAAGGCCATTTGGTGACCATCTTGCTGAAGCTTCCATGCGATACGCCGTGGAAAGGTAGACGAGTCCCCAGACACGGCCGTGTGGACACGGTGTGGACAAAACCGCTAAAAATGGCTCAGTCTAGATAACTCAGGCTAAAAACGAAAATCAGGGTAAGTGGCTGAAATATCAGGGAATAAGATGGTGGACGGTAGGAGACTCGAACTCCCGACCTCAGCGTTGCGAACGCCGCGCTCTCCCAACTGAGCTAACCGCCCACACTCTATCCGTTGATGTGCATCGAATTTACCATGTTTTCGGGAGATTTTCCATCCTCCGGCTTTTTTCTTCGGCCGCAGGCGCATAAGCGGAGGGCTTGATACGGCCGCACGATTCCCCTGAAAGCATCATCCCTCTTGACCCCCCCCAGCCCCCGCGAGACCTCTCAGCAGAAGAAATGTCCCTTCCCGCGCTTCACGGCCATCAACTCCACGTCCAAGCCGCCACGGAAAGCCCGGTCAAGAGTGTCCTTAGGGAAGTATAGATGAAAGAGCTGACGGAAAATCTTTTCCCGGGACGGAAACGCAGCTAGTCACCCGAGCCGCATAAACTCCGGGCCTCGAGGGCCCGGATCGATTAACCCCTTTTTAGTTCCCTGGCTGGAGGCCACACCTTCTTGTTCCGCACTACATCAGATAGAATTAGGGACGGCCGCTGTCAATTGCCGGGCCGCCGATGTCCGATCTTGTCCGGTTATGTCCTATTTTGTCATTATCCGTCATGGGCATGAGGCTCGAACTTGACTCTTACAGCCCGAGTTTAATATAGTTAAAAGTTCATTATAGGGCAGAAGAATCGACCGATGGCCGCTGAACACGGAAAAAGCGGATCTCTCACCTCCTGGAAGGAGATCGCCGCCTACTTGGGATGCGACCAGAGGACGTGCTGCAGATGGGAAAAAAATCTCGGCCTTCCCGTCCACAGGCTGGAGGGCGCCCACAAGTCCAGAGTTTACGCCCATAAGGAGGAGCTGGACGCCTGGCGCAAGAGCAAGGAAAGCACGCATTCTCTCGATAAGCACAAGCCCGGATCGGCACGCGCCTGGAAGACGGCCTTCCTGGTCCTGGCCCTTATCCTGGCGGCGGCGACCCTATTCTTCGGCTTCCGGAAATTGTTACGTCCCCAAGAGCCTGCAGACTTCAGGATCGACAGAAGCGCCCTGGTCGTCCTCAACGAAAAAGGCCGCGAGCTGTGGCGCTTCGAGACCGGCCTTGATAACCTCCTCGACGATAGAACATACCATGAGCATTTCCAGGTCAAAAGAAACGTTTCCGACAAGTCAATCCATCCCTATCTCATCATCAAGGACATCAACGGAGACGGCCGCAAGGAGGTCCTCTTCACGGCGAAAATCGAGGATGAATCCGGGGAAGGGATCGTCTTCTGCTTCGACCGGCGGGGAAGGGAGATGTGGCGTTTTCGCGCGGGCCGCCCGATCCGGTTCGGCCGGCAGGATTACGCGGATTTCGTCACCCGTGGATTCGAAGCGAACGACCTGGACAATGACGGCCGGCAGGAGGTCATCGTCATCTCGCACGCCCGCGGCTTCTTTCCCACCCAACTGGCCGTCTTGGGCTCCGACGGAAAGCTTCTCGGGGAGTTCTGGAACTCGGGGCAGCTGAACGATATCGCCTTTGTTGACCTGGAACGCGACGGGAAAAAGGAAATCATCGCCTCCGGCCAGAACAATGAATATAACAAGGGGTGCCTGATCGTTTTTGACACAGCCCGGATCTCGGGAAGTTCCCCGCAAAGCGTCGAGAGGTTCATCTCCCCGGCGCTGTCCGCCGGGACTGAGAGGTTCTATGTCCTCTTCCCCAGGACCGACGTGGACCTGAGCGAATTCCCCATAGAAAGTGCCGTTGAATTCGAGGTCCTCAGCAACGATCTGATTCTCGTCCACATGGCCCTAAGCTCTGTCCTTTACGAGTTAGGCTTCGACCTCGCCCCGCGGATCGCCAGGACAAGCCACCGTTTTGAGCAGATGCACGCGGTCGCAGTCCGCGAAGGAAGGATCAAGAGCGTCCTCGATAACACCTACTTCGATTCCCTCAAACGCGGCATCCTCTACTGGAACGGCCGGGAGTGGACCGGCACGCCGTCACGGAACCAGCAAGATCCATAGCCAGCCACCGAGAAAATCTCTCCTGCGCGATCGTCTTGAATAACGGGGGAACGATCTCTTTCATTTCCCCTTGACGATGGCGATAAGGGCATCGAGCGCCCGGGGATCATGGCATTCGCCCAGCCAGAAGACGGCCTTCTTGCGGACGTGCGGGTTGGGGTGCGTTCTGGCGATCTTGATAAGCGGCTCGACACCCTGATTCTCCGGGAGCTGGGAAAGCGCGAACACGGCCTGCTCCTGGACGTCGGTATCTCCGCCTCGTGTTGCAAACTCCACCAGGGCCGCGCCCGCTTTTTTCGAGGCCCGCTGTCCGAGCCAGAACACGGCTTCGTGCCGGACATTCTCGTATTCCGCGGCCCAGGCCAAGTCGATGAGCTCATCGACGGCAGCCTCAAGCTCCACCTGGCTGATGGCGAAGACCGCGCCTTTCCGGACCTCGCACGACCGGTCGGTCCGTGCCGCCCGGCGCAGAACATTCAACGCGGCCGCACCGTCCTGCTGTCCGATCCAGAAGGCGGCGTCCTTCCGGAGCTCATCGGCGTCCCGGCTCACGAGGACACTCTCCAGGATGGGGATGGCCAAAGCCGGCGTGTCGTGAATCCCCACGGCGGCCAGGACGTGCTTCTTCGTCTCTTCTCGTTTCGCCCCGGCGTAAAGGCCGCGAAGGAGCGTCAGGCTCTGGTCGTCCGAAGCGTCCCCCAGCCAAAGAAGGGGCAGGCCCTGGAAGTCGAAGTCGAGCTCGAGGTTGCTCATCTCAACCTTATCCGGGCCGGCGTTCCCTTCTCCACCATAGCGCAACAGGATAGCCACGTCCTTCCAGACCTTCTTTTCGGCCGTCCGGTCCATTTCAAGGTCGTCCAGGACCTCCCGGGCGGTCCGGCTGAGCCGTTCGGCGCGCGGCATGAGCGGCTCGACCCTCCTCTTCCCCGTGAGCACCTCTTCGATCGTCGGCTCCGCCGACCTCAAGCGGTCATCGTTCCAGGAGCCGATATAAGAGCGTTCGCCCATGAGTTTCCTGATGCCGTATCCAATCCGGAAGCCCGAGCTGTATCGTCTGGCCTTCGCTTCATGGAGGGCCCATTCGAGACGCGGCCCCATCGCGGTTTCAGCCCCGGGGTGACGGACGACCTCCCGGGGGAGCTCATGGGCGGCCAGAGCGGCCGCCATGAGCGTGAATAGTCCCAGACCAAGCGCCTTCCGGCCAAACATGGCTTAGTTCTCTTTCTTCTCAAGGATCTCCATGAGCGCCGCCTTGGCTTTGGGAGTCCCGATCTCACCCAGGGCCGTCACCGCCGCCGTGGCGATCTTCGTGTCCTTGTCGGTCTTGGCGATCGCGAGGAGGACGGGGACGGCTTCGTCGCTTTCCGTCTCGCTGAGGGCAAAAACGGCCAGGCGCCTCGTCTCGGGGTCCTTCTCGTCCTTGAGGACCTGGGCCAGGACACCGACCGAAGCGGCGCCCTTCTTGTCGGCGATGGACATAAGCACGGCCCGGCGCACCCGCTCCGATTTGGACTTTCTCATCAGGTCCAGAAGCGCGTCGGTCCCGACGTCTTCCAGCTCCTGCAGGGCGAAAGCCGCCGACTCGGCCAGCTTCTCATTAGGGTTGTTGAGGGCGGCGTCGAGGAGGATGTCCTTCACGTCCGCCCCGCCGTGCTCGGCGATGGCGAAGAGGGCGTTCCTCCGGAGCTCCTCATCCTTCGACGAACGAAGGACCTCTTTGAGCACGGCCAGAGACCCGGCCCCTTTGACTTCGGCCACCTGGAACAGGGCGGCCCGGGAGAGTTCCTTGTCGCCTTCCCTGAAGATGATCTCCTTGAGCGTCGGGAGAGCTTCGTCCCCTCCCTTGTCGCTGATCGCGAAGAGGGCCATCTTGCGGACCTCGGGGTCTTTGGACTCCTTGAGGATGCGAAGGACAGCCTCCCGGGCCTCCTTCGTGTCGACGTCCTGGAGGGCGATCGCAGCGTTCCTGGCCAGCTGGGAATCCGGATCGGTCAGGGCCAGTTCGGTAAAAAAGGGAACGATGGAAGGGTCGTCCGTTTCGGCCAGGGCGAAGAGGGCGTTCTTCCTGAGTTCCATGTTCGGGTCGGACTTGATGACCTCCTTCAGGACGCGGACGGACTCCGCTCCGCCCTTATCGCCGATGGCGAACAGCGCGTTCTTGCGGGCCTTGACGTCCGGATCCCTGAGGGCGATCTCCCTCAGCTTGGCGAAGGCCTCAGGCTCCTCGAAGTCCTGGAGCATGAAGACGATCTGGCTCTTGAGCTTGGCGCTTTCGGACTTGTCATAGAGGCCGATGAGAATCTTGAGGGCCTCGGCGTCACCCATGTTCTGGAGGGCGTAGAGAGCGGCCAGCTTGACGTCCTCGTCGCCGTCGGTCTCCATCGACTTGACGACGGTCTCGTATTCGGGCTTGCCGGCCCCGGCCAGCTCGCGGCCGATCCGGATCATGTTCGTCCGGGCGTCGTTCGCCCAGTCGCTTTTGGGATAAGCATTGATGAACTCCTGGTAGCACTTGAAGACCGTTTCGAGGGATTCATTGAGCTTTTCCATGGAATAGCATTTCCAGAACCGGGCGTCGTCGACCCAGGCGCTCGCCGAAAAGCTCCGGATGACGGCATCCATCGCCTTCAGGGCGTCGCCCCATTTTTCCTCGAGGACCAGGTTGTAGGCCTGCTTGTAGGCGATGGCGTCCTTCTCCTGCGGGTTCTCGGGCGGCAGTTTGGCCGCGAACGACGGGACGGCCGCCAGCAAGAGGCCCAGAATGATCATTGAACGAACGATTGTTGATTTCATGGTCTTTCTCCTTGTCTATCCTTAAATTCTTGTCTATCCTTAAATTATTGAAGGCTTAACTTGCGGCGCGCGCCGGCCGCCCTTGCCGTCCGGCCCCATCTCGGCCAGGTTGATCTTGAACATGATCCCCCGGCTTTCCGCGCCCTGCTTGACGAACTCGACGGCCGAAAGGTCGTTGGCGGACTCGAGGTTGGCGATCTGGATGAGGATCGTCTCGAGGTCGGAAACGAGCTCGCGGAGGCGTTTCTGGGCCGGGTCCTTGAGGTCGTTCTTGAGGCCGGAGGCCTCGTTCACGAGCTCGCGCGAGAGCTGTTTCTGGCGGGGGAGATCCAGCCCATAGGCGTCCTGCGATTCAGGATCATAGTTGACGAGGGCCAGGATGATGAGCTTGGACCGGTCGATGTAGTTCCGGGCCCTGAGGACGGGAGCCGAAGCTTGCTGGACGCCGGGGGCCGTGAGGGCGGGAGGCTGCTGGGCCTTCTGGAGCGGAGGGGCCGGACGCGAAAGAACGGTCCTCCCGATGAGGATGCCGACGACGACGAGGGCGGCTGCGCCCGCCAATGGATAGGCCCATTTTGGGAAGACGTTGAAGATCGCGGACAGGCGTTCACGGGCCGGGCGTCCGGACGGCGCGGGGCTTATCTCTTTGTCCAGGCGTTTCGAGAGCCGGTCCCAGTAGCCATCCCAGAAGGCGGGGCCTGGGTCCGGCCGCTCCCTTTTGTCCAAGAGCGCGAGCGTCGCGGTCATGGCCTTGAATTCGGCGGCGCACGAAGCGCAGGAACCGAGGTGGGCGTCGAAGGAGGCTTTGTCGTCCTCCCCGAGCTCGCCGTAGAGAGCTTCGATCATCCGTTCGCGGTACTCCTCGCAATCAATCATGGGAGGCCTCCGGGTTCATGTCCGTCCGGCAAGGGACGAGCTCCGTCCGGAGCTTCCGGACCGCGCGGAAGAGATAGCTCTTGACGGAGCCGACGGTAAGCTCCAGGCTCTCGGCGATCTCCTTGAGGGAGAGGTCTTCGTAATGGCGGAGCAGAAAGACCGCTTTCTCCCGGGGAGAGACGTTTCTGAGGGCCTTCTCGATCCGATCCCGGAGGAGCCCCCGCTCGGCCGCGACCGCCGGATCCAGGGAGGCTTGAGGCTCCGCGATCTGCGCATGACTCTGAAATCCCGCTTCGAGCGCCTCGTCCGCCATCGGCTCGGGTGTCACGGCCCTCTTCCGCAGGTGGTCGATGGAAGCGTTGTAAGTGATCCGGTAGATCCAGGCGCCGAGCCTGGCGTCCTGTTTGAACGTCTTGAACGAACGGAACACTCTCAAAAAAACCTCCTGGGAAACATCCTCGGCGTCGGCGGGATTTCCGACCATGTCGAGGGCGAGAAAATAAATCTTCTTCTTGTGGGTTTCGACGAGCTCCCGGAACGCGGAGCGGTCCCCGCGCGCGAGCCTTTGGATGAGCTCCTGTTCGTCCGTCACCATATAACTCCGGTTTCACACCCTATAGACGGGCCGGGAGGGGGATTGGTTGGCAATAAATGAGGGGTCAGGTCTTAACATTTAACAAATTAATACAAACGCATTAAATAGTTTGACATCTGACTTTGAGCGGCCTGAAGCCGCCCTCACTCCCCCGGCCCCCGGGGAACCAGTTCCGTCGGTTCCCCCCGTCGCACCTCTGTCGGCGACACGGACGATCTCAGATCCCCCCTCCGCTACGGGGGCTTGAGGACGGCATTCAATGCCGTTCATACATTGTAACTTTTTTAGTGCGTTCGTATTAGTTAAATGTTAGG
>Ga0315274_10011831_pt1 | contig 12481 bp, 5 predicted proteins | sample YL17G02_20_MG_FD_203700 | JGI IMG/M metagenome (GOLD analysis project Ga0315274, IMG submission 203700) | Sediment microbial communities from Yellowstone Lake, YNP, Wyoming, USA - YL17G02_20 | ecosystem: Environmental > Aquatic > Freshwater > Lake > Sediment | place: USA: Wyoming | collected... | reverse complement strand
CTGGGCCAGCCCATCCTGTTCCAACTGGTCCAGGACCTCTTTCACCTGCCTGTCCATGAGCGTGATGAGATCATAGTACTGTGCCCAGTCCTGGCGGACCTTGGGCGTATCGGGGTAGTACGGCGGAAGCTGGGCCTTGGCGGGGTCGTGCCTCTCGCCCGGCCCCAGTTTCTCCAGCCGCTTCATCATCTCGGCGCTGCGGTTCCGGATCTGGCTCTCGTGCGTAATCGTGAAGTTGATGACGGCAAAGAACGGCTTGCCGGCCGGACGATTGCGCCAGTGGGCTTTATTGCTGCACTCGTCCCAGGCCGTCAGCGGCGAATCGAACTGATAATCGGTCTTGACATTGTTCGTGCAGTAGTAGCCGGCGGCGCGCAGGTACTCCGGGAAACATTTGACCTCGTTGGGCGGGACGCCCCGGCATCGCATGTGATGCGTTCCGATGGTCGTTGGGTACATGCCCGTGATGAGCCCCGACCGCGACGGCGCGCAGACACCCGCATGCGAGAATGCCCGCGTGTAGCGCACCCCCTGGGCCGCCAACGAGTCGAGATTCAGTGTCACTGCGTATGGGTCGCCGTAACAGCCCAGGTCCGGGCTGATGTCCTCCGTGCTGACCCAGAGAAAATTCGGCCTGTCCTTCTCCTGCTCGCCCGCCCCGGATGGAAGCCCCGGCAGGACCATGGCCGCCGTCGAGCCGGACGCAATCTGCAAGAACTGCCGCCTGTTCAAACCGCCCCTCGCCTGCATCATCGATGTCACCTCAATGCCATATGAACCGGTCCTATCGCCCGGTCATCCACTACGGGCGTGCCGCCGGATGGACTCTGATGTCACTCAGTATTATAGTGACCGCCTCACTATTCACAATGCAATTCGCCGTCCGGCGTGCGGAAGTGCGAACCATCCCGCCGGCGGATTCTTATCGCGGCGTGCCGAGGATCTTCAGGGAATCCTCGATGAGGGGCAGGGTCTTTGTGGCGATGGACGGGTTGCCTGTCTTGCCCGTGACTTCCATGCGAACGACGGCCCCGCCGAGCCCCTCGGCAAGCGATTCCAGCACGCCCGGTTTGGCCGTAGCCACCCGCCTGCCGCGGGCCGTGAGCGTCAGGTTGATCTGGCCGCTGGACGTGTCCACCGTGCCCGAGCCGGCAAAGGCCGCATTCTTGCCCGACATATCCAGTTTCTGGATCAGCAACATATCGCGTTTGAGGTATGACTCGACCAGCATCCGGTCGAATGTGTAGTCGGTCGGCTCGTTCAGTTGCAGCACCGATAGGAGGTTGGCCATCGGCGAGACCCTGCCGACCCGCATATCGGTGACATCGACCCGGCAGGCGCCGAGCCGCGTGGCGGGGTCGCCGATGCGAGCGCCGAGACTCAGCGACGCGTTCATGGTTCCGCTGCCGTAGTCCTTTTCCGGCGTTTCCGTCGTCTTGCCGGCGGCGAGAAACTGCTGCAGATCCACGCGGTGAAATGCCACCTGAAGCATGTACTGCAGCGACGATTCGTCCACTCGCTGCAATTCGAGACTGCCGGCGACCCGGCCCCCGTAGCAGTTGCCGACGAACTCGGAGGCCGACCACGCCCGCGTGTTCGGGTCGAAAACAATGCCGCTCTTGAGATCCGTGATGGTCTTTCCCCGTATCGTAAGCCGCTGCGCATCCAGTTCCATGCGAGTGCGACGGAGGCCCGCCTTCGTGCTGTACGAGCCCTCGATGTCCAGATCGCCGCGCAGCTCGGTGGTCGAGCCCACGATATGCAGATCGCGAGTCTTGAGATTCGCCTTGCCCTTGAAGTCGATGCGTTTGTCATCCACGGCCATCTTCGAGATTCCAGGGATCTGCAGATCCAGATCGAACGACCCCTGCGGCGAGGCGTCGCGGTACATTTGCCCGAGCCCACCGGACAGCGCGTCTCCCAGTTCCTCCGTGAAGGGCACGTCCCGGGCCGCAATAGTGAACGAACCGAGGTCGGGACCGGTGCCCGTCAGGTCAAGGCGCCCGTCGAGCCGGATGGTGGACTGGAGGTCACGAGCGGACGACACCCCGGGCGCCGCCTCGATCCCATCGAATGTCACCCGTCCGGGTTTCAGGGTCAGCTTCCCACGGATATCCTGCACCGGGTATGCAAATCGCTCGTGCCTGATGCTGTCGCCGAGACACTCCACGGCGATCGTGTAATCCAGTGGCTCATTGCCGCCGGACCTCCGGACATCGACGGCCAGGTTCACCCTCCCCCGCGGGTCGAAAGCCGCCACGTGCTGCCTGAACGGCTCCGGAAGCACATCCACGATCTTGCCATCCAGCGGCACCCCCTCGGCCGCCGCTTTCATCTGAATCCGCGGGAGCGCCCCTTGGGCAAGCCGCGCGCTGGCGGACAGTGAGACGGGACTGTCTCCATACCGGCCTGTGAGCTTCTTCACGTTCAGCGAATCCGGCGTGATGGAGATTTCCGCCGAGGCGTCCGAGATCGTCACGGGCAGTTTCTCCGGCCTCAACGACTTCATCCTGGCAGAGACATCGGCAACGAAGCTGACGGACCCGACGCTGTTTGCGTCGCCCACAGTGAAGACTTTCGCCCGGACATCCGCGACGCCATTGGCATCGAACCGCTCATACAATGAGCGGTACTGTTCGGGCAGCGCCTTCTCCAGGACGGCGTCCAACGGAACGCCGTTCCCATCGACGGAAATATAATAGATCGGGCTGCCGGTCTCCCGGTGCGTCACCTTGCCGTCCACCCTGATCCGTCGGCCGCCTGCTCGGGAGATGATATCCGAGGCAATGATGCTCTCGTGGTCGAGATACAGTCCGCCGGTCAGTCCCTCCAGCGGGTAAGGGAATCGCTCATAGGTGGCGGCCACGTGCTGCAATTGCACGGAGACAGATTCGCGTTTCTGGGTCGGCGAGGTCCGCGTGAGCCGGTAATCCACGCCGACGACGCCTCGGGGCTGGAAGGCATCCCACAGCCGCTTCTGCCCTGGCTGTAGAGCGGCGTAGAGCCCCGCATCCAGGATCATGTTGTCGCTGGTCACACGGTACTGATACAGCCGATTCAGGCCAAACCCCTTCGTCCATCCATCGATCGCCAGATCCACATCGCCGTGCTTGCCGGTAAGCCGATTGAGGACCACCGTGGACTGGGTAAGGTCGAGTTGGCCGGTCAGATGATCAATCGCGTAGGGGAACTTGCGGTCGCAGATGGAGAGGTCGTCGCACACGACGCTGCCCGTGATCTCGCTCTGAGCCAGTCTCTTGAAGTTTCCGCGGGCGATGAGCGTCACCTGACCGACGATTCCCGACGGACGGTAGCGGGTGAAGAACCACTGGAGCGTTGACAGCGGACCCGACTCGGTGAGCGACGCCGGCGCAAGCGTCCGGAAGGCATCGACCTCGGGGCTCTGCTTGTTATGAGCATTCTTCACGCGTAGATCCAGCGCGTAGTTGTCATTGCTGTCGTAGGTCAGTTGTGCCGCGATGACATCCGCCGCCCACGCCCGCTCCAGGGAGGGGATGTCCGTGGAGGAGAGGCCGCCGGCCAACGTAAGCTCGCCCTTCTGCCAGAAACCATCGAGGTGGCTTTCCCCATACCCGCCGGAGAGCTTGGCCGTCTTGATCGCGAAGCTGTAGCCCCGGCGAGGCTCTTCCACGGATCCGAAACTGGCCTCGACAGGGATGGACATGACGACTTCGCTTTTCCCGCCGGAGGCTTTCGAGTACCGCAGCGTTCCCCGCCGCAGGACTAATTCCGGCAGAATCCGACCCGGTTTGCCGGGTGGTTTATTGATCCGCAGACCTTCGACGTTCCACCGCCCCGTGTCCAGATCGAACTGCGCATTGAGGATGAAATCCTCAATACGGATTTCAGTGAGTCGGGGTACCAGGGTCAGCAGGCTGCGAGGACTGAAGTGCACACGAATGCTTCCCGCACGCAGAATGGCATCATCATAGGCCTGTTGTCCGATCCCGGGGTACAGGACCAACCCGTCGATGGAGACCGATGCATCGCGGTGAAAATCGAACGCTCCCATCTCCACGCGAGTGTTCGTCAGGCGGCTGATTTCGGTCGCGGCGATACCCGGCAGGGCCCGCGCCGCCCAGAGACCGAAGCCCGCCAAGGCAAGCATCAGGACTACCAGGACGACCAGTCCGCGCAGAAGGATCCGCCGCCGCCGCCGGTTGGAACCTGCGTTCGAATTCAAGCCTCTCGATCGTTCCATGAACAATTGCTGCCTGCGTTCCCTGCCTGTCGCTACCGCCGGATCGCCTTGTCCGCGATATCATGGCGATAGTACGCCCCCTCAAAATGAATGCACTCGACAGCCTCATATGCCCGCGCTTTGGCTTGGGCGACATCCGCCCCCAGAGCCGTCACGCTGAGCACGCGGCCGCCGCTGGTCACCACATCGCCGTTCTTTTGCTCCGTGCCGGCGTGGAATACCATCGCATCCGGCAACGCCCCGGCTTCCTTCAGCCCATGGATCACCTTGCCCTTCTCGTAGTCGCCCGGATAGCCGCCGGAGGCCATCACCACGCACACCGCCGGCCTCGGGTCCCACTTCAGGAAGACGTCTTCCAGTTTGCCGTCGCAGACCGCCAGGCACACTTCCAGCAGATCACTCTTGAGCCGCATCAGAATCGGCTGAGTCTCCGGGTCCCCGAGCCGCACGTTGAATTCGAGCACCCGCGGGCCGCCGCTGGTGATCATCAGGCCCGCATAGAGCACGCCCTTGTACAGCGTCTCGTTGCGGTTCATCGCATCCACGATGGGCACGAGGATCTCCCGGCCGATCCTGTTCATCATGTCGTCGGTGATGATCGGCGTGGGGCTGTAGGCCCCCATGCCACCGGTGTTCGGGCCCGTGTCCCCGTCGCCGACGGGCTTGTGGTCCTGCGAAGCTTCCATCAGGTAGATGTTGCGGCCGTCCACGAACGCCAGGATGGACGCCTCTTCACCCAGCAGCTTGTCCTCGACGATGATCCTGTCGCCGGCCGAGCCGAAAATCTTGTCCACCATGATCTTCTCCGCCGCAAGGATCGCATCGGCTGGATCGTCACAGACGATCACTCCTTTGCCCTTGGCCAGTCCCGCCGCCTTGACGACGACCGCCTCATCCCGGCTGGCGATATAAGCCTTGGCATCACTGAAGCGGTCGAAGATCCGCGCCTCGGCCGTCGAGACGGCACAAGAACGCATCATCTGCTTGGCGAATGCCTTGTCGGCCTCGAGCTGAGCCGCCGCCCTGCTCGGTCCGAACGCCTTGATGCCGGCGGCCTCCAGGGCATCGACCACTCCCGCCGCCAGCGGGTCCTCCGGGCCGACCACGACCAGCCCGACACGCTTCTGGCGGGCAAAGTCCACCAGCGCAGGCACGTCGCTGTCCTTGATCGCCACGTTCTGGCCGCACTGAGCCGTGCCGGCGTTGCCCGGGGCGATGTACAGCTTGCCGAGCATCTTGGATTGTCTGAGCTTCCATGCGATTGCGTGCTCGCGTCCACCACTGCCTATCAACAGCACATCCATCTTCGAACCTCTATCTCCACACCGAAGTTAGCTAACGTTTTGCCCCTCAATGCCGGCCACTGATCTGATCCGGCCGCAGATGCGGTGCTACTGTACCAAAGCCCGGCGATTCGCTCAAGCCGATACTTGGATTGTGGATTCGATCTTCACGGTGCGCCGCGGAGTGCCGCAGCATGGTGGCTGGCTCAGACGGGCAGGGAACGGAGACCTGCCGCGGGGAGGCTTGGAGAAGCTTGCCTCGACGTGATTCTCAAGCGGCACGGCGGATCCGCAACGAAGCGTTCACCGGGCTTACTCGTATGCGTACCACGCAATGCCTTCGTACGTCCAGACGTTGGAGTAATTGGCCTGCAGACCATCCCTCTCCGCCTCGCTTGTTGTGTAGAAGTGAGCACTCTTGGTGGGCGACCAGAAGCGGTACACTGGAACCGTTCCAACGGGCTGCCTGCCCTCAGGATAGACGTAGAAGGCTACGCCTTCTAATGTCCAGACGTGAGGGTATTCAGCGATGAGCCAGTCCTTCTCCTTCGCGCTCGTCGTGTAGAAATGGCCACTCAGCTTGTCCGACCAGAACCGATACACAGGCGTCGTATCCAGATCGGCGTCTGTCGAGAACGCATGGTACGCGACGCCTTCATACCTCCATGTATCATTGAACTGGAGGACCAGCTTCTCCTTCTCTGCCTCGCTGATCGTGTAGAAGTGTCTCTCGAGCACCGGCGACCAGAAGCGATGGACTTCTTTCAATGAGGCCTCGATGACAGTGCCCGTCTGCACAAGGAGGTTGTCCAGGTACACGCGTCCCGAAGGGACGTTCAAACCCTCGCAGCCACCCGCCAGCCAGATGTACACCGGTCGGTTGCCCCACTTGACGTTGCGCAGGCCGGGCAGAACCGACCATGCGTCGTCCGGTCCGTAGTCCGCGAGTCCGAGATACAGCTCGTCGGTGCCGGCATTATATGAGATATATAGTGTCCCATTTGTCCCGGACCGCTGTGCAGAGTCCGAATCGACGGAGAACCCAGCCTGCTTCCTAAACCAGTAGTTCGCGTACCCATGGGCGCAGCCCACACCTATGACGGCATTTTGCTCCCATGGATCGCCGACTTCGGGGGTCACGCCAAGACTCACCCAGCCCACGGCAAAGCTCATCAGGTCGTAATGGTAGTCCACCTTCACGGAAAAGTCGCACCTTGGGTCCAGCCGCCAGCCGCTGGAGACATACCCGGCCGAGACCACGGACACCTGGTTCGTCGCCTGCAGTTCCAGACGCTGATTGACCTCTTTCATCGTGCAGAGGTTCGGGTCGTCGGCAAGGACCCGCCACATCGGGCCTGTCAGGTTGTCATTGAAGGTGTCCCGCAGGATGAACTGTCCCAGCGTGATAGTATCCGCCGCTTGGGCCGCAGGACCTCGCGAGACAGCACCGATGCCTTGCAGGGTCACCAGCGTCATGTAGCCAACCCCCAGAGCCAATATGAGTACACCTGTCTTCCGTACCATGGTTCGTGCCCTTCTCATCACCAGTTCTCCACCTTCAGCCGCCCGCTGCACAAAGCGGCACCGATCGCGCCAACAGACATCCCTTCGTGAAATCCGTTTCGGAGGTGGCGTTTCCAGATGCGCACTGAGCGAACTGCGATTAGTGACCCAGCCCTGTGAGTTGCCGGGTAGCAGCCGGTCAGACCCACCATAGGTCTCCGGCTCTCGGCACGCCCTATCACCTGCCCTGCATCCTGCATGTCCTCTGACCACTCCTCCGGTCCTATAATCGATTATAGAGGGCCAGACCTCCATTGTCAAGCCTTATTTTGGCAGAATCTCCACTTCGCACGGGCAGGATTGCCGCACCTCTTGACCGGTAAGAGCGGCCAGTCAGGCGTTCAAGCTCGGCCGCCACAGGCCTTTCTTGCGACGAATCCGGCTGTTTTCACCCCTCTTGCCAAGTCCACCGCCACGGACAGAGTCGGCCAGCTCATCCCGGCTGGCGATGCAGGCTTGGGCGTCGCTGAAGCGGTCGAGGATCCGTGCCTCGGCCACCGAAACCGCACGGCGGATCCGCAACGAAGCCTCTGCCAAGCCTACTCGTTCGCGTACCAGGCAATACCTTCGTCCGTCCAGACCTTGGGGTAATTGGCCCGCAGGTTATTCCTCTCCACCTCACTTGTCGTGTAGAAGTGAGCGCTCTTGGCGGGCGACCACAAGCGGTACACCGGACGCGCCCCGGCCGGCTGCCTCCCGTCGGGATAGACGTAAAAGGCTATGCCTTCAAATGTCCAGACGTGAGCGTATTCGGCGAGAAGCCAGTCCTTCTCGTTCACGCTCACGGTGTAGAAATGGCCGCTCAATTTGTCCGACCAGAACCGGTACACCGGCCTCGTATCTGGATCGATATCCGTCGAGAAGGCATGGTACACGACGCCTTCGTACGTCCACACATGCTTGAACTGGGTGAGCAGCATCTCCTTTTCGGCGTCGCTGATCGTGTAGAAGTGCCTTTCCAGCACGGGCGACCAGAAGCGATGGACCTCTTTCAGTGAGGTTTCCATGATCGTGCCCGTCTCCACGACGAGGTTGTCCAGGTACACGCGTCCCGAAGGGACGTTCAATCCATCGGAACCGCCCGCCAGCCAAATGAACACCGGTCGACTGCCCCACTCGGCCTTGAGCAGGCCGGGCAGAACCGACCATGCGTCGTCCGCGGCATAGGTCGCCAGTCCCAGATACAGCTCGTCCGCGCCGGCATTGTAGGAGATGTAGAACGTCCCGCTCGTGCGGGTCCGCTGCGACGAGCTCGAATAGACGGAGAACCCGGCTTGCTTCCTGTGCCAGTAGTGCGCGTACCCATCCGCACAGCCCACCCCGATCGACGCATTCCTCTCCCACGGATCGGTGACATCGGGAGTCACACCAATGCCCACCCAACCTCCGGGATAGCTCATCAGGTCGTAGTGATAGTCCACCTTCATGGAGAAGTCGCACGTGGGGGCCAGCCGCCAGCCGCTGGAAACTAACCCGGCCGAGGCCATCGAAGCCTCGCTCGTCGCCTGCAGTTCCAGACGCTGGTTGACCTCTTTCATCGTGCAGTAGTTGGGATCGTCGGCAAGAACCCGCCACATCGTGCCTTTCAGGTTGTCATCGAATGTGTCGCGCACGATGAACTGTCCCGGCGAGACAGTGGAGGGTTGTGTCCCGATAGTGTCCGCCGCTTGGGTTGCAGGGCCTCGCGGGACAACACCGATGCCTTGCAGGGTCAGCAGCATGACGTGGCCGACCCCCAGGACCAGCATGAATGCAATGATCTTCCGTACCATCGTTCGTCCCCCTTCTCCTTGCAGATTTCTCCATATCCATATCCATTCACCGGCCGCGCAATGTGCCCGCACGGTCGTACCAACAAGCATCCCTCTGAGAAATCCGTTTCGGGGGTGGCGCTTCCAGATGCGCTCTGATCGAACTGCGATTAACGGGGCAGCCCTGCGAGTCGCCGAACAGCGGCTGGTCAGACTCGCTGTCGGTCACTGGTGCACAGCACGCGCCATCGCCTGCCCTGCGCCTTCGTAGACTTTTGGCCGCTCCTCCAGCCTATAAGGGATTATAGAGGGCGGGAATTCCTCTGTCAAGCCCTATTCTGGCAGAATTTCCACCCTGCGCGGGCAGGCTTGCAGTGTCTCTCCGGCGGTGGGAATGGGGGTGCCGGCCGTCAATATCCCCGTCTCAACGGGCCTTCCCGGCGACGAGTCTATCGATCAGCAGCTCCCCTGCCAGGGCCACCGCCGCTAACAGAGCCGCCCACCCAAAATCGTTGTATCTCCTTTATCCTGCCCATCTTCTGAACCCGTCCCATAAAAGGGTAAAGGTTTCGAAGTCGCCCTGCCGATGAAAAAAAGAGGTGATAGGGCTTTACCAATACTGCCAAAGCGGGTATTTAGGTAAGAACCACTCACCGGCGTGGCAAGGAATGTGTCAGTCACACCGGGATGTAGGCACAAGCCCGTCATAGTTGAAAGGAGTCACAATGAGGGGAGCAAAGAAACACACAATCAGGCAACTGATCGTCTCGGCCCTTTTCCCCGGTATCCTGATGGCACTGGCGCTCGCCATCACCGGTTGCGACGACCGATTGGCCAGGATGGAGGAGAATCAGGTCAGGCTGCACGCGATGGTCGCCGCCAATGCCCGGCAGCTTGCCACGGTCTCCTCCCAGGTCTACGTCAACAACAACGAGGTCCAGGAGAACATCCAGAAGCTCGACCGCAACGACACGGATCTTGCCGCAGGCATCTCCACCGTTCAGAACGAGCAAGGTGCACTTCATGAAGCCGTCACCAGCGCCGGCCAGACGCTGGACAGGAGGATGACGGCGCTGGACGAGAACCAGCGGCACCTGCAAGATGGCGTCACCCAGGTCGCCGGCATCACGCAGAGGACGGCTTCGGACGTCACGGCCATCGCCAGGGAGCACGCGACCCTCCATCAGATGGTCCAGAGCAGCCGGAAGGAGTTGGGCGACAGCATCGCGGTTGTCGCCGTCAACCAGGAGAAGACCCGGACCGACCTCGGGCAGTTGCGGCAGGACGACCAAAGGATGGCCGAGCAACTCGTCGCACTGGCCGCCGGCCAGGATCGCATTCGCGGCGGGCTCGACGGCTTGAACAAGCTCATGCAACTCGTCTCCAGCGACGTGACGAGCGTCTCGCGGGGCCAGACCGCTCTGCAGCAGGCACTCAATGAGCACAACGCTGCCTTCGCCGACAAATCCGCTGTTCTGGAGCAGAATCAGCGCAATATGCAGGCCTCCATGGATGGCATCGCCGGCGAGGCGAAGAGGAATGCCGAGGAGATCGCCGTCCTGGCCGCCGATCAGACCGTCATACAGCAGACGCTCGGCGCCAATCACGAGATTGTGACCGGCCAAGTGGCGGCGGTCATCGAGAACCAACAGGGCTTCCAGGCGGATATTCGCGGGCTGAGCGAAAAGACCGGCCAGACCGCTTCCCAGCTCACCGCTCTCGCGACAGGTCAGGACGCGATCCGCGAGACGCTCATGAACGACAACGAGGCCGTGGCGGCGAAACTCACAGGCTTGTCCGACAATCAGACGGGTCTCAAAGGAGAGCTCAGCGGTCTTCATCTGAAGGCAGATACTGTCGCCAGCGGCGTACAGACCGTACGTACCGAGCAGACAGAGTTGCGAGAGAGCCTCAAAGCACACCACGAGGCCGCCAGGGACCTGATGTCGCAACTCTCCAGCGGCCAGCAGCAGATGGAGGGGCAGTTGGACGTTCTCACGTCGACAGCCGGCCAGACCGCGCTGGACGTCGTGGCTTTGACGGACAGTAGCGCCGCACTGCGGCAGACCCTCCAGGCCAGCACCAACGGCCTCACTGAAGAAACAGATCGGATTGCCGCCGGACTGACCAGCGTAGCCGACCGGCAGACGACGATGCAGCAAGCGATCCTCGGCAGCCTCAGTGCTGCGGCTGCCGAGCACAATGTGGCTCGCAAAGTGGTGACGGAACAAAATGAACAGATATCGAGCCGGGTCGCTGTCGCCGCGGAGAATCAGCAGCGGCTTCAGAACGACGTCGATACGATCCTGGCCACCGCCGGGCAGACCGCTCTCGATGTGATCGCCCTTGCATCCCAGCAGGACGCGCTGCGTCAGACGGTTCAGAGCCATGACAAAACCGTTGGCAGCCGAATGGTCAATCTCGCAGGTGCCCAGGAGCAGGTACAGAGCGGCTTGGACACAGTCGTTGCGACCGCAGGCCAGACGGCGCTCGATGTGATCGCCTTGAATGGCGGTCAGGCCCGCCTCGCACAGGTTGCACAGATGGATCGCCAAGAATGGGCCACAAGGCTTACCGCGATCGTGCAGAGCCAGCAGCAGTGGGCCCAGCGACTCGACACCGCCCAGGCGAACGTGCAAACCATCGCCGCGAGCATCACAGCTCTCCAGCAGCATCTCACGAACCTCCAGGGTTCCCTGCAGCCGAGTCTCGACGGGCTGACATCCCAGCTCGGCGCCAACGGGCAGGGCCGGGCCCAATTCGAGGCCACAGTCGATCAGGACATCCAGGCCGTCGTGGATGCCATTTCGCAACTCCGCCAGGACCAGGCCTCGCTCGTGGACCAGATGCAGCAAATCCAGAAACGAACGCAGAGTCAGACGAAAGATATTATCACGGCCATTCAGCAACTCAAGCAGCCGCCGGCCGAAGTGAAAGTCAGTGATTCCGGCACGAAATTGGAGTCCTCCGTGGCTGAGGCAGCGGTCAAGTAATCGCCGCTGCCACACAAGGCCTGTGGCCGGATTCCACAGGCCGCGACCCTACCGGGGATGGCCGCAAGCCGTCCCCCTTTTCTTGCGCCAAACCCCGGGGGCGACGATTCCTATATTCCGGACATCATATATCGTAGAGTGATTCGCTTCGCTCGCAATGGCATACAATGCCCGTATCTGTCCTTGCGAACAGCGCCTCTTCTCATGTCGTTGCGAGGAGTGCGGCGACGAAGCAATGTCGCCGCCATAGCCCTGGGATTTACGGAATGTCCTACTACAGCAGTAAGACTCCGGCCGCCTTGCACTGGTCAATCATCCGCTGTGGCCACACGCTTGCATGCACCTCGCCCACGTGCAGCTTGTGTAGGAAGAACATGCACAGCCTCGACTGGCCGATTCCGCCGCCGATGCTCAACGGCAGCCCGCCGGCCAGCAGCCGCTTGTGCCACTCGAACTCGCATCGCTTCAAGGCCCCGCGTATCGTCAATTGCTCCAGCAGCGTGTCCTTGTTCACGCGAATCCCCATCGAGCTGATCTCAAACACTCTTTGCAGAAGCGGGTACCACAGCAGGATGTCGCCGTTCAATCCCTTGCGGCCGTTGCCGGTCGGGGTGACCCAGTCATCATAGTCCGGGGCCCGCCCGTCGTGCAGAGTCCCATCCCGCAGCT
>Ga0315274_10011829_pt1 | contig 12485 bp, 15 predicted proteins | sample YL17G02_20_MG_FD_203700 | JGI IMG/M metagenome (GOLD analysis project Ga0315274, IMG submission 203700) | Sediment microbial communities from Yellowstone Lake, YNP, Wyoming, USA - YL17G02_20 | ecosystem: Environmental > Aquatic > Freshwater > Lake > Sediment | place: USA: Wyoming | collected... | reverse complement strand
AACCATCGCGTTGTACCGCATGGTTAGGAAGCCGTTATTCCCGGCCAACTCGGCGGCGTTATTGCGGCGCACGACGGTCCAGCTGGTATCCTCGGTGCTGAGTAGGGCGTTGATGGCGAGGATGAGTGTGAGGGTGCTGACGATGGCGAACTCCTCGTCCTCCACCGTGACGGTTTTAGAGCCGGCTTCGCCTGCGAGGTAGCCTATGTCGAGACCGACCTCGGTGTTGACGATTCCTATCGCCTGATCGATTATGGATTCGAGGTCTGCCGCCGCGATGTCGCTTACGGTGACTACCCTTAGGGCGTGGACGGCCGCCGCCGTGAGCGTTTTAGTCAATCTTGTTACCAGCCTGATGCGTAGGCTGTTACCTTTCCCTGAGAAGAGCCTACACTTGCCTTAATCTGGAGGTCCAGGTAGGGCCACGGCTCGTCTATGGCGGTGAGCTTGATGCTGCCGTTCTTGGCTAAGATGGCCTCGGCTACGGCCTCCTCGTAGACCACGTCGTCCATGCTGCCGAGGACCTTGTACTTGATGGCGTTGGTGTTGTTCTCCTTGAGGTGAAACATCACCTTCTGCATCTGCGTCGGCACCTGGAGCTTCAAAGCGCTCGCATAGGCGTCGGTCGTGTCTTTAGCTAAGACCTTCCCGATTAACTCAGGCATCTTTCTTATTCCTCTTCTGCCTTGGCTTTTCCGGAGGAGTTGGCTCAGCGGCCTTCTCCTGCGGCATTCCCATGTCGCTTGCTACGGATTCCTCCTCGACGGGGATGGGGGTGAGACTTGGCTCCGGCACGGGCTCGAGATACGTCTCCCCCAGGTAGCTTTCCGGGAGGTCGATGACGTCGCCTGGGGCGTAGCGCACACCCTTGAGCCTGACGCCGCTTACCTTAGGTAGGATACGGAACTTCATCCATTCTCTCCTCTTGGTTTCGCGGGTTTGCACCGCTCCTCAGCCCTCCTCTATGGGAGGGGACCATAAAAAAGGGGGAATGACGATTAAGACTCTAAGCTCAGACTATGTCAGGCCCGTGATCTCGCAGATGCTCTCCGGCCTCTTCACGTGCGGCGCCAGCACCTCGAAGACCCTGAACAGCTTATTCATGTTCTGAAGCTGATACTCCCAGGTGGTGAGGTCCTGACCGACCGCGAGCTCGAAGTTGTCGCGACCCGGCTGAACGACGAGGGCACTCGTGGTTAATCCTGCGCTCGTGTAGATGTTGTCGTCTGCGATGACGCCGTCGATGATGCCGTTGTTGAGCAGGAAGCTCTTATAGGTGATCTCCGTGCTGGCGATCCCCTGGTTGAGCCTCCTAATCCACTCCACGCGTCCGAGGAGAACGTATGGCCCGCTGGTGAAGCCGTCGGCCTCGAGCTCCGCGATGGCGTCGTTGATGTCGGTGAGGGCGTTAGCCGGCCAGGCTCCTGCGCTGGCCTCCGTGTTGCGGCCCGTGGCCGTGGCGAGTCCCTCGATGCCGAGGGCCGGCCACCCCGTGTACTCGCCGGTGAAGAGGAGCTTGTTCTCCTCCTCGGCGACCTGCCGGGCCGCGTTCCTGCCTTCGACGATGTCGAGGGGCTGGTTGTTGTGCCTGGCGGCGAGTATGTCGCGCCAGTTGATGCTGAAGTCCTTGCTTATCACGGGGATCTTGACGTCACCGGCTGTGAGCTGGGTCCTGTCGAGGCTGATGTTCTCGCCGTCCATGGTGATGATGGCTTGGCCCATGTCGGTCTGCGTGTAGTGGCGTAGCGTCCTGAGGCCCGCGTTGGGGAGAACCTTCGTCTCAAAGATCTCCCTGGCGTGGAGGACGGGGTGGGCTGCCTCGATGATCTCGCTGTCGATGAACCGCATCTCCTCGTCGGTGAGTTGGCCGGTTTCGAGTCCTACTCTGCGTAGTTTCTGCATGCTCATAGCCTCCTAAGCTGCGGCGGCAGCCTCACGCTGCCCTGTCAGGAACACGAGACACCAGGCGTCTGCGACTGGGTTCACGGACTCGAGAGCGTAAGCTACGGGAGCTCCCTGAGCACCCATAGCCCCGACGGCCTGCTTCGCGAATTTGCCGTCTGCGGCTGTCACGATGGGTATCCCCGGCGTCACGGCTGCGCCCCCTGCGACGAGGGTCACTTTGACCTTGCCTCTCTCGATGACGCGTACCTGGTCGCCTACCGCGTAGGCGGTGGTTACGAGGCCTCCTGGCGCTACGTCGAGGACTCCGACGAAGTCGACGGCCTCGGCGCCGCATTCCTTGACGGCGTAGTCGACGGTGTCGTAGATGACTCCCGCTCCGGGAACCATCTTGGCCGGTGTCGCGTTGGCGCCGACCTCGTACTCATGGACCACGAGGCCCTCTGTGTCGGCGATGATCTGGTTGCTCGGCTTTACGTATCCCTGCGGCATCACTTGTTCCCTCCCTTGGGGCCGAACCTGAACTTGTTAGGCACGGTCAGCTTCGCGTCGAACTCCTCACCCTCGTCGGCCCCCGGCTTCACGCCGGCGATGGGCCTCTTCAGGATCCTTAAGTTGTCGATAAGCTCGAACATGGCCGCTGCGTCCATGGCGTCGATCTCGGCGTCGGTCTTGATGGTGTTGGCCTTGATGAAGGGTATCATCTTGGCCCGCTCCTGCGACTCGATGGTTTCATGGTCCTTGACGAGGGCCTTCTTCGCGATGTCGAGCTGGACCTTAAGCTGGGCGTTCTCGATCTTCAGCTGCTCGTTCTCGATCATGGCGTTCTTGCTCGCGATGTCTGATGGGTCGTTTTTTGGTTTATTTCCTTCACTCAATTCTTTTTCCTTTCCTTTTCGTTGTTTCTTTAGTCTGGATATTCAACTTCCAGAAGGGTTTAGTTTAGTCACCTCCCACGAGGTGAAGGTGGATCATCTTCCACCAGTTCTATCTCACCCAAACGGGTTTGACTATGCGAATATGGCGGACTTCTCGTTGAGGCGCTTCCTAATGGCCATGAGCTCATCGCCCTTGGCGATGAGTTCCTCGACGGAGGGGAGATCCTTAGGCGGAGGAGTCTGATCACCCGGCTTCTCTTCGGGTGGAGTCCCCTCATCCTTCTTTACGGGCGGCTCGCCCTCTACCTGGTGTCCGTTCCTTTTCATAGCGGCCTTGACCTTCTCCTGCATCTTCCCCCACTCCTCCGAGGAGTAGCCGCCGGCCTTCTGGTTGTCGGGCTGACTGATGTAGGCCCAGGCAGCTTGAACGTGTGCGGCGTCTATCGGGTAGCGATAGTTCACCGGGTCAGCGAACTCTTCGTCGGGGATGTTCTCGAACTCGCCTGGCTTGGTGACGTTGCCGCCCTCCTTGACGGCGATGCCGTACTTGGAGGCGCGGGCCTCCTGCTCCTTCTTCGCCTTCTCCCGGGCGCCCTCCTCGACGTCCGTCTTAAGGGTGATGATGACGTCGGAGCCGTACTTGGCGGCGAGGCGCTTCGAGGCCTCGAGGATGCCGAGGCGGTTGATCTCCTCGCAGATTGGGCAATCGTCCTCAGACTTCAACTCCTTGATGGCAGATTCTGGGACGGCGTCCCCCCTGTGCTCCTTGAACCATTCCTTGGCCTTCTCCATGGTCCACTTCTCCTTTTCGAAGAGGTAGCTCTGGATCTCCCATGCCTCGCCGTACTTGCAGATGATGGCCTTGATGCCCTGCTCCTCGCTGAGGGTCTTCGTCCTGCATGGGTCACCGGGCTCCCGGTGGCCTGAGCGGATGTATTCCTTCGTCTCCTCCCAGGGGTCTCCCCCGATCTTCTCGTCCTTCAAGATGCTGTCAACCCCGATCCCGCAGTAGGGTGAAGGGCAGCGGCCGACGGGGCAGGGCGCGACGACGTGGTCGACGAAGATGTTCCTCTGCACGAAGTCGTACTTCTCGCCCTCCCACTCGCCCGGCGTCTTATCCTCCTCGTAGGTGAATCCTATGCTGACGTCTTTGAGGGCGCCGGATTTGACGTCGTCGAGGACCTCCCTGGGGACCTTGTCCTTGAACCACTTTATGTTCGCCCTGATTCCCCTGATCATTGGCCGCTTCGTCTTCGGATCCATGATGTCCTTAGCGAACTCCACGCCCTCGACACGGCCCTTGACGTCGCTGCGCTTGGTGATGAGGCCGGTGTCCGGGTGCTTCATGGTGGTCACCCAGCGTCCCTCAGCGGTCCAGGCGGCCTTCTCTAACTCATCGGCTGGCTTGAAGGCCATGCCTTGCCTGTAGGGCTGCACGAGCTCCCTGGCGATGACTGCGGGCATGACCAGGTACTCATCTGTCTCCTCAGCGATCTTGTCGCCGAGGGTGGCTCGGTCAAATCCTATTTTTCTCTCACTCATCTCTTTTCGCCAACATGGACCATAATTCAAGCGCGCGAACACGACCTACGAGCTGATATACATGTGCCATTATTGGTAGACAAATTCGAAATGGTTTAGTGTCTCGAACAACAAAGACACGATGCTCCTAACCTCTACAAAGAGGGCTGCGCGCGCAAACGGAGTTAATACGAAACCTCTTATCTTATAGAGTTCAATTCCATGAACATTGACCAGTACTTTTCATTCCTGAAAAGCAGTGTTCGAGAGTTTCCAAAAAATATGACCCCTGGCTTTTCTCCTCCTCCATGAATTTTCTTGTAGCAATTCTTGCAGTAAGGTATGCCTAGGTAATTTATGACACGCGCGGGATCATTTATAGATATTTGGTCAACTTCTTCTGGCGTACCAAAACAGAGACAGCAAGCATTTGGTAGAATAAATCTTCTACCAGAAGCAATTGCTTCAAACACAGGCTTATCGGTTATCACACCTGTCATCTCTGTAGAGTCTCGAGATAATTCGACATCTACACCCTTGAAGGCAAGGATTTTTCCCTTTGGCATTGGAAAGGTTTCTGCCACAGCAAATACCATCCCTCCCGCCATGACAGGAGTTCTATTACGATTGAGGCTAGGCTTTGTTTCCAATCTTCTGGTCAATTTCTGTAGATTTACACCGATGAGTCCTTTCATATCATCCGCTATCACCATGAATTTGCCATTGAATAATGGTTGATTAAACACCACCCGGTGCAGGTTAACGTTAAAGGAATTGCCATTACGCAAATTAAAGACATGAAAGAAATCGGTGAATCCTATGTCGCCCAGAGCTATTCCTACAAACATCCATTCGCCGTTCGTGCCAAGCGATGAAGGTTTTCCCGCATTTCCTTCCCAAGTCATAATACTGTCTAGATTTTTTCCATTGTTTAGATCTAGAACGTTGATTGAAGTTGGGGTAGTATAAAAAATGCAGTCGTTCGCTATAGCCGATCGAACATTTCTAGATGCTAAATCAGGTAGCTGGCACTTCCACAAGAGTCTTCCATTAGAAGTATCCACGGCAAAGAAGGCAGAGATGACTTTTTCGACATGAAAGGCTTTGATTAATAATTTCTCACCGACGACAACCGGGTTGTCGTAGTAAGGAAAATCTGGAGTTTCCAATTGCCACAATATCCTTCCATCGGTTGCGTCAAGCGCCATTACACCATCAGCGCTTCCTAGGAAGCACTTTCCGTCTGCCACCGCAGGTAGCGACCTCGCTTTTCCAGTCGCAAATTGCCAAATCTTTCTACCTGTCTGAGACTCTATAGCGTAGAGGTTGTTTTGTTGGGTTGTAATATAGACCGTCCCGCAGGCTACAACAGGTGGAAAACTCTCGACTGGTTCACCTATTTCAATTTTCCAATTTAATTGACCATTATTGCTATTAAGAGCGTACAAGTACTTGTCTTTGCATACAAAGAAAACCATTCCGTAGGCAGGGACAGGTGAGCAATAAATGCCCCCGCCGGCTTTGAACTCCCATGCTTTCTGCAGAGGTGGGAGCAGATTGGAACCGTCGCTAAAGCAGTTCCCCGGATCATGCCCTAACATTGGCCAATCAGCGGAAAAATTTGGCTCAGACTTATATTGCTTCAATATTCCCGCTCCTGTATTGTGTTCTTTCTAGAACCTCTTAATTTATTGTCAACTCATTCGTTAAATAAGACTTGTCTATCGATATTTGTAATATTTGAGGATTTTGAAATGCCTGCTGTTTAGACGAGTTAAATCTCTTCAAACATGCCTAAACACCACGCGCGCGTGTGCGTAAGCACTTTTTAATAAGAACCCACAAATACGTAACGAAAAAAATTGCTTTGTGGATTATTCAGATTCTATCTAGGTATTTTTTCGTGGTTCGATCGATCTCTGCGAGCATGGTAGCGATTGCGCCGCCCATCGAACTGCCTAACAAGACAACTTCTCCTTCTATCTCCAGTTCGTCCATAAGCTGCCTAACCGCCCGAGACTAATCCTCCATCTTGAAGCTGAATTCCGCTGGAGCAGGAGTGTCGCCGAAGCCGACAAGGTCAGGAATCAGAATACTGTATTCGGTGAGTTTCGGATAATCGAAGATGGGTTTCAGGTACTCATTGGATGCGCCATGCCCGTGAAGCATTACCAGTGTAAGCGGGTGCTTTCCCTTATGGTAGACGTAGGCGAAATCATAGTCCTTGGTTTTGACGTGGTCTAGCTTTACGTTAGTCATGATCATCATCATAGGTAGGTCTGGGGTTCTCCTCTGTGAACCGTTTGCTCCCTAAACCAAGGAAGGGCCGGGTTTTTAGGGCTAATGTACTTCTGAAGCAGGCCACGTGGACAGTTTGTTACGCATGCCCAGCATCGAGTGCACTTTGCGTCGTCGATTAGTAAGGTATCCGCATCAATCGCGCCGGTGGAGCACGAGTCCGCACATATCTGGCAACCACTGCAACGTTCATTCAATTCAGGGGAGGCTAGAACTTTGATGAAGGCATGATAGGACTCCGCCAGCATTCTCCCTTGAGCTGATACATCCCCTTCTTGATAAATCTGAATATACGCTGTATCTCCATAAATGCTCACAACCTCTGACACGTCAGACTTCAGCTTGGAGGCTATTCTCCTACCAAACTCTTTGGCCTTGTTAAGGTCAACTTCATCTGGCCGCCCTCTCCCGAGTGGGCTCTCATCGGTCGCGTAAGAGTGTTGTGCAACGAAGTTCCCCGCCGCTACTATCTTAAAGCCCTGTTTCTTGAGTATCCCAGCGACCTGCGGGAGGCAAGCCCCATACTTTGCATGTCCGCATACCGCCACAGGTACCGCGTACCTGCCCTCTCCATTTAGCTTCTTCAGCGTCGGGAGCACGACCGCCGGGAATGTGGAGTGCCATACTGGTACTCCCACTAGTAGTAGGTTCCCCTCAATCTCACCCGACCATGCGTCTCTGCTCTTCTTTGACGTGATATCGATTGCCTTAGCTGATGGAAAGCCCACGCCTCTCGATATTGCTTCGAGAATCTTCTTTGTGTTTCCAGTCGGTGAAAAGTAGAGGCTCTGCGCCCTTTCCGGAAGTTTTGTCATCAGAACACCGAAACAACTTTAGTTTATTGCATATTTAGAACTTTTGAGAAGCGTTTCACACAGAGAGGATATCGAATACCACTATCCGCTTTCTCTCACTCATTTCCTTTCACCTAAATACTCCAGGTCCCAGAAGTGCCGGCAGTTGACGTGCTTCGGCAGATCCGGCATGAAGTGTCCAGTCCTGTAGACCCGGCCGATGTGTTCCCCGCACCACTCGCAGGTGCGTTCATCGTCGGGGCCGATCATCTTGAAGTTAAAGACCCCGATGCTCGAGGCCGTTATCCTGACTGCGCCGTTGAAGGTGCCCCACTCGATCTGGTGGCCGAGCATGCCGAGGCGGACGCCTATGCCGCCCATGGTGCTCCAGTAATCGGGTAGCCCCGCACCAGTCGGCGGAACCGCATCGCTACTCGGTTGCCTTGAGGGCATCATCCAGGATCGCCTCGAAGCCCGCGTAGTATTGGCGGAGCATCTCCTCGTATTGCCTGTCCACCTCGGGTGGAAGCGTCACGATGGGTCTACCCATCTTAGCCGCGATGTAGGCCTTGGCGCGGGCGACCTCGTGGTCGTGATAGAGCTTGATTAGGGCTCGGCCCTGGGTGAGGGCGTTTGCCCGGGACAACTTCTTGTCGTGGGCCTGCTGCGCGATGCTTTGGAGGCCGGCGACGAGGGTCGGGTGAGTCTCCTTATCCTGATCTATGGCTGTTGCGGCACCGAAGGGTGCGGCGGCCTGAGGCTGGGCCTTAGATACGCCGAGGACGACTGCCCCCTGTCCATCCGGCAGATCCTGAAGCCCCTCGGTCTGCCTCACCTCGTCAAGGGTCTTATAACTGGTCTCTATCTGCCTGGCCTGCTGATGCATGAGCTCAGTCGCGGCCTTATCCTTCTCACTGGGCTGGAATCCTCCTTCCCAGTTGACCTCGAAGTCCTCGACGTCTACCCCTGCCTGCTTCATCACCCAGGAGACGAGCTGGCGAACGTAGGGCTCGACCTTGCTCTGTATGCTGCTGATTACCTTGAAATACTCGCGCTCGTTCACCTCGGAGCCCGTTAAGGCCCCGGCCTGGGCTCCCCTGAGGACGGCCTCAGGTATCCCGGTGCCCGTGCTGAGGTTCTCGAGGACAGCCTTGTAGTAGGGCTCCGGGTTGAGGGCGCTGCCGGCCACTCCCTTGAAGTCGATGTCTATGCTCTCGTTTTTGAGGAGGAAGGTTCGGCTCATCAGGTTCGTGAAGTATCCCGCCTCGGCGTAGGCCTGGATCTGCTCGAGGGTCTTGCCGGTGAGGGTGATGACGGGGAAGCCGCTGCCGTATCGGTAGATGGTCTGGCCCATGCCCCACCGGATGTTTCTGAGATTGGTGAGATCGTCCCAGATGGGGTCGAGTACGCTGAGGCCCGTGGGCCGCGTCTGGACGTGGATGACTCTGGTGTAGTGGATGCGAAGCCGTCGGCCGCTGCCTCGATCCACGTTGTAGATGACGGGCTCGCCGAAGCGATCGCTCTCCGGGTCCCTGTCCCGCTCCACGCTGGTTACCTTGATCTTAGGGTAGACGGCGAGGTCGGTGAGCTCGCTGCCCTCCCTGAGCTCCTCCTCGAGGTCCTGAGTGCTGTGGGCGTCGCTGAAGGCGCCGATGACCAGAGCCCACCCGTAGGTGCGCTCGAGGGCGAGGGCGTTCGCGAGGACACTCTGGGCTTCCAATCCGCGGAGAATTACCTGGATCTTGCGGTCGAGATCGGGGTCGCCGCCCTCCGTCTTGGGGTCGTCGACTGTGAACCATTTATCGAATACGTCGTCGGCGACCATGTAGGTGACCCTATAGGCGACGGGCTCCCTGGTGACAGCCCACTCCCTATCACTGTCAGTGATGACGTCGCCGAAGCCTGCTCCTCCTGCCGTGCTCGCCTGGGGGATCCTGATGCTGCCACCCTAGTCGACGGCGAGCCTCGCAAGGGCGTCCTGGCTGAGGATGATGCCTCTGCCTGGCGTTGCTCTGGTTATGTCGAATCCGAGTAGTCTAACCATATTTTCACCTATAACTGAATATCGGCTAAGCGCATGCGCAGTTTACGAGCGTAAACTTACATGATCTCACCGAGTTTCAGGCCCAGCCTATCCTGAGTTCTACTCAGTAGAACTCGCCGTCATAGCGCGCCTGTTCACCCGAATATGAAGGCGGGCTCTGCGCTGCCCGCGAGCTTACTGACCGCCCCGCTCAGGGCGTCGACCTGGTCCTTATACTTGCCCTCTGGGAAGACCTCAACTTCGTCCAGGAAGGCCTCAACCCACGGCCCCAGGAGGAGCATAACGTTGCCGGCCTCGGCGGCGCTGCTCACCGGCGCGGCTCTGATCTCCTTGGACCCCGTCACCCTGTCGCCGTGAAAAGCGTATCCTAAGAGGACCTCCCGAGCGTAGTGGTCGATCGTGTTGACGCCGGAGCTCCCGGGCTCCTGCTCCATCCAGGTTTGCACCGGGTAGGGGCGAGCCCTGTCGAGCACGGCGGTCTGAGCGACCCTGGCCTCAACCTGCATGGGCGTTCCCTGGAAGTGCTGGATGTCCGCGATGTAGTAGACGCCGGCCTTGAGCAATACGAGGACCCCGGCCGTGTAGGCGGGGGCCTTTCCCGGCGTAGGCGCGGTGGCGGCGAGGTCCCAGTACCGGACGGCTTTGACGCCGGCTGTGGGGGCCTCCTTAACGAGCGTGAACCACCCGCGCTTGAACATGCCTCCAGGAGGCCTTACCTCCCAGTTACCGTTTAGGAGCTGCTCTCTAGTGGTGGGATAGAGTTCATTGAGGCTCTCAACGTAGCTCTCCCGGTCGAGGTACGGGTTATCCTCGAGGCGACTAGGCACGTAGGGCCGCTCCGGGTCGCCGGGATCGATGAATCGGCGCTTCACCCAATCGTGTCCTACGCCGCCCGGGTTACTCGCCGACCTCATCCTGAGGGGTATCTCGACGCCCTTGAGGCGGCGGAGCCTACTGAACATGTAGCGGTACTGTTGCTCCTCGAAGTGGCTGAGCTCGTCGAAGCCTATGTACTGGAAGGCGGCGGACTGGTAGCGAAAGTGGTCCGTGGGGGCCGCCATGTAGCCGAAGCTTATCGTCGCTCCGGAGGGGAACCTCCACCGATAGTCCTGGCCGTTCCACTTCGCTTTGCCGCCCCACCACTCCAGGCTCCGAGGAATGAGGCCCTCTGCGAGCTTGTGGTCCTCGAGTGTGCGCCTAAATAGGATCGCGTTGTATCCGGGCATGCCCAAATACATGGCGGCTCCGGCGAGGAGCGCGTCGCTCTTGCCTCCGCCGGCTGCTCCGCCGAAGAAGGCCTCCCTGCAATCGAGGAGTAGGAACCGCATCTGTTTAGGGGTCGGGGTGTGCGGTATCCAGCCCCTCTGCATCATCTTCGTCAGGTTTATCATCAGCTGGGCGGATTTCTCCGTGTAGCTGTTTAGCCTCTGCGTCCATGAAGTTCTCGATGATGGCGGGGATAGCTCGCTCGATGAGTCCCTTAACGTCGACATCTGAACTAACCTCTATCTTCTGAGGAACGGCGTTGATCTGTCCTATCTTAAACCTGAGATCCGACTCCGCTATGATTTCCTCTATGTTCGCCCGAAGCGCACCCACCTGTGCACTTGAATTATCTGCGGTCTCCGCGAGGTTCAGCAGCCTCTGCTGGGTGACCTGATGCTTTCCAAGAAGCTCAGCAATAACCTGAGACGAGTTCTCCTTGAGCTTCACTATCTCGGGAAGCCACTCATTCATCGTCAGTATATCATGTCGAATACTGGGAAGCGAGCACCTGGGAATACCTCTTTTCTCAAGTATCTCCACGATCTTCTTTGCGGGTATACGACGGCAGGTCCAGAGCTCGAATACGAGGAGTCGTCGATATAATACTTCGATGCTTGTCAAGGCTTTCACGACCCACTTTCACTCGGGGTGTGGGGGTAAATTGATAATATTTTTATCACTTTTTCGAGGCGGCTTATACCTCATGCTGATGGTTATCCGGTCTCTGCTTCCTGCTCCCTTTAGCTGCCTCATGGTGTGTCTAGAGTTGTGTCCTATTCGGGTGATGACCCAGTTCGGGATCTTTGTGTGGAGGAACTGGGGGTTACTCGTCACCATCATGAGAGGTAACTTTCCCTGCATAGCGTAATGCTCGCCGATGAAACCCATTAGGGCCTTGGCGATGCCGATGCCCTGATAGTCCGGGATGGTCACGATGCGGCTGATCCTGAAGAACCTCGTCTTTCCTACTCCGTGCATCATGGCGAGGAATCCGACGGGTCTGTCCTTGAGGAGCGCCACGTAGCAGTCGCATACCGGCGCTATGCTGTGGCTTAGATAGTGATATTCTTTAAAGTAATCCCAGAGATGTACGCTGCATGGCCGGATCTCAATTGTAATGGGAGGGTGCCTAATTTTTTTTTACTGAAGCTCATGTCGTCTGTGCAGAGCACCCAGTCGGGCTCCAGGTAATCGATGATGTCGTAGTGGCAGGTTACGGCTATGAATTTCTTCTTGGTTCGTCTTACTGCTTTCTGGATGGCGAAGCTGCTTACTTTTGCGACCTCTCGGTCTACTACGCTGGTGAATTCGTCGAATACGATTATGGGTTCTTCTAGGAGTAGGGCTCTGCCGCGTTTGGTGAACAGCGGTGTACCTGGGGCGTTGTCGCGTTTGGCGAGCTCGGCGTGGACCCTGTTCTTCAGCTTGGTGCGCATCCCCACCAGGAACGCCCTGCGCCTCACCAAGTCTCTTAGCTCCCGTATGTCCCTCGGGGGCACGTAGGACTCTGGGAGAAGCCCCGCCCTGAGCAGGTGGGCGAGGGTCTCCGAGTCTATCTTGTCTGTCTTGATCTTGGCCTCGGCTACGGCCTTCACCTTCTGGGGGTGCGCGAGTCTGACGTCGTGGCCGGCGTCGAGGAGCTGGTCGTAGAGGGGTTGCCTATACGTCGGCGAGGTCCTCGAGGGGCAGCGCATCCAGAAGTTCGTCCCAGCGTAAAGCTGATTCGTCTCCTCGACGGTATTAGGAGGCGTGAGCACCAACAGCCTCCCCCTCTACGCCGAG
>Ga0315274_10011828_pt1 | contig 12485 bp, 8 predicted proteins | sample YL17G02_20_MG_FD_203700 | JGI IMG/M metagenome (GOLD analysis project Ga0315274, IMG submission 203700) | Sediment microbial communities from Yellowstone Lake, YNP, Wyoming, USA - YL17G02_20 | ecosystem: Environmental > Aquatic > Freshwater > Lake > Sediment | place: USA: Wyoming | collected... | reverse complement strand
ACACCCAAAGATTCCCGCCCCTTCTTTAGCACCTTGACTGCCCCCACAGACAGTATGTGATCTCCACCCAGCATGATCACGAATTTACCCAGCTTGAGGTATTGGTCAATCACACTCGAAACATCCGCCAACATTTCCTCGGGGCTTGAGGTAACCTGATCCAGGAAGGGAAGCGTGTGGATGCCGAGAGAGCAAGGCGAAAAGCCGAGCTCCTCGTCGAAAAGCTCCATGCTCCTGGAGGCTGAAATTATGGCCTGAGGGCCTTCCCTGCTTCCGGACAAGTACGTGGAGGTGGAATCGTACGGAACAGGAAGTATCACGATACGTGATCTTTCCAGGAGAGACAATTCGCCTTCTATTGCCGCGAAATTAAACGGTACGAAGTGAGGTTTCGGTCTTAGTTGTAGCTTCGGTTTCGGTTGCAGTTTCGGTTTAGGTCTTGTCGTTAGTTTTGGTGTTGGTGTTGGTTTCGGTTTACGTGCTGGTTTCGGTTTTGTCTTTGCCATAGGACCTGCATGGGCGTGACAGTGCCCTTTGGAGCCGCGACCTTACAATGGTGACGAATAAGAAGAACTCTCAGAGCTAACGCCTCACGCTGAGAACGTGACCCATTTCAAACCTGGGGATTTTACGCTTCTCGAGATTGTCTTTCCGTCGCGTGGCAAGAGCCGTCGCGATGAGCGGGAGCGCTATCGTGGCGTCGGAATAAACGGTCGTCTTCAAAGCTCCCGTGGCAATCTTGCCCCAGGACTGAGCCTCCTCGAAAGTACAACCGCTCAAACCTCCCCAATGCGGAGGATCGGTGATGATCTGCACGGCGTATTTGTGACCCACTGCTTCCTCTCCCAAGATGGCAATCGTGACCTCGGTCTGCTGGATAAAATTCTTGGGTACCCCACCTCCGACGTAAACGACACCCGTACAGGAGCAACCGGAAAAGGAGGGAGAAGCTAGCTTCGCAGTTTCGAGCACGTCAGCCACTATGTCGAAGACAACCTCATTCTCTCCCCTGCTTCTTCCTACGGCCACTGCGATGCCTATCGAGGAATCTCCAAGGGCGGGGCAGTAAACGGGGACTCCGGCCTTGAACGCCGATGTAAGAATGCCTTCGCTTACCGTATTGTCTGCGAGCTTCTTGCCCAAAAGGTGAAAGAACTCGCGCGTTGTGAACGGTGTTCCCTGCGGAAGCTCTTTGGCAAAACGAGTGATGAAATCGTCGGTGCGCCGAAACTCTGTTTCAGAAGCGAAAGTGTCGTAGATTCTGTCAATACTGTTTTCTTTCAGAACGAGGTCGTCTGCCTCGTGGCTACCTTGCCAATGGAAGTAACCAAGGGTCTCGTGGCAATCGTGAAACAGATTTGCGCCCGTGGAAACCACGCAGTCAACAAACCTGTTCGTCACAAGAAACGAGACGATTTTCCTCATGCCCGCAGGAACCATTGCGCCTGCGAGACCGAAGAATATCGTTGCCTCGCTGTCGAGCATCTTTGCCCATATGTCAACTGCCGTTCCGAGATTTCTTGCCTGAAATGAGACTCCCGAAAGCTGCGTCACAAACCTGTCAACCGTCGCATCGGTCTCAACGCCGATGGGGTCGACGGGTTTCTTGGAAAAACGCTTCATACAGGCTCCCTCTTACTCTACCCCCTTCAAACGACGGAATACCGTCATCTTCAAGGTTTCTTACTCGTACTCCTCGTAGTCTTCTTCGTTCATGAATTCTTCGCTGAGCTCTTCCTCAAAATCCTCATCCACTTCGAGTTCATCTACCCAGTCCTTTTCGTCTTCTATTTCGCGAATCACACGTCGCTTCCGATTCGGACGCTCATCCTCGTTGTCGTAGTATCTTTTCCGCCGCTTCATTGGCTCTCGAACCCTCCACGATCTTGGTAACGACCCCAAGCGACCTGTCTTTGCCTCGTTTCAGAAGAGTTGATGAGCAAAAAGAATCTGAAGTAATCAATTGTTAATGGCTCGCCTCTCCGAAACAGCACCTCCTTTCTCTGCTCTGAACTCGAATCCTCCCCACAATGTGAACCGAAGTATAGCTGGGCGTCAATGAGCGTCAACGGAAAAATCGGGTCGATTCATGGCTGCTCGCGGCCGAACGCGACGCTCTGTCTAGCCGCCTATTACGGCTCCGTTTGACACGACGTCGTCGGCTTCAAGCTTCATGAGACGCACGCCTACCGCGGCCCGGCCCGTTTCGCGCACGTCTGCGCTCGCAAACCGAATGACCTTTCCTTTCTTGCTGCAGAGGATGATCTCCGCGGAACGCAACGTGCCCGCAAACGCCACCTTGCCTGTTTTGTCGTTCAGTTTGGCAGCGGTCACGCCACCTGCACCGCGCGCCGTTTTCCTGAATTCTTCCTGTGCGGTGAGTTTGCCGAAACCTTTTTCGCTGACAACGAGGACCTTCAATCCCTCCGAGGCCGGGCAGACGGCTATAGCTGCGTCGTCAGGAGAGAGCCTTACCCCCCTCACGCCCTGCGCAGCCCTGCCCATTACCCTGACTGCGTCTTCGTCAAAGCGAACGGCTTTGCCGGAAGAAGTGATTATCATGCTCTCACTGGGTTTGATTGAGACGTAGCCCGCGCATACGGTGTCTCCTTCAACCAGAGACATCGCGACGCTTCCGCCCGTTTTGGGTTTCCTGAAGTTTGACAACGCAGTCCTCTTTATCATGCCTTTTGCAGACAAGAGAACGAGCGGCTGTTCCTCGAAGGGGCCACCGTGGGCAAGCATGAAGGTGACATGCTCCTCAGGCTCCAGTCCGAGGAGACCGGCCGCCTTCTTCCCTTGGGCATAGCGTGACATCAAAGGAATCTGAGCGGACTCGATAGAATGACACTTGCCGAGGTTTGTAAAGAAAAGCACTCTGTCCAGAGAGAGTGCAGGTGTAATGCCGAAGATGGCATCCTCTTCCTTGGGTTTACCACCTACTATTCCTTTGCCACCCCTTTTCTGAGCCTCAAATTCCTCGAGCGTCACCCTCTTGAGGAAACCCTCAACCGTAAGAACTACAAGAGCACTTTCTGCGCCGGCTGTGTCTTCCAATGGCATCTCTGGCCTCCTTTCCCGACTCAAAAGACCGACTTCTCTTGCCTGCTGTCCAGGTCGTACACTCTCAACGCCCCTCCGGTAGACTCACAGAAAAGCTCGGTTACTTTGTCGCCGTCAAGATCGCCCAGAGCGAGCTTTGACCCGAAATAATCGGTCTGCCACTCAATATTGAGGGTCCTGGCATTGATGACGAACCCGGAATCAAGCACTATCTCGTTCTCATCATCGTTGTCAACGTCGCCTATTACCATGTACTCTGCTGCGTCAAACGTGTCAGCGCTCTGATACTCTCTGAGTAGCTTCTCGCCATCCATCACCATCAGCCTGGAGTCGGCAAACAGAATCAGTTCTTTGGCAACGTCGCGGTCCAACTGCTCAATGACAAGGGTACTCACGCTCTTAAAGTCGTTGCCGCTGTTTTCCCAGACAAGTTGGCGAGAATTCGTTTCGAAGACGAACATCCTGCCGGCAGACGTGATAACAACAAGGTCAACGAACCCGTCTGAGTCAATGTCATCGGCCAAAATCTCTTTCACGGGCGAGCCAAGCGAGAACGTATTCCACGCATGAACAAAACCACTGCCTTTTTTTCTCAATACATGTACGTATCCTCTCACGTCACCAAATGCGACGTAGTCATGCGGAATCGAGTCGGCCTTGAAAGCGGCCATCGCTCTGAATCGAGCCGCGAACGTCTCCACGCTGAAGGTCGAGTCTGAGGGCGACGTTCGCAACGCACTCGCCCCTGTTCCTCCCGGGCAGAAAAGAACGAGAGCCAAAAGAGCGACCAGGGCGAGACAATAGCGAGAGAATCGGATAAACGGAGCGGTGACGCAAGGACGTGATTCCATTTGAACCCCCAGTGTCGCCAAGATCTTAGAAGCCATGCTCTTGCCTGAAGAAATCCCGAATTTATGAAGCATCATCTGCGCCATAACGTTAGCAACCCCAAAAGCCAGGTTAGACTAGGCGTTATGTACGGTCAACAAAAAAGAATCTCTGCCGAGGGGGGAAGACCTTGTGCCCAGGTAGTAAGGGCACTGCCCCTTGACTGGAAGGCTTGCCTCATGAGATCAAGGTACTGCGACACGAGGCGAGGGCCATGCCACGTGAATCTGTCCAACTTGCTCCTTGATGTCACCCCGAGACCCGAATCTGGTTGACAGCACGTGGCTCGATTGGTAGACTCTGAGGTCAGTTTTGGTAACTGGTTCTGGGGGCAGTGCTCCCCTCACCTAGCACGGATCTCTTGCCGCAGCAAACGTTCCGTGTCGCCTGGTCCAATTCCCAGTTTGGCAAAAAGTCTCAAGATGTATAATGTGGCCCCAGACCTGTTCTTACATGCCGGGGCGTGGTGGGCGAAGCAGTTCTAAAGGGAGGAATCTCGGGAAGTTATGATAGTCAAAACTGAAGGAGGCAAAGAATCCTCCAGAGAGAAAACACCAGCGAGAGAGGGGTCGCCATCGGAGGAGAAAGTGAACGCGGGGTCACAACAAGTCTGCGTGGGCATTGATGCGGGGTCCGTAAGCGTAAACATTGCTGTAGTAAGGCCTGACAAACAGATCGTAGAAGATAACTACATCCGCCACAAAGGCCATCCCGTTGCCGCAATGCTTGATGCCCTCAAGAATCTTCTCAAGAAATACCCTCCTTCACAAATAGGACTCGTGGCAGTGACCGGAGCTGCGGGCGAGCTTTTCTCAGATCTCCTGGATGCTCATTTTGTGAACGAGGTTGTCGCCCAGACTGCCGCCGTCGTGCACCTTCATCCCGAAGTGCGTACGGTCATTGAAATTGGGGGGGAAGACTCAAAGCTCGTTTTCCTCAAGGAAAATTCCCAGACTGGCAAGACCGAGATGGTTGACTTTGCGATGAACACGATATGCGCTGCCGGTACGGGCTCATTCCTTGACCAGCAGGCTCACAGACTCGGTCTTTCGATAGAGGAATTCGGCAAGCTTGCCCTCGAATCCAGGACTCCGCCACGCATTGCCGGCAGATGCAGTGTGTTCGCGAAGAGCGACATGATACATCTTCAGCAAAAGGGCACTCCTCCCAAGGACATAGTGGCAGGTCTCTGTATAGCCATGGCCAGGAACTTCAAGAGCACTGTTGGTGCTGCCAGAACCTTTGTGAGACCGATTTCCTTCCAGGGAGGCGTCGCGGCAAATCAAGGAATGATGCGTGCCTTCACGCAGGTGCTCGAGCTTGAAGAAGACGCTCTCATCATACCGAAGCATTTCGCTTCCATGGGAGCAATCGGCGCCGTCTACAACGCGCTGGACCAGGACATCCGGACTGTCTTTCCGGGCCTCAAGAAGATCGAGGAGTTTCTCGCCAAGCAAGCCACTGGAGGCAAGGACAAGTTTCTGGAGACTCTGTCTACCGCGGAGGGTGGAAGACCCCTTCCCTTCGGAAAAAAGGGCGAGCCAAAGCGGGACCGCAACGGCAAGGTGCCTGCTTACCTCGGCGTTGACGTGGGCTCGATCAGCACTAACGTGGTCGTGATGGACAAAGAGAAGAGATTGCTGGCCAAGTGCTATCTCATGACAGCTTCTCGTCCAATAGAGGCCGTACAGAGGGGTCTCAAGATCGTGGGCGACAAGGTAGGCCACATGGTGGAGATTCGTGGAGCCTGCACGACCGGCTCGGGCCGCTACCTTACCGGAGATTTTATCGGCGCCGACCTGGTCAAGAATGAGATTACGGCCCAGGCCCGCGCTGCCGCCGAGATAGATCCGACCGTGGATACCATTTTCGAGATCGGTGGGCAGGACTCCAAGTACATCAGTCTCGAGAACGGTGCGATAGTTGATTTCGAAATGAACAAGGTCTGTGCCGCAGGCACCGGGAGTTTCCTCGAGGAACAGGCTGAGAGACTGGGCATAAACATAATCGGCGAGTTCAGCGAGATGGCCTTAGAAGCCAAGAGCCCGGTTTCACTTGGAGATCGATGCACCGTTTTCATGGAGACGGAACTTGTGCGCCATCAACAGGGTGGCAGTGACACGAACAGCCTTGTCGCGGGTTTAAGCTACTCGATAGTCCTCAACTACCTCAACAAGGTCGTTGCCGGAAAGAAAGTAGGCAACAGAATCTTTTTCCAGGGCGGCGTCGCCGCCAACAAGGGCGTGGTCGCAGCTTTCGAGAAGGTCACTGGCAAACCTATCACAGTGCCGGAACACCACGAAGTCACAGGCGCCATAGGATGTGCAATCCTTGCCATGGAAAACGACACCGGCAAGGGAAGCAAGTTCAAGGGGTTCGACCTGAGCGACAGGCCGTATGAGGTCACCTCATTTGAATGTACTGATTGCGCAAACAGATGTGAAATTAACTGTGTGAAGGTTGAGCGCGAAAAGCCTCTCTACTACGGTAGCAGGTGCGAGAAATACGATGTTGACCGAAGGGTTTCAAAAGGTGACGACCTGCCTGACCTTTTCAAGGAAAGAGAACAGTTCTTACTGGAAACCTACATAAGCTCTGACAAAGACTCCGGCGAGAAGTCAAAGGACGCCGTGAAGATCGGAATGCCCAGAACTCTCATCTTTCATGACCTTTTTCCTCTCTGGAAGGCCTTCTTCTCCGAACTGGGCTGCAAGGTAATACTGTCAGGGCCAACGACAAAGAGCGCAATCCATCGAGGCTGCGAAGGCTCGGTTGTGGAGACCTGTTTCCCGATGAAGGTTGCCCTCGGTCACATAATGACGTTGGTTGACAGCAAGGTTGACTACATCTTCCTGCCTAGCGTCATAAACCTCCCCAGCAAAGACGACAAGTTCACGGACAGCTTCGTCTGTCCGTACGTGCAGAGTCTGACGTACACGGTGCGCAGCGCCATAGACTTTGACTCGAAGAACTCAAGACTCCTCACCCCTTACCTGTGGCTCGGAATGGGTCAGAAACATATGGCCGATTCAATGATGGACGTGGGGAATCGGCTCGGTGTTGGTCGTCAGGGTGTGAGGAAAGCTGCTCAAAAGGCGTGGGAGGCCTACGAGAAGTTCCAGGAAAGATGTACAGAGAGGGGCAAGGAAGTTCTCTCTTCGCTAAAGGAGGACCAGAAGGCTTTCGTCATAGTCAGTCGTTCCTACAATGGATGTGACCCGGGTGCTAATCTGGAGATTCCGCGCAAGCTGCGCGGAATGGAGGTCCTTCCTATCCCGATGGATTTCCTTCCTCTGGACAGCGTCACGATCAGCAACCAGTGGCCCAATATGTATTGGAGGTACGGCCAGAAGATACTCTCCGCCGCCGAGATCATCGCCAACGATCCAAGGCTGACCGCGCTCTACATCACCAACTTCGGGTGTGGGCCGGATTCTTTCATATCGCGTTTCTTCAGACAGAGAATGGGTGACAAACCGTTCTTGCAGATAGAGGTCGACGAGCATAGCGCTGACGCGGGCATCATCACAAGATGCGAGGCTTTTCTAGACAGCCTCGAAGGAGCGGCAGATAGAAAGACGGCACCTCCATGGGAATTCAAACCAGTAAGCATCTCTAAAGGAAACAAGCGCATAGTTCTCTTACCGCGAATGGCAGATCACGTCTACGGAGTTGCCGCGGCTTTCCAGGCATGCGGCATGCCCGCAGAAGTGCTCCCGGAGCCGGACGACGAGACGCTGCACTGGGGCAGGAAATATACAACAGGCAAGGAGTGTTTCCCCTGCATCGTCACTACCGGCGACATGGTGAAGACCGCCCTGCGGCCCGACTTTGACAGAAACAAGTACGCTTTCTTCATGGGAGGCTCTGGCGGCCCCTGTCGCTTCGGACAGTACAATGCGCTGCAAAGAATAGTGCTCGACGAGATCGGGTTTGAAGACGTGCCGATCTACGCTCCCAACCAGGCCGCGAGCTTCTACGACGATCTGGGACTGGTCGGAAGGCGCTTTCTTGAGCTCGGATGGCTGGGAATTGTCGGCATAGACGTGCTCTACAAGTGGCTTCTTGAAACCAGGCCGTATGCCAAAGACAAGAGGTTGGTGGAAAGGGTCTATTGGGAACAGGTTGAAGACGTATGCGGCGTGATAAGGAGTAATGGAAGACGTCGTGATCTGATCAAGGCGATTGAAAGGAGCCGAGCTGCTTTCGAAAAGATAGAGGTTGATCGTTCGGAGCCGAGACCTGTCATAGGTCTTGTGGGCGAGATCTACGTGCGCTCAAACGACTTCAGCAACAACAATCTGATTGAGCAAATCGAAGAGCTCGGAGGGCAGGTGCTGATGGCTCCGGTTTACGAGTGGTTTCTCTACCGCAACTTCAGGCGCCACATGCGGAGCCGCCTGAACGGGGACTACAGGCTCTTGGTCAAGAATTTCCTCAAGGACTACGTCATGAGACGGGACGAACACGTGCTGTCCCATCCTTTCAAGGGACTCGTAACATACTGGAACGAACCCTCGTCAAAGCAAGTATTGGACATGGCCGCTCCGTACCTTCATCGCAGTTTTGAGGGAGAGGCCATACTAACCGTTGGCAAGTCGATCGATTTCGTCAAGAAGGGACTCTCGGGTGTTGTGAGTGCAATGCCATTCACGTGCATGCCGGGGACCATCTCTCATGCTATACTAAAATTCGTACAGAGAAACGAGGGAGGCTTTCCGTTCCTGAACATGGTGTATGACGGCACGGAGCAGGCTAACACGCTTACGAGGCTCCAGGCTTTCATGTACCAGGCGAAAGAGTACTCGAAGAGAAATCGAAAAGGGTCTCACCTGGCCGCGGTGAGGACAGAGATCCAAGACTCCGGAAAGAGATCGAAATAGCCCGCACCAATCGCGGCAGGGACAAAGATCGAGACCTCCTGAGAGACATCGAAGTAGCTCGCACGAATCGCACCATGGACAAGGGCTCGAGGACTTCTAAAACAAGTCGATCCACATCGCAGTAAAGATGGAACGCCATTCTCATTCTTCGGGACGTTTGCTGGCAGTTTGCCCTTTTCCAACAACTATGAACGTGTTTCTGGGCATAGACGTTGGTTCCGTAAGCACAAATCTCGCTATCCTGGACGAGAACCTGCGAGTTCTCTACGACGCTTATCTGAGGACATCGGGTCGTCCGATAGACGCGGTGCAGCGAGCGGTCTCACTGGCAGGCGAAGCCCTGCCGGGCGAACTGAACGTGCTTGCCACAGGTGCGACTGGGAGCGCGAGACGACTCGCGGGTGAGCTCATAGGTGCCGACATTGTCAAGAACGAGATAACTGCACACTCGATCGCGGCAATTCACCTGGAGCCCGACGTCCAGACAGTGATCGAGATTGGTGGTCAAGATTCAAAGATAATCCTCATCCGCAACCAGGTTGCCGTTGACTTCGCAATGAACACGATCTGTGCTGCCGGCACGGGTTCCTTCCTTGATCAACAGGCGAACAGACTCACCGTACCCATCGAGGATTTCGGACAGCTTGCCCTCTCTTCAAAAAGTCCCGTGAGGATTGCGGGCCGCTGCACCGTTTTCGCGGAAAGCGACATGATCCACAAGCAGCAGATAGGACACAAAGTCGAAGACATCGTTGCGGGACTCTGTGAGGCATTGGTACGCAACTATCTGGCCAATGTCGCAAAGGGAAAGGAGATTCTCTCGCCGGTCATTTTTCAGGGAGGTGTCGCAGCGAATGCAGGAATCAGAAAGGCACTCGCGGAGGAACTCAAAATGGACATCGTGGTGCCTGAGAGATTCGCAGTAATGGGAGCGATCGGGGCAGCGCTTCTGGCGCACGAATGGAAGATCGAGACCGAGAAAGAGACACGTTTCAGGGGTTTGGCGATAGGCAAAGTTGAATACAATACTGCCAGCTTTGAGTGCAAGGAATGTCCGAATCTGTGTGAAGTGATTGAGGTCCTGATGAACTATGCCAAGATAGCAGGATGGGGAGACAGGTGCGGCAGGTACCAGACAGAGTCAAAGGAGCTTCCAGTAGAGCCGCCCGCGTGCGAGGAATGCCTGGCCTCTGAGCAGAACGTGAAGCTCTAGCTCTGAGCACACTTTCAGCCTCGGACAGAAACCCTGCTCCGGGGAAGGCTTCAGTTTCGAGCCGGGCTTCAATGCCTGGCACGGTACCACAGGAAAAAATGGCAAGAGTCGGAATTCCGCGAGCGCTTCTATACCACAGGTATCATTTGCTCTGGGAGACCTTTTTTGGAGCACTTGGTGAGGAAGTACTAGTATCCCCGCCCACGAACAAAGGCATCCTCCAGCTAGGCGTGCGTTATTGTCTGACCGATATCTGTCTACCCGTGAAGCTCGCTTGCGGACACGTGGCGGCCATCGCACCAAAGGTTGACTATCTATTTCTCCCGAGAGTCCTCAGCGTCGAGAGAAACGCCTACACCTGCCCGAAGATTGTTGCCTTTCCAGACATGGTGAGACTCAATCTACCTGGTATTCCTCGAATACTCGACCCCATCGTTGACCTGAGAAAGAAAGTCGTCGGCCACGAGAGACAGTTTCGTGACGTAGCTCGGGAGTTAGGCAAACTTAGGCTCCTCAAGAAGGCTTGTCGCGAGGCGCTAGGAGCTCAGAAGAGCTGGTTTTCTGCCGAGCCTGAGGCCAAGAGCGAATCCGGTTTTCTTTTCAGAGACGTCGGCAGCGCGAACTGGAGAGGTCTGAGGATTGCGCTCCTGGGCCACCCTTACAATCTTTTCGATTCCTTTGTGAACTTCAACCTTCGCGAGCGGCTTGCCGCCCTCGGGATAGACATCTTCACAATCAAACATCTTGAGCCCTCCTCAATCAAAAGAGAGGTCGAGCAGCTGGAATGCCCTCCGTACTGGACCGCTGCCAAAGAGCTTCTGGCTGGCGCAAGACTGTTCTTCAAGTCCAAATCCGTAGACGGTGTGATTTACTTGATAGCCTTCGAGTGTGGACCCGACGCATTGCTCAAAGTTCTGATAGATTCGGAGGCAAGAAAGCATTCCGACGTCGCCTACATGTCTCTCGTTCTTGACGAACACACCGGGGAAACTGGAGTCGAGACAAGGCTGGAGGCGTTTCTAGACGCAATCGCAAGAAGAAGACGAAAGCTTGCGCTGGAGCCACAAGGGAGTGGCGTAAGATAGTGACGTTTGAGCAAGTTGTAGGAATGTGCGAGATGACAGCGAAGTATCGAGAGCGTATTGAACCGATTCAGGCAGGCGATGATCCCCAGTCACTGAGGTGCAACGGGTGATAGTGACCTTCCCGCACATGGGGCCGCTTACTGTGGCGATGAAGTCCGTCTTCGGAAGGCTGGGACAGGAGATAGTCGTTCCTCCTCCGACGAGTCACAGAACCATCATCCTTGGCGCCAGGTACGCCCCCGAGCTTGTGTGTCTCCCCTTCAAGGTCACGCTAGGAAACATGATAGAAGGCCTCGAGATGGGAGCGGATACTGTCGCGATGGCCACTAGCCACGGCAATTGCCGACTCGGTTTCTATTGGCCTGCCCAGGAGATAATCTTAAAAGACCTTGGGTTTCGATTCGAGATGATACCCATCAATTACGACAGGCCTCTTGAATTCATGGGCGATTTCCGTCGATTCGGCGATAGATCCGGGTGGAGAGACGTTTTGTCGGCCTTCGTTTTTGGAATTAGAAAGCTCCTGGCCCTGGAGAAACTGGAGGTCCTCTCGATGGAAACGAGACCCAGGGAAGCGATACCCGGTCGCACCACAAGGCTCTTCAGAAAGTGGCATGCGAAACTCGACTCAGTGTTTGACAACAAGGGCCTGAAACGAGAGATGGAGGCGGCAAGAGCGTCCTTCATCGCGACTAGAGCTGGTGGAAAAGAGCCGCTTGCGAGAATCCGCATCGTAGGAGAGGCTTACATGATGGCAGAACCCAACGTCAACTTTCACCTGCAGGATAAGCTGGGCGAAATGGGGGTAGAGGTCGAGAGATCATACTGGCTTGGGAAGCGCACACTCATGGCGCTACGGTTAGATAGAAAAGGCAGACGCGAGCACGAAGCGTCCATTCGCGAAGCGTCTCCGTATATGCGCTATCCTGACCTGTGCACCGGATGTCAGAGCATAGGTGAAACCATTCAGGCCGTTCACAGGAATTTTGACGGCGTTATTCTCATCATGCCCTTTACGTGCATGCCGGAGGTTCTCGCGCAGAGTGTCATACACAGAGTCTCTGAAGACTACGGTATACCCGTCCTCCCTCTTCCCATAGACGAACACTCCGACGAAGGCGGAATAAGCACGAGGCTCGAAGCTTTCGTTGATTTGATAGTGAGAAAGAAACACATGCGGGCAACAAGCGGAGCGGGGGCACGTTACTAGACAGGAATCTGTGCAGTCAACAAGCGGAGCGGGGGCACGTCACTAGACAGGAATCTGTGCGGGATACAGGAATCCATGCAGGATAGGAGAATGTCTCAACAGGACCAGACAAGTACTCCAGCGTGGTTCCACGCCTCGAAGGC
>Ga0315274_10011825_pt1 | contig 12486 bp, 11 predicted proteins | sample YL17G02_20_MG_FD_203700 | JGI IMG/M metagenome (GOLD analysis project Ga0315274, IMG submission 203700) | Sediment microbial communities from Yellowstone Lake, YNP, Wyoming, USA - YL17G02_20 | ecosystem: Environmental > Aquatic > Freshwater > Lake > Sediment | place: USA: Wyoming | collected... | reverse complement strand
TTGGATGCCCGCTCGTTGAGGTCCTTCATGAGGGAACCCCGGGCAAGCTTAATCAGCTTGGGCCGCAACTCATCCTCGGTGTCGCCCTTCAGGACATACGGCATGCCGAGCACGCCGATGGGCCCCCACCCCTTGAACTGGGCCAGCATACTGGGGCCGGTCAGCGAGATGTGAATGACCCCGTTCTTGACCTGCTCCAGCATGTCCTTCTCGCTGCCCAACTGGTTCGCGGGGAAGACGTTGACGTTGATGGCCCCGCCTGTACGCTCCTTCATGAGCTCCGCGAACTTGACGCTTCCCTTGTGATAGGACATGTCCATGACGCCGGAGTGGCCCAGCTTGACGTCCATCTTGGGAAAGCTTCCCTTGGCCGGTTCTGCAGCATACCCAAAGGTCACTCCAAAGACGATGAGACTAATCACCGCCAGAATAATGATGCCTTTCCCACCTTTTCCCATAAATCCTGCTGTTTCTCTCTTCATCTCTCTCTCCTCCTTTGTTAGAATATCACCTTTCTCTGAAAGGTGACCGGATTAAAAAAGGGTTCTTTCGTTATGGGAGACTCCCCAAAACCCGCTTACGAATGACCAGAAAGGTCCTAACTTTTATCATTGACCGATGATGGCAAAAACTGCATGCCTGTCCTCGTGTACGCTTGCATACCAAATCGCCAAGATCTTGTCAAGTAGAAAATTTGACTCTTTATATCAAGGAGATTCTCAAGACCGCTGAGGGTAAGCAAATAGGCAAAATGCTTGACACCCTCTGCTTTTTTAATTATATTTGGCTTCGGATAATTTATGATAAGCAGGTGATAAAGGTGAACGATCTTGAAAAATTAATGAATCAAGTTACTTTTACACTTGATCGGTTCCGGCTGGATGAAAAGACTGCATTGGTTGTGGGTGGCAACAAGGGGCTCGGCCAGGCCATGGCTTTAGCCCTTGCTGCGGCTGGAGCCGATGTATGCATCGTTTCCCGAGGACCAGAGGGCCATAAGGAAACAGCAGAAGCGATTACCAAATTGGGACGAAAAGGAAAGTGGATCGCAGCCGATGTCACCCACGAGGAGCAAGTGGAGAAGATGGTGGGCCGCATGCTCGATTTTTTTGGAAAGATCGACGTCCTGGTGAACAGCCAGGGGACAGTCCATCTTCAACCCATCACAGAGTTTGACACAGACGCTTGGCAAAAAGTGATCGACGTTAATCTCAAATCGGTATTCCTTTGCTGCAAGCATGTCGGGAGGGTGATGCTCCAGCAGGGGAAGGGAAAGATTATCAATATATCATCGGTTCGATGTTTTCAGGGCCGGATTGAAGATGCTGCCTATGCGCCGAGTAAAGGAGGGGTAAATCAGCTTACCCGTTCTCTGGCTATTGAGTGGGGACCCAAAGGAATAAACGTGAATGCCATCGCTCCGGTTTTCACCTTGACCACAATAAATGAATCTTTTTTGAAAGACCGTGCAAAAAGCGAATGGGTTCTCAGCCGGATTCCAATGAAGCGCTTTGGTCAACTTGACGACCTCTTTGGTCCCATTGTTTTCCTTGCCTCTGAAGCATCCAACTTTGTGAATGGCCATGTGCTTTTAGTGGACGGTGGCTGGATTGGAAGCTGATTCCTCTATCTCCGTATTCCACTTGCATGCCAAAGCAAACTTTCCCTTGAGTCCGCCTTTTCATCTCGATGGCAGAAGACTACGGTCTTAGCCACAAATGGATGCGCCTGCTTATAAAACAAACGAGGGGACGTGGGTTCTAAAACAATTCAATTTATGCACTTTAGAACCAACGTTATATATTGTTTTAGGTGAAGGGTAGACTCCCAACGGTAAAATAGGAAAAATATAATACCAGACTACCCAAAAAAGAAACCTCCTGTTAAGAGATAAGAGTAAGAGCGACCAAACTCAAATTCTTAAAAGGAGGTTTCCGATGAATGAAATCAATCGTAACCGGCTGGAGGAATTTCGTCAACTGAGGAAAGAGGTAAGGCATTCGGAGGAGTATTTGATCGTAGGGATCGATATTGCGAAGGACCGGCACTACGCCTTTTTTGGGACAGCGACGGGGAAAACACTTTTAAAGCGGATTGTCTTTAGCAATAACGATGAGGGATTCAGAAAGCTTCTGGATCACGCAGAGGCTCTCCGGGTGCAGCATGGTTTGAAGAAAGTGGTCTATGGGATGGAGCCAACGGCAAATTATCATAAACCCCTGGGAGAGTATTTGATCAACTTAGGGAGGACGGTGGTGTTGGTTTCCGGGGTGACGGTGGCGAGAAACCGGGAGTCGTTGGATGGGCGGTGGGATAAGCATGATGGGAAGGAATGGAATAAGGCGAGGAGGAACTGAAAAGAAATCACATTCAACTCAATCCACTTTATATTAGGAGGTGCTTCAATGAAAAAACTTATCGCAGCGATTATTGGGGTTAGTTTTCTGGTGCTGATGGCAGGGAGTATTACTTTGGCCGCTGAATTCGGGACTGCTGCTGAAGCAGAGGCAATGGTGAAGAAAGCGGTCCAATTAATTAAAACCGAGGGGAAAGAGAAGGCCTTTGCTGCGTTTTGTGATCCAAAAGGGAAGTTTGTTGATCGAGACCTATACATCTCGGTGTACGATTTAAACGGGAAATGTTTAGCCCATGGAGCCAATCCTAAAATGATCGGAAAAGATTTGATTGAATTGAAAGATCCCGATGGGAAACCGTTCGTCAAAGAGAGGGTTGAAATGTCAAAGACCAAAGATAAGTTCTGGCTAGACTACAAGTTTACAAATCCGATATCGAAGAAAATCGAACCTAAATCTATGTATTCTGAAAAGGTAGGAGACATCATCATCAATTGCGGTATCTACAAAAAGTAATTCTTTGTGGATGGTTAAATAAGCCATGGCTTATTTAACCATCTTGGTCACTGAGAAAAGGAGGGAGAAAAAGATGAAGCTTTTCTTTCGAAATCAGAAATTGTCAAAAAAATTGTTATTCGCTCCTTTGGTGATCATTGTCTTTCTAATCCTATTGGGTTGGGTATCCTACCTCAATCTTTCCAATCAAAGATCGGCCATTGAAAATATTTTTAACAACCGTTTTAAGGCCTATCAAACCAGTGCAACGATCATCAAAGATATTGCCAATGTTCATTCCAATCTCTACAAAGTCATCAGTTGGGCGAATGCCAGATATGATGAGAAGAAAATCGACCTTCTTGGGAAAGAACAGATGGCAGCTTTAGAGCGAGCCACTGACATGATTGGGAAAGCCCTCCAGGTGAAGTGGTTAACTCAAGAGGAAAAAACTTTATATGAAACGATCATGAATCATCTCACGGCGTACAATAAATCTTGTTATTCAGCCATTGATTTGGCAACTTCAGATCTCAATATGGCCACCATGTTTATGGGGAGCTCCGATGAAAAGTTCCAAACATTAAACAGGAGCTTACATGATTTATTGGATCTTGAAAATAAGCTGAGTCAAGATCAATATGATTATTCAGTCAGGAGTTTCAACGCAGCATTAAAAATCTTTATCCTGGTATTGGGAATTGCCATCGTTTTATCCGTGCTGATCAGTCTTTTAACAGCCAGGCTCATTACCGCTCCTGTCAGTGAAACCATGCAGGTGATCCAGAGGATAGCGGAGGGGGATTTGACCCAGGAGATTGAGTTGACCTCTCGGGACGAGATTGGGCAGTTGGCTCAGTCGGTTAATACGATGCGTATGAAGATGGGAGAGGCGGTGGGCCAATCGGTGGTCATGTCTCAGAATTTATCAGAGGCGGCCTCCCAGCAGGCGGCTTCTCTGGAGGAGACCTCTTCGTCATTAGAAGAGATGACATCCATGACCAAACAGAGCGCAGGGAACGCGACCCAGGCAAACGACCTTATGTCTACGGCTCAGCAGATTATTGAAAAGGCCAATGTCTCCATGAATGAACTCACGGGGTCGATGAAGGAGATCGCCACGGGCAGCGAACAGACTCAGAAGATCGTCAAGACCATTGATGGAATAGCTTTCCAGACCAATCTTCTTGCCTTGAATGCAGCCGTTGAAGCGGCTCGTGCAGGGGAGGCGGGTTCAGGGTTTGCGGTGGTGGCGGATGAGGTGAGGAATCTGGCAATGCGAGCGGCAGAGGCGGCGAAGAACACGGCGAGTTTGATAGAGGATATTGTAAAGAAGATCAGGAAAGGTGAGAAGTTAGTGGGGGTGACGAATGAGGCGTTTAAGGACATTATGGGAAGTTCGGCGAAGGTCGTAAGGTTGATTGGGGAGATTGCGGGGGCCTCGCAGGAGCAATCTCATGGGATTGACCAGATCAATCGGGCCGTGGCGGAAATGAACAGTTTGACGCAGCAGAATGCAGCGGGGGCGGAGGAGTTGGCATCGATCATGGCAATGTTTAGGACCAACCATGATTCTTCTGAGGTATTTCATAATCGAAAACAAGCGATCCACCGACCCAAAGGTGAGCCGCAAAAGGCGCATATCCCTCCGACGAAGAGAAGTCAGGAGAAAAGGGTGCCTATTTCGAAGCTTAAGGAGGTAAGACTCGATCAGGTGATCCCCATGGAGGAAGCAGATTTTAAAGAGTTCTAAAATTGTCTTTGGTTTGCGGGGTAGGAGGCAGGTTTGCTTGCCTGCCGCAGGCAGGGTGCGATTTTATGGGCGACGGTGGTCCGACATATTTTGAAATTAAATAACGATCGATTCGTCTTAGTGTAATTCTGACTCTAATGCTGCAGCCTCTCTTCGAGCGGCAGATATTTTCTCAGCGGCAGCTTTCTTCTTGGAGATACTCACCCGGTCAGCATCCACATAATCCACGGCTTTTACTTCACAGAAACGAACGCACTGCGGATCTCCGTCACAGAGATCGCACTTAAAAACCTTTCGATCAATGACGTTAAAATTCATAGCGCCGAAGGGGCAGATTGCCACACAGGCACGGCAGCCAATGCATACATTGTGATTCACCATCACCCGGCTATGTTTCTCATCCCGGGAAATGGCCTTCACGGGGCAAATTATCTTACAGGGAGCATCCTCACACTGCTGACAGGACATGGGAATATAAAGCCCTTCTGACTCCCATTTCATAACCTTTATCCGGCTTCGTGCAGCATTGGATACGCCATCATGGAATACCGAGCAAACGAGCTCACAAAGCCTGCACCCGGTGCACTTTTCGTGACTTATCGCGAGTACTTTACCCATTGGTTCCATTGACTTTCTCCTTTCGCTGTAACGAATGGCTCGAATGAAAACGAATTTGACAAATAAAAGATTCGATTCATCCCCTGCCATTCGTTCCAATTACTCTTGTTTGTGTCGTTACGCTATGCGCTATGCCCTATGCGCCATGCTATTTTCTTTACAGTAAGTGGGATGGTTCGTTTTCCAGGCCAAGCCTCTTGAGCGTTTCTGGCTTCGGAACGCCATTCTTATCAAGGCCCTTATATTCATAGAATTCATCAATCATCTTCTTGAATTTTTCCCGATCGATGACCCTGCCGACGACATCTGGTGCACCTCTTCGGGTGGGCTCATCAAAGTAGCGGTGATTTAGCATATCGCCCTTTTTGAGGTCCTCTCTCTGTAAACCTTCGCGGAGGTTAAACAGCCGCTCCATCATGTTAGATCGCACAGCAACGTCCCAAATTTCCCGAGGGGTAATCTCCAGCCCAGTATTGTAGTACAGCACTTTGGACCAATCTTCAAAATTGGGAAGCGTGGCACCCAAGAAGGTGGTGTGATACTTACAGATCCCGAGGCTATCCACTGCCATATAACAGTTCTCATGCCAGAAGACCTGCCACGGCTTGCCAATGTATTCCGTATGTTCTGAACTCAATGGCCCATCGTAAGGGACCGGGCTACTGTAGATTTTTCTCATCACTTCTTGCGGTAAATGGTACAGGTCAATAGCCGGCCGGCTTCTTAAATGGTCTGAGCCGCGGGAAGCAGTAGCAATATTAAGCGCAAGGGCGGGTGTTGCTCGCTCATCAGAGTGAAGATTGCTCACCCCTTTTACCTGAATCAGGTAGTCAAAAGAATTCTTTCCAATCTTCTCGGAGGCGATGATTCCTCCCTCGGCCAAAGTGTTACCCAACCAGCCCTCTCTAAAGGTGATACGTCTTATCATCTCCAGGAGTGCCTCACTGCTGCCAAACCGCAATTCTAGGCCATCGGTCTCTTTGTTGGTGAGAATTCCCAGCTCATAGAGCTCCATCGCCCAGGAGATAATGCTTCCGATTTCCAGATTATCCACACCCCACTGATCGACCAAGTGATTCGCTGTTAACAGGGTTTCCAGGCTTGGGATATCTGGTTCTGAGCAAAAACTGCCCTGGGACGTATATTCCGGGCCCTCATCATATTTTCCCGCATAAGGCCCAGTAGGAATTTTATACTGAGCCCGGCAGTGCACCTGGCAACCAAAGCAGCCCGCCATGTGGTAGGGCCCCATCGTTTCTGTACAGCATTCATCAATCGATTCCGGCTCGATTTCATCACAGTAGAGCATTTGGTTATACTGAAAGTTTCTGGTTCGGACACCGCCCCAGGAGTTGGTGGCTCCCCAAATAAAGGGGGTGCCGAAGATTCCCTGGGTTTGGTTAACCTTAGCGCTCGTGATTTGATCAATAAAGCGCTTGTTATAATCGAGAGCGTCTTTTGGATACGCGATTTTTATATCCATGGTGCCACGGGCAGCAATGGCTTTCAAATTCTTCGAGCCCATGACCGCACCCATTCCGGTTCTTCCGCCAGCATTTTTGATTCCGGTCATTACATTGGCATACCTTACGAGATTTTCACCCGCCTGACCGATCACCAAACTCTTGATATCCTCATCCCCCAGCTCATCCCGAATCGCCCATTGGGTTTCTGTAACCGTTTTTCCCCAAATGTTCTTGGCATCACGGATCTCAATCTTGCCATTGTGAATCCATAGGTAAACGGGTTTTTCGGCCTTACCCTTGATGACGAGATGATGAAAGCCCGCCCATGCTAACTCGGGAGTAAAAAAACCTCCCATGTTACAGCTCCCCAGCATACCTCCCAGCGGGGATTTAGCCATCACATGGCATCTGGAGGTTGCTGAAGCCAGGGTGGCAGTCAAAATTCCGCCGCTAACCATGAGCGTATTGTCAGGACCAAGGGGGTCACATCCTTTCTTCGTGTGATTATAAAGCAAATAGGCATCCAGTCCCCGACCTCCCAAGAATTTTTTCCGTACATCGAGCGGAATAGGTTTGACTTCTATTTTGCCTGTAGAGAGATCAATAATCGCTATCTTTCTATTTAGGGCCATCTTTCTTTTCCTCCTTCATCTTCATTTTTCTTTCTAACGCCTCTTCCGCTAATCTTTTGTTTACGTCCCAAACCGGACCCCTGATGCGGGGAAAACCACTCTTAACCCAAGCCACGCGATATTCCATACCACAAGCAGGACATTTCACTTGGTTCGCCCCAGGTTCCGGTTGAAGTCTTCCCATGCAACTGGGATTATGGCACCTCACCTGGCCATAGGTACGAGTCTTTCGTAGACTCTCAGCCGTTGAAAGTCCTTCCTTCTCGTTTCCCATAAAAACCTCCTTTCTTAAAGTCTACAGGGAAAAAAATAATGTTGAATGTATGGCAAAATTAATCACCCTGTAAATCAAGTTCACTATAGTGAACAACTAAATTATGCCACAAAAACCTATTTTTTAAATTATTACTATAGATCTATTCCTTTGTCAAGGATAAACTTTATTTTTTATAATAGGTTGATATCGTTATAATATTTTTCAATATCCCCTCATGACTTGAAAGGGGGTAATAATTTCCATTCGTGAGTAATATTTCGTTGGAGTAGGTTGGCTTTTAATATCATATCTTGTGAGGTAAGTTCACAGTAGTGAACATATTAAAAATGTGGTGCATGACGAAATCAGCCTCCGACTAACGGCAAGATAAAGATTTTGGTTACCTTACCGAACTCATTAATTCTTTGAACTTCAATGCGAATTCCCGCTTTTTGGCCATGTTCGTCTTGTCCGCATCCATAAAGGAGATAGCCTTGACATCACAGAAACGAACGCATTGCGGATCGCCATCACAATAGTCGCACTTCACTGTAACCCGTTCCTGGACATCAAAGAATGGATGGCCAAAGGGACAGGCGATGATGCAGGTTCTACATCCGATGCACAGTTTTTTATCGATGGTCACCCGGTTATTATTTTCAGGCTCTCTGTGACAGGCTTTTGTCGGGCATACCTCCACACAATAGGCTTGTTCACAGTGATTGCAGGCCATGGGAAGATAAAACCCCACCTCCTCCCACTTGACTACTTTAACCCTGGAACGGCCTGGATTGCTTGCCCCCGTATGAAACACCGAGCACACCAACTCACACAGACGGCATCCAGTACACTTTTGTTGATCAACAACCAATACCTTTTCCTGCATCACTCTCCTCCTTATTTTTATTCCTTTGCTTCCAACCTTTTACCTTCTCTTGATAAAGGGTCCCATTTCTCGACCATCGCGTTATACTGGATTTCCATCAATCGATGCATCGGAATCTGTTCCTTGATTCCAGCGTGAAGGATGCCCAAACGGAGGAAAAAACCGCCCCAGAGAAGGAGGATGCCGGCGATAAAGATTAAAACCATATTCCCATGGAAGAGCGAAGCGATGTTTTCAAGGAGGATAGGGAAAATGAGACCCAAGAAGACAATTCCAACCCAGAAGATCAGTTTCATCTCACCGAATAAAAGGAGACGGACCGAATCCTTTCCCTGTTCTGCAGCCTTATATCTCCGGGAAAGAAAAAGATAAAGAACAATCCCTTCAATGACCACAAGCATCTGTTCCCCGTGCATTAAGACCTTCAGCGGTCCGCTGTTATGGGAAAAAAGGCCGGTTCCCAGAGTGGAAAGGATAATAGCCATCGATCCGGTGGAAAGTGCGGAGACGAGGAAAAGAAGGGGGAGGAGATAGGTATTCCATAAAGGGATCGATTTCGTTGCCTTTAAGAGAATACCGGTGTAAAAGGCGGTTCCAAAGGCAAAGGCAAAAGTAATAATCTCCAGGATCCACCAGAGAACAGATCCTGTATGGAGCCATTCAAAAGGCAGAATAGATTTTGCAAGGAGAATAAGACCGAAAACAATAAAGATGGAGAGGATAATAAACCCGCGGGCCACCCAAGAGGTTCTTGGGTTCAGGCAGGCATACATGAACCTCCATTTGATTCCCAAGTCTAAAATAAGACAAGGGGCGCTGATAGCAACCATGATCGGTCCCCAAAAAATCGGAACCTTTGAAAGGGTTAGGGTATAGCCGAAAAGATCGACAGAGGGGATGAAAGGAGGATTTAATTTCACACCCAGCCAGTGAATCAGGGTGCCGATGATAAAGGAACCAGCTCCCATCCCCGCCAGATAGAGATAAATGGCGATCATCTCTTTCCATTCTTTTTGAGGCCTGAGATACCTCACATTTCTTATCGGATGAATAGGCTCTATTCCCATCTTGATTTCCCTCTAGAAACTTGCCCTCTTTAGGAATTGAAAAAGGAAAGTTCGTTAGGGTGAACAGTTGGAATTTGTGTTCATCATAGCATATACAGCTATTTTGTCAAGATTTTCACAAAAAATTAGGAGAATATATTGACAAGTGTGAATAGAATCTGATATCTTCTCTAATAGAGTTCAATCTGGTGAACATATGAAAAAGATCACTTACTCGGCGCCTTCGGTCAAGAAGGCTTTTAAGATTCTTAACGCGATTTCAGATGCTTCAAACGGCCTGGGCATAAGCGATCTCTCAAAACAGCTCAAGATGGGAAAAAGTACCGTCCATGGGATCACCTCTGCCTTAGAAGAATTAGGATTATTAGTTCGAGATCCACTCCATAAGAAATATACGGTGGGATATACCCTTCTGGAGCTTAGTAGAAAGGCTTATAAAAAAATGAACTTGAGGGATATGGCCAGGATCCCGATGGAGAAATTGATGGAAAAAGTTGGGGAGACCGTTTTTCTTGGGATAATGAATGGGGATCACATCACTATCTTGGATGTGGTGGAATCTCATAATGAGATGAAGATCACCTCACCCCCTGGAACAAGGCTTCCACTTTTGGCAGGCGCTACAGGAAAGGTCTTTCTCAGCCAATTTGAAGAGAGGAAGGCTAATGAAATCGTCAAAAAGATGGGGTTAATTAGATTCAATTCAAAGTCAGTCATCAATCCAAAAAATTTTCTCAAAGAGGTAGAAGAGGCTAAGAAGAAAGGTTATGCAATCGACGATGAAGAATATCTCCTCGGTGTAAGGGCAGTTGCTTCGGCAATTCAGGCTCCTTCAATTCCTCCAGCTGCAATCTGGGTGGTAGGATTCACTTCAAGCCTCAATGATCCGAAGATGGAAAAGGTTATCCTGGAAATTCGGAAGACGGCTCAGGGAATAAGCCATTCCATGAGGGGTGATATTAGATGAACCCTGATGTTGCATAAATCCTATCAGACAGGAATACTTCCAAACCTTTCCAATGCGGCTTTGTTAGGAATTTTATGGGTAACACGCCTTTTTACTAAAAGTGACCTTTGTCATATGCTGGGGATTCCCATCTTTAACGTCTCAAGGTGGCCGCTGGAAAGCTTTCTCAGCATCCCTGTCTGCTGGATTGTGTGAGTTTTTTGCAACATTAGGGTTTATGCAACAATAGGGTGAACTGGTAGAAATTTTATAAGGATCGAAGGATTCTTACGATATCATCTCCGACTTCATTTGTTTTTGAGCGGCCACCCAGATCTATTGTCCTGACCTTTTTCTCAGATAAATTCTTTTGAGCGGCCCGGTATAGGAGATCGGCTGCCTCCCTTTCACCCAAATAGTCCAGCATCATTTTGGCTGTGAGAATGGCTGCAATGGGGTTGGCCAACCCTTTTCCGGCAATATCTGGCGCAGATCCATGGACAGGATCAAAAAACCCAGGATATCTCTTATCCTTTGGGTTGAAGCTGGCGCCCGGTGCCAATCCCAGGCCTCCTGTGACAGAGGCAGTGAGGTCTGAGAGGATGTCTGCAAAGAGGTTGGAGCCTACGATGACATCGTAACCTTTTGGATTTCGCACCACATCCATGCAGGCGGCATCGATCAGTTTGGATTCCGCTCGAATCTCTGGAAATCGAGAAGCTACCTCCTTAAAAATCCGGTCCCAGAGGACCATCCCATATCGCTGGGCATTTGATTTTATAACAGAGGTGACTTTCTTTCTCCCTTTTTCTCTTGCATATTCGAAAGCAAAAGTGATGATCCTTTCGATCCCCTTTCGGGTGAAGAGACCACTCTGGATGGCCATTTCTCGATCTTCAATTCCAATGATCCCGCCTATATTCGAATATTCTCCCTCTGTATTTTCTCGAATGACAACGATATCAATCTCTCCTCCGGAGATGTTCGCCAGTGGAGATTCAATCCCAGGGAAGAGATAGACAGGACGAAGTCCCACATAAAGGTCAAATCCCATTTTGATGGGAAGAAGAAGCCCATGGAGGGTCACATCGTCAGGGATTCTTGGATCTCCCACAGCCCCTAAATAGATGGCGTCAAAATCTTTCAAAATCTCCAGGCCATCTTCAGGCATCATCCTTCCATGCTGAAGATAATATTCGCTACTCCAGGGAAAATATTGAAATTCGAATTGAACGTTCTCAATGATCTCGGAAAGGGTTTTTAAACATTTGATCCCTTCTGAGATCACCTCATTTCCAATTCCATCTCCCGGGATGACTGCGATTCGATGAGATCTATTCATAATCAATATGAAGCTGACCGTTGCCTTTTATATTTTGGATATTGGAGACTAAAGATGATCAAAATCATTTTAAATGAAGCGAAAACCTATTGCAACTTGACCTAAATACCCAGATAGGCTGTCTTCACATGTTCATCATTGAGTAACGATTTACCTGTTCCCTGATTGGTGATCCTGCCAGTCTCAAGCACATATCCCCTGTTGGCTACTAAAAGGGTTTGTTTCACATTCTGTTCGACGATGAGGACCGTGGTTATAGTATGGCATGAGGTTCTGGATTTTCTGTCAATTTTTCTGGAAGATTTGTGAATTAGGACAAATTATAGCAACTTTCTGTCCTTCGGACAAGTTTTTTCTAATCCTGTGTGTTCTAATCCTGTGACCTGGTTTCACCATTAAAATGCTCTTTCTTTCACCTACAAAGAGTGAGGATGGGATTTCTATATGATCTGAAGATTTGCGATTGAAATCGAGTATAACGATGGAACTAAGCTGCGCGGCTATTCCGTGTCGGCCTTGAGTAATTTGTTAAGCACTTTAACTTTCTTTTCATCTTTTAATGGTCGCTGTCCTTATTTTCGTTAGGCAAAACGAGGCCTGTGGCGATGGTATCAGCGTAGACATGAAATCGATGCAACGAATAACGGCTGAAAGGATCAATATGAAAACTG
>Ga0315274_10011824_pt1 | contig 12486 bp, 6 predicted proteins | sample YL17G02_20_MG_FD_203700 | JGI IMG/M metagenome (GOLD analysis project Ga0315274, IMG submission 203700) | Sediment microbial communities from Yellowstone Lake, YNP, Wyoming, USA - YL17G02_20 | ecosystem: Environmental > Aquatic > Freshwater > Lake > Sediment | place: USA: Wyoming | collected... | reverse complement strand
CGTGTTGATGAGCAAGCGCAAGTTATTCGCAAAGCGAAGGCAGATGTACTTGATGGCTATTCTGGGGCGTTGTTCCTGCTTGCTAAAGAGGCTGAACGACAAGGGATAAGGGAAATCCAACCACGGCTGGTGTTCGGAAGCGCGGACCTTATTGATGAATCTTCAAGTAAGCTTATCGAGAGAGTCTTTAATGCGCCATACTATGATCAGTTTGGATGCGCTGAAGTGGACAGAACTGCTTGGCAGTGTCCCGAGAAAGTTGGTTATCACATGGATGCAGATAGTGTTATTACGCAATTTGTTGATAGTGAAGGGAATGAGGTTTCGCCAGGAGAGACAGGTGAAATCGTCTACACAAGTTTATTCAATTTCGCTATGCCGTTCATTCGATATTCAATTGAGGATCTGGGAAAACCTTCAAGTGAAGTGTGTCCATGTGGCAGAACCTTACCGCTGATGGAGGTTGTTGTAGGCCGAAAGGATTCGCTTCTAATTCTGCCCAATCAGCGAGTGATATCCCCTAGGGCTCTCACTGTAGCTATGAGCATGTTCGAATATTACGAAAACATTGACCAGTTTCGGGTTGTGCAGAAGAAAGAAGACCTTTTTGAAGTTTTCATAAAGATGAAAAACAACACTTTAACTGATAAGGTTGTAGAGAGAAAATTGAGCTCGCACTTTTGTGAGATGCTAGGTTTGTCCCTGCAAGACGTTACTTTTGACGTAAACTTTGTAGAAAGCATCCCTCTGAGTAAAAGCGGAAGATTGATGGCCGTTACCTCAGAAGTGAAACGACAACCTAGCACGCGCTGTTTCGGCTCTCCTGCCACCTTGTGAGGATATGCCATGAAAGCCTTGCATGTTTCTTCAAAATCCCGTACCGCACGCGAAGAGAGAAGGAATTGGCCCCTACTTGAAGTTGTCAATTCGGGGCTTTGCAGCGGATGTGGGACCTGCGTGAGTCTATGTCCGCAATCGGCAGTGGATTTGGTGATCGACAGAGTAAAGGGTGTGTATATTCCGAAAACTGATGGAGAAAAATGCAACTGGTGCGGGATTTGCTTCAAAGTGTGCCCTGGTCATTCTGCTAATCCTACACAAACAAACCCAGAGGAAACGATACAAGACGAAGAAACAGAGTTAAACAATGTTTTGATCGGAAATCGTCATGATTGTTACATCGGGCACTCTTCTAACCAGAAGACAAGACATGACACAACATCAGGTGGGCTTGTAACACAATTGCTGGTTTTTGCTCTTGAAGAGCAAATCGTAGACGGGGCACTGACCATACGGATGAACGAAGAGAGGCCTTTGGAGCCGGAACCGTTTATCGCACGAACAAGAGTTGAAATTGTTTCTGCTTCAAAATCCAAATACTGCCCAGTCCCGGCGAACATAGCGCTCAGAGAGATTAGACAACATGAAGGTAAATTTGCTGTCGTCGGATTACCATGCCAGATTCGAGGAATTCGAAAAGCTGAAGCTCTGGACAAAAGACTAAAGGAAAGGATAATTCTGCATATGGGACTTTTCTGTTCCCACACCGTTAACTTCGTAGGAACCGAGATCCTGCTTGGGAAGATTGGAGTTCTGAAACAAGATGTCAAGCAGTTGTGCTACAGAGGTTATGGTTGGCCAGGTCATCTATCAGTTCTCACCAAAAAGGGGGAACGAAAATTCATTAAATATCGCGACTATTGGAATTCGCTTTTTGGCCCTAACTTCTTTACCCCTTTGAACTGTTTAAGCTGCGGCGATCATACAAACGAACTAGCAGACTTATCATTTGGCGACCCTTGGCTAAAAGATATGATCAGGAACGACAAAGAAGGAAGCTCGATAGTGATTTCACGAAGCATAATAGGCGACGAAATACTAGAAAGAGCAAAATCAGCGCGCGCGATTACGCTCAACAGGATAGATGTAAAAAGCGTAGTGAAGTCACAGTATACCTCATTATTTTCAAAAAAAATCGGGTTAGGACCGCGTATGAGTATTCTCAAAGCGCTCGGCATAGGAACGCCTGGCTGCTCTAAAGGCAGAAAAAATGCAAACCCTCTGTTGTACATTGTATGTTTATTGCAGATTTTAGACTGCATAGCTTCGCAGAGAAAACTTTTTCAAAGTATACTTAGACGTATGCCATTTACTTTTCTGAGAGTTTGGAGTGCTTGCTTATACTATCTAGAGCTTCTTTCCTACAAACAAGAGGGTATGAAACATAAACACGTTTACCCGTAGAAAAATCAAGTTTCACATAATACATAACTACACCTCTCTGAATAAGGGATGGGCAGCTATTGTTCTCTCAACCACGAACACGATTAGAAAAATCATTCAGAATGCCGAATTCGTCATAGAGTCTGATCACCTTGAAATAGATCAGAAAGTTTACGAGCCTTTCCGCATTCAGGTGGTTGAAAGAATCGGGTCTTCCAAGTCCAATGCGATTATTCTCCTGACTAGAGCTTTGCTGTGGCGACTACTCCTTAAACTCCATATAGATGCGCGCAGTCTGGTCGAGCGCGGAAAACTAGCACACTACTACAACTCGACTGCTATTCTAGATCTTGCGGGAGATACCTTATGCATTCCCTTTAGAAGCCACGGAGTAATCTTCAATCTGCAGCGAAATGTCCTGTCAATCCTGAGACACGCATACCTTCTGCTTCTATGCAGACTTTTGGGAAAGCCAGTGATCGTCTATGCGCAAACAATAGGCCCAATCGGACCCATGCAGCCATTGATTAAGATATTGCTTAACAAAATGAGTTTGATTACTGTAAGAGAAGAGAACTCACTACGCTATTTGGCGAATATAGGAGTAAATGGGCCCCCAATCTTCCTAACAGCAGACCCAGCTTTTTTGCTGCCGACATCCTCTAACGAAGAAATAAACATGATTTTGAAGAAGGAAAAAATCGACACTAAGAAGCCGATTGTGGGATTCTGCATCAATTCAGAAACTGCCATGTACCATTACAGAGGGGAAGCGCTTAAGTTTGCAGAACTCTTCGCTGAGATCATAGATACCTTTACGGAAAAATGCGATACACAAGCTGTTCTAGTACCATTTAGTACATGGAAGGGACACGGAGGTGATGACAGAGTCATATCCAGAGAGGTAGTAAGACTCGTAAAGGAAAAACAAAAAGTCAAGCTTATCGAAGGCGAATATGACCCTATCGCATTAAAAGGAATCATAAGCAAATGTAGTATGTTCGTTGGTTCACGAGGGCACTCGTGCATACTAGCTTTATCTTCTCACGTCCCTACAATAGCCATAGGACATAATCCGAAATTCTTTGGAATAATGAAAATGGTCAATCAGCAACACTATGTTTGCAAGACAGAGGAGGTTACCTTCGATAAGCTGATTTCGTTAATGTGCGACTTATGGAATAAACAAGAAGCAGTAAGGAAGGAGTTAGAAGCTAATGTGGGAGCCGTCCAGCGTTTGTCCGCTTTAAATGCAGAACTCGTCAAGAACTTTTTAGAGACGCCTAGTCTCAAAGGGCTAGTATAGCAGCGAACGCGAGCCCAGATTGAGTTGTCAGTGTGATTGGGAGGCCGATGTCTTGTGAGGATTCTGCAGGTGTGTCCAAATTCCTATCAGAACGGCATAGGCGGCGTTTCTGACCATGTTATGAACATAGCTGAACGCTTGGCGAAGGGGCATGATGTTACTGTTTTTGCGACCAATCCCAATGGTCGCCTCGCTTGGCGCGAGGTAGTCAATGGAGTGAAGGTTCAACGGTTTAGATGTTTTGCCCCAGGCGAATCCTATTATCTTTCTGCCGATATGCTTGCCAATTTGCGAAGAGCCAAATTCGACGTTGTTCATGGACACAATTATCATGCTTTTCCCATGCATTTCTCCTCTTTCGCTAAATGTAAGAAGTTTGTTGTCACTGCACATTTTCATGGTGCAGGCTCTTCGGTTTTTAGGAATTGCCTGTTTAAGGTGTTCAAACCTATTGGCAAAAGGACGCTCTGCAAGGCGGATAAGATAGTGGCAGTTTCGGAGTTTGAGAAGCATCTGCTTTGCGAGCAGTTTGCGATTGATCCAAGTCGAGTCGTTGTGGTTCCGAATGGTGTTGATTTCATGGAGTATATTGATCTTAAACCCCGAAGACATGATTTTAAGTCTATACTGTATGTTGGTCGATTGCAGACCTATAAGGGAGTGCAGTATCTGATTGAAACTTTGCCTACGTTGGATGCCAATGTGCGTTTGGAGATAGTTGGGAAAGGATTTCTAAAGGATTTTCTGAAGAAGCGGGCCAAGGAGTTGAAGGTGGATAATCGGGTTCTATTCTTTCAGGATCTATCGAGGAAAGAACTCTTGCAGAAATATGCGGATGCCGATGCGTTTGTTTTACTATCAAGGCATGAAGCATATTCTATAGCTGTTGCAGAAGCATTAGTTGCAGGAACACCTTGCATAGTTGCGAATGCTTCTGCACTCACAGAGTGGATTGACAATGAGAGTTGTTTTGGAGTGAATTATCCTATAGATATAAGCGAGTTGTCTAACCTGATTAATAGTGTTTTGGAGGGAAATATTAAAAGACGAGGCATGAAAAAGTGGATGAGAACAAAAATCGTGGACTGGAATGATGTTTCAGCAAGACTGGAGAAAATCTATGAGTCATGAAAATGAAACCCGCAAAAAGGGGAAACAGCGCGCGCTTCAAAATGCTGGCTTCGGTTCCGGCAAGCACGCTTTATAGATGTAATGCGCAAGCGTCACGATGGATGTGTTTTGGATGAATAGGGAACACTTGGAAAAAGCAGCCGTATTCTCTCTCTTTCTCCTAGCTGCCTTTCCTAAAATACTCTCATTTACAGGCGAGGTCATAGATACATTTGCTTACTCCTCAGAAGGAATAGCACAGGCTTCCGTGATCAAAGGAACAATTCTGGTGCAACCAACTCTTTCAAAAGGGGGTACGAGACAAGATCAGGTTAATGTAATATCATCGCGGACTGGAATCACCGCTCTTCTGGTGATCATAAACCAAATAACTGGTCTGCCACTTGAAACAATAATCTTTCTCCCAATAATCGGAATTGCACTACTCCCAATTTCCTATGTTTTTGCGAGAAATTTCTCAAAATCCAAGCTCATTGCTCTAGCCTATATGATATTCCTGGCATACGATCCTCGCTTGAACACTGTCACCTCCAATCTATATTACATAAGCCTTGGCTGGATAATGTTTATGACTTTTCTAACTGTCCATTTCACTTTCAACGACCAGAAGCGCAAAACTTCTCGGCTCATTGTACCTGTAATGTTTGTCATTTTTCTTACAGCTTTCGCGAGTTACTATACGGCTGAAGGAACAATCATTTTCTTTGCGATAACAATGGTAATTCTATGCTTCCTGAAGAAGAAGGAGAAGCGTTTTCAATTGTTGGCGCTCTCCTTCTTTGCAATCTTTGTGGCTTTCGATCCCATGTTTACTGCTTATGTCAAAAGGTTTTCTCTACAAAAACTGGTTGATTTCATTGGTGGTTACATGAGATATTTGGTTTCCAACTTGGGTTTTGGTGCTTCGTCAGAAGGGGCGATTAGAGCATATCCTGGTAGCAGGTTAGCTTTCTATGTCGACGCTATTTCCTTAGCAATCATAGTGTTTCCAGTCATATTGTTTGCAGTTGTCAATCTAGTTCGCCCTCTTAGATGGTTTTCAAACAAAGGGATCAATTCAATAGCTGTTTACGCATTTGTCATGTCCGGAATATTCGACGGCGTGTTATACTTGACGAGGGGGCATTTCAGCTTTACTGTTATCATATTCTTGTTTCCCCTGTTGTTGTTTTGCATGATCAATGGATCTTTAGGAAATCGGAAAATTGGAATTGCGGTTTTTTTTGTGTTGCTGATGCTGGGTCCCATAAGATTCCTTGCGTACTGGAATGACCCTTCTCGACCATACGGAGACGATTTTTATTCAAAAAGTGCACCTGGCCTTCTGTGGCTAAGCCAAAGTTCAGTTCCATCTAATGTCATCACCAGTTCAACAATCGCAGGGCAATTAATGACCTATCTCATGACTAATAATAGGACAAACGATGTTTGGGTGTTTGTTCTGAATGAAAACGATTTGACCCCTTTATACTCAGGCAATTACTCGGAAATAAGGCAGCGCTTTGCGGAGCGCAAGTACAGTTATCTAATACTTTCAACCGAGTACGTAAATCATATTCTCTCCTCAACTGAATGGAAAACATGGCCACCTCTCGGCACGCGCCTCTCGCTAATATCTGACTATGCGGCTTTTGATATGGTGTACTGCGATGGTCGAACCCTGGTCTATTTTCTTGCGGTGCCAAAATAGCGCGCTAGGGCGTTGCTAAATTCGGATCTTAATAAATTTTATTCGGTTTCATGATTAGCCTACAGTTTTGGGTTACGCATCTGTCTCTTGCCAGTTTGCAGTAACCGCCTTTCTCATGCCTGCAGGCCTTCTTGAGCCTCGAAAACTCCAGAACAACGACGCTAGGCTGAGGAGTCGCTCTGGGTTGAGGAGCGTCTGCGGGCGGTACTGGACTTCGGGCCTTCCACGGTCTTTACCCGGCTTTTTCTCCTTCAAGATGAGACCCTCAGAGCCAAGTCGCTCCAGATGGATGATGACTGTTGAACGGGCGAACTCTGAATCCCTAACCAACCCAGCAAGCGTCAGAGGCTCACCTTTCCTCCTCAGAACATCAAGTGTCCGCCGGTCAAAAAAATCAAGATACATGCCGAGAAAAAAGCTAAGACCGATTAAAATCTATTTTTGTCCGAATTTAGCAACAGCCTAGCGCACTAAAAGGATCAAGGGTAGCCTATATTGCTCTTTATTATGTGGTCTGTCCCGCTTGGATATAGACTTCCCACTATGTTGTAAGTCAGGTTGTTATACGTGATAGTGCAGTGATGAGGGTAGTTTAGAAGGATTCCGTAGTCACTATTTATGTTAAACCGTCCTAGGGTTACTGTAACATATCCAACATCGTTGGGTTCCTTGCTTATTTCCACACCGTTCTGACCATTATACTGCCCTACGCATAATTCAAGAGTAGCCTTGCTTAGTTCAAAATCTGGATTACTTCTCAACATGAAACCATTAGAAGTATTGTTGAAGGCTTTTGTTCCAGATAAATTGATATCGGTACCTCCGACTATGTCGAATCCTCTTCCTAAAGAGGCATTTCTGCGCCCATTGTTGAAAGCGACGCTATTCGTTATACTGCTATGAGAGCTGTTGGACATTAGAAGACCTTGGAACCCATTGTTGCTGAATTCGGAATTCCTGAAGTAAATGTATTTTGTCGACGCCATGACAAGAGACCCTGCTTCGTTTGCGTTTCGCATGAAAGTTGATTCTACTGTAATGTTTTCGCTCTTCTCTCCTATAAGTAAAGCATCATGTCCAGCAACTCCATCGAGGCAGACATCTTGTATCAATCCATTCTTGCTTTTCAGGCCTGTGGCAGGGTGTTCGCCTATAAGCAGAAGCCTTGATCCTCCATTTGTCAACGTGCAATTCCTGACAACAAAATTCTCCACAGCATGGAACGCTACAGTGTCAGATGCATTCTTTCCTCCACATCTGCCATTGTTGTCAAAAACACTATCAAGCACACTCAAGTATTGGCTTGGAGTTGAAGGGGATGTATGGAGCTCTAGGTTTACTTGAATTGCGTCCCAGTAGAAGTTCCTGATCTTGATGTTTGTAATGGTTACGTAATTGACTTCACGCAACATAATTGCTGAGGCTTGCATGGTCGGAGCGTTTCCATCCAAGGTCATGAAACCAATAGATATGTTCCTGTCCCCTGTTGTGCCATAGTTTTTGTTTCTGAATGTACCAATGTTTGCGCCTGTCTTCAGGATTGTAAGGTCAGCTCCCTCGCCGAAAATCCATACATTACTAGGTAGGTAAATCCTATCCGTAATCAAGTACGTTCCTTTCTTTATCAATATCGTCCCACCGTTCCCGCTCAAGGCTCCAATTGCATTTTTGATAACAACAGCCGCGTTATAGCCGCTAAAACATATTTCGTTGGTTTCCGAAAAATTGGCATAGTAAAGATCTCCGGCTTTGTAAATCACATAATCTGCCTTAATAGGATAGAGGATTTTTCCTTTCGAAGGAATGACAGAAGGGCTTTGAAAAGAGCTTACGGGCAAAGCCAGCGCAATCAATGCCAATATTAAGATTGAAAATCTGGCTACCCTCATTTTCCTCATTGAAGGTCTATGATCAGTCAATACTTATAAACAATACCTTAGGAATGTTCGACAAAACTACAACTCTGCGTTTTCTCCGATGACTCACTCGGGACGCAAAATAACGCCGACTGTTTAAATATCTGGGTTTACAAGTAAATATCATCGCTGTGCTAGGTGTCCGTTTGGCATGGATATTTGCCAAAAAAGTACAACGACATGTCTGAAAGGGAGAAGGAGTAAATGCATGTCAAGCTTGAAAACCAAAGGTTAAAGGCTTCCCTAATTGTAGCCGTGCTTCTAGTCAGTTTCTTCTTTCCTCCATTCCTGAACCTTATGCCACAGGCGAGCGCGAGTGAAATACCTGAGGATTGGTGGGATGCCAGCTGGCCTTATAGAAAACCAATAACAATCAACTACTCCAAAGTGAGCGGAATTCTAGAAAACTTCCCTGCGTTGATTAACGTAACCGACAGTGATCTAGCTAGCAAGGCTCAGCTGGACGGTGACGACATCGTTTTCGTGGACGCAAATACGAATATGAAACTCAAACACGAGATAGAATATTTCAACAAGAATTTGGGTCAACTTATAGCTTGGGTAAGTTTACCTCTTCTTAGCAATACCACGGATACAAAACTATACATGTACTATGGCAACCCCTCAACAGATAACCAACAAAACCGAACAGGAGTTTGGAACTCTGACTTCTTAATGGTTCAACATTTACAAGAAAACTCGGGAACTAGGTTCGACTCTACTACGTACGGCAATAACGGAACTCCATACGGAGGAGTTAGTAAGAGCCCTTCAGGAAAAATAGATGGGGCAGACGCATTCGATGGAGTAAATGATCACTTGAGACAGACGACTCTCAGCCTATTCGGCGAGAACGAAATCATGATCGAGTCCTGGATTTACATTCATAGTGTTCCTGCAGTAGTCCGCTGGGCAAAAACCCATATGTATGGAAGGTCGTTGCCGTCGCCTCTTTACTGGTATGGTTTTTGGGTTGGTTTACCGAACGTTTCACCAATTGACAGTTTTGTACTACAGGTCAGACTATATAACCCTGTAACCGCTTCTATCAAAACTCTTTCACATACGGTGTTTCTGGTCGATCAATGGGTTCAAGTTGCGTGGGGACTAAGTAAGTCAACAAACAGAACATATTTCTACATCAACGGCGCCATGGTGAAGTCTGATGACATTTCGGTAGCACTTGCAAACGGCTTCATCACGCCCCTGGATGATTCCAACGTGAAAGGGTTTAGCATAGCCTCAAACATTAAGTGGCAAGATTACACTAAGATGATGAGCGATGAAGTCCGCATCTCCAACATTGTTCGCTCGGCAAGCTGGGTCTTAACCAGCTACAATAACCAAAAAGACCCGTCGAAATTCTACGCCATAGGTGAAGAAGAAAGACTCGACGATGTTCCTCCATACGTCTCAGACGAGAAACCCCAAAATGATGCAATAGATGTCTATACTAACCCAACATTGTCAATTCACGCAATGGACGTAGACGGTGATCCTATGACAATAATATTCAGTACAAACGCGACAGGAATTTGGCAAGACATCGCAGTCTATGCAAACGCTAGAGAGGGTGGGACATACACATGCACTCCCACAACAATGACCCAGTTAGGGACGAGATACTTCTGGAGTGCCAGCGTCTTTGATGGCAGCAGTTGGGTGAACAAGACCTACAGTTTTATCACTACAACGGTCATCTTGGGGCAGAAGTGGAAGGCAACAGACCTTCCTTTCACAGTTGCCAGCGTACTAATCGCCAACGTCATTGGAGACGCTCGAGAAGAGATAATTCATGCAGGTGAGGGAGCAGTCACATTGCTGAATGGAAGCGACGGCCAAATAATATGGAGGACTGCGATTGACAATATGACCAGGACCTCCAAGCCCGAAATGGCTGATCTTAATCGAGATGGTATCCTTGAGATAGTTGTTCCAATCGAGTATCCAGCTGGCGTGCATGTCTTGCATGGAAACAACGGGAGCACTTACTGGAGAAGAACAGGCTTGGGGGGATATGCCACGTCGAGTCCCGTCATTGCTGATGCAGATGGAGACGGATACCCTGAGATTTTCATTGCAACACTGTTTAGCAGCCCACCTGATGGGTTGAACAGCACGGGAAGGGTAACCTCCCTGAGTTATAATGGTCAATTGCTTCATCAGAGTTTCAGTTGGCATCCTTGCGATGGGGGTCTCTCAATCGGCGATGCTGATAATGATGGAGAGCTAGAACTCTACATGGGCGACAGAAACATGTATTACACTGAAGATGCAGGCTATGGCAAAGGTGTAAGTTGTTTTTGGGCGAAAAACTTGACCCTTAGATGGACGCACCCCAATGTTCTTTGCAGCAGTCATAGACCAATGCTTGCTGACATCAACAGGGACGGAATGTTAGAGGTTATTGCTGGTACCCAGAGAGGAGGACTCGCAATTCTCAATTCGACTGATGGTAGCACCATCAAGATTGATTGGAGTATCGGAATCCCCATTCACTATCAACCCTCAGTATACGACATAGACGGTGATGGAAACCTCGAAATACTAGCCGCTGACGGGTCTCACGATCTTGATTACCTAAACTATTCCGATAACGTAGTGTTTGATCTCGTTAAATGGGAAGTAGATGCAAGATTAAGCATTGGGAACAGCTACTATGGCCCCCAAGTCGCAGACGTGAGCGGCGACGGCATCATGGACATAATTGCATGCAATTACACAGGGATATTCGTCTTTAACAGGACGTATAATCTTATAGCGAACGTCACCGGACTTGCAGAATGGCTGACGTACGCGGTTGTGCAAGATATCGATAGCGATGGCTACAATGAGCTTGTTGCTGCGACAACTGGAGGGGTGGTCTACGCTTTTGATACTCCGGCTCGTCGATCAAACCCTAGAGCTAGAACGGAAGTACGCTTCTACAGTGAACGCAGGCTTGGCGCTGCCGAATACGTCCCACCGCCAGGTGGTCAAGCTCCTATCCTTTCCGCTCCCTCACCTGTTGATAAGGCAACTGGCGTACCAGTTGCATTGTCCCGCCTAAGTTTCACAATAACAGACTTTCAATACGATTTATTGAATTATTCGGTTACAACCACTCCTGAGATTGGCTTTGGCGACGGCATCAACGTCAACAATGGAAGATATTCGGTCGCAATTAGCAATCTCGAATACAATACAACCTACATGTGGAAAGTAGGCGTCACAGACGGCACTAACTGGACCAACAAAACCTTCACCTTCACGACAGAATCAGAACCACCTTGGTGGAACACCAGCTGGAAATACCGCAAAACGATAACCATAGACCCAACCAAAGTCGATGCAAACCTGACCAATTTCCCTATTCTAATAAATCTCACTGACAATAGCTTAGCGGGCAAAGCGCAAGTAGGTGGCGATGATTTCGTTTTCACTGGCGCCAACCGAAACAAGCTATACCATGAAATAGAACTCTACGACAACAGCAGCGGGCATCTAGTTGCGTGGGTAAATGTTCCCTTACTCTCTTCAACTGATTCCATAAAGCTCTACATGTATTATGGAAACCCAGATGCCACAAATCAACAGAACCCGACAGCCGTCTGGGATACAAGCTACAGAATAGTGTTACATCTAGACGAAACATCAGGTCTCCACTACGACTCTACAATAAATGGTAACGATGGCACGTCTTATGGCGGAGTAGGCCAAGGCGTTGAGGGCAAAATTGATGGTGCAGACAGCTTCGATGGCGTAGACGACTATGTAGAAGTGCCTCACAGCAACAGCATCACCGGCTTCGCTGAAGCGTTCACCGTCAGTTTCTGGCTAAGATTGGACGACACCACGCGGAGACAGACCGTACTGAACAAGTATGACATTGTGGGCAACCAGAGAGGCTGGTTCATCGACTATGAGATCCACGCTACATACGGGAAAGTCCTCGCTCTTTTTGCTTCTCAGGACGGGGTAAGTTACCGGGATTGGTATGCTTCTTTCAACCCTGTTGCTGGCGAATGGTACTACATAGCTGTCGTCTGGGAGTCAGGTAAAGTTCCAAAATTCTATGTCAACGGACTGCAAGTGCCAACAAAGGCCAAGACGACAATCACATCCATATTCAACAATGCCGGAACCCCATTATACATTGGAAGAAGCTATCTCACAACCAGAAATCTTAAGGGCAGACTCGACGAAATTCGCATATCCGGCATCGCCTCTCCTGCAAGCTG
>Ga0315274_10011823_pt1 | contig 12486 bp, 7 predicted proteins | sample YL17G02_20_MG_FD_203700 | JGI IMG/M metagenome (GOLD analysis project Ga0315274, IMG submission 203700) | Sediment microbial communities from Yellowstone Lake, YNP, Wyoming, USA - YL17G02_20 | ecosystem: Environmental > Aquatic > Freshwater > Lake > Sediment | place: USA: Wyoming | collected... | reverse complement strand
CGTGTCACCAAAACAGAACTAAAGCGACTTGAACATCTACTCAACAATAGACCAAGAAAAATCTTATACTTCAAAACACCAAAAGAAATCTTCCGTAAAGCTGTTGCACTTAAACATTGAATTCAGCCATTGGTATTGGTTTGCATGCCTTTTCGAACGCGTTTGCCGGACAAGGGAATGCCTTGAGATCTCGCATAGAACATCTTCACGTCATGCGTGCAGACCTGGTTGACCAGATGGCGGCGCTAGGCGTGGTTGCCGCGATCCAGTACACATTTGCAAATACCCGATCCAGTTGGGGGCAACGTGTCGAACCGGCTGTCCTTGAATGGTTTTATGCCTGGAGAAGAATGGCAGACCGGGGGATCATCATTGCAGGTGGAAATGACTATCCCTACGGCAAGCCATCCCATGCGATGATGTCCATCAGCTATTTGGCCACGAGGAAGGTTCTACGGGGGGATGTGCTGCCGAGCTGGTTGGACGGAGATCAGCTTACCGTCGAGGAAGGCCTTCGGGGTATGACCGTAACGAACGCCTGGGTCGTTTTCGAAGAGAACGTTAAGGGGTCTATTACCCCCGGAAAGCTGGCGGATCTCACAGTCTTGTCAGCCGACCCATTGTCGGCGGATCCCTTCGATGTCCGATACATCAAAGTTGAGATGACCATGATGGACGGGATCATTCGGCACAATCAGATGGGCATCCTCCATACGGCTGTCCACGATGCTGGAACATTTCGTATGGGCGTCGATGACAGGGGGTTATGGGGTCCAGTGCGTTCGTTCGAAGGGCTTATTTACAAAGGTGCGGAACATCTGCGCTGGGGCTCCTTGCTCGTTTCGTATGACAGCAGCACAGTGGCCATGGCACTGCCTGAGCAGCACGATTACTGCGTTTCCGCGGACGGATGGGTCCAATTCAACGAACCGAGCATACGGGCTACCGAGCAGGCGACGGTTACGTATGAGGATGCGGCGGTATTTCATCCCGGGAAAATACGCGTTACCCAGATGACATCAATGTGGGCAAATGATCCTCTGCTCCTGGTGCACTACACGTTCACGAATGTCGGATCGAATCGCTTGAGCGGAATCTACCTCGGACAGCTCATGGATTTCGACGTCGTGTCCCGGGGAACGAACAAGTGCGGATGACACAGCGAGCCCCTACATCGGCATGGCCATGTTTGATCGATCGGGGAGAAATGTCAACACGTCAATGAGGTTCTTGCGCGGATATAGTCGAGATGTAAATGGTGAGCCTTCTCTCAGCGAACTGATGCGGAGCGGGATTATCCAGTCTGAAGCGTCTGAGAGTGCAGACTACGCCCCTCTGATCTCGGCTGGACCATATGAGATCGATGTCAATCAATCCATCGCACCATTCGTTCTGGCGATCATCGTCGGCAACAGCGTTGACGACCTGAAAAACGGAGTTCAACTCGCATACCAGAGATCGATGCTGCTGACCTCAGTTGAGTCAGTTCACAACGAACCGCCAGGTAGCCCGTTCCTGTGGCAGAACTATCCCAACCCATTCAACGCTCGAACAATCATCCAGTACGATCTTCCGAAAGCATCAAGGGTGCGACTCGCTGTCTACGATGTGCTGGGGAAAGAGGTCGCATTGTTGGCGGAAGGCACACGCGATGCTGGCCATCATCAAGTGAGCTTTGACGGCGCTTTCTTGTCCAGCGGGATGTATCTGTGCCGGCTCCGCACAGACGGTTTCATCAGGTCGAGAAAACTCCTCTTGATAAGATAGGACAGAAGAAGTCCGACTTCTACAACGCGCGGCGATGGAAGAAGTCGGACTTCTAACGAGATTACCATGCGCAAACCAAACCGCATAGTTCTGATTCTCCGGCGCTCGCTCCTCCTCGCGTTCGTCCCAGGGCTTGTCTCGCTGGCTCAAACGTCAGTCCGCGCCTGGGAAGGGCCGCTCGTTATCCCGACATACAAGGTCGAAGCTCCTGAACCCAATCCGATGTTCTACGCGGGCCGCGCCTACCAGGGCGCAAAGGGCCCAATCTATCCTTATCCTCTTATTGACCGACTCACCGACACCGTCGAAAACAAAACGTATAAGGCCCTCTACCTGGAGAACGAATATGTGAAGCTGTGCGTGCTGCCCGAGATCGGCGGCCGCATATTCTATGCAATCGACAAGACGAACAACTACGATTTCATCTACCACCAGCATGTGATTAGGCCCGCTCTCATCGGAATGCTCGGCGCATGGATCTCCGGAGGCGTCGAGTGGAACATTCCGCATCATCACCGGGCGTCGACGTTCATGACTGTCGATCATTCCCTCGAAGCGAATCCCGGCGGAAGCAAGACGATCTGGGTGGGGGAGATCGAACTCCGTCACCGAATGAAATGGATCGTCGGGCTTACGCTTTTTCCTGATAAGTCTTACATCGGGGTGACTGTCAAGCTCTTCAACCGCACTCCGTTCGCTCATTCGATTCTCTACTTCTCGAATGTCGCCGTTCACGCCAACGCTCAGTATCAGGTTATCTTTCCGCCAAGCACTGAGTTTGCCACCTACCACGGCAAGAACCAGTTCACCCGTTGGCCGATAGGTGATGGCGTCTTCGGCGGCACTGACTATAAAGGAGTAGATCTGAGTTGGTGGAAGAACCATCGGTCACCAATCTCTTTCTTCGCGTGGAACTATCAGGATGATTTCTTGGCCGGATACGATCACGGGAAACAGGCCGGCATCGCACTTGTAGCGGATCACCACACAGTTCCGGGAAAGAAATTCTTCGAATGGGGGAATGGATCACAGGGCGAGATGTGGGACATGATTCTCACCGACGACGACGGCCCCTACCTCGAGCTCATGGTCGGCGGGTACTCTGACAACCAGCCTGACTACAGTTGGTGTCAGCCGTATGAAGTGAAGACCCTCAAACAGTACTGGTATCCCATCCGGCAAATCGGCGGCTTGAAAAACGCCAACCAAGATGCCGCTCTCAATCTTGAAATCACATCCCCGCAGACTGCCAGGATTGGGTTCAACACGACTGCTGCATACCGGAACGCAACGGTTTCATTGCAGGAAAGGGGTAAGGTCATCTTCGATCAAACCATCGATGTCAGTCCGACGAATCCATATTCCAAAGAAGTGACATTGCCGCCGGGCATCAAGGAGGAAGACCTGAGGTTGGCATTAAGTTCCGCCGAAGGCAAGGAACTGATCGCCTACAAGCCAATCAAGAAACGAGAGCCGTCTCCGATGCCGGAGCCCGTCAAGCCTCCTCCGCCACCCAAGGAGATCGGGACAAACGAAGAGCTTTGTCTCACCGGCCTGCGCCTTGAGCAGTTCTACAATCCAGCCATTGAACCATATCCCTACTATGAAGAAGCATTGAGGAGGGATCCTGGGGATTACCGCGCCAACACTGCGCTTGGCATTCTGTATCTCAAGCGAGGAATGTTCAAAGAGGCGGAAGAGAAGCTCCATCGCGCAGTCGACCGGGCGACGCGGAACTACACGAGCCCAAAGGATGGTGAAGCCCTCTACTATCTTGGAGTTGCTCTGAGAGCGCAAGGCAAGCTTGATGCTGCCTACGATGCACTCTACAAAGCGACGTGGAGCCAGGCCTGGCATGCTGCCGCATACTACGTCCTGGCGGAGCTGGAATGCCAGAAGATGGATTACAAGAGAGCTCTGGAATTCATAGAGCGCTCGATTTCCACAAACGCTCTCAACACAAAGGCGCAATGCTTGAAAGCTGCGGTGCTGAGGAAGTTGGCTCGACCTGAAGAAGCGGAGCGGGTTGCTTGGGGCGTCCTTGCGTGCGATCCGCTCGACTTTTGGGCCGGCAACGAACTCTATTTGGCAAAGGTCGGGAAGAAGGAGATGAGCGATGCAAGCAAAGAACTCGACGCACTCAAGAAGAAGATGAGGGATGCTGCCCACTCCTATTTTGAACTTGCGGTGGACTACAGCAATTGTGGTTTCTGGGACGAAGCAATTGAGGCCCTCTCGCGTCTCGTTGACGAGAATACCAATCCAGGTGTGACGAACCCTTTGGTATACTACCATCTGGGGTACTTCCGGGAGAGGAAAGGCGAGCAAGTGGATGCCCTGAACTACTACAAGCTCGCACGCACAATGCCCCCTGACTGCCGTTTCCCGTTCCAGCTCGAAGGGATTGACGTGCTGAGAAGCGCATCGAGGATGAATCCCGGTGACGCTCGCGCCCCGTACTATCTCGGAAATCTCCTTTTTGACCACCAGCCTGAAAACGCCATCAAGGAATGGGAGAAGTCGAGAAGTCTCGACAGCTCGTTCTCGATCGTCCATCGAAACCTTGGTCTGGCTTACGCTCGAATCCGAAACGATGTGAACAAGGCAATTGCCAGTCTGGAGAGGGCCGTTGCCTGCAAGCCGAACGATCCAAGGCTGTATCTCGAATTGGACCAAATGTATGAAGCCGGTGGAGTGTCGGCCGAGAAACGACTGGCGCTGCTGGAGAAGAATCACTCGACCGTTCTAGGATACGACGATGCGCTTGCTCGGGAGATCGTGCTCTACGTTCAGCTCGGACGCTACGACCAGGCGATCGATTTGTTGGAGAATCATCACTTCCACATTTGGGAGGGTGGAGGGATGATCCACGATGTGTACGTCGACGCGCATTTGTTGAGGGGGCAGGAACGCTTCAAAGCGAAGAAGTACCGGGAAGCTTCGAAGGACTTTGAGGCAGCGCTCGAATATCCGAACAATCTGGAGGTGGGCAAACCTCACCGAGATGCGAGGGCTTCTCAGGTCAACTATTTTACCGGGACCGCGCATGAAGCTCTGGGCCGCCCTGAGCAAGCGAGTCAGTGCTTTGAGAAATCAGTGGCTGAGCAGTACGGCTGGTCTGAGATCCGCTACTATCAAGGTTTGGCGTGCCGCAAACTCGATCGAGAGCGCGAAGCGATCGAAGTCTTTGACGGTCTGATCAAGTTTGGAAGGGAAAGGCTGGCCGCAAGCGCGGGCTTGGACTTCTTTGAGAAGTTCGGGGAAAGGCAATCTGAGGTGAGCCGACTGGCGCACGCTCATTATCTGCTGGGATTAGGGCATCTCGGCAAGGGAAGCAAAGCAGAGGCGAAGGCGGAGTTCGAGCAGGTCCTCAAGCTGAATCCGAATCACATAGGAGCGAAAGCGCGGTTGTCTGAGATGAATCTGTGAGACGTAAGATGTGAGAAGTCGGTGTGAAGAAATTCGTCCACTGAGCCATCGTGTCGATGCAAGATCGAACCAAAAAACGTCAGTCACCCTGAGCGGAGTCACGACGCTTCTGAGTCGTGACGAAGTCTGCGCCAGAGGCGCATCAGCCTCCGGCTGAGAAGGGTGTTCCCAGATGCTTGCGAGAAACAGTCTTCCCTGCCCGCCTTGCAGAATCGATTTTGGCAGGCGGGGACTTCGTCCCCATAAAAAACATCGGGACTGCCAGCCCGCTGAGCGTTCTGGCGGGCGCTCAGACTGGCCTAGGATCTGTTATGATAGGCCAGACAGTACACCATTCTTTCTGAGTGTGAATTGAACTCTAGGGTCAACACGGTTTCTCTCCTTGTCGTGACTTGTGCATTCGCCCTTTGCGGCTGCTTTCGGTCCCGCACACAACAGGAAGCCGTTTCTGATGAGATACGTGATCGAATCCTTGCTGTGGGGACGCACGCAGGGATCGTCATCAACCAGGACTCGATCCATGCCTCGGCAGTTCTCATGGCCGCCTACAAGGACAGAGACTATCGAGCATTCTGGAGCGCTGATCAAGGTCTCCTCGCGCAGGCGGACTCTCTCGTAGAGGCGATCAAGGAGGCTGACCGTGAGGGACTGAGGCCTGAGGATTATCATCTCGCCGCCATCGAAGCGAAGATGGGCGAGCTGCGTCAAAGTCAAGAGGACAAGGAGTCTCCCGCTGTCGCGCGTCTCGCTGATCTTGATCTCATGCTGACGGATGCGTTCCTGGTATATGCGTCTCATCTTGCGGGAGGAAAGGTCAATCGGGAGACACTGCGACCGGAGTGGTCTGCAAAGAACGATAGCATGGATTATGCCGCTCTTCTCGACAATGCACTTCGTTCAAACCAAATCCGGGAGAGTCTCAGAAGCCTGCTCCCGAAACATGCATTCTACGGAGATCTCCGTCGGTTGCTTTCTTCATACGAGGTCCTGGCGCCGAGAGGCGGGTGGGGGAAAATCCCGGAAGGAGCTGAGATGAGGGTGGGAGAGTCGGGGAAAAGAGTGACAGCGCTGAGACGGCGGCTCGCTGCTTCTGGAGACCTCTCCGGATTGCGGCAGAGATCGAATGGCGTGTTCGACTCGACACTCGCGAACGGGGTGTGTCGATTTCAGATGAGGCACGGCCTGGCCGCAACCGGTGTGGTTGACAGCGCAACGCTTGTCGCTCTGAATGTCCCTGTCGAACAGCGCATGGAGCAAATCAAGGCGAACATGGAGCGCTGGCGCTGGCTGCCCCACAAGCTTGGGCGGAAGTATGTTCGCGTCAACGTGGCGGATTTCAACCTCACTGCGGTGGAGGAAGACCGCGAAGTATTGAGTATGAAAGTTGTTGTCGGCAACCCGGATTGGCAAACGCCCGTGTTCAGGGCCGACATGACGCAAGTGCTGTTCAACGACTACTGGATCGCTCCGTACAACATCCTCGCGACCGAGCTCATCAACTACATGAAAGCTGACTCGAATTACCTCAGGAACAACGAGATGGTACTCTTGCGTGAGTCGGGAGACAGCCTGCAAGAAGTCGATCCACACACTATCAACTTCGCGGAGTTGAATCCAAAGGATATCGACTTTAGACTGCGTCAGGGTCCGGGCCCGAACAACATCATGGGGCAGGTGAAATTCCTGCTCCCCAACAAGTATGAAGTGTTCCTTCACGATACGCCGTACCGTGAGGACTTCGCGAAAAACGTTCGGATGTACAGCCACGGCTGCATCCGACTCGAGAGGCCATTTGATTTCGCTGAGTACATACTCAAGGACTACTTGGGATGGACGAAGGACACGATCCTTGCTGTTGTCCATCGGATCGAACGACGAACGATCAATTTGAAGGATCCCATCCCCGTTTACGTTCTGTATTGCACTGCGTGGAAGGACAAGGACGGGACTATCGAGTTCCGTGAGGATTATTACGGAAAGGATAGGCGGCTGAGCGCCGCGCTGCTGGAGGGGCCGCAAGCAGCGAACGAGACGGTTGCAGGCAAGGCAAATGTCAAAAAACGTTGAAATCATACGTAAGGTCGACGGTGCATTAACTTGATAGTTGGTGATAAAGATTCATCTCGGCTATCGCAGACGTAACGTCTGCGGCTACCAAGGATCGTTTATGATTGGACAAACGATATCTCACTATAGAATCACCGAGCGCCTTGGCGGAGGCGGTATGTCCCGAAATTGCCTGCGAGCGGTTTTGGCGAGTAGATGCAATTTCGAGGATCCCGCCGAAGGCGGGAGGCGTGAACCATGATAGGTCACACTGTTTCACACTATAAGATCCTCGAGAAACTCGGTGGGGGTGGGATGGGGGTTGTCTACAAGGCTGAGGATCTCAAGCTGAGGCGCACCGTTGCGTTGAAATTCCTTCCTCCCGATCTCACCCGCGATCAAGAAGCCAAAGAACGCTTCATCCACGAAGCCCAGGCTGCTTCTGCACTCCAACACAACAACATCTGTGCGATTCACGATATCGATGAAACCCCCGATGGACAGCTCTTCATCGTGATGGACTGCTATGAGGGAGAGACGCTGAAGCAGAAGATCGAACGTGGACTGCTTCCAATCGATCAGGCTGTAGCAATAGCAATCCAGGTCGCTCAGGGACTTTGCCGTGCCCACGAAGCGGGCATCGTCCATCGTGACATCAAGCCAGCGAATATCATGCTAACAAACCGGGGTGAAGCGAAGATCGTCGACTTTGGCCTGGCCAAACTCTCCGGTCGCGCAGTGCTGACCAAAACCGGCAGCACGATAGGGACGGCGGCATACATGTCGCCGGAACAAGCAAGAGGTGAAGGAGTTGATGCAAGGACAGACATCTGGTCACTCGGTGTGGTCCTTTACGAGATGCTTACGGGCAAGAGGCCGTTCGAGAGCGAGTACGAACAGGCGCTCGTCTACTCGATCCTGAACCAGGACGCGAGGCCGATGCGAGAGCTTCGACCTGAAGTGCCCGAGGCGATCGAGAAGATTTGGCGGCGGGCGCTAGCGAAGGACGTGAAGGATCGATACCAGACTGCTGCCGAGCTCATAAGTGATCTTGAATCATACAGAACGGGAACACAGCTTTCTCTGAAGACAAGGAATGTGATTGGCAAGAAACGCCGGCTCCTTTACGCTGGGCTGGCTGTGGCTGTGTTGGCCATGGCTATGGTCGGCATCTTTTTCTTCACAGGGAGAGGAGAGGTATTTGATCGCGTAGCCGTCCTTCCGTTCCACAACATTTCGAAGGACTCAACACAGGAGTACCTGGCATACGGCATGACGGAGGAGGTTATCGCAAGACTTCAACAATTTGCATCGCTCAACGTGCCTTCCATCAGAAGTTCGATGAAGTTCAAGGGGAGCCAGGCGAGCTATGCAGAAATCGCGCGTGAGCTCGGTGCAAAGGCCTTGGTTGATGCCTCAATTCAATATGTCAACAACCGGGTCCGGATCATAGCCAGATTGGTCGACCCGCCAACAGACCGAACACTCTGGTCTGATACATACGATGGCAACGTGGAAGATATTCTCGATCTCCAGAGCAGGATAGCGCAGGCAGTGGTGAGAGAGGTTCGTGTCAAAGTGTCTCAGGACGAACAGTCACGGATGAGTAGGTCCTCACGAAAAGTTAATCCGCAGGCGTACGAGTTGTGCCTGAAAGCACGCCAGGATTTAAACCTATTCTATGCTAATATCACAAAGGGTCTTTGGGACAACTTGATAGCTAGACTGCAGAGGGCGATTGACATCGAACCCGACAATGCGTTCTATTATGCGTCACTCGCATGGGGCTATGCTGTCGCGATTGACGCGTCACTGGAGCCATTTCCTGAAGCGTTTCCGAAGATGAAAACGGCAGCAGAGACAGCGTTGAAACTTGATCCCGACCTCGCAGAAAGTCAGATCGCCGCAGGTTACGTCGAGTACTTTCAATACAACTTTGAGGGTGTCCTGGCGCGAACATCGCGTGCGTTGGAGCTGAGTCCAGGAAACTACCAAGCCAGTCATTGGCGAGGTTCCACACTAATAATACTTGGTCGTTTTGAGGAGGCACTTGAGATTTTGCGTCGTGCGTATGAACAAGACCCCATTGCGTACAAAGACTATGGGTCTGTCGTGGGCCTGTGCTACTTCTCTATTCTATGCGCCGCAATGATGATGCAATCGCATATCTCCAGCAGTGGCTCCGTCAAAACCCGAAGTCTGACCTTGGGCTTGCTTATCTGTCTTGCGCGTTTTCAGCGAAGGGTATGCACGCGGAAGCCCTGGCTCTTTGCGACAGTGCGCCATACTGGGGAATCATGAATCGACCCATCTTTCTTGCTAAGGCCGGAAAGCGTGCTCTTGCGATGAAGGCTTATGAGCAAAATCGTTCATATCTGAACTCATACAGCAAGGCAGAATTCTATGCCGTCCTCGGGCAAAAAGACAGTGCATTTTATTGGCTACAGCGCTTCTATCGAGAACCCACTGGCGACTTAATTTTTCTGCCGCACGATCCCTTTTTGGACAATCTGCGCGACGATCCACGCTTTGCGGAGCTGCTGAAAGCCATGCACCTACGCGATTGACCGCATCGAGCCATTGGCTCATTTGACGAATTGTACCAGCAGATCATTTTGAGCGGAGCGATGATAGAATGATGAAATGAAACAATCGACAAATCCTGTCATTTTCCGATGAATTGATCAGCCGACTGATAACTGAACAAACCTTTGTGATCTAAAGAGAGGGTCCCTTACTACACAATGCCTGAAACTATCAAGGAAGGAGGAGGCATTCATGAAAACTACAATCATCGCGGCGCTCGTCGGCGTCTTGATTCTCATCAAAGGGTGCGGCAGCTTCGCTCCTGTTCCCACTGAGAAAATGAAGGTTAAGCTAACGGAAGAATGGGTGGAACTTCTCGGTGAGGATTCTATTTTCACGTTCCGCCCTAGCGACACGACACGGTTCACTCTTCCAGCCATCCCCCTTCACACAGTTGCAATGGTTCCTCCCGCTGGTAGAACTCCTGGAGCGTACGACACGGTAACTGTAAATGCAGTCGTTACAAAGCGGGGAAATGTCAAAAGAGCATGGATCCTGTCGAGCACAAATTCATTTTTCAACAAAGCTGCCCTAAAAGCCATAGTTCAATGGAAGTATCAGCCAGCTTTACGAAATGGGGTTCCGATAGACACGCTGATAAGGATACCTCTTCCACTCGTTAAACGGCGGTAGCTTTGCAAGGTTTCCTCCACCCAAGCATGTGGAATTCTTTTTCACCCTCACCCCCGCCTGAACGCCGCCCGCTCGAACGACGGAGTCGGGCAAGCAGGCGGGCAGGCTTGCTCCCTCTCCCACCAATGGGAGAGGGATGTCACGAAGTGACAGGGTGAGGGTCAGTTGATTCAACAGAACGTTGAGCATCTCTTGATTGACAGATCCGTCGCTTTCGGCTGCGGCTGCAAGAACGCGCAGCGGGACGGCGTTTGTGTTTGTCTCCTTCCTGTCGTACCTTCTCGTCACACAATTCTTGGATTACTGCTATGAAATCACCTCTTTCCTCTCAAGAAGTCTCCGACATAACTGCAAAGCACACGTACGGCACATGGAGGTTCCAAAAGGGATGGAAGCCGCTCCACATCGTTGACGCGGAAGGATGCTATTTCGTCGATGCCAATGGCAAGAGGTATTTGGACTTTTCATCCCAGCTCATGTGCGTCACGCTCGGTTACAAAAACCAGGCTGTCATCAAAGCCATTGAGGATCAGGCAAGAAAACTCCCCTATATCGCGCCAGGATATGCGACCGACGTGCGGGCAGAATTGAGTAAGCTCCTTCTCGAAGTCTTGCCCAAAGGGCTGGAAAAATTCTTCTTCACCACATCCGGGACGGAAGCGAACGAAGCGGCCTTCAAGATTGCCCGAATGGTGACGGGAAAGACCAAGATCATTTCCCGCTATCGATCGTATCACGGGTCGACCATGGGCTCGATCGCGGCCACGGGAGATCCACGCCGGTGGGCAATGGAGCCAGCAGGAAAGATTCCGGGGGTTATCTTCGCCCCTGAGGTGAACTGTTATGACTGTCCGCTCCATCACTACTACCCCGAATGTGAAATCGCCTGCGTCGAATACATCGATCATATGATCGAGAATGAAGGCGATGTCGCGGCGGTGATTGTCGAGCCGGTTGTGGGCACGAACGGCGTCCTGGTCCCGCCGAAGGAGTACATGCCGCGCCTCCGCCAGATCTGCGATGCGCGTAATGTCCTTCTCATCGCCGACGAGGTCATGAGCGGCTGGGGTCGAACGGGCAAATGGTTTGCCGTCGATCATTGGGATGTGAAACCCGATATTCTCGTCACCGCAAAGGGGATCACAAGCGCCTATGTCCCGCTTGGCCTTTGCGCAACAACAATGAAGGTCGCATCCTACTTCGATGATCATTTCTTCTCACACGGTCACACCTACGAGGCACACCCGCTCACCCTCGCTCCTGCCATTGCGGCGATCAGCGAACTTCAGCGCCTGGAACTTATCGAGCGTTCGAGCAAGATGGGCGAATATGTGGGGAAGAAACTGACCGACCTGAAGCCAAAACATCGATCCATTGGGGACGTGCGCGGTCTCGGTCTCTTTTGGGCTGTTGAGTTGGTGAAAAACCAGAAAACCAAGAAGCCCTTCAACACAAAAGCGGATAAAGTTTCAGGCAAGCCGCTGCTCGTTGACAGAATAGCTGCAGAGATGATGAAAAACGGGGTCTTCGTCCAGGCGTGGCTGAGCCATTTTGTCATCGCACCTCCCCTGATTATCACACAAGAAGAAATCGATCTGGGAGTACGAGCACTTGACGAGGCACTGAAGATTGCGGACCAGGAAGTGGAACAATAGAAACGCGGCCGAAAACCTTCATTTCACGCAAAGATGCCCCGCCAGAATGCGCCCGCCCGAACGACTCGTCGTTCAGTCGGGCGGGTAGCGGGCTGGCAAGGCGCGAAGGAAATATCCTATTAACTTTTCATTTATATCAGCTTCACGTGCTTTGCGACTTTTGCCTGCCCGCCTTGGAAGAATTCGTAAGGGCAGGCGGGCGTGAGACTTCTCGGCCAGACCTCTAGCAGGATGTTGAAATGGTGATGTTCCCCCGATTCCTCGGACAGTGATTTAGGCAGCCTCCGCCAGGAAAGCTACCTGGGCCGGGGTTCGGTACCCGAGGGCCGAGTGGAGCCGCTGGCGGTTGTAGAACACCTCAATGTAGTCG
>Ga0315274_10011822_pt1 | contig 12487 bp, 7 predicted proteins | sample YL17G02_20_MG_FD_203700 | JGI IMG/M metagenome (GOLD analysis project Ga0315274, IMG submission 203700) | Sediment microbial communities from Yellowstone Lake, YNP, Wyoming, USA - YL17G02_20 | ecosystem: Environmental > Aquatic > Freshwater > Lake > Sediment | place: USA: Wyoming | collected... | reverse complement strand
TTTTTGTGGATCATAAACACTGCTTTCTCGTCTTGCTTTGCGGGATCTAACCTTTTAAAACCATTTCAGAGCGGGTTCTCCGCAAATATCAATAAAAAATTTTATGATTTTAAAATAATTTAATCCGAAACCGCCTCAACTGTGCCGATGCCCGTCATGATCCTCGATCGGCGTGTGTTGATGGAACATTCCGAATTGGTGCATCCGGTTATGCAGGGACCGGTGAGCCGATTCCAGGACCAGGCGCATCCGTTTATAGGCGGTGGTCTCGGCGCGCGTGCCGATGGTGTCGAGATAAGCCATGGCGCCTTCGATCTGTTCCAGGATGGTCATGGCATCCGCCGCGGCATAAAACGGCGAGCCGTCCACCTCGACCATCACGGGCGACGAATGCGCCGCGATGATTTCCGGCTTGTCCGGATAATGCCCGCGGATCAGAAGGGCGACCCATGAACTTTTGTCGACTTTCACGGTCCAGTTTCCCTCATCGTGATCGGACCGGACGCCGCGGCTTTCCCTTATCTCCCCGTTGACCACCAGTTCGACCTTGGATATGGGCACGGTGACGCTGGCCGCTTTCCAGGAAATGTTCACGCTGCCCCCGGCCGGAGGCATCTTGATCTTCGAGCCCGGTGGCTTGCCCTCCACCGCAAATTCCATGAGCGGACCGTAGGTGACGAAGGTGTTGCCTTTTCGGACTGCTTCCTTCCAACCTTCATAATCGAATTCTTTCCCATCGTCAATTTTTGCGTAGGTGCGGACCGTTCCCACCGCGGTTCCGGCGGACATTTTATCGGTGCCGCCCACGGCCGCGGTGAAATAGCCGCAGTTCAGATACCGGTACCAGTCGCAGAGTGAATAGGGATTGATTCCGTTGTAGAGATTACCCCAGGACGTCATTTCCACGCCGTCGATGTCTCCGCTGACGATCGACGCCGCGTGTTCCAGACGGGGATTGGGGAAATGCGGCAGGATCACGACACCGCCCTGTTTCCTGCACTGCCTCGCCCATTCGGTCAATAGCACCTCGATGGGGTCTCCGATGGCCGACTCATCCGGGCCGCCCGTGGTCATCGGCACGATGATGCCGCCCTTGTACCCCAAAAGCGAAATATGGCCGAGAACATGCTGCCGGTTCTCCGTGCCGACGCGGACCAGATGCTCTCCGTCCCCTCCTGCTTCCCTGGAGCCCCACGTCGTCTTGCCGTCGAAATCGCCAACATTGGTCATCAGTTCTCCCCATTGGCTGGCCAGCAGGTTGACCACGTTTACACCTTCGCCCGATCCCTCCAGCAGGGCGGACCCCGGGGTCAGAAAATGGACATGCGTATCCGCGGTCACCCATCCCTTCTCCCGCCAGGGAAGGACCTTTTCAAGCTCGATGAAAATTTCCTTTGTTTCAGGCAGGATCGGCAAGACTTGGCGCACGGGCCTGATTTCAAAACCCCTGGAAACCTCGATGAACACGTTTCCCGCGGGCAAACGGACGGTTGTTTCTCCCGGTATGTAGGTGCAGTTATGCGTTCCCCTGTGGACAAAATCGACGCTATAGTCCTCGAACCAGGCATCATTGGGCATGCGGTGACGGTCCGATGGAGATAGATATTCCCCGGCTTCCCCGTGAACGTGAAATTTCACAGGCACCGGTTTGCTGCCGCCTTTTTCGACCACTCGGATCAGGACCTTCTGTGCGGCGGCCGCAACGGGCCGCAGCCGCCCGGGTGGATTTTTGCCTTCCACGTCGGCGACCGGAATGGCCGGGCCTTCCAAGAAATGGAAGCATCCCTCGGGGTGCGACGTATATTCGATCATGACCTGCGGCTTCAAAACCTCCGGTAAGGCATTGTTGTAGCTCTGGGGCCACCGGTCGTTCGGATAGGACAACAGGAAGGAGGCGGAGATGATCTGCCCCATGTCGAGCTGGATCTGGGACAAAAGACCCTGATCATCCAGCTTGGGGTCGAATGCCTGATGGTCCGGGAGGGAAAGGACCGCCTTGCGCCTCGTTTGCCATCGGAGGGGATGCGAGGAAACATCGCCTGCGGTGACCGCGGAAAGGACGATGGTGCCGCTCGCAGGCTCGAACCGGAAACCTGCGATCTTCTTTTCGGGATGGGGATTTTCCCATGCCCAAAGCCAGTGGGTCCACTCCCCCCCGTCTCCCGGATTCACGCGCGTCTGACTCCAGCCCCAATCGGCCGCCGTCTGTTCATGGTGCGCCTTCGTCGGGCAGGGTTTGTGATGCGCCACGGATTCAAAACAGTTTTCCCCCCATTGTCGCTGAAACATGCCGATCTGGTGCCTGCGTCTCACTGCCGCGCGCTCCGTGGTGCCGTCGGTGTAAACAATGACGTAATCGGCGATGTGTTCCCCCAGCATGCCTTCCCCTTTGAACGGCGGCTTATAAAGCCCATTCGGATCTTGGACCAATTCCGCGACATCCGAAGTGTGGAGAAAAATAAGCCATTTGGTTTTGAACGGCTGGACGTTGACGGAAACGGGATCGTCTTTGATGAACACGATTTTCTCATTCATCGCAAACGGAATGCCCCAGGCGATACGGGACTCGGAACCGGCCTTCGGCAGCATCTCAACCATCTTGACGGACACCATCGGTTCTGCCAGCTCCCGAAGCGATCGATTCCCTTCGATGAAAATTGGATTGAACGATTCAGAACAGGGCCCATCGCACCACCTTGGATCGAATTGTATTTTAATTTTTTTGCTGCAGGACAAGAGGATCGATTCGGCAGGGTCGGGGCCTTTTGGTCCACCAGACCCCATGCCCATTGCCGGGACAGCCTTTTTGAAAAGTAAAAGGGAAGACAAGGCCGTTGCGCTTTTGAACAGATCGCGGCGGGTTATTTTCGGGAATTTCATTTTCAACCCTCCTATGGTGACTTTCTCAAAAGTATAGGGATCGGTACAGGAAACCCCCCTTTATCCCCTCTGCTGCGCTGAACCGATTTATCTTTCTCATGCGCCTTGGCAGGGGGATACGTCTGTCCAATCAAAAAATCAGTTTTGCCGCCCGAGTGGTAAAAGAATGACTTTCTGTATGGTACTCGTAATCAACCGATTATCAAACTCGAGACAAAGCCCGCACGCGGCGACTATATCCACTTTGACCGCACTGCCGCCCCAGGTGCACCCGGTGATTCTCGTCGTCATCGGTGAGAGCCCCTTTTTGTCGAACCAGCCTCCGGAAACGGAATACATTCCATTCCCGAGTACAAGGATTGCATAGAGTGAGTTGCGCGTTTTGATATAAACGCGATCGCCGGGGGAAAGATCGGTTTTTCTCACGCCTCTCACTCGCAGCGAATGTCCGACTATCGTCTCTAGCGTATACCCGACTTTTCCCATGGCCGTCAGCCTTTTCTACGGTTCAATGAGATATTGTTTCCCCGATCATGATGACCTCGCATCCCGTTACACGGAATCAAGTTATCATATTTTTATAATTATTGAAGACCTCCCGCCTTTGATAAATTTTTTAAGGATTTTGGAATCTTTTTTGATCTAAGAACGCATCTATCGAAAATTCTCCACCAAATAAATATCAAAATCACCTTCCTGATAGTCATGAAAAAGCAATGAGTGTCGATCCGGCGAAATATCCAAATAAGTGATAAGCTTCTGTTTTATTTTCGCTATTTTCTTACTGCTGTTCGATATAAAACTGAGATATAGAATGTCATTATCGTTGCCATCTGACGACGCCTTGATATAGTAGATTCCGTCACCTCCAGGATCCTTTATGTAACCCCGAATATTATGAAGAACAAGTTGGTTTTCTCCGCTATGCAAAGATAATTTCCACAGATCGCCTTGATATTGAAAGAAATAATAAAGCCATGTGCCGTCTTTCGATTCAAAAGGCCACCGTCCTTCTTCTTTCAAAATCTGGATGGCGTCAGCTCCATTCGCTGTCATTTTCCAAATGCCATAACTGCCGCCACGGTTTGAGGTGAAATAGATCCACCGGCCATCATTTGACCAGGTGGGATTGGCGTCGTCAGCGGGATCGGTGGTCAATCGCCGCAATTGCCCGCCGTCCGCATTCATGATATAGATATCGGCGTGCCCTTGCGGGCGAGAATCGAAAGCGATGTGCTGATCGTCGGCAGACCAACCTGGAGAACCGGTAAGAGGTCCGCCAAAATCCGTCAGTCGCATGGTATTTGATCCGTCGCTATTGCAGACCCAAATTTCAGGATTCCCTGAATCATAAGAGCAAAATACGATTTTTCGACCGTTGTGTGAGAACTGACCCATCCAATTGAATTGGTTGGTGGCGATTAAGATGTTGGTCGTGATAATTTGACCCTCTTTTTTCGGTATGTCAGCCTTGTAGATAGAGCTTTTGCCACTGCCTTTTGTGAATGCAAGCTGTCGTTCTTTTCGGGAGACGGCTACCCATACCGCATTTTCCACACCCGCTGCAACAGTTTTAGGTTCTCCTCCTTTAAATGGTACCCGCCACAGGCTTGATGACCCTCCTCGTTTGGAACTGAATATAATTTCATCGCCATCCTGAGACCAAGCCAAATTTGGTATTTCCAAGTTATCCGATGTGATGCGCTTTGCTGCACCTCCGCTAAAAGGGATGATAAAGATATCAGAAGTTGCATAGCTGAAAAGACGCAGAAAGGCGATCCACCTGCCATCAGGAGAAAAGGTTGGCTGCAGGTCTCCCATTGTTCCCACGGGTGGAAAAGTGATTTGATGTTTTTTCATATCAGAAAGTGATAGCGTATAAATGCCGTTTGTCGCATGAGCCGAATCTCTGTCAGAGTAGATGACAAACTGGCCGTCAGGGGACCAATCGAGACCTTCAAGAACATTTGTCGAATCGATCGCCATCAACCGCTTTTCTGCCCCGCCGAGGGCTGGTATTTGATAGATTCCCGTCTCCTTGCCGGATAACCGTAAAAAGACTATGGTACGACCGTCTGGAGACCAGACCGGATTAGAGTAATATCCGGGACTTTCGGTCAATCGAAACGGATTGCCGGCGCCGATTAATTTAATAAAGATCGCGGCCTTAGTATAATCGTTGCTGATCAAAGCATAAGCAATTTGATTTCCATCAGGTGAAAAAGCGGGCATTATCTCCATGCCGGGTGAACTGGCAAATGGAACGATTTTCATGGGAGGGAGCTGTTTTTTTGAAAATTGTTTAAAGATGAAAATTGCGGCCGTGATTACTATAAAGCACACCATTGCGGTCAAGATTGCCAGGCGCTTCTTGTTTATTTTATAAACTTTGGTCGGGGCAATTTCTTTTTCCGATATAAAGCCGGTTTTATCCCTTTCTCCCGGCACAGCTGGTTGTTTAATGCCTGGTTGGGGCGGAACTGGAAGTTGAGCATGGGCTGTCTCTTTTTTCACCCTCTTCAAATCAATCACCATGTCATGAACAGACTGATACCTCTCTTCAGGATCTTTTTCCAGACTGCGGTTGAAAATGTGCAGCACTTCCGATGAAATCTCCGGCCGGTATTTGTGAACGGGCTGAGGCTCCTCATTGACGATGCAGTACATCATGGCCGCTTCGTATTCGCCCTGGAAAGGCAAATGCCCGGTGAGCATCTCATACAGCACCACGCCGAATGAAAAAATGTCCGAACGCGCATCCACCTCGGCGCCCTGGATTTGTTCAGGAGACATATAGGACAGTGTCCCCACCGTACCGAAGGTCTTGGTCAGCTTCAAGGATCCCTTCAGTTTGGCCAGCCCGAAATCCATCACTTTGATCTGGTTTCTGGTGTTCACCATGATGTTGTCCGTCTTCACGTCGCGGTGCACAACGCCCTTGCTGTGGGCTTCCTGAAGCGCTTCACCGATCTGGATGGCATAGTCGATGGCATCCGAGATCTTCTGGACCGGGACCATTTGTCTGAGTGTCTTGCCATCCACGAATTCCATGATGATGAACTGCTGGCCCTTGTGTTCAGCTATGTCATAGATGACGCAGACATTGGGATGCATCACTGCCGAGGCGGCTTTTGCTTCTTGAAGAAAACGCGCTTTGTCTTCTACGCTGACAATGATTTGTTGAGGAAGGAATTTGAGCGCGACCAGCCGGTCGAGCCGAAGGTCGTGGGCTTTGTAGACCACCCCCATCCCTCCCTCACCCAATTTCTCCAGGATTTTATAATGAGAAATGGTTTTGCCAATCATCGACGCCTCCCGCTTCCGCTGCGCTGGACCAATCTATTATATTTTTTCATTATTGAAGGTCCTCTTCGCTCCAGCGGGACCAAGTTATTGTATTTTTTCAATTTTGAAGGTCCCGCCTTCGCCAAGTTTTTCGATGATTTTATATTGTGATACCATCTTACCTATCATATACGCCTCCAGCGCCGGATCTAGTGATTCTATTTCTCTAGAACCCCTTTAGGGGTGCAATGTTTATAGAAAATTTCAATAATTCTTTTGAACTCCGTAGGAGTGATATTTAAAAACTTGATATCCCTGACCAACTCGGATAAAGCGATGCTCGGTAACATGCCTATGAAAATGTGAATATGATCCGGCATGCTGTTAATGATGATTGGCTTTTGTCTCTTGTTTCAAATGATTCCAGGGTGTATGTATTCGCAATTTTTCACCTCGATAACATTTCACTCCTACGGAGTTGCGGTTTTTTGGGAAACATTTACGGTATTGACATGACACTCCTAACGGAGTTAAAGAAAATCATATTCAAACTGGTTATAAACAGGCCGCCGACATGACGTGTAAGCCTGGTATCCTCAGCCTTGTAGACGATACCCAGAAACCGGATCATGCATCGCTCCCCATTCTCTTCATTTGAATACATTCTCGATGAGCACGAGCCTCGCATCGAGCCGTTCCTTCAAAAAGACCAACTGCTTGTCATCATAACTCATCTGAATATTTCGTTGCGGATTGATGCCTTTCAAGACATCCGGGAGCCTTTCCCGCTTTCCCTGAGAAATTGAAATCCGCCACACTTCTCCGTTCGGCTGCATGAAAAGGATATATCGAAGACTGACGCTCGGGATGGAATAAAACAGATACTCCGAAGGCAGAATCTGTTTGGGCGCCGTGTCTTGTCCCGTTTCCACGGTTTTCAGCCACCAGCCTTCCCGGCCTTTCCTTGAATCCGACACGGCGATGTGCCTGCCGTCAGGGAGAGGATATTCGTTCGTGGAATCCGCGCTGACCGTTATCGGCTCGAGACTGTGCACGGAGTACAAAACGGTGCGCGGATGCGACAGAACGTGAGGAGCGACAATGACGAATTTCTCCTCATTGATCCATCTGACGCCGATTCCATTGCCGATGCGCCTCGGCGTTCCCGGATTTTCAACCTCAACAAGATAGATACGGGAAGAGTCCAGAGGTTCGTCAGCCCGGATCGATCCGTAGGACATGTATTTGCCGTCGGGAGACCATTCCGCATTATAGTACAGAGCCTCTCCGGTGGTAAGCTGAGTCCGGTTGGTCCCGTCGTTCTGCATGATGAAGATGTGGTTGACTGCCTGTAATATGTCTGAGGAGGCCATATCGAAGGAAATTCGCTTCTTGTCCGGTAAAAACGACGGAAACATCAGGAATTGATTGTCAAATGTCAACTGCCTTGCGCTGCTGCCGTCGATGTTGACAGTCCACAGATGTTTGATTGTCCGTCGTTCAAGAAACAGCAATCGTTTTCCATCCCCGGAAATTCGCACGCCGAGATCGGGGCCTGTGCCTTTTGTGATTTGAACGGCTTCCCCCCCGTGCACCGGGGCCATCCAGATGTTCGTGTTTCCGCCCTTGTTCGATGAAAATAAGATCTGTCCGTTTGAAGCCCAAACCACTTCATCGATTCTTTTCCTGTACGATGTCAATTGGCGTTGCTTCCCGGATTTCAGGCTGTGGATGACCAATTCCCCATATTCGGGGAAAGCTCTGAGCCATGCGATGGAGTTTCCGTCCGGGGACCAGTCAAAACAATAGTTCGTCCAGAAATAACTCAACCTATCCACAAACTCGAGGCGGTTTTCGCTGCCATCCGGTCTTATCGTCCAGAATTCATACATACCGGATGAACTTGGGACGGTTGGACGTCCCGTCCGAATATACCCGATGCGTTTGCCGTCGGGATGCCATTTGCACAGCACTCCCGGCCCCACAATTTTCCGGCTCGGTCCGCCGTTCGATGAAACGATATAGATTCCTTCCTGTTTTCCAAATACGCTGGCAATATAAATGACCTCACTGCCGTCGGGAGAAATATCGGCATAAGAAACATCCTCGAAACGTTCTTCGGTCAGCCGTCGGGGATCGCCCTTGGCGACGTTCATAAAATATAAGGCCCATTCGTGGTTGGCGCTCTGAGCTCCGAACGCAATCCAGTTTCCGTCCCGTGACAGACCCGGGTATGTGATCGCGGTAAAAGGAACCTCAAGCGTACGGATGCTGGGATTTGGATTCAATTTCTGCGAACGTTTGGGCATGATAATGAAAATCAGGAATGCCGCAAGCATCACAATAAAGCCAGGCAGGCCAAGCCGCAGCAGACGATTTGAGGACAGGGTTCGTCTTCTCCCTCCGGACACTTTCTTTTCCTGATGGACAGCCGCAGGTTCATATTCCATTGCGGGTCGTGCGAGCGGACTATGGGAAATCCGCGAGGTTTCCTTCTTTGCCCTCCGAAGATCAATGACCATGTCATGTACACCCTGGTAACGATCTTCAGGATCTTTCTCCAAGGCCCGGTTGAGAATATGGACCAGTTCGGAAGGGATCTCCGGCAGATGCTTCTGTATCGGCTCAGGATCGTCGTTTACGATGGAATAGACCATCGCCGCTTCATAATCTCCCCTGAACGGCAGACGCCCGGTGAGCATCTCGTACAGCACCACGCCGAACGAGAAGATGTCGGACCGCGCGTCCGTTGCGCCGCCCTGGATCTGCTCGGGCGCCATGTATGCCAGTGTCCCCACCGTGCTCAACGTCTTCGTCAGTTTGAGCGATCCCTTCAGCTTGGCCAATCCAAAATCCATCACCTTGACCTGGTTCTTGGCGTTCACCATGATGTTTTCCGTCTTGATATCGCGATGCACGACGCTATGGCTGTGAGCCTCTTGCAGTGCCTCGCCGATCTGGACGGCATACCCGATCGCATCCTGTACCTTGGGGATGGGAACCAGTTGCCGGAGCGTCTTGCCTTCCACGAATTCCATCACGATGAACTGCTGTCTTTCTTCCAGGGCAACATCGTAAATGGTGCAGATGTTGGGATGGTTCAAAGCCGCAACCGCCTGGGCCTCCTGCAGAAACCTGGCGCGCTCAGGTTCATGGGAATCCAGACCCGGAGGGAGGAATTTCAAGGCCACCATGCGTTTGAGTTTGGTGTCCTCGGCCTTGTAAACCACCCCCATCCCTCCCTCACCCACCTTCTCGAAAATCTTATAATGAGAAACTATTTTCCCAATCATATAAGCCTCCCGCTGTGCGCAGTGACGTCAACTTTAAGAAAAAAATGTCGGAATAAAACCCATACGCCGTTCACGCTCACTTGAATGCCCTGCCCACTGCAATGCTATAGGTTCTCACTGCGATGTCATCGCTTGTCACCACTTTTCCGGCCGATGCCTCCGGTCCGGCAATCGGCCGCTCATCAAGCGTCATCTTCCACCGGGCAAGACCCGATAATGTGGGTCGCACCTTCTGTGTCAGCCTTTCGAACTGCCCCGTCGCTTCATAGGTCTGTGCATGCTTCAGGCTGTCCCAAATCGTGACGGATAGAAGCTCATTGCTTTCCTGGGTTCCTTTGACCAGACAAGCCTGGCGGCACCCTTGAACACGGCGGAGCGCCGGAATGATCTCCTGCTCGTAAATACGAATGAGATCCTGGATCCTTCCGGGATTGATCCGCATGAAAACAATGCGCAGGCATCCTGATTCGGCGCGACCGCAGGTGAAATCGGATTGGCCATCCTGCAGCGGCTCCGCGACGTATGATTTGACTACAGGCTCCTGAACCACGGGAGCATACTCCAACCGCAGATCTTCCGAGAGCTGCACCTTCCACTCTGAAGCATCGGAGAAAAATGGCCGCGACACATTGATCATTTGATCGTACTTCCCGCTCTGCTCGTAGGCGACCGCATCCGCCTGAGTCTCCCAGAGTGTCAGCGACATGCCCTTGCTCTGATCCTCGATGCTCTGGACCAAACCGGCATAGACACATCCCCGTGTTTTATTCAGCTCGGGAATGATCGTGCGTTCATACGTTTGTACAAACTCGAGTATTTTTTCAGGATTGATCTCCATTTGAACGAGGCGCATGAACATTATAGGACTCCTTTTTCAGATCCCCGCGCTCCTGCGGTGAAGAAAAGCGGACCGACGTAGGGTGAGAGAAACCGTACGCCCGACCAAAAGCCGGCCGGTCAGGATGACCGCGAGGGCATAATCCCATTCTGGACATCTCACTCCTTTGGCTTCATCGAGTTTTAATCATATATTGTGATATCTTCTTTCCGATCATCTCTCCAGCCCCATTTTCTTCAGCAACGCGATATACCTCGGGTCCGACCAAAGGCTGCTCCATATCTGTTCCGTTCTCAAATCGGACAGTCCGGGCTCTCGTTCCTGATAAGCCATCTCGAGCCATTTAAATGTTTTTTCCAGTTCGCTCAGTCCCTGATATACCAACGCGATTTCATAGGCTATGCAATTTCCATTCTTTGAAAGTTCGAGCAATTCATTCAGTATTTTTCGGGCATCCTCACTCCTTCCCGTCAACGCATAGGCATGCGCCAGATAGGCTGAAATGGGCGAGCTGCCTCCGGCAAGAGCTTTCACTTTCTCGTAATTTTCTATGGCTTCCTCCAATTTTCCCTGCGCTTCATTGATCGAACCCAGGAAGTAATAGGTCCATGGAAAATTCGGATCGAGCTCGGCCGTTTTCCTGCATTGATTGACCGCGCGGTCGAACTGCCCCATGTAAAAGAGAGTAGCCCCCACGTTCAAATTGATGATCAGGGAAAGGGGATCAAGCTCCTGTGCGCGTACCGCTTCCCGATAGGCCTCATCGAACCTGCCCATGATGGTCAAATGGCCGCTGTACCAGTGATGAACCGTTGGATAATTTGGATCCAGTTCGATCGCCTTCTTGAATTCATTCTCCGCATCGGCCCAATTGAATTCGTATTCCTCGATCAATCCAAGAACTGCATGGGCCTCCGCCAGCGTGGAGTCGATCTCCAGCGCTTTCAGGGATGCCGCTCTGGCCTTACGGCTGTACTCGCGCGGTGAAAATCCGTGTTGAGGGAACAAGGCGTAGGTGGAGGCCAATCCCGCATGAGCCTGCGCAAAGTTGGGATCTTTTTCCGCCGCCCGGATGAAATAACCGATTGCCGTCCTGAAATGATCGGGCGTTCTTTTGTTCCAAAAAAAACGACCTTTCAAATAGAGCTGATACGCCTCCATGTCTTCGGTCTGTTTCCTGCCGATCCGTTCCTTTTCTCCCTGTGTGAGTTTAACCTTCAAGGCGAAGGCGATCTTTTCGGCGACGTCGCTCTGGACGGCGAAAATCTGGGTCATTTCCTTGTCGTACGTATTGGCCCAGAGATGTCCTTCGTTTCGCGCATCAATCAGCTGCGCTACGATCCGAACCTTGTTTTTTTCGCGGCGGACGCTTCCCTCGAGCACTGTACCGACATCGAGTTCTTTGCCGATCTCTCTCGGCACTTGGTCGCCTTGTTTGTACTTCATGGTCGCGGTCCGGGAGATGACCTTCAAGTCGGCTATTTTCGAAAGTTGAGTGATGATATCATCGGTGATCCCGTCGCTGAAGTACTCGTCCTCCCGGCTGTCGCTCAGATTCTTGAAGGGAAGCACGGCGATCGATTTCCGTTTCGCCGGTGAAGGTCCTGATCCGGGATGTAGAATAAAGATTCCTATAACAGCAAGCACCACCACAACCGAAGCAACCACCCACGGTACTTTTGAGCGCTTCGCTGAGGTTGTTACACTTCCCGAATACACCTGCTGCACGTCTCTCAGGTCGGTAACAATTTCATCCGCCTGCTGGTAACGCCTGGTTTTGTCCTTCTCCAAGCAACGATGGATGATTTTTTCAAGCGCCTGAGGCGCATCTGATCTCACCGACCTGATCGGAGCGGGAGACTCATTCAAGATAGAATAGCTCAAAGCGGCTTCATATTCACCCTGAAACGGTAGATGGGACGTTGCCAGTTCGTACAATACAACCCCAAGCGAAAAGATGTCCGACCGTTGGTCAACCTCCTCGCCGCGAACCTGCTCCGGAGACATGTACGCCGCCGTGCCCAGCGTGCTTCCCGTCTTGGTTTGATGAACCGTCCCCCGAAGCTTGGCCAGCCCGAAATCCGTGAGCTTGACCTTCCCCTCCTCCGTCAGCATGATGTTTTCCGTCTTCACGTCGCGGTGGATGATCTTGCGCCTGTGGGCATGCGCCAATCCCTCGGATATCTGGATG
>Ga0315274_10011821_pt1 | contig 12487 bp, 14 predicted proteins | sample YL17G02_20_MG_FD_203700 | JGI IMG/M metagenome (GOLD analysis project Ga0315274, IMG submission 203700) | Sediment microbial communities from Yellowstone Lake, YNP, Wyoming, USA - YL17G02_20 | ecosystem: Environmental > Aquatic > Freshwater > Lake > Sediment | place: USA: Wyoming | collected... | reverse complement strand
GAAGTGGAGCAGCTGATGAAGCAAGTGGCGCTCGGCCGCAAAAACTGGTTGTTCATCGGCAGTGCGGCGGCGGGTGAACGGGCCGCGGACTTCTTCACCCTGGTCAGCAGCGCCGTCCGCAACGACCTGGACGTCTGGGCCTACATCAAGGACATTCTGGATCGCCTGCTGGTCGGCGAAACCGACTACGCCGCGCTCCGCCCCGACACGTGGCGACAGGCGCACCCCGAGGCCATTCGTGAATATCGCGTCACCGAACGTCGGGACCGCGCCGACCGCAAACAATACCGCCGCGCCGCCCGCCGGCGCACTCGAACCATCCCCTGAACCCATAGCGACGAACCGCACAATTACCCGCTCCGCGGCTGACGAGCCCATGGTCCTGATGGACGCTTACACTTTGTTTACATCAACTTTGGAGCGCTACCGGCGTTGTGCCCAACAGGGGTGGTGCGACACTGGTCCGTCGCTTCCACTCCGGGTTCGGATTCACGCCATGCACGAGCGGTGGCGGTGGGCTGACCGCTCCTTGCCAGTCGCGGTTCTGATCATGGGTATGCCGACGATTTGCGCGTGGGATCACAATCCGGCTTGGACCGCTACACCGCAGGCGAGGACGGCCAATCCCGCGAGGGCGTGGCCGAAGCGTTGCCAACGACGTAACGGCGCGATTCCGATCGCCCACGACGAAGACAGGACGACGGTGAGCATCGTGGCGATGGTGATGACGCTGAAGACGACGGTCACTCCCACGACGGTCCACGCGGTTCCCTTGGCCGCCGCGTACATGACGATCGGAATCAGCGGCTCGCAGGGGCCGAAGATGAAGATCGTAAACAACACCCAGGGAGTAAGAGACGCGCCGCGCCGTCCTTCGTCCCGGAGCCTGCCCTGTAAGGGTCCCCTCGTCCCTTCGTCCCCATCACGTTGGCCCGTCGCTTGCGCTCCGGGCTCGGAGACCATGGCCTTGCACAAGTGCACATGAACGTGGTCGGCGTGATGCGTGTGTTCATGGGTATGAACGACGCCGTCGGCATGGGCATGGAAGTGCGTGTGGGGTTGATTGCGGATGGCGCGGCGGACGCCCCAGAGAAAATACACCAACCCAAACGCGATCAGAAGCCAGCCCGCGAGGTCGCCGCGGAACCGCTCGATCCATTGGAGTTTGAACACCGCAACGCCAAAGGCGATGCCGATCAAGCCCAGGGCGACTGAGCTGAGCACGTGGCCGAGCCCGCAGAGCAGCGTGATGACGATTGTCTTTCGCTGAGACCATTCCCCCGCACGCGACATGGCCACAAACGGTACATAGTGGTCGGGCCCGAGGACGGTGTGTACGAAAGCGACCGATGCGGTTGTGGCATAGAGCAAGACGGCGCTGTCAGTCATGGTATGCGCGGCTCCGACTTTGGATCGTTTGAGGGCTCCCTCTCCTTCCCAGGGAGACGGTTGGGGCGAGGGTGAGATCGTACTGGCCACCCCTCACCTGACCTCTCCCCTCCGAGGGGAGAGGGGTGCTAGGATAGGGCACGATCAGCGAAAGTCAAATCCGCTCCGCCGCGACGAGATCATCGTACGTTTCCCGGCGGCGAATCAGTTGGACCGTTGCGCCATCGACCAGAACCTCCGCGGCGCGGGGGCGGGAATTGTACTGACTGCTCATCACAAAGCCGTAGGCCCCGGCCGAGAAGATGCAAATGAGATCGCCGCGCACGACCGGCGGCAGCCAACGATCCTTAGCCAGAAAATCGCCGCTCTCGCACACCGGGCCCACGATATCCACCAACACCGATCCCGGCAAGTGAATGTCGGCCCGTCGATCGGGCGGGACCGCGCCGTCCTTGGGCTTCACCGGCCAGGCAAAGTGAAACGAGCCGTACAACGCCGGTCGGATCAGCTCCGTGATGGCGGCATCGACGATGACGAACTGCCGATCGCCGGAGGCCTTGGTGTACAGGGTTCGCGTGAGCAACACGCCTGCATTGGCCGCAATGCTTCGTCCGGGTTCGAGCAGCACGGTGAGGCCGCGTCCGCGCAGCAGCGGCACGATCCGTTCGGCGTAGGCCGACGCCGGCGGGGCCTCACCGCCGTCGTAATGCGCGCCGAAGCCCCCGCCGATGTTGATCGCACGGATGCTGTGACCGTCGCGGCGCAATTCGTCGATGAGGGCAAGTCCCTTCCCGATCGATTCGACATAGGGGTCGATGGTGTTGACCGGGGAGCCGATGTGCAGGTGGATGCCGCACAGATCCAGGGCGGGGCGACCGCGAAATTCGCCGAACACGCGACGGGCGCGTTCGCGGTCCACCCCGAATTTCGTCTCCCGTTTCCCCGTGGTGGTGTACACGTGGGTCTTCGGGTCCACATCGGGATTGACGCGAAGTGCGGCGCGAGCGGGCTTGCCCGTGGCCGCCGCGATCGACGCGAGGTTGTGCAGTTCCGCCTCGGACTCAACGTTGAACCAACCGATCCCCGCCTCAAGGGCCGCGCGGATTTCGACATCGGTCTTGCCCACGCCCGCGAAGACGATCCGGGACGGGTCGGCGCCAATCTCCATCACGCGACGGAGTTCTCCGCCGCTCACGACGTCGAAGGCTGCGCCTCGATCGTTGAGCAGTCGAAGAATCGACAGGTTCTGGCAGCTCTTCACGGAAAAGCAGATCACCGTGTTGAGCGGGGAAAAGGCCTGGGTGAAGCGGTCGTAATGATCGAGAAGGGTCCGTTTGGAGTAGACGTAGAGCGGCGTGCCGAACTTCTCCGCGAGCGACGGCAGATCGACGGACTCGCAACGGAGAACGCCGTTTTGATAATGAAAGTGGTCCATGGCGTTGCACGCTCCGCCCGTGGCGGACTCCTCGAACTCGAGTATACTACCCTAAGCGTCGTGCGCTGCACGCGCGGGAGTCCGTGTTCTTGGGCGAGACGCCGGACGTCATTCTGTACACCGACGGCGCGTGCAGCGGCAACCCCGGTCCCGGCGGTTGGGCCGCCATCCTCAAACACCCCCGCACGCGGCAAGTCAAAGCGCTCTCCGGCGGCGAACGTCAGACAACCAACAACCGCATGGAGTTGACCGCGGCGATCGAGGGGCTCCGCAGCCTCAAGACCGACCGGCGCTATCGAGTCCACCTCATGAGCGACAGCGAGTACTTGATCTTCGGCCTGACCCAGTGGATCGACGGCTGGATCGCCAACCACTGGCGGCGCGGCAAGAAAAGCGACGCGCCGCCGGTAAAGAACGTCGATCTATGGCAAACGCTCCACGAACTCGTTCAGCGTCACGACATGACTTATGAACATGTACCCGCCCACACCGGCCATCCCGAGAATGAAGAGTGCGACCGCCTCGCCGCCGCCGAGATCAAGGCTATGCGCCGGGCTGCGAAGGACGCGAAGGCCTTGGACGACGATTCGTTCTAGTGCTCCATCGCACTAAAAACTCCGGGTTGGGCGGCATGCCCAAGCTCGGCGCAGCCGGGCGCCGGCATGTCCCGCTACGGCATGGCGGCGCTTCGCTTGGCCATGCCACCCCAGGAATTAGGTGCGTCGTACCACTAGCCTTTCGCATGGCAGAGGGCGGGAACTGCGGTGATGACTTGGCCGATCGCGGCGTCGATTTCTCGCTCAGTGGTCGGCCGACCGAGGCTGAAGCGCACCGCGCCGAAGGCGATCTCTTCGGGCACGTTCATTGCGGTCAGCGTCGCGGACCGTTCGGGGCGATCCGAGTGGCACGCAGCCCCCGTGGTCGCACAGAGGTCGGGACAAGCGGCGAGCACTTCCGCGCCGATCCGCCCGCGGAAGCCGACGCATAACGTATTCGGCAACCGTTCCGTCGGATGCCCAAGCAGGACGACGTCATCGCCGAGCGAGCGTCTCAGCCCGTCGTAGAGGCGGCTACGTAGCGTTGTGGCGCGCGCCGCCCAGTCGTGTCGCAGCGCAAGCTCGGCGGCCGCTCCCAACCCGGCGATCAAGGCCGACGGCTCCGTGCCCGAACGCTGCCCGTGTTGATGACCGGCGCCATGGTTCAGGGGTTCGAGCGTCAGGCCGCGGCGGATGTACATGGCTCCGATTCCCTGTGGGGCGTACAGCTTATGTCCCGCGATGGTGAGGGAATCCACGCCGAGGCGGTCGACGCGAGTCTCGATCTTGCCGCATGACTGGGCCGCGTCGGTGTACATGAGCACGCCGCCTTCGCGGGCGATTTCCGCGATCTCGGCGATCGGCTGGATCGTGCCGACCTCGTTGTTGGCGTGCATGATCGCAATCAGGATCGTGTCGGGCCGAACCTCGTTGACGACCGATTCAGGATCGACCCAGCCGTTGGAGTCCACGGCGACGTGCGTGACCTCGTAGCCCTGTTCCTCCAGGAATCGGCACGAATTAAGCACCGCGGCGTGCTCGATGGCGGAGGTGATGATGTGCTTGCCGCGATCGCGCAGCGCGTAGGCCACCCCTTTGATGACGTGGTTGCAGCCTTCCGTTCCGCCGGAGTTGAAGACGATCTCCTCCGGCGACGCGCCTAGCAGCGACGCAACCTGACATCGGGCTTTTTCGACGGCCTCACGGAGGACACGACCCATCGCGTGGGAGCTGGACGCGTTTCCATACGTCCTTCCCAGGTACGGCAACATGGCCTCGCGGACGGACTCATCCACCGGCGTGGACGCGTTGTAGTCGAGATAAATCATGGTTGCGGCCTCCGGTCCCGATCGTCCGGTCCCATCATATCACACGCGGGGATGCGTAACGAGGGGTCGCGGGAACGTTGCCTCGAGGGAACGAGCACGGGCCATGCCGGGATTGGATTTGTTCAACCGCGCCGCGGGTCCGGTCGATGCTTCGATCAAGACCGCGCCGGGTCTGCTTTGGGGGATTGGCCGCGCCGGGGTTATGGGACAGTCGCAGCGATCGAAGGAGTCCACTGATGACGATGGTCGATACGGATCAACTGGTCGAAACCGTTCAAGGATTGCGAGAGGCGTCGCAGAGCGCTCTGGCCCATGAATCCGCGGAGGACTTCGAGGCCTTCGAACGCTATCTCAACGAGGTGGAGGCCTTCGTCCGCGAGACCCAGCAGTCCCTCTGGGCCAACGAGGCCCGCGCCACCATCCGCCGCCTGGAGAAGGGCGACGCGCTCAACGACACCGACCACGGCCTGATCCGCACGTTCCTCATCTCCGACGCCCAAAAGTATCTGGCCCACGAGAACAACTACGGCGACTGGCTGAATGAACTGCAGAGGCTCATCGACGACCTGTGCACACGGGTCAACACCGTGGACCGGGAAACGATCGCCGACCTCCGCGGCGTGCTCAGGGACGCCGTCCGCCTCGTGCCCGACATCCGCAACTACCTCGAGGAGAAGCGCCGGGTGGAAAAATTCGAGCAGGCCCTTGGGACGCTGGATACCTCCTCCCGCGAGATGCTCGTTCGCGTCCTGCGCGAGCAGCTCCGCGCCCACAACCGTTAGACCCAAGGGTCGTTACTTCCTCTCCCGCCCAGGCATGGGGCCGGGGTAAGGGCGCTTCTCAGGGCACTTCCAGATACCCGTTTGGCCTTTTCCGCACCTGCGGTTATCATCCTGCGTTCGTGCCCGCCGCCGCGGCGGGCCGTCGAGAGTAACCGTACGGGGACACCGATGCCACGACCGACCAAAGCGTTCAAACGCCAGAAGATCAACGCCGCCGCCGCCTGGAAAAAGGGTGAGCGGAAGGAAGCCTACGCGCTGTGGGAAAAGGCCGCCAAGGGAATGCACGCGCACCGCGAGAAAAAGCGCAACAAGAACAAACCCACCGCCGTCGCCCCGGCCGCTCCCGAAGCGACGGCCTAAGGGATCCGTGGGGCAGTCATTTTGCCTGCCCTACACCGTCTTCACGCGGAGTTTGCTCCTATGCGGTATCAGATCGTCCTGCGCCCGGAACCGGAGGGAGGGTATACGGTCTTCGTTCCCACGCTGCCGGGCTGCATTACCTGGGGACGGACGCTGCGCCAGGCCCGGAAGATGGCCGCCGATGCCATCGGCGGATACATCGAGAGCCTGATTAAACACGGCGAGCCGATCCCGGTCGACGATGACAACCTGACCGCCAACGTCGAGATCGAATTGCCTTCCGAGTATTCGCGTGCCTAAACGAGCGGTGCTCACGTCGCGGAAGGTTCTGCAGCTTCTCAAGAACCACGGTTTCGTCGTGGATCATCAAACGGGAAGTCATCTTGTGCTACGCCATTCGAAGGACGGGCACCGCGTTGTCGTTCCTGTCCACTCCAAAGATCTCCCGAAGGGTACCCTCCACGCTATTCTCAAACAAGCCCAGATTCGACCGGATTAAGACACGCCCCGATTGTCGCCGCACTTCGGTGGTTGGTCACTCGCCATCCGGTCTTCACCATGTGTAGTGCACTGTGTACCGGATCGTGGCCTCGCCGTCTTTGTCGATTTCGAGCGGGAAGTGGATGGTCCGCGAGTCAATCTTTTCGAACTCGTGCGTCTTCTTGGTGATCTGCCAGTTGGTCCAGCGGTAGAGGTTTTCCTTGACGATGACCTTGACCTTCTCCTCCTTGTGGTTGCGGACCTTGATCTCGATGGTCTCGTCCATCCAGTTGCGGTTGCTGTCCACGGCGAAGTCGGTCTGCTTGCGCTCCCCGACCACGTCGAAGGCGCTGCCCATCTTGATGAGCACTTGCTCGTCCTTGGGCGTATGGGCAATGGCGTCCTCGCCGATGAACTCCAAGGTCTCGTCGGCCGGGTCGAGCTTGCTCACTCGAATGCGTCCCGACGGCAGCGGCATTCCCATGCCGATGGCCTTCTCGTTCTTGAATTTCAGGTAGATGTCCACCTTCGAGTTAGATTGGAGGCCGAAATTGCGGTCGATCATCGGACTGCCGTACGCCGGGTAGCGCGAACCCAACCCGTAGTACACCATGACCTTCTCGCACGGTACCTTCCGGGCCGTGGGGAAGAGTTCGATCTGCTTGGTCGAGTTGTCCGGCAGCGTCGTGGGCCGTCCCAGCGTGTAGAGATGATACTCGAAGAAGGCCTTCTCCTCGAAGCCTCCATCGGCCGCGGCGCCCAACAATTCTATTCCCGCACGTTTCGCCATGGCCGCGCGCGGCGGCGTTGGCTGCGGGGCGCGATGTACGTCACCCGCGATCAGCTTCAGCTTGGCGTCGGGATAGGTCGCCCCGGATTGATTGATGATGCTGACCCACGCCCCAATGTCGAGCAGGCCGCTGTTGGCGTCCTTGCCCTCGGCGAAGACGATGTTGTAGTCGGCCCACCAAGTCATGGCCTTGGTTTCGTAAGTGACGCGCGTGCGGTGGTCGCCGGGTTTCTCGGTGAAGACATTCCACACCAAGGTCGGTTTGGTGATGAGTCCGCCGGGCAATTCGGGGAATCGGACGTTGGAATAACCATTGATGACCTGGACGCCGCCGTCGGCGCCCTTGAGTAACAACCCGCCGGCCGTGCTTAGCAGCGTTCCCGTGAAGGTCTCGAGCTTGTCGCCGTGGGCCTGTTCAACCGTGATGGGCCGATCGAGGTAACGCTCCATCAGCTTGTCCGTGCTCACCAGGTCGAACTCGTAGTTTTGTTCGAGCACGTGGGTGCCCGTCGGATCGGTGATTGAGGCGAACGCGACCGTCGTCGGCTCGATCTGCGAGGCCACATCGGTGAAGCGAATGGCACTTCGGCCTTGACCGAGCTTGAAGGGGCGCTCCTGTTTGACGATGGCGTAGCCTGGGATTTGCTGCCGCCACTGCACCCCATAGACGGCCTGCTGCATACCCGGTTGATACATCTCCGGCGGAATCGACCCGGGCGTCGCGGTGCTGTAGATGGTCAGGGCGGTGGATTCCCCTGCCGCATCCGCGCCCAGAGTGGGGGCGGCCAGCGACCCGAGGAGAAGGATGACGGCGAGTTCTTTGTAATAGAAGGTCGTGAGTTTCATCGGTTCGTTTCCTCTTGCTGTGTTCCTTGAGTGCGTTCCCCTGTAGCGTCACCCCTTGTGGGTGACGCCTTGGGCTCTCCACGTTTGACACACAACTTGCATTGCGGTTCCAACATTCCGCGCCGCATGGTTATTCGTTATTCCTCAGCCAGCACGTCCCGCATCGAATACAAGCCGGGCGGCCTTCCGACCACCCATGCGGCCGCACGCAGCGCTCCCGCGGCGAACGTCTCCCGTGACTGGGCCGTGTGGCGGATCGTGATCGTCTCGCCGGGTCCGCTAAAGTGGATTTCGTGCTGCCCAACAACCTCGCCCATTCGCACGGCGTGGACGCCGATCTGGCCCTTGGGTCGCTCGCCGACTCTGCCGTGCCGTCCGAAGACGACCTCCGCGCCGCCCACAAGGGGCGACGCTACACCGCCAATGACGGGCGGCGCTCCAGGCTCGTCCGCTCCCTGACGGTCGCGGCTCTGTTTGATTTGATCGACCACGGTTAGCGCGGTCCCGCTGGGGGCGTCGATCTTGTGCCGATGATGCGTCTCGACGATCTCGATGTCGTATTCTTCGCCCAGATCCTTGGCGATCCTCCCCACGACGTTCAGGACGACCTGCATCCCGATGCTGAAGTTGGCGGCCTTGACGATGGGGATGACTTCGGCGGCCTGCGCGATTCGCGCGAACTGTAACTCATCGTGTCCCGTCGCGCCGATGACCATCGAAACCCGCCGCCTCTCGCACATGTCAATCCACGCCATGGTGCCGTCGGCATCCGTGAAGTCGATTAGTACGTCACACGCCGGGAAAGTCCGCTCGGCGTCCCGGTCGATCGCGGCGGCGATTTCGAATCGTGTGTCGCCCGCAGCCAGTTCGAGCACGCATCGCCCCATCCGTCCCGCTGCGCCCGCAACCGCTAGTCGGATCATGCACGAATCCTAGGCACCGAGCATGTTCGCGATGGCGTCAATATCCGCAGCACACTGCAGCGGCGGATTGGAAAAGGATGCCGAACCCGTGCCATCGCGTGACCCTCGATGATAGTTCACCGTCACGTCCGGGTCCTTGAGTTGGTGGCCGGTCAGGATGCACACCGCCCGGTCTAACGGTGCAATCACGCGCTCTTCGAGCAACAGTCGCAGTCCGGCGACGGAGGCGCCGCTGGCCGGTTCGCATCCATACCCGTGCGCACCCACCAGGGCCTTGCCCTCAAGGAGCGCTCCGCATCGCCGACATGCGTACAGCACCTCATCGAGGCCGTACGTCGCGCCGCAGTCGGGGGCCATGCACTGTTGAAAGGCAAGGTCGTTCACAGCCGGCATATTCCGCTCTGTCACGGGCAAACGCAACACTCGTCCTTCTACGCAAGGTTGCCGTTGCCGGTCCTCAAACCCATAATGATCGCAAACGCCGTGGAAAGGCGCCCCGTAACGATGGAGGGCGCGACCGAGTCGGAGCGAGCCGAGCCTTGAATAAGCGCAAACTCCTGAGACGCGTCCTGGGTGGATCGCACAATATCCGGTTCGCGGACTTTGTGAAGCTCATCGAGGCATTCGGATTCCGGCTTTCGCGTGTCAGCGGCAGCCATCACATCTTCGTACATCCGAGAACTCCGGAGTTGCTCAACCTCCAGGACGTCGGCGGGCAGGCGAAACCGTACCAGATCAACCAGTGGCTCCGGCTCGTGGAACGGTATAATCTACCGATGGAGGACGACGAGTGAACGACTACCACATCAACATTTTCTTTAGCAAGCCCGACGGCGGATACATCGCCGACATTCCCGACCTGGAAGCCTGTTCAGCCTTCGGGACGACTCCGGAGGAAGCGCTCAAGGAAGTCCAGCGGGCCAAGCGCGCTTGGGTCCGGGCGGCGCGCAAAGAGGGGAAACCGGTTCCTCGTCCGAAGTACCGACCGGCGATCTACCACGTTGCTTCGTGACGCCGCCGGGGGCTGCTCCTCGCCCTGGCGGTCATCACGGCGCGCTATCGACGGGGCAGATCGCGCTGTCGGCGGGTCTCTTCCTCCAAGACTCGCCGTTCTTTCGGGGTGAGAGAGCCAAGCCCGGAAATGGAGACCTTGCGAAGCACCGCCTCGACCGCGTGCTGGTGCTGCTCGCGACCGCGGCGGTCGCGCTCCGCCTTCGCGGCCGCACGCCGCGCTCGACGACGCTCGAAGAACCCGACGCGACGCTCACGCACCTCGTCTCGTCCGAACGCCGTGTGCCCGCCGCTGAAGTCGTAGCCCCACTCGCCCGGCCCCGCGTCCCCTTGCTCGCGCAGGTTCCGCCGCGTCTGCCAGCAGGTGACGTACCCGAACACCGCGATCATCATCAGCAGCCAGCTCTCTTCGGTGAATAACCCGAACAGACCGACCAGGATCGCCCCGACCATTCCCGTGCCCGTGGCGATCTCCGTCGCAACGCGATATCCTTTCCTCGGCCACATCCACGCGTGGACCAGCCGGCCGCCGTCGAATGGAAAAATCGGCAGCAGATTCACGAGCAAGATGAAATAGCTCATCCCATAGAAGCGCATCACCCACATCTGTCCGGTGGTGGGGATGATCGACCCGTCCACCGGCAAAGTCGGATGAAGCGGGTTCCAGGGAACGGCCCCAAGACTTCCGGTCCACACGGTGAGCACGGCGGAGCAAACGGCGCAAAGGATCACGTTGACTAGCGGCCCGGCGGCCGTCGTGATCGCGTGAGCCCGCGGATGGTGGGGTGGATTGACCGAGGCCAGCCCGCCCAGCGGCCAGAGCAGAATCTCGTCCGCTTCTCCGCCGCTGTAACGAGCTCCGAAACAGTGCCCGAATTCGTGGAGCAGGACAACGACGAAGAGCATCGCGTACGTCGCGCAGGCGTCCACGACCGCGCGACTGAGCGAAACGTCAGTCACCGACCCCGGCTTGGGTAGCTCCATCCACAATAGCACGACGGCGCAAATGACGAACGTGACGTGGACGCGGACGTCAATCCCCCAAAGTCGTCCGGCCCGAAAGGACCAGTTGATGGGGTTGTCCAGCGGCCTTTCCGTTGGAACCATGGCTGTCGCTTCCCCTTCATTCCGCCTGCGGCCCGCTTATGCGTCTTTACTTAGCACTACAACGCTAGATCATTTGCACTGACCAATTACGAAAAGCCCGTTGAAACGGGCTGAACGTTTGGGGTTTGGCATCTCTTGTAACCAGTCCTCAAAGGACTGGCCTATGCGCCGCCTTCGGCGGCGGGAAGGCCGCTGAAGCGGCCTCAAGTCGCTTCAGCGACTTTGGCCTTTCCTAGGCCAGCCGTTTACGGCTGGTCAACATCGGCGTCACTCTCTCTCCTTCTGCAGCCCGTTTCAACGGGCTTTCCCAAAAACAACGCGGGTCCGTGTTAGCGTTGCAGTCTTAGATTCGATCCACATGCCCCGTCTCGGCCTGCCGTTGCCGTTCGGTGGCCTCCTGAAGCGCCCGTTTTTCGGCCTCGGTGAGGCTGTGGATGCCTCCTTCGTACACTTTTTTCAGAATCCGATCAACGGTCTCGGCGTCGTCGCGCCGTTGAGCCATTCTAGCCTCGAAGTCGGGAACGCGTGATGATCGGACCCGCGACCGCCAACTCGACGCCCGCCATCCGACCCGGCCCCACCACGTCTCGCCGCGGTAGGACCACCACGCCCCGAAGAGCAACCCCGCGATGTGGCAGGCATCCCCGCCGGCGTTCGGGCCGCGGTCGAGGAGGTTGATGACGTACCACGCCCCGAACAACAAGGCCGCCGTGCGGATTCGGATCGGAAACAGAAAATAGATGAGCACCTCCGCATGGGGATACCGGACCGCGCACGCTCCCAGTAATCCCAAAACGCAACCCGACGCGCCAGCCGCCACACCCTGCGGGGGCAACCAACCGATGAGCGTCAGCCCCATGTAGAAGATCATCCCCAGCGTGCCCGCGATCAGGTAAATCAGGAAAAACCGCTTCGATCCCCAGTCTCGTTCCAGCGCCCGACCGAGGAAGTGCAGCCCGAGCATGTTCATCAGGATGTGGCCAAACGACCAGTGCAGGTATTGGGCGGTAATGAGCCGCCAGATTTGGCTCTTCATCACGAGATCCGCGCGCATGGCGGAGAATTGAAACACCGGGCTGGTGATGATTTCTTCGCCGCGAAGGCCCGGGCGCCTCGCTGCGTTACGGTCGATGGTCATTTGAGAGAGGACGAAGACGGCGATGTTGACCACGATCAACGTGGTCACAACGCTGCCGCCGATCAACGGAACCCGCCGCGTCGGCGGCCAAACCTGGCCCCACCCTTGCGGACTCCTCGCGTATTCTCGATCACGCCAACTCATACGGTGTGGATTGTCGATTGGAGATTGTCGAATGTCGAATGACGACGCTGCGGCCCCTCAACGAGGGCCGGGTGGCCTTGGGCGGTTGCCCGCCCAAGGCCACCCGGCCTAGGATAACGGGTCCGTGACAGATTAGGCGGCCTTGGAATAGGCCGGTCGGGTGTTCCAATCCTGTCCTGAGCCTCGAAGGAACCGTTCCCACCGTCCGTCCTGCGATA
>Ga0315274_10011820_pt1 | contig 12488 bp, 11 predicted proteins | sample YL17G02_20_MG_FD_203700 | JGI IMG/M metagenome (GOLD analysis project Ga0315274, IMG submission 203700) | Sediment microbial communities from Yellowstone Lake, YNP, Wyoming, USA - YL17G02_20 | ecosystem: Environmental > Aquatic > Freshwater > Lake > Sediment | place: USA: Wyoming | collected... | reverse complement strand
ATCTGATCTCCGTTCTTGCTCACCACCGGTTCGCGAGCGCTGTTCTGAAGATCATAGCGGATTTTCCACGGCGGCGCGACCTCGATCCGCAACCGTCTCTCCAGAATCGGTTCATATCCTCCGAAGTGGACGATTCCGCCGGAGTGCCTCTTCCGGGACAGTCTTGAAGAGAGCTTCGGTTCGATCCGATAAGCAAGATGATAGGCGGTGCCTGAATCCGCTTCGGGATGCCAGATCGGGGACGACTTGCTCACGTCGATCCAGCCTTCGGACGGCGACCACATCCGCGACGTCTCAATCACGAGCGTATCCACTCTCGAGTTGCAGGGCGGGTAGGGCGCCTCGAACGGATAGTAATCGCGCTTGCGCAACAGCTTGCAGAGAACCTCGCCGTGGCAAACACTCTGCCCCGAAGGCAGAAGTTCGATACGCGTAAAGTCCCGCAGAATGATCGCCGAGGCCTGCGGATAGACATCAAGTCCGGGCGAAGTCACGATCACGCTGTCGAGATCCGACTGCGCGAGGGTGTTCGACAGCGAAAGGAAAAGGGCGATGATCAGGATGACGGGCATGTGCTCCTTCCGCTAACTCTTCTTGCCTTCGCCGGACGGCGTAGAAGGCACGTCGGGGACGCGCGGAACGGTCGGTTTTTCGCGAGCGCCTTCGGCCTTCTCCGGGCCGGTGTCGGGAATCTCGCGGCGCATTCCGCCGAAGCGATCCGTGAGCGTGGCCATGAGGGCGTTGAGCGCGTTGCCGCCCTCGCCGCCGGTGACCAGAACGCGCGGAATGAACGGCGTCTTGCTGTCGGCCAGAGCGCGAGCAATGTTGACGAACACCGTTCCTTCGCGGCCGATGGCTTTCACCTGCTTCTCGTAAGCCGTAGCGAACGCCACGTTCACCGCTTCCACTTCCGCGCCTTTGGCGGTGCCGGTCTTGCTGATGTACTCGGCTTCACCGGAGGCCTCGGACTTGCGCGCCTCGGCGAGATTGGCGGCGATGGATTTTTGAACTTCGGAGTAGGCCAGATCGTGCTGTTTGTCGGCCCTGCCGGTGGCCTGCTCCATCTTGATGCGCTCCTGCTGAGCGGCCTCTTGCCTCTGGAAAGTGGTGACTTCCTGATTGGCGATTTCACGCTCGGTGAGCACCTTGACCAATTGCTCGGGAAGAATCACGTCCTGAATGTAGACGCCGGGCGTTTCCACCTCGTATTCGTTTAACTTCTGACGGATGTGATGGAAAGCGTCCTCCTGCACTTCCTGACGGGTCTCGATGAAATCAATGGCCGGCATAGATTGCAGTGTGTCGCGGAAGTGATTACCGACGGCCGCCTGCAGAACCTCGTTGATGAGATTCTGCATGGTGCCCACCCGCGAAATCACGCGGGCGGCCCTGGTGTCGGGCACGTGGATCTGCACTTGCAAGTCGAGGTGGAAAACGAAGCCTTCGCGGCTCTTGGCGACAATCTGCTGCAGCTCGCGGTCCAGATTGTGAGCTTTCGACGTGGCCTCCGCCCAGTTGAGCGTGAGAATGGCGGTGGGCACGATTTCCGCTTCATAGCAGCGCGGATTGATGGGGTACTTGCCGGTGCGCAGCGCCTCCTGCCAGATGCCGCGATGTCCGGGACGCACCAGCGAACCGTGCTTGAATTGCACGCCGGAAATGTCCTTGGCCACCAGACCCACGTAGGACTTGATCACCGCCACTTCTCCCTGCCTCACGACCAGCATGGGCACCATTTCCACTTTGACGAGCACGGGATTCAAATTGAAGGCGCCGTAGAGCAGCGGATCGTGCTGCAGACCGATGCAGCCGCCGTTGTCGAGGAAGAACTGGAAGTTCTGATAGTTGTTGTGGATCTTGTTCTTGCTGCCCAACAGCAGTTCGATGAGCTGCATATCGGCTTTGGACGCCTCGCTGGCGATTTCGGCCATGACTTTGTTGGCCCGGTCGGTGGCTTGATCGGCCTCGATCTTGGCGGTTTCGGCGGCCTTGCGTTTCTCGTCGGCGTCGCGAATCTCGCTGTGGTCCTTGGTCTGACGGGCGCGCTTGCCCGCGGAGCGCGCGGCGAGCCGCGTGGTATTGGCGGCGGCCAGCTTCTCTTGAGCCTCCGTCAGCAGCTTGGCGACTTCGGCCAGCTTACTCTCGGGAATGGGCTGTTCGAGGCCCAGGCGGTTTTCGAGATCCTCCACGTCTTTGAATGCGCCCAGACGGCCGGCGATGTCACCGGCGGGAAGCGGCGGACCATCCAGCGTGGTCACGATGCCGATCATGTCCACCAGATCTTCATCGCGGTCGGTCTTGCGCAGATGATCCACCTTGCTGATTCCCTCGATCCGCTCGATCTTGCGGGGAGCGATGACGGTGACCACCAGATTGTCTTCGCTGATGCCGTAGGGGCGGAGCAGCCGGTCTTTGGCCTGCACCAGATTCTTGCGCAGCAAGGGATCAATGGGCACGCCGTAGAAATTGCTGCGGGTGATGACCAGAAAGCCCAAGGGATGAATGGGCGCCACGGATCCGGGAGGCAGCACCTGACGCTGCACACCCATTTGCCCGCCGTTTTCGACGAAGCGGCGCAGGTTGCTGAAATCGCCGAACGCGTCTTTGTAAGCGCCGGTCTTGGCGCCCACCGGCAGCGGTTCTCCGACCTGGGCGATCACCAAACCGATTTCTCCGCTGGGCACCTGCACGATGGGATGTTTTTCCACGCTGTAGAGCCACCAGACTTTGATGCGCCAGCCGGGCATGAGCAAATCCGCCTGATAACCGGCTTCTCCGCGAAAGGCAACAATATTCCCCTCGGACAGCTTTTTGGGCGAGAAACGCTTGATGACCAAGCCCACTTCGTTGGGGGCGATGATGCGGATGGACGGCAGAATCACCAGCGCCAGCAGCACCACGGCCGCGATCCAGACGAAGTTCGACAGAATGGGCGACGGCATGGCTGTGATCTCCTTCTATATGGCGTGTTTTGTGAGCTCGTTGCGGGCGTTGACGGATGGGAGGTGGAGGCTTCCAAACGGCGAGACCTAAGGGGGATGTGCCGCTTGAATCATGGTAGCGAGAATTTGCGTATCCTGCAAGGGCGGGGCGGACATAGAGCCTCGGCGCGAACTGGGGTTAGCACCTGCCCCGAAACAGCACGCGGTTGATTCCTGGTTGTCATCCTGAACCTCCAAGTCTTCAAAGGGGGTGAAGGATCTCTCGGGAAAACAAGAGACCAAGAGAGGTCCTTCAGGCGGCAACACCAAAAGAGCGGCCTTCAGGACGACATGTGCGGCCTGTGCCGTAATTGGGGAACAGGCTCCACAGGGGTCTCGAATCGCTCCCATCGGTTCAAGGCATCGCTGCATGCATGGGCTGACCGCGAACGAATCAGCCATGCCGCCGCATACTCTAACTACTTGCTTCTAATAAAAATATTTGTACAAGAGAGCCGTTGTGGTTGGCGCCCCGGTGACTTTTGGCCGCGGCCCGGCCTTGACTTTGCAGGCATGTTTCCATATCTTTGGGTTCCCTTGGGGCAGTAGCTCAGCATGGGAGAGCACCACGTTCGCAACGTGGGGGTCGGCGGTTCGATCCCGCTCTGCTCCACCACTCCCGGTGCATCTTGGGAGCGTGTTTTCGTCGCCGAATAGGTATCGCCGGGTCCCGTGCAAGGGATGGCCGCCCAACCCCGCCAGGACCGGAAGGTAGCAACGGTAAGCAGTTCATCACTGTGTTGCGGATCAGCCTGGCGGTACCTATGCGGCGGTTTTTGTAACCCTATGTTGAACATATGGTCAGCGATCCGAAAGATGGCTTCAGCTTGTTTTTTATTACTCTATGCCTCGAGGCGAGGGAGGAAAAGAGGTTCGGCGAGTTGACTTTCGAGGGCAAAACGGGTATCTTACAAAGTTAGGTTTGACTGCGACTTTCCTCGCTTCCATCGCGACTCCCCTGAAGAGCCATGTCCTATCAAGTGCTTGCCCGGCGTTGGCGGCCTAAGCGGTTCGCCGACGTCGTTGGGCAGGAACATGTCACTCGCACCCTTCAGAATGCCATCCGGCAGGGCAGGCTGGCGCACGCCTTTTTGTTCACCGGACCGCGCGGCATCGGCAAGACGAGCACGGCGCGCATCCTGGCCCGCGCGATGAATTGCCCGAACATGGACTCGAGCGGCGCGGCCGAGCCCTGTAACGAGTGCGAAACCTGCCGGGCGCTGCTTGAGGATCGCGAGTTGGACGTGATCGAAATGGACGCGGCCTCGTACACCGGCGTGGACGACATCCGGCGCGTCATCGAGAACTGCCGTCTCGCTCCGGTGGCCGGCCGGATGAAAATCTACATTATTGACGAAGTCCACATGCTCTCGAGGAACGCCTTTAACGCGTTTTTGAAAACGCTGGAAGAGCCGCCGAAGCATGTGATCTTCATTCTGGCCACGACCGATGTGCAGAAGGTACCGGCCACCATTCTTTCGCGCGTGCAGCGCTTTGATTTTCGCCCGGTGCAGCCGATAGACACCGCGCCCTATCTGGGAAAAATCTGCAAGCAGGAGGGCTGGCCGGCGGAAGAGGAAGCGCTCTGGCTCATCGCCCGGCGCGCCGAGGGCTCGCTGCGCGATGCGGAAGGGCTGCTCGATCAGGTGGTCTCCTACGCGGGCGGCAAGGTCACGCTTATGGCCGCGCGCGAGACGCTGGGCGCCTTGCCCGGAGAACTTCTGGCCGAGGCCACGGAACTGATGGCTGCGAACAACGTTCAAGCTGTGCCGGCCTATCTGGAACAGCTTGCCCTGCGAGGCGTAGACTACAGCCAACTCCTGAAAGACCTTCAATCCTACTGGATGGATCTGGTCTTTCTCAAGGAGGGGCTGCCGGTGAAGGGCCGCGTGGACGTGGAGATCGAGCAGATGCAGAAGGCGGGAGCCGAGCTGACGGTGGAAGACCTTTTCCGCCTGATCCGGCTGGCCGAAAGGCTCGAAGATGATTTGAAATGGTCCACCGCGCCGCGAGTCCGCTTTGAAATCTCTTTTGTGCGTTGGGCGTCGTTGGACCGCGTGGCTACGATTCGCGACATTCTCGACCGTCTGGGCACAGCGGCGAGTGGAACCATCAAAGACGTGCCGCCCGCGCGCAGCGCCGTTACTCCGGCACTGAAAGCCGCTGCCGTCACTCCGCCGGGTGAAAAAAAGGCGGCAGAGGCATCTCCATCCGCAGCGGAGAGCGCACGCCAGCCGACGCCGCCTGCTGATGGAATGAGCCTTGACACTCTGCGCGAGAAGTGGCCCGAGATCGTGGCCGCGCTGCGCAAGCGCAATCAGGCGGCGGCCGCGACGGCGGAAAAGTCGTGGGTTCTGGAGGCCTTTGACGGGCGCAAGCTGACGGTGTGCTGCGCCATGCCCGGCAAGTTCGCCACGGACCGCATGAAGGAGAGCTTCACGCATCTGGCGGCGGCCATTCAGGACGTGTGCGGCATTGCGCCGATTCTGGTGGCCGGCGCGCCGCGCCAGGAAGCTCCGGAACCGGTGGAGAATCCGAAACCGGCCGCGCCGCCTTCGGGTGATGATCTCTTCAGCAATTTCATGAGCCGCTTCGGCGGCGTCGAGATTGATCCCAATCAAGCCCGCGAGCCGAAGTGATGGCGCTGGACCTCTCCAAGTTCTCGCCGTCCCTCGAACGGCTGGTGGAGAAGATTTCCAAGCTGCCCGGGCTGGGCCGCAAATCGGCGGCGCGTCTGGCGCTGCACATTCTGCAGCAGCCCGAAGAGGAGGCTCGCGAACTGGCGCAAGCCATTCTCGACGTAAAGAGCCGAATCCACTTTTGCCGCATCTGCTCGAACTTCACGGAAAACGACGTGTGCTCGATCTGCGCGGATGCGCGGCGGGATCAGGCTCTCATCTGCGTGGTCGAGACGCCCGGCGACGTGCTGCGGCTGGAAGGGACCGGTTCGTTCCGGGGATTGTATCACGTGCTGGGCGGCGCGCTGTCGCCGCTCGATGACGTGGGCCCGGACGATCTGCGCATCGCCGAACTCGTCGAGCGTGTCAAGGGCGGCGCCGTGCGCGAGGTCATTCTGGCCACCAATTCGACCACCGACGGCGATACCACGGCGCTCTACTTATTGCGCGCACTGAAGGAGTACGGCACGGCCGTGTCGCGTATCGCGCGGGGCGTGCCGGTGGGCGCCGAACTGGAGCAGGTGGATGAAATCACGCTGGCCAGCGCGCTGGAGTCGCGCACGCGGCTGTCCTGAGATTCACGGTCTGCAACACAGGTTCCTCCGTTGATTCCCGGATTCAATCTCGCCAATCAGATCACGCTCTCGCGGCTGGCCTTGGGGCCGCTTTTTCTGGTCGCGTATCTCAGCCCGTGGCGGTATTCGCTCGAGGCCGCTTTCCTCGTGGCGATTGTCATCGAGGCCACGGACGTAGTGGACGGCATCACGGCCCGCTCGCGCAAGCAGGTGTCCGACGTGGGCAAGCTGCTCGATCCCATGAGCGACACCATTGCCCGCCTGTCTTATTACATGGGCTTCCTCGTGATGGGCTACGCGGAGCCGTGGATGATGGCGACTCTGGTTTACCGCGACGTGGTGATCTCGTATCTGCGCGTGTTTTCCGCGCTCACCGGCACCGCCATGGGGCGGCGCACGTCGGGCAAATGGAAAGGGATCCTGCAAGGCGCGACGGCGCTGGTGGTGCTGGCGCTGTGCGTGGTGGACAAACGCCTGATACCGGTACCGCATCTTGGCGACATCGTCTATTGGCTGTTGGTGTTCGTGACCGCTTACACAGTGTTCACTCTTGTCGAGTACTTGCGGGGGAACAAGGAGCTTCTGCTCGAAATCCGGCGGCGGGGCCGTCCGTGAAAAAGCTCTCGTGGCCGGAATGGGCGGTGGTCACGCTGTTCGGATCGGGGCACAGTCCGGTGGCGCCGGCTACGGTGGCTTCGGCGCTGACCTGCATCATTCTGTGGTTCATCCCCCCCGCTCTGAGCTGGCCGGCCTGGCTCTTCGTTGTGCCGGTGTTTTTTGTCGGCGTGTGGTTGTCGTCACGCGCCATCGGGGCCTTTCGCGTGGACACCGAGTTGCGTTTCAAATCGCTGCGGCGGCGCGATCAGAAAGCCGAGGATCCCGATCCGGTGGTGATTGACGAATTCGTCGGGCAGTGGATCACGCTGCTGGCGGCGCCGCATACGTTGTTGGGTTTTGCCGCGGCGTTGGTGGTGTTTCGAGTGTTCGACATTCTCAAGCCGTTCGGGATCAAAGCGCTGCAGGATGCGCGCCGCGGCTGGGGGATCATGCTGGATGACGTCGCCGCGGGGCTGTGGGGCGCGGTGCTGTTGGTGGTCGCGCTGAGAATCATCCCGGCTTTTCTGCGATGACCGCGGCCCCGGCGATCGCGTACCGCAGTGAGATCCTCACCGTCGGCGATGAGATTCTGCGCGGCGACGTGGTTAACGAAAACGCCGCCGCCATCGGCCGCGCGCTGGCCGAGGCCGGTGTTCCCGCGCGTTACACGCTGGTGGTTCCCGACGACCTCGAGGCCATTGCCGAAGCCATCGAGCGGGCGCTGGCGAGGGCGCAGGTGATCGTGGTCACCGGCGGATTGGGTCCCACGCCCGACGATCTGACGCGCGACGCGGTGGCGCGCTGCTTCGGATTTCCGTTGGTGGAAGACGCGGCCCTGCTGGCGCACGTTCAGGACTTGTTCCGGCAGCGGGGAATGGTCATGCCCCAGACCTCGCGCAATCAGGCGCTGTTTCCGGCGGGAGCCTTGCAGATTCCGAATCCGCACGGCACGGCCACGGGTATCCACGTGATTCACGAAGGCCGGCATCTGTTCGCGCTGCCCGGCGTGGCCATCGAGATGCGGCAGATGACGGACGAATACGTCAAGCCCGCGGTGAAGGCCGCGTTCGCGGACGCGCAGGTGCGCACGCGCACGCTGCGGCTCACCGGCATCGGCGAATCGCATTTGCTGGAACAATTGGGGGATCAAAGCGAGCTGCGCACGCTGGTCCAGATCGCGTACCTTCCTCATCACGGACTTCTGGACTTGCGGCTCACCGCCTTGTCGCAGGATGAGCATGAGGCCGCGGCGCAAATCGCCATTGCCGAGGGGTTCATTCGCGAGCGCGTGGGCGGACACGTGTACGCCACCGGCTCGACGTCGCTGGCCGAAGTCATCGGCAACATCCTGATGAACCGCGGCCAGAAACTGGCCACCGCCGAGAGCTGCACGGGCGGACTGGTGGCCGACATGATAACGAACGTCGCCGGCGCGTCGCGCTGGTTCGAACGCGGATGGATCAGCTACTCGAATCCATCCAAGAGCGAAGACCTGAACGTGCCCGCCGAGATGCTTGAAGAACAGGGAGCCGTTTCGGAATCCGTGGCGCGGGCTATGGCCGAGGGAGCGCGCCGGCGCGCGGGCGCGGATTGGGCCTTGTCGTGCACGGGCATCGCCGGGCCGACGGGCGGATCGGCGGACAAGCCGGTGGGCACGGTGTGGATTTCGGCGGCCGCGGAACACGGAGTGTGGGCGCGCCATCTCAAGTTCTCAGGTCTGCGCGAGACCATCAAGCTGCGCACGGCCCACGCCGCGTTGAGTTTTCTCTATCAGCATTTGATTGAAACGCGGGCCTGATGCGGCTGTTCATCGCCATTGATCTGCCTGACGAGTGGCGGCGCATTTTGGCCCGGCCGGAGGAGAGCATCGGCTGGCTGGGCCGCGGCGTGAAGTGGGTGGAGCCGCGCGGCATGCACCTGACGCTCAAGTTTCTGGGCGAGGTGGAAGAGCAACTCTTGCCCGACATCCGCAACGGCATGGCGGCGGCGTGCGAAGGAATTCAGCCGTTCACGATTCGTCTGCGCGGAACCGGCGTCTTTCCCAATGCCAAGCGGCCGCGGGTGTATTGGGCCGGCATCGAGGGGCCGCCTTCCCTGTTGGAGTTGCAGGCCCGCGTGGACGCGGAGATGCAGCGTCTGGGTTTTGACGCGGAGGAACGCGAGTTCCGTCCGCATCTGACGCTGGCCCGCATCAAAGATCCCATCGGCAAGCAGCGCATGACCGACGCGCTGCTGAGTTACGCTCTCGAAAGCGAGCCCGCTGAAGTCCGCGAACTGCTGCTCATGCGCAGTCATCTCTCCAGCGAAGGCGCGCGTTACGAACCCATCGGGCGGTGCGCTTTGGGAGGAGACGCGCTGCCCTCCGCCTGACCAACCTCATTCGACGTCCCGCAATTCGCGAGGAGACACCATGCCGCGCCAAGTGATCCTCAACGAGATCGGCGCTTCGGCCGATCGGGTCTGGCAGCTTCTGACCGACTGCAAGGAATTCGCCTTCTGGGCTCCCAACGTGCGGGAGCTCGATCTGGAACCCGATATCTTCAAGGTGGACACCATCCGCCATTTCAAGCTCGACGTGAGCGGGAAGATCGAGACGCTCGACACCCGGATCACGCATCTGACTCCGGGTGAAACGTACGCGGAATCGCCCGTCGGCGGAACGCTGAAGCTGCACGAAAAGGTCGAACATCTGAAGATGATCTACCGCGTTGAAACGGTGGACGAAGGGACCTGCAATTTCATCTTCACCATTGACTGGGAGATGCAGGGGCTGCTGAACAAGATGCTGGAGAAGGTCGTGATGGGCACGTTCGTGGCCTCGCTCCGGCTCTGGTTCGAGCGGCTGAAAACCTACGCCGAAACGGGCCGCCCGGTGTGAGCCGCGGCGAAACGAGAGCATTCAAATCTTCACATCAACTCTAAGAGTCCGGCCATGAGCAAGGAAACCGACGAAAAGCGCAAGAATCTCGACCTGGCGCTGCAGCAGATTGACAAGCAGTACGGCCGGGGTTCGGTAATGCGCCTGGGCGACAGCGGACCGATTCAGAAAGTGGATACCATTTCCACCGGCTCGATGTCGCTCGATCTGGCCCTCGGCGTGGGCGGCGTACCGCGCGGGCGGGTGATCGAGATTTACGGTCCCGAATCCTCGGGCAAGACCACGCTGGCGCTGAGCATCATTGCCGAAGCCCAGAAACAGGGCGGCTTCGCCGCGATTATTGACGCCGAGCACGCCCTCGATCCGAATTACGCCAAAGCCCTGGGCGTGAACACCGACGAATTGCTGGTCAGTCAGCCCGACAACGGCGAGCAGGCTCTGGAAATCGCCGAGATGCTGATTCGCTCGGGGGCGTTGGACGTGGTCGCGGTGGACTCGGTGGCCGCGCTCGTGCCCAAGGCGGAAATCGAAGGCGAGATGGGTGACTCGCTGCCGGGTCTGCAGGCCCGACTCATGAGTCAGGCGCTGCGCAAACTGGCGGCGGTGGTGGCGCGTTCGCACACGTCTCTGATCTTCATCAACCAACTGCGCATGAAGATCGGCGTCATGTTCGGCAATCCGGAAACGACCACGGGCGGAAACGCGCTCAAATTCTACGCGACGGTTCGCATGGACATCCGGCGCGTGGCCTCCATCAAGGATGGAGAGAGCATCATCGGCAACCGGACGCGCGTCAAAGTGGTGAAGAATAAGCTGGCCGCGCCGTTCAAGGAAGCGGAATTCGATATTTTCTACGGGCGCGGCATTGATCACACGGGCGACGTTCTCGATCTGGCCGCGCAAATCGGCGTCGTGTCTAAGAGCGGCACGTGGTACAGCTACGGTGATGAGCGGCTGGGACAAGGCAAGGAACGGGTCGTGGAGCTGCTGAAGGAAACGCCGGATCTTCTCAAGAAAATCGAGACGGCGGTGCGGCAGCAGTTGGGTTTTGCGCCTCCGGGAAACGGCAAGGCGGCCGCAGGAGCGGAAGTTGAGACGCCGCGCCCAAAGGGCAAGAAATAGTCCGGCGAGCCGCGTGAAGGTTCTTGGCACGGCGGCGGTGTTGCTGGCGCTGGCAGCATCGGCGCAGGCGCACCAGTTGGTGCTGACCGCGGGCTACGCGAACTCGCGCAGGCCGGACATGGGCCCGGCTGTTTCGTCGTCCTACTCTCCGTTTCAAAGCGGAGGCGGCTGGGCGGCGGGAATGCGGGTGGACATCGTGCCGCCCGGAAAGCCCGTCGTGTTCGGGCCGAGCTTTCTCTACTGGAACAACTTGACCGGAGATCCGGATCCGAACTCGCAGTCGCGATATTTTCAGATCGAGTTGGGCGGGCGACTCTCGGTTCGCTCGCGCTCTATTCCATCCTTGTATGGCGGAGTCGGAGCCGGTTACAGCTTCGCGCACGGTGCGCATGAGCCGCGCTGGGTCGGAGCCAAAGAGGAGTTCGACGGCGATTTCCCCACCGGCTCGGTGCATTTCGGTGTGAAGTCACCGACGCGAACCGATGTGACCGTGGTGGCGGAAGGCTCCTTTCACTTCGGCTTGGACCATCCCTCGGGCCGCAACTCCATCGGTCCGGCGAAGGCGTGGCTGGTGCAGATCGGGGTGGCCTTCGACATGCTGATCGGACCGCGGCGATGAAACCGCCGGTCACGGCGCTGAGTCACGCGGTGAGGCTGCTTTCAGCCCGGCCCTATTCCGAGCGGAAGCTGCGCGAGAAACTGGCGAACAAGTTTCCGCGAGACGAAATAGACCATGCCATCCGCCGCCTGTGCGCCGAGCGGCTGTTGGATGACCAGCGCTATGCCGAGGATTTTGTGCGGGTGCGCGTAGCCACCCGGCCGCGCTCCGGTTTCGTGTTGGTGCGCGAACTCATGCAGCGCGGGATTGCACGCGGCATGGCGCAGGACGTGGTGAACCGGCTGGTTCCCGCGGAATCCCACGAGAATTTGGCGCGCGAATTGGTCTCGCGCAAACGGGCGATGTATCGAGGGCTGGACGAGCCCACGCGCCGGCGGCGGCTGACCGCGTTTCTCGCACGGCGCGGTTTTTCTTATGAAGTCATTCACAAGGTGCTGCGGATTCCGCCCGAAGACGGGACATTCGACAAGACATGACATCGAAAGAGATTCGACAACAGTTCCTCGAGTTCTTCCGCGAGCGCGGACACGCGATTGTGCCCTCGGCCTCGGTGATTCCGCAGGATGATCCCACCCTGCTCTTCACCAATGCGGGGATGAATCCGTTCAAACCGTATTTTCTTGGGCGGGCTAGACCGGATTCCACGCGGGTGGCCGATACGCAGAAGTGCATTCGCGTTTCCGGCAAGCATAACGATCTGGAGGAAGTCGGGCCCTCTCCCTATCATCACACTTTTTTTGAGATGCTGGGCAACTGGAGTTTCGGCGATTATTTCAAGAAGGAAGCGATCACGTGGGCGTGGGACTTGATGACTCGCGTTTACGGCCTGCCGAAAGACAAGCTCTACGCCACGGTGTACGAGAGTGACGATGAGGCCCAAGGGTTGTGGCACAGTGAGACTGATATCGAGCCTTCGCACGTTCTGCGCTTCGGCAAGAAGGACAATTTCTGGGCGATGGGTGATACGGGGCCGTGCGGGCCGTGCAGCGAGTTGCACATTGACCGCGGGCCGCAGTTCGATTCCGATCCCAAGGCATT
>Ga0315274_10011819_pt1 | contig 12488 bp, 8 predicted proteins | sample YL17G02_20_MG_FD_203700 | JGI IMG/M metagenome (GOLD analysis project Ga0315274, IMG submission 203700) | Sediment microbial communities from Yellowstone Lake, YNP, Wyoming, USA - YL17G02_20 | ecosystem: Environmental > Aquatic > Freshwater > Lake > Sediment | place: USA: Wyoming | collected... | reverse complement strand
TCGGTGCAGAGGTGTATTTCCTCGGCGCGGGCACGTCTATCGATTCCCTCTCGGCGTTGCGCCATGCCCTGTTTCTGCGGAAACATGCCAGGACCCTCGGTGTCGCCGTCGTACACTGCGATACCATTTACACCGCGCTCATGAGCGGGATCGGGTTAATGGGCCTCCGGGTACCGGTCATCTTCCACGCCAGGGTATCCGAGTCGGGCGGGGTTCTTGACACGATCGTCCCGCTGCTCTGTGCGAAGATCATCTGCGTCTCCAACGCAACGGCGAGGCGTTTTTCCTCCCAATCCCCATCGAAGATACACGTGGTCTATAACGGCGTGGACCTATCGGAGTTCCGGCCCGGTGCCGGCTGTGGGGCTCTGAGGGAAAAGCTGGGAATCGCGCCAGACGCTTTCGTTGTCGGGTATGCCGGCCAGGTCATCAAGCTTAAAGGGCTGGACGTGCTGATCCGGGCTTTCTCCAGACTGCGGGCGGAGTTCCCAGCTGTCAAATTGCTGATCGCCGGCAGGGGCCACGATGAAGCCGTCTTGCGAGCGGCCGCTGGTGACGGCGTACTCTTCCTGCCCTTTTCCGATTCCATGCCGGAGTTCTACTCCGCGCTCGACGTGTTCGCGCTTCCGACGGCCCACATGGAGGGGCTTTCGCGCTCGCTCATCGAGGCGATGGCCTGCGCGGTGCCGTCCGTGGCGACGCCATTGGGCGGAAACACCGAAACCCTGGTGGATGGGGAGACCGGCTTTTTCGTCCCGGCCCAGGACGAAGATGCGCTCTACGGCCGCCTGCGCGATCTCTACCTTGCGCCAGAAGGGCGGCGCCGGATGGGAGCGGCCGCCCGGAAGCGGGCCGAAAGGCTATTTGATGCCGTCGCCTGCGCGCGCGCAGTGGAAGCGCTGTACCTGCAGGTCTGCGCATGAGTGCGGCGTGCAACCTTTGCGGCGGAACGGACCGCCGGGCCCTTGAAACTGCGGCCGATGGGGTCCGCGCAGTCCAGTGCGCCCGTTGCCGGTTGATCTTTCTGGACCCTTTCCCGAAGTTCGACAGCGCCGTGCACTACGACGCGGATTACTACCGTCCTTGGCTGGCGGAACAGGCGCGTCAGCGCGCCGCACTGTGGAGGAAGCGAGCGCACTTCCTCGAGAGCTTCGCCCGCATCGGCCGCCTCCTCGATGTGGGATGTGGAGACGGATCGTTTCTCCTGGCGGCGAGGGAAAGGGGCTGGCGGGTGGTTGGAACTGAGGTGTCACGATGGGCCGTACGGATGCTTCGTGATACTCACGGCCTCACAATCCTGGAAGGCGAGCTGCTGCAGATCGACCCCCAGGAGACGGGCTTTGACGTTGTGACGATGTGGCACGTGCTCGAGCACATGGATCGTCCCTTGCAGAGTCTTACGAGGGCCCGGGAACTGCTCAGCGAGAATGGCACTCTAATCGTCGCGGTGCCTAACGCAGGATTCACCCTTCTCCGCGTCGCCTATCCGCTGGCGCGCTTGAGGTGGCTTCGCTATTACACGCCGGGCGAGCGGGAGCTGCATCTCTATCACTTCACACCGGACACCCTGCGCAGGATGGTGGAAACGGCGGGATTCCGGGTGGTCTTCGAAGGCATCGACGAAAGCGCCCTCCGGCCAGTGAACATCCTTCTCGAAAAGGCCGCGAAGGCGGTCTACACCCTCACGGGGCGCCGATGGTCAGAGGCGCTCCTGGTCGTCGCCGCCAAGGCGAGCGCGTGATGATTGCGAAAGATCTCCTCCGCCGAGCCTACCTGGGGGCAAGGAGTATGGCTCTGACGCCGCTCGCCCTTGTGCGCCGGCGCTCGCCGTTGCCGGAAAGGTGTCGAAAGATTCTCCTCATGAGGGTGGACAGAATAGGTGACCTGGTGCTCTCCACGCCCTTTCTTCGAAATGTGAGAGAGCTTTTTCCGTCGGCGGAGGTCGTGATCCTAGGAAAAGGCTTTACGAGCGAGCTCCTGCACGGCGGGAAGCTCGTTGATCGCATATTGGTCTTTGACCAGGAGGGCGACGCCGGGATAGTGCGGGGACTCGCCTCTGAGGGGTACGATCTCGTGGTGGACATGCATTTCGACTACGAGCTCAAAACGGCGCTCCTCACGCGACGGGTCCGCGCCCGGTGCTCCGTCGGGTTCGATATCGGCGGCCGTGGTGCACTTTTCGATGTTGCGGTTCCCGTCCGCGAAAGGAAGCATTTCATCGAGGAAACCTTTGACATCCTTCGCGCCATGGGTTTTCAGCCGCACCAATATCCCATGGAAGTCCATCTCTGTCCCCAGGCATACGATGCTGCACGTGACATTCTCTCCAATGAGAGTGTTGGGGAGTGTTACGCCGTCTTCCACCCCGGAGGCTTTTACCCACAGCAGAGGTGGCCGGCCCCGAGATTCGCACAACTCGCAGATCTGAGTGCGGGACTCGGACTGACGCCTGTGTTCATCGGAGGGAAGGAAGACGGCGCGGTCTTGCACGAAATCGCTGGCTTGATGACGGCAAAGGCGGCCTTCATTTGCGGGCAGGACGTAGGGGTCTCCGCAGCCGCTATCGCGGGATCAACGCTTTTCATCGGAAACAATTCCGGCCCCCTTCACATAGCGTGCGCACTGAATATCCCGTCGATTTCCACGATGGGGCCGACTGATCCGGTACGTTTCTGGCCTGTTTCTAAGCGCGCCTGTGTCCTTCGCGCGGAGAGCGTGGAGCACATCTCCGTCCAAGCGATGTTCGCAGCCGCGAAGACCGCACTCTCCTCGATTGTGGCGTGCGGCTGAGCCTGCTCCCCTACCCACGCAGCTGGATGTTAGACGCCCGGCCGGAACGAGAGGAGGCTCCGGCGGTGATTGCCTGCGACGGGTTATGTTTCATTGCTTCCGGGGCGCCCTGCCATGACGGTCAAGACCGAGCACGTGGAGACATGCGTCCTCTGCCGCACTTCGGGCAGGGTGCTCTACCCACATGTCAAGGACGATCTGTATGGACATGAAGGCGATTTCGGGGAGTTGATCTGCCCGACCTGTGGACTGATCTGGCTCTGCCCCCGACCCGTGCGAGAGGACATGGGAGAATTCTACGGGCGGTACTACACCCACGCATCGGTCGCAGACCCCACTCACGCGGACGGGCAGCCACGTTTCCTCGGCGGCCTGAGGGATGCCATCAGGGCAATGATCTTCTGCGGTTATTACGGCTACACACATCTGCATTCCCGTCACACCTTATGCGCACTGGGAAAGGCCCTAGGGCGTCTTCAATGGCTGCGAGTGCGCGCCACAAACGAATTGAAGGAGCGGATCCCTCACTATAAGGAGGATGGGCTTCTCCTGGACATTGGCTGCGGCCGCGGAGATTTTCTGTTCGCGATGAAGAGCCTTGGATGGAACGTTCTTGGGGTGGAGATTGACCCTGTCGCGTCGGCACTTGCGCAGGGAAGAGGCATACGTGTCCATACGGGCCCCTTTGAAGAGGTGGATATCCCTAGCGAATCCGTGGACCATATCACGATGAATCACGTCATCGAACATGTCTATGACCCGATAGCTGTCATGGACAAGTGTTACCGGATCCTCAAGCCGAGCGGCACCGTAGTCTTGTACGCGCCCAACGCAAGAAGTCTTGGACACAAGTGGTTCCAGGGGCACTGGCTGCCACTGGACCCTCCACGCCACCTGTACTGCTATTTCACTGCCAACATGCGTATGCTCTTGGAGAGGTGCGGCTTCACGCGCATTAGACTCTGGACCTCTCCCCGCATGGCGGCCGGAGTCTACGATGCCAGCGTGATGCTACAGAAGGGCATCGTGATGGGGGCCCATACGGCTCCTCGACAGAAGGGAAGGCGGTGGTTTTCGGTCAAGGAGCGAGCCTCTTGCGCCCTCGGCCTGCCGAGCGGAGAGGAGATTGTAGCCACCGCGACAAAGCCCTCCGGCGCCCTTCGGAGCACCCAGGACGCTACCGCCAGTCTCACGGACGGACGACACGCGAATGATCCAAACTGACATCGTTGAGATGGTCCATGTGCCCTGTGACATGTGCGGTGGAGACGCCGTCACGCCGTACGTTACACCCGTGACCTACTACCCTGGGCTGGAGATCCCCTGCGCCATCGTGACCTGCAACTCCTGCGGGTTCATCTATACGTGTCCGCGACCGACTCAACGATGCATGCCGGGGTTATATCAGACCTATTACGCCGCTCAAGACGGTGGGAGCCCACCCTCCACTCGGCGATGGGGCAAGCGACTCAGGCTGTTCTTCCGCCCGCTCTGGCACCGCTACTGCGGGCAATATCTGGCGGAGGTCATCGGCAAGGCGCGTGGAGCGGTTCTCGAGGTCGGCTGCGGTACCGGCGAACTCCTGGAGGACCTGGCGAGGCGGGGTTGCCGGGTGCTCGGAGTGGACATCAATCCGACGTCAGTTCAGGTCTGCCGGGAAAGGGGACTGCCGGCCATGCAGGGAGAGCTTGACACCCTATCCTTCCCCCCCGGGTCCTTCGACACGGTCATTCTCTGGCATGCCCTAGAACACCTTCCGTCGCCGCGAGGAGCCCTGGAAAAGATCCGGCACCTCCTTCGCCCCGGAGGCAGACTCTTCATCTATTGCCCGAACGCCGACAGCTATCTGGCTCGCTTTTTCGGGCCGTACTGGTATCAATGGCATCTGCCATTTCATTTCCATCACTTCACGCCCGCGAGCGTCCGCAGGCTCGCGCAACTCGGCGCATTCACCGTCGTTCGCATACGGACAGTCACACCTGAATTCCCCGTCGCGTACTCTCTCGATCTGTACGGTCGCACGGCCGGACCCGCTGCACTGAGGATCCTTGTGCGGACGGGATTTCACCGGACCGTGTATTTCCGCCTCACTGTCGCCCTTCTCTTCAGACTGCTCGATTGGTGCATGAGGGGACAGGGAGAATGTCTGCAGGTCGAGCTGATGAAGCCTGAACCGTGAAAGGGATGCCGCACGTAACCGCAGTCATAGTGACGTATAACAATGTCGCCATGTTGCGGGACCTGCTGGGAGACCTCTGCGCCCAGTCAAGGCCGGTCGACGAGATTGTTGTGGTGGACAACGCCAGCTCCGATGGCACGGAACACGAGGTAACGGCCAACTACCCCTCGGTGAAATATGTCCGGCTGCCCGAAAACACGGGCAGCGCCGGAGGGTATTGCGAGGGAATCCGGATTGCATCGGCTGCGAGCGATCTGATCTGGACACTGGACGACGACGTTCGTCTGGAGAAACGTGCGCTCGAATTCCTTGTCCAGGGCCTGGAGACATTGCAGGCTTCCACGCGGATCGGAGCGGTGCGGTGCGTGGGGGAAAGCCATAGTTCGTCGCTTCCCACGGAACTTGAATTCGTGCCTTGGCGCGGGACCCTGTTTCCGGTAGACGTCATCCGGGAGACGGGCCTCCCGGAGAGGGAGTATTTTCTCTATGGGGAAGACCTCGAGTATTCTCTCCGCCTGAGGAGGCTCGGGTATGCCTTCTTCTGGATCCCGGCGAGCAGGTGTTTCGAAAGACGGCAGGGGAAAATCAGGTTCACGCTGTTTGGCAGGCAGCAACAAGCATATGCAACGGCATTTAGATTATACTATGCGTTTCGGAATGAGGTGTCCATATATCTGACGTATCGATGCTTTTTACGACTTCTCCGGACACTACTGTACGCCATGAAGGTCGCCGCGTACCTGTGCACAGCGGAGCGAGCCAAGAGTGGACACAAGATCACGGCAATCGCCCGGGGGATACGAGACGGTTTTTCCCATAGGCTGGGAAGGAACCAGGACTACGTACCCTGACTGGGACTCGGTAGGGGCATTCCGAACACGTTGCATCGCCGAGCAAGAGATCGCCGCCCGGATGCGGACGCACAGTGTAGGTACGGCTCTTCTTGTGGACCCTCGTGTTGCCGCCGTCGGCGGTCGAGGACCGGCGTAGACCATGTGCGGAATCGCGGGCCTCGTGGGACAGATCGAGCCCGACGTCTTAGAGGGCATGCTCGCCCTCATCGCCCACCGGGGCCCGGACGACCAGGGGATATGGTTGGGGCCCGGCGTCGGCCTGGGCGTGCGGCGATTGGCCATCATCGACCTAACGGGCGGCCGACAGCCCATGAGCAACGAAGACGGCTCGCTCTGGATTGTTTTCAATGGAGAGATCTACAACCACCGATCCCTCCGGCCCGATCTGGAGACAAAGGGCCATCGGTTCAAGACCCGCAGCGATACGGAGGTGATCCTCCACCTCTACGAGGACGAGGGCGAGCGGTGCGTGGATCGTCTGCGAGGCATGTTTGCCTTCGCCGTCTGGGACGCCAACCGGCGCCGACTCTTCCTGGCCCGGGACCGGATGGGGAAGAAGCCCCTGTACTACTGGCATCGCGACGGCCTCTTCCTCTTTGCATCCGAGATCAAGGCACTGCTCTGTCACCCCGCCATTTCGCGGGCCCTGGATTGGGAGGCCTTTCACCATTATTTGGCATTCGGCTACACGCCGGCCGACCGATCCATTTTTGAGGGAATCGCCAAGCTCCCGCCTGCGCACACCGCCATCCTGCGGGACGGCGTCCTGACGCTCCATCGGTACTGGATCCTTCCCCAGAGCAACTCGGTTCCGAATCGCCATGCCTCGGTCAACGAGGTGATGGCCCGCGTGCGCCACGCGCTCCGCGAGGCCGTCCGGCTCCGCCTAGAAAGCGACGTCCCCTTGGGCGTGTTTCTGAGCGGTGGCATTGATTCCAGCGCGGTCGTGGCCAGCATGCGCGAGGTGACGAACCAGCGCATCGCCACCTTCTCCATCGGATTTGGCAGGGCGGCCCCCTCCTATGACGAGTTGCCCTATGCCCGCATGGTGGCCCGGCAGTTCGAAACCGACCATCACGAGGAGATCCTGGAACCTAAGGTGGCGGACCTGTTGCCCGCCATTGTGCATCACTTCGACGAGCCATTCGCCGACTCGTCCGCCATCCCCACCTTCGTCGTGGCGCAGGCCACGGCCCGTCACGTCAAGGTCGCGCTCTCAGGCATCGGCGGTGACGAGACGTTTGCGGGATACCCTCGGTACCTGGGCCTCCGCCTGTCGGAGCGGTACGCACAGCTTCCCCGCTGGCTCCGGTCCATCCCCAGCACCGTCGTGCCTCGTCTCATCCCAGAATCCGAAGGTAGCATAAACTGGGGGGATTGGGCTCGGCGGTTCGTCATCGGGGTCGGGCAGCCCCTACCCGACCGGTACATCGGGTGGACGCGCTTCTTTAGCGAGCAAGAGCTGTCGCGCCTGGCGACACCTGCTTTGCAGGAAATGTGGGATGCTAACGTGGAAGCGACCCACCACGTCGCCTTCGCTGAGCACGCCCACAATGATCCGGTGGACGGTGGGTTTCGCATTGACCTCAGCACCTACCTTCCCGACGATCTCCTGGTGATGGCCGACCGGATGAGCATGGCCCACTCCCTGGAACTCCGGGCCCCGTTTTGTGATCATCGGGTCATCGAGGAAAGCCTGCGCATTCCGTCGAGCATGAAGATTCCAGGCTTCCGCCTCAAAGGACTCCTCAAGGCGGCCTTCGCCGATGTGCTGCCACGCCAGGTCCTATCCCATCGAAAACAGGGCTTCATGATCCCATTGGCCCGGTGGCTTCGGACTGACCTGCGAGACATGATGGAAGACCTGCTCGCCCCGGAACGCGTCCGGAACCGAGGCCTGTTCGTCCCAGAAGCGGTAGAAACTCTGAAGCAGGAGCATCAGCGGGGAATCCGGACCCACAGTGATCGCCTGTGGACCCTCATGATCGCCGAACTGTGGATGCGCCAGTACCTGGACTCCAGTGAGATTGTCCTGGCTGGTGATTCCCGTCAAGGACCTGCCGTTCGAATCTCGATTGCGTCGGCGGTCTCGCCAATTCCCGTCGGGGAGACCCTGGGAGGGGTAGCCTGCGAGCAAGCCTCTCCCTTGGCCAAACGGAGCCAGCGTGTCCGCATGCCGCACCTATCCCTGGCAGGTCCCGAGCAAGGAAAAGCAAGTGAGCCGCAACGGATCCTAATCCTCAACGTGGCGGGGCTGGGGGATTTCGTGATGGGAACGCCGGCCGTGCGGGCCATCCGCGAGCGCTACCCCCAGGCGCGCATCTGGATGCTGACGATCCCCGAGGTCAAGCCCCTGGCGGCGCGCTGTCCCTACGTCGATGAAGTGCGGAGCCTTGACCTGCGACACTCGCGCTCCGCGCTCGCGTGGGCTCTTGGGCGCAAGCAGCAGGAGGTCAGGCAACTGATCCGGGAACTCCGGGGGATGCGATTTGACATAGTCATCAATCTCTACCACGTCGGCACGCGCGCCGGCGGCCTGCGGATGGCGGCATTCCTCCGGGCAATTGGAGCGACCCGAAACGTGGGGCGATACAGTGGAGGCCGCGGTGTCGGCTTCGATCTGACCTCGATGGCAGAAGGGCACGAGACAGACGCCCAACTGGCAGTGGCGCGCCTTCTCGGTGCGGCACCAACCAGTCAATACCCCGAATTGTGGGTCACAGCGGAAGATCGAGTGGCATGTGATTCGCTCTTGCTCAGACATCGAATCTCTGCGGCCGACCGTGTGGTCTGTCTGCACGCAGGCTCTGCCCGGCCCGAGGCCTGCTGGCCTGCAGAACGCTTCGCCGTGGTAGGCCAGCGACTGGCCGAGGCGGGAGCCCGGGTGGTGCTATTCGGGGTTGCTAGCCAGCGGGACCTGTGCGCAACCATTGCCAAGGCGATCCCAGGAGCGGTTTCTGTCGCCGGTGAGACATCCCTCCCCGTGCTGGCCGCCCTCCTGCAGCGGGCTGTGCTCCTCGTCACGAATGACAGCGGGCCTATGCACATGGCCGCGGCGCTCGGGGTTGCCTTGGTGGCACCCTTCGGCCCTGCGACCCCGGCTCGCACCGGGCCCCGTGGGCGGGGGACACGGCTCGTCTTTGCCGGGACCCCCCACGCGGACGGCTCCCCCTGGTGGGAAGGCGTCTCGGCCAACGTCGTGGCCGATGCCGCGGTTCGCCTCTTCGCCGAGGTCACCGGCCGGACGGACTCCGCGGGAGGCACGGCATGATCCGTGTGCTCCACGTCATCACCCGCCTGGATGTCGGAGGATCCACAGAGAACACCGTGATCTCCGTCACCAGGATGCCGCGCACGAAGTTCAGCTGCAGCCTGATCTCCGGGCAGACGACGGACCCCCCTCCAAGCCTAGCCGAGAGCCTGTCTCAGGCCGGCGTGCCCTGGATCCAGGTGCGGCACCTCCGGCGCCCAGTGAACCCGATTTCGGACTGTCGGACCCTCTGGCAATTGCACCGGGCGATCCGGCAGATGCGGGTGGACATCGTCCACACCCACTCGTCCAAGGCCGGGTTCCTGGGACGGCTGGCGGCCCAAATGGCCGGCGTCCCGCACATCGTGCACACCCCGCACGGCCACGTCTTCGAGGGCTATTTCTCCCCGGTGGCGACCCGCGCCTTCATCGCACTGGAACGGCTAGCGGCCCGCTGGACGGATCGCATCATCACCCTGAGTGATGAGGAGGCGCGGGACCATCTCAAGTTGGGGATCGGCCGTCTAAAGCAGTTCGTCACGATCCCCAGCGGGGTGGACCTTGAGCCTGTCACGGCCGCCCCTCCTGTACGCCTCGTGTCGGGAGGGCTGGTGATCGGCGCGGTCGCGCGCCTGGTGCCAATCAAAGGCCTTCAGCACCTGGTTGATGCCGCACCGGAAATTCTTCGGCAGTGCAGCGATGCCCGATTCCTCCTGGTGGGGGACGGCGAGATGCGGCCGGCCCTGGAAGCGCAGGCGCGCGCCCTCGGCCTCTCCGACCGGATCGTCTTTGCTGGCTACCGCGAGGACATCCCCTCGGTCATCGCCGGAATGGATATCGTCGCGCTCCCGTCTATCAACGAGGGCATGGGCCGCGTCCTGGTCATGGCCATGGCCCTGGGGAAACCGATTGTGGCAACCAAGGTCGGCGGAGTTCCGGAACTACTCGGGGAAGGCGACGCAGGGGTGCTGGTCCCACCCGGTGATCCTCGGGCCCTGGCGGATGCCATCTGCGCGCTCTTGGAGAATCCGGCCCGCGCCCACGCCTTGGGAGAGGCGGGCCGCCGGCGCGCACCCCGTTACAGTGTCGAGACCATGGTGTCCGCTTTGGCAAAGCTGTACCAGGAGGTCGCAGACGGTGCCTGAGGATCACTCCCCTCTCGCCTCCCTGGTGCGCCGCGGCGTCCTCTCCGGCACACTAGGACTGATCCTGACGTTACTCGTCTCGGATGTCCCCCCGCTCCACGCGGCAGAGCCACTGCGACCGGTGCAGACGATGATGCACGCCCATACGACCTGGAGCACCGGCGATCTCAGCCTGGACGAGTTGGTCGCCCGTGCCCGCGCAATCGGGGTCGAGGCTGTCTTCCTGACAGAGAATCAATTGTTGCGATTTGAATACGGTCTCCCACCCTTGCGGCATCTTCTCCGGTACCGCGTCGATTACCCCTCTCTGCTTTCCCGTGGGCCAGAGGCATTCTTGGCCGCGATTAAGGCGGTCAACGCACGCCAGCAGCACGTCCTCCTCATCCCCGGGGCAGAGGTCATCCCGGAGTATTACTGGACGGGAAATCTGTTCGCAGGCACCCTCACCATGCACGACGCGCAGAAGAACATCCTGGTCTTCGGCCTGTACCAGCCAGAGGATTACCGCGAGCTTCCAGCCGTGGGAAATCTCGGGGCCGCACGCTGGGGCGCAACTAGCGTGTGGCTGCTCTCGCCTGCCTTACTAGGATTGCCCGGGATCTGGTTGCTGCGGCTCCGCGGACGACGGAGCGTCCAGCTCCAGTATTTCCGGGTAACCGAGGAACGCCGGTACACCGGATATGGAATCCTGTGCCTTTTGCTGGGAGTGATCCTCCTGGCCAATAACTTCCCTTTTCGAATCCCTCCCGCCTCTCCATATGATCCTGCTGCGGGCCTGCGACCGCACCAAGCCGTCATTGACTTCGTGAATTCCCGAGGAGGGCTTGCCGTTTGGTCCATGCCCGAGGCACGGGATCACCGTGTAATTACCGTGGCAGGCTTCCAGGCCACGCTGCAGACCAACCCCTATCCGCACGACCTCCTCCGCACCGACCGCTTCACGGGATTCGGTGGCGTCTACGAGGACACCACCCACTTCACGGATCCCAGGGGCAGCTGGGACCAGCTCCTGATGGCCTACGTGCATGGCCAACGCACGGCGCCGGCCTGGGCGATCGGGGAGGCCGCATTTCATCGGGAGGGCGAGGCGGGCAAGCGCTTCGGAGATGTCCGCACTGTTCTCCTGGCGCCCCGCACGGACGCACCCACCCTCCTGGAAGCCATGCGGGCCGGTCGCCTGTATGCTTTGCAGCGCACGCCGGACGTGAGCCTGGTTCTCGATCAGTTTCAGGCCGTTCTCCCAGGACGGCCGCCAGCCGAATCCGGGAGCACGCTCTTTTTGGTAATCAGAGAACAACCCGAGATCCAGGCGGCAATTCGGACCTCGCCAGAGCGGCGGATGGCCGTCGAGGCACGCCTCATCCGTTCCGGGGTCGTGGTTCAGTCGGTACGGGGAGAGACTCCGATCATCATCCGTTGGAAGGATGCGCCTCTCTCGCCGAACACCAGGCTCTACTTTCGCCTGGAAGTTCATGGTCCAGCCGGGCACCAGATCTTGAGCAACCCCATCTTCGTCCAGAGCGCGCGAGGGTAACCGGTGAAGGTCGCCATCCACCAGCCACAGTACCTCCCCTGGATGGGCTACTTCGACAAACTGGACTCGGCGGACGTCTTCATCTTCCTGGACACGGTGCAGTTCAAGAAGCACGAGTGGCAGAATCGCAACCGCATCCGGACCAGGGACGGCTGGCAATGGCTGACCGTCCCCATCATTGACCGCTTTCCCGAGCGGATTGATCGCGTGGAGATCAACGCCAAGACGGACTGGCAACGCAAGCACTGCCAGGCCCTTCGCCTGCACTACGGCCGGGCGCCCTTCTGGGATCCGCTCGGACCGGAACTTGTGGCCCTGCTGGAGAGCCCCTGGCCACGCCTGAGTGAACTGAACGTCGCCGTCACGGACCTGCTTTGCCGGCACCTCGGGATCAAGACGCCTCGCCTCCTGGCCTCGAGCCTCCCTGCCTGTGCCGGCACGGCAGACAGGTCGGCGCGGGAGGATCCGACCGACCGCCTGATCGACCTCTGCAGAGATGTGGGCGGCACAGCGTACCTGGCTGGCCAGTCCGGCCCGTCCTACATGGATGTCGGCCGCTTTGCCGAGGTCGGGATTGACGCCCAGGTCCAGGTGTACACGCATCCCAAGTACCCGCAGCGATATCAGCCTTTCGTTTCCCACCTAGCGGTGATAGATTTACTGTTCAATTGCGGCCCCGAGAGCCTCACCGTCCTGAGATCCGGTCGTCGGTGGGAACCGGCCGAACGTCAAGCGG
>Ga0315274_10011818_pt1 | contig 12489 bp, 10 predicted proteins | sample YL17G02_20_MG_FD_203700 | JGI IMG/M metagenome (GOLD analysis project Ga0315274, IMG submission 203700) | Sediment microbial communities from Yellowstone Lake, YNP, Wyoming, USA - YL17G02_20 | ecosystem: Environmental > Aquatic > Freshwater > Lake > Sediment | place: USA: Wyoming | collected... | reverse complement strand
CATATAATTTTTCATAATTTCATAGAGTTTATTTTCTTCGAGTTTATCCACTGCTGAGAAACACTTAGCTAACACCTCTCCATGGCTTCGATGTGAACCAAAAATAATATCTTCTGGGACAAGGTATACGCATTGACCAACTACCGCTGCTTCTTGCCCAATAGAAAGATGGGTAGGGCCTTGGTGATTATATTTAATTCCTTGATAAGAACCTTGCGTCTTTATCGAATTAAGCATAGACTCAAATTCCCGGATGATAAGCATATGATAATAAATATTAATAAGTCTTTGTTGACCTAATTTTTCTAATTCCTTTTTTAGGTTAGGTTTATACTGATTTAGAGGAATGTCTTTTATTTTAAGAAATTGAGCTTTTCTCACTTCTTTAGGGTCTATAAACAATGATTTGGTCATAATTTCTCCTTTCTGTAAACTAAATATGCAGTGAATCATAATGAGTTAAAATAAAAGCCAATCTATTCAGAAATTTTGCACCGGTAGCACCATCAACTACTCGGTGATCAATAGTTAAAGATAAACCAAGGTGAGGAAGATATTTTATTTCACTATTTTCCCTTATTGGTTGTAGTCTTATATTATTCACTCCCAAAATAGCTACTTCCGGTATATTCAAGATAGGAGTAAAACTTTCTATTCCAAACATACCTAAATTAGTTAGAGTAAAAGTCCCTCCCTCCATTTCTTCTAATTGGATACTCCCATCTAAACAGGCCTGCTTTAAACGTCTGGTTTCTTTAGAAATTTCGACTAAAGATTTAAGCTGAGCCTGGTGTATCACCGGAACCATTAATCCTCGGGGAGTATCTACCGCTATTCCCAAATGAATATTATCATACTCCACAATTTTGTCTATTAAAAAATGAGCATTGAGAGTCCTAAATTGAGGTAAAGTCTTAATCAAGGCATAACTAACCAGGTCATTAATGGATATTCTACTCAGGTCAGATTCTGAGGCAGCTTCTTTCCAGCCTGCTTTCAAGGATAGTAAGGTAAAGACTTCAGCAGAAGCATTAAGAGTAAGTTGAGCTGAATTTTGAAGTGATTTAATCATTTTATCGGCAATAATTTTTCGTATCCCTTGCACTGGAATCTCTTTCTGGGATCCAAGATAAAAGCTCACTGGACCTGTCTGCAGGCTAACCTGCACAGGCAGAGGGGATTTAGCTAACCCTGGAGTAACTTCTTCCGGGGCAATAGCCCCTGGTTTGGATAAAAAATTCAATACATCTTGAGCAATAATCCTTCCCTCGGGACCAGTTCCTAAAATTTTAGAAATCTCCACCCCTTTTTCCTCCGCTAAGTGGCGTGCTCGTGGAGAGATAGGCACAGAAGAATCAAGATGCGAAGCAGGAATTAAATTAGCAATGCTTTCTCCTGGTTCTCCAATGATGGCAATGGGAGTATATACCGGAACATCTTCACCTTCCTTAAATAATATCTTAAGTAAGATTCCTTTCTCCGGAGCAATAATTTCAAAAATAGCCTTATTAGTTTCTACTTGACAAATAATCTCATCTTTTTCTACTCTATCTCCTTCTTTTTTTTTCCACTCTACAATAATACAGGACTCCACTGTCTCTCCTTGTTTTGGCATAATTACTGGTATAACCATTTATAAACCCTCCTTATAACCTTATAATCCCCATAATCTCCTAACTTGAGTAGGTTCTTTCTTTATCATCTTTTCCCCGGGTAAAAACTCTTAATTTTATAAGATTCCCTAATTATCTTTCTACCTTCCCAAATCGAATTAATTTGTCCTTTAGATAAAGATTGAATCATTAGATTTCCAATAGCGGTGGCTTCAACTGGTCCAGCATAAACTTGTATCCCGGCCAGATCAGCGGTAAGTTGACATAATAAATTATTCCGACATCCCCCTCCTATAATATATAACTCCTGGATAGATCGACCGCTTACTTCTTCTATTTTCTTTAGAGTTTGGGCATAAATGTCAGCCATATTTTCAATTATTCCCCTGACCATCTCCGCTGGCGTCTGAGGAATTTTTTGTCCGGTTTCCCGACAGTAAGCCTTAATCCTATGTGGCATACTGTCATCGATAAGATTAGGTTTGAGAAAACGAGAGTCATCAAGATTAATCTTCAAATTAACTGACCCATAATTGGAAGCTAATCTAGTTAACTCATCATACGAATATATTTTATCCTTTTCGTCCCAATATTTTTTACACTCTTGAATAATCCAGAAACCAGTAATATTCTTAAGAAACCTGAAACCACCATCTGCTGATCCTTCGTTGGTAAAATTATATTTAAAACTTCCTTCGTTGATAATTGGTTGAGGAGATTCTATCCCCAATAATGACCAGGTACCTGAGCTAAGATAGGCATAGTCTATATTATTTATAACCGGAACTGCCGCTATTGCGGAAGCAGTATCATGGCAAGCAGGAGCAATAACTTCTACTTCTGGACCCGCGCCAATCTCCTGAGCAACATAAGATAAGAGCTTTCCCAGTTTTGTTCCAGGCATAATTATTTCACCAAACATTTCCTCTCTGATTCCCAGCTTTTCTAATAATTTAACCGACCATTTTTTTTCTTTAGGATTATATAATTGGGTAGTGGTAGCAATAGAATATTCATTTTTTATAATCCCGGTCAACCAGTAATTAAAGAGATCGGGAATGGTTAAAAAGTATCGAGCTGCTTTATAGATTTTAGCTTTGTTTTTAATAAAGGAATATAGCTGATAGATAGTGTTTATCTGCATAAATTGGATTCCTGTTTCTATAAAAATCTTTTCTGGGGGGATAATTTTAAATACTTCCTCCATTATATGGTCTGTTCTTTTATCTCTATAGTGATAGGGATTTCCCAGAAGATCTCCATTATCGTCTAAAAGAACATAATCAACTCCCCAAGTATCTATACCAATACTCGCTATCTGACCAGGATATTTTTTAAAAGCAATTTTTAAACCACTTTTTATCTCCATAAATATATTAAGGATATCCCAATAGATACTATCTTTAATCCTTACTGGCTTATTAAGAAAACGGTGCATTACTTCCATTTCCGAAACATCGCCCACAATTACTCTTCCACTTTCTGCCCCCAGATCAACCGCTACAAATTTTTTCTTCATAAGACAGCCCCTTTACCCTTAAAAACTATTTTTGCAGTTTAAATAATTCTTGTCGATACTTTTCATCTGGTCTTTCCGCTAGGTGGATAACTATTTCTTCGGAGAGGGTATTTATCCCTCCTAAAAGTAGTGCACCAAAACGAATTTCAGCAGCTTTATTGGCAGTTAAGGTAATATTCTCCACTTCCATAGCTGAAGATCCTAAGGCAATAAGTCCATGATTTTGTAGGTAGATTACCTTGGGTCTTTCTCCCTGCCTTTCCAGAAATATATCGATTTCTTTCTTGATTCTTTTAGCTAATAGAACCCCCGGATCCGTATAAGGGATAAAGATTGATTCTTTCCCCAACAAAACAATCTCATCTGGATATATTCTGCCTTTCAAATTTTCAGGGAAACCCTTCGAACAAGTTAAGATATTTACTGCTATGGGATGGGTATGACCAATAAAGTTTACTCCCTCAATATTAAGGCAAATAGCATGTAATAAAGTTTCCACCGAGGGATTCGCCCGGCATTTTTTATCTATTTTAGCTTTCTCAAAGATATGATTAATATCTTCTGCATCAGGATTGTCTATGTTTATAAGCTGCATAATCGGTTCAAAATAAACTTGAATAAAATCTTCCTCACCTACCGTTGCCAGCTGGGTCCCGCTTGCTTTTATAAAAAAACTCTCCCTAATATTCTCAGTCTTAACCTTGGCTGAAGCATTGCCTTCACCAATAATGGCCAGATGATATTCTTCTCTTCCAAGATTATTAGAAAGTTTTATCAATTCGCCTAAAATTTTACTTCTAATATCCGGTTTATTTATCATTTTTTCCTCCTCTATTAAGTCTCTTACCTCTAAGTTAAAAGTTAAATCTAAAAAGTTAAAATTATCCTTTTTACTTTTACTTTTAATCTATCTTTCTTTTTCAATCCAGATGAAAAACTTCTTCCAGTGAGACAGTAATTGGGGAGTGGTCTGGATTGGTTTCCATAATATCTTTCATATAATCCCACCATTTTCTCATTATTTCCTGGGAAGGAAGTTGATCAATGGTATGGTCATCTTTTAATTTTTGCACCGCAAAAAGGTCAAGAGTTTTCCGATCGAGAAATATTGAATAATCATATATACCTGCTTTAGATAATTCTTCTTTAAGTTTAGCCCAAATTGCCTTATGTCTTCTTTTATATTCGGTTTCGAAACCTGTTTTTAATTTCATTTTAAAAGCTATTCTTTTCATCAGCGCACCCCCGAATATATTTTATTAAATATTATTTTTTGGTTTTATTCTTTTAAGTAATTCTGGAAGCATAATTGCTATAATCAATAGAAATCCTAGTGCAATATTCATGACCTTTCCCGGAATATTAATAAGACCCATTCCAAATTTTAAAAATCCAATAATAAAAACCGAAATAATTACTCCAAAAATATTTCCTTGTCCACCGGTAATAACTACTCCACCCAGTACCACTGTGGTAATAATCTCCAGTTCCCAACCATCAGCTATGTTTGGTCGTGTACTTCCGATGCGCGAAGTAAGTAAAATTGACGCCAATCCTGAACAAAAACCAATAACTGTAAAAATAATAAGACGTATTTTATTTACCGCTACCCCTGAAAAATTAGCAGCAGTAGAATTATTTCCAATTGCAAATACCTTGCGACCTAACGTGGTTTTATGTAGCACTATTCCAAAAATTATGGCCAGTACTACAAAAAGTACCAATTCAAAAGGAATCATCGTATTTCCTATATATCCTTGCCCAAAATAAGCAAAAGATTTAGGGTATTTAGTAAATGCCTTGTCTCCAAGAATTACATAAGCAATTCCCCTAAACAAAGACATACTTCCCAGGGTAACCGCAATCGATGGAATTCCAAATTTTGTGATAATAAAACCATTTAAAAAACCGGCTGCTAAGCCAGCAAAAAGTCCAACTGCAATCAACCCAAAGGTACCTACCCCGGCTCGGGAGGCCATACCCATAAAAACTGAAGATAAAGCTAGAATAGAGGCGGCAGAAATATCAATATCACCACATATAATCACCAACATCATAGGAAGGGCAATTATCGCCTTTTCTATAAAATTGAAAGTAGTATTCATAAGATTATTATAATCTAAAAAATACGGTGACAGATTAGAATTTACTATTATGATGGCAATAAAAATAAAAAGGAGAATAATTTCCCATTTTAACAAGATATTTAATAAATTTATTTTTCTAATTTTTTCCAGATCAAATATATTCCTCTTATTCACTAAAGCTTTTGGTTTATTCATTAAAACTTCTCTTTCTCAACAGTAATTGCTGATTCCGTTTATCCATAATAGTATTTATTATAATGGCAAATAGAATAATAAAGCCCTGAATTGCCATCTGCCAGAATGGTGAAACATTAATCATGGTCAGAGCATTATAGACAATTCCAATAAAAAAAGCTCCCAGCACAACTCCGATAACCGTTCCAGAACCACCAGTTATACTTACTCCTCCAACTACACAAGCAGCAATCGTCTGAAAATTAAAACCAATTGCAGTTTCACTCTGAGCAGCGGCATAGCGTGCCACCCAGAGAAATCCAGCAAGACCAGTAATTCCTCCACATAAGGTATAGGCAAGGTAATTAATCTTATTCAGGTTAATCCCGACATATTGTGCCGCTGTTTTATTACCACCTATTCCATAAATTTCTCTTCCGGTTTTAGTTAGACTTAAGAAAATCAGGAATAATACTATTATTAATATAGCTATAAATATGAGATTAGATATCCCTAAAAAACTTCTTCTGGGAAACTCCCTGAAAGCTTCGGTCATCTCATGAGCACTAACCCAGGTCCCTTTACAGATTACGAATACTAAACCTCTATATATACTCATAGTTCCAAGAGTAGTAATTACAGGTGGAATCTTAGCCTGGGAAACCAATAAACCATTTATTGAACCGAGCAGGAGCCCTATGGTTATTGAAATTAAAATAATTATAAAGAGGGGAATTTCAGGGTAATGTTGGTTTAGAAGTGCTACACTCATACCAGTTAAAGCAAGACTGGCATCAACAGACAAATCAATTCCGCCGGTAACAATAATCATAAGCTGACCGATGGCAACCATAGTTAGTATGGCAGTATCGTTAAGAATATCCATAAAGTTGTTAAGATCTAAAAAACTAGGAGTCCTTAAACTAATTATAAATATTATTAAAATAATAAAAATAAAAAAATTAAATTCTCTTTTTTTAGGTAAAACTAACATCTTTAAAATCTCCTTAACTTAAAATACTCCCTATTGCTGCTTTGATTATATTTTCCGAATTAGCTTTATCTCGAGTAAATTTGGTAGTTATTGCTCCTTCATGCATTACGATAATATTATTAGACATGCCGAGAATTTCAGGAAGTTCTGAGGAAACAAGAATTATGGCTATTCCCTGTTTCGCAAGTTCAGAAATAATATTATGTACCGTAGCTTTGGTGGCAACATCAATTCCTTTGGTTGGTTCATCCATAATCAATATTCTTGGTTTAGTAGCAATCCATTTAGCTAAGACTACCTTCTGTTGATTACCTCCGGATAAATTTTCTACCAATTGCTGCCAACTTGAGGCTTTTATTTCTATCTGTTTTCCGTATTGCTCAGTAATTTTTAATTCCTTCTCCTTATCTAAGAAAAAATGTCTACTAATCTTATTTATTATGGATAGGGTTACATTCTCTTTGATATTCATTTTTAAAATTGTACCTTGTAGTTGCCGGTCTTCAGGGATATAGGCTAGACCATAATTCATGGCCTCAGCAGGATTGGCAATATTAACTTTTTTCCCATTAATAAAGACTTCCCCTGAAGTCAGCGCTTCAATTCCGAAAATGGTCTGCATTACCTCTGTTCTTCCCGCTCCCACTAAGCCAAAAAATCCTAAAATTTCACCTTGATGCAACTCAAAAGATATATCTTTAAAAAAACCTATCCTGGTAAGATTCTTAACCTTTAAAATAGTATTCCCCTGTTCTGCTTCTATCTGTGGATACCTATGTTCAAGATTACGCCCAATTACCATCTGGATTATCTCATCCATAGTAACATCAGCCATCTTTCCTTCTCCAATATATTTTCCGTCTCTTAGTACGGTAAAATAATCTGCAATCTCAAAGATTTCTTCAAATTTATGAGAAATGAAGATGACAGCTTTATTTTCAGATTTTAATTTTCGAATAATTTTGTATAAATACTCCACTTCTTTAATGGTAAGGGCAGAGGTGGGCTCATCCATAATTACTATTTTTGCATTCAGGGAGAGTGCTTTGGCAATCTCTACCATATGTCTTTGAGCAACACTTAAATTTTTTACTTTAGTATCAGGATGGATATCTAATTCCAGCTTATTGAGAAGGGCCTGGGTCTTATCCTTCATTTCTTTCCAGGAAAGCAGACCATTGGATTTATTCCTAATATGATGACCTATGAAGATATTTTCGGTGACCGAAAGTTCTGGGAACATGGTAGCTTCTTGGTGTATAGCGGATATTCCAGCTTGTTGGGAGATTTGAGGAGATAAAAATTGTACCGATTTATGGTTGAAAATTAAAGTACCAGCATTAGGTTGATATACACCGGCTAAAATCTTTACCAGGGTTGATTTCCCAGCACCATTTTCACCAATAAGGGCATGTACTTCACCAGTTTTTATTTTAAAATCTACTCCCTCAAGTGCTTTAACGCCGTAAAAATACTTTCTAATCCCCTTCATTTCAAGAATGCAGTTATTCATAAAGCAAAAATTCCTCTTTTGTATTAGGGTATTTATAAGTAAAGCGGGATATGATTAATCCCGCTTTACTAAATTTTTTTCTAATTCAAATAATATACCCTTAGTAAATAGCCGCAAATTTATCTATATTATCTTTATCAAATATATATGGCTCACTCATTACTGCTACATTATCTGGTCCTATCTTAATTTCTCCCATTCTACCCACTTTCATAACTTCACCCTCTTTGCCCTGGAATTCACCTTGTAATAGCTTATAAGCAATGTAGGTAGAGGAATATCCCAAATCAACGGGGTTCCAGAGAGACATCTGTCTGCAGGTACCATTTTTAATATATTGCTTCATTTCGGAGGGTAAACCAAGACCGGTGAGTTCAATCTTCCCTGATTTTCCTGCATCTTCTAAAGCTTTCCCAGTTGCTGCAATACCAACAGTGGTGGGTGAAATAATCCCTTTTAAATCGGGATAAGATTTAAATAGTCCCATTGCTTCCCGGTAACTCTTATCAGAAAGATCATCACCATATACCACCGCTACCAGTTTCATATCTTTGTAAGCAGGCTCCTTTAGCTCTTCTTTCATCCATTCAATCCATTCATTTTGATTAGTAGCCTGAGAAGAAGCACTCAAAATAGCAATCTCACCCTTGTAGCTAATTAAATTAGCTATCATTTTTACCTGACTTCTACCAATAAACTCACTGCCGGAGGGGGCTAAATGCAGGATTCGACCTTCTGGAGCAACTCCTGAATCAAAGGAAATTACTGTAATCCCGCTCTGCATTGCCCTTTTGCAAATAGGCACCAGGGCATTTACATCATTAGCAGAAACAACAATAGCATTGACTTTCTGGGCAATAAGTGAGTCAATAATTTCTATCTGACCTTCAGCGGTGGGGGTAGTGGGTCCTTGATAGATAAGTTCAATACCACCCAGTTCTTTTGCTGCTTCTAAACCTCCATCTCTACAAGCTTCAAAGAAAGCATTCCCCAAGTTTTTGACCAGCATAGCAATTCGGGTAGTTCCTTCTGCCCCTGCAAAAGAAACTATAGCTGAGATAAAAATTGCGAGTAAAATTAACGTCAGTATAAATTTTTGCTTTTTCATTTTATTTACCTCCTTTTTTTATTTTATATAAAATGAAGAGCTTATGATAATATTTTAACCAGTTTTAATCTTTTTGTCAAGAAATATTATCAAGATATTTTCTTTAATTGACTTTATTTTAATCATATACTATAATACTAACCAAACAAAACTTGATTAATAAAGTATAAATAAAGGGGATAGTCAAGGGGAAAGAATTTCCCTTTGACTATCTTGTCATAGGTGAGAATAGTATATGGGTAAAGCAGAACGACTGGAAAAAATTATGGATTTAATCCAAAATAGTAATTTTATCTCTCCGCTAGAGCTTGCTGAGAAAATGGATGTTTCTCTGGTTACCATCCGGAGAGATCTCAAGAAATTAGCAGAAGAGAGATCTATAATTAAAGAGTACAACACCATTAAAATAGCTCGGGATTACGATAAACGTTTTCATGAAAGACATCATACTAATCTTGAACAAAAAAGAATCATAGCAGAATTAGCTAAAAAGTTGGTGCAGGCAGGAGATACGCTTTTTTTAGATACCAGTACAACCTGCTATGAGTTTGCCCGTACCTTGGCACTCTCCTCACAGAACCTGCATATCATAACTAATAATATATATATGGCAGTTGAATTAATGAGTATTTATAAAATAGACCTGGTTCTGCTTGGAGGGAACATAAGACACGGATATTTCTCAACGATTGGCCCACTCGCAGAAAAGATGCTATCCAATATAAAGGTTAATAAATTTTTCTTCTCCTGCACGATGTTAGATGAAAATGGTATCTATGAATCTAACATTTTAGAAGGAAATATCAAGGTAAAGATGTTTGAAAATTCAAGGCTTCATTATCTTCTGGTCGATTCTACTAAATTTGATAAGGCATCCATCTTTAGGACCACTGGTATTGAAAATATAGATGCCTTAATAACAGATAAACCATTACCAAATGAATATCTCGATATATTAAAAGATAAGAATATCGAGATTATTACCCCTCTTAAAATGGATTAATTGACTAAACAGTCCTCCTGCTATTTCCTACCATATAATGGTCCGAAGTTATTACAGGCTCTAAAGTCTGCAGATTCTAAACCCTTGGTGCCAAAGGAGGCCCAGGTCTTTGGTCTGAAGATCTGTTCTTCTGGAACATTGTGCATAGCTACTGGTATCCTGAACATAGAGGCAAGAGTAATCAGGTCTTTCCCGATATGACCATAACTTATTGCTCCATGATTAGCTCCCCAATTATTCATCACCGAATAGACCTCTCTAAAGGCTCCTTTACCGGTTAGGATAGGAACAAACCAGGTGGTAGGCCAGGTAGGATCAGTTCGTTCATCCAAGATATGGTGAACTTCAGGAGGTAGCTCTACCGTATAGCCTTCAGCAATCTGTAATACTGGTCCTAAGCCTTTAATGAGGTTGATCCTTACCATAGTTACTGGCATTACTCCTTTGGTATAGAAGGTAGAGGAATATCCTCCTCCTCGAAAATATTCTAAATTAGCTGGACTCCATCTGGTGCTAGCTAAACACTTCTTTGCTTCCTCTTCGCTTATCTTCCAGAAGGGTTTCATAGTTGATTTTCCATCTTCTTTTTGCTGGCCGGTAGCATCCAAAGTAGTAGCACCAGAATTGATCAGGTGAAGGATACCACCTTTAGCCAGACCGGTTAGTTCTTTTCCGGTTACTCTCTTTACTGCTTCAGGACTCCAGTAAGTTCGGATATCCGAAAAGATCTGGGCGCGATCGGTAAGAAGATGATTAAATAACATCGCTACTCCATTAAGACTATCATTTTCAGTCGCAAAAATAAAAGCCTCCCTTATACCATTCCAATCAAAGGAAGTATTTAAGATAGTCTCCATAAAATCACCATTGGGGAAGTGATCGGTCCACTGCCTTTGTCCCTGAAATCCAGCGACAATAGCATTATGACCTTCTGCCTCTTCGACCAATCCAATTTCAGTTAATCTTTCGTTCCCGATCATTAGATCTCGAGCTATTAAGGTCATCTTGACTACCATTTCCCATTCTGCATCTTTTTGTTGGCGAGAATGTCTTATCTCTTTTTTATTTCTATCTTCTCCTTCTGGACAATTTTCTTTAACCCAACGAAGGGCTTTTGGATATTCTTCTTGATCATATATTTCTTCTTCTATCCTTCTTATCATCTCAGACATATCTACATATTCTACTCTCATCCCCAGATAATCTTGAAAGAAGGAAGGGGAAACCTGGGAAGCAGCGATTCCCATAGAAACGCTTCCCACGGAAAGATAAGATTTCCCTTTCATAGTGGCAACGGCCAGCCCGGCTTTGGCAAATTGTAACAATTTTTGTTGGACATCTTGGGGAATAGTTTTATCATCCTTATCCTGGACATCTTTACCATAGATACCAAAAGCAGGTAGTCCAATCTGGTCATGGCCAGCAAGAGCAGCAGATAAATATACCGCCCCTGGTCTTTCGGTACCGTTAAATCCCCAGATGGCTTTGGGAATAAGAGGATCCATATCTATGGTCTCCATTCCGTAACACCAACAGGGCGTAACACTTAGAGATACTCCCACCCCTTCTTTAGCAAATTTATCAGCACATCTGGCTGCCTCGGCTACTCCTCCGATAGTAGTATCTGCAATAACGCATTCTACCGGCAGGCCATTAGAGTGCCTTAGGTTTTGGGATATTAATTGGGCTGCTGCTTGGGCCATAGCCATAGTTTGCTCTTCTAAGGATTCTCTAATTCCTCTCCTTCGTCCATCGATGATGGGACGGATACCGATTTTGGGGAGAGCCCCAGATAATCTTTTTTTATAATTTTCCATTTTAAACCTCCTAAAATTTAAAAATTACTTTCTCGTAAATTTGGGTTATAATGCTTCTTTAACTCAGGAAGAAGGTATTTCTGCTTCCCTAGTTATTCTAATCGGTTGTTGTTCTAATTTTTCCCGATGTTTGGCATAAACCTTTTTCCAATGGCCACTTTTAAATAAAAAAACCATTCCTAACCCTTGAGCAATATAGTATCACCTAAAACCCTGATAAACGGCACCCCCACCTTATGAGCCATTTCAATATAGGCTTCCCCCTGCTCCAATCGTGCTTCAAAATTGTCTTCATGTAGGTAACAAGCGGAGGTCAGGCAAGGAAACTCCAATTTAATTTGTTTCAAATGATCTTTAGTTTTTTGAAGATATTCCCCCATAAGTTGCGGCGCTTTGGGGGAGGTACATCTGATGTTCAATACCCCGAATTTCAACCCCATCATAGCCTAAGTCTTTCACTGCCGCAATGGTATCATTCCATGACCAGTTCGGACAACCCAGCGCGGAAAAAGCGATTTTCACGAACGAACACCTCCACAATTCAATTAAAAATTGAGAATTGAGAATTAAACAATTCAACACGGGTGATTAAATCTTTATGGTTTTATATTCTCAATTGTACATTCTCAATTCTCAATTGCCTTTATTGTCTTACATATAT
>Ga0315274_10011817_pt1 | contig 12490 bp, 9 predicted proteins | sample YL17G02_20_MG_FD_203700 | JGI IMG/M metagenome (GOLD analysis project Ga0315274, IMG submission 203700) | Sediment microbial communities from Yellowstone Lake, YNP, Wyoming, USA - YL17G02_20 | ecosystem: Environmental > Aquatic > Freshwater > Lake > Sediment | place: USA: Wyoming | collected... | reverse complement strand
AGTTCGCCGACCAGCCCGCGGATGACGTTCGCCTCTCCTTCCGGCAATTCCAACTCGATCCGCGCCTCCAGCGCCTTGCCGATCGCCTTGGCCTGGCGCGCCTTCTCCAATTCCGGCAGCACTTGCTCGCGCAGGGCGAAGAGCTTCTGCCATTGAGCGGCTTCAGCCGCGTCGAGCGCGAACCCGCGCGGCTTCCACTCCGAGGCGTGGACGGATTCCCCGCGATGCCCGGGCACATACTCCCACGCCTCGTCGGCGGTGAAGACGAGGATCGGCGAGAGCATCTGGCAGATGCCGGTGACCATGCGGTGCAGCGCCGTCTGGGTCGAGCGGCGGCGCGGGGAATCCATCGGGTCGGTGTAGAGCCGGTCCTTGACGACGTCGTGATAGACCGCCGAGAGCTCGACGGCGGCGAACTGGCTGACCCTTTGATAGACGACGTGGAATTCGTGGGCGTCGTAAGCGGCTGCGATGTCTTGTTCCAGCTTCGCGAACTCGCCGAGAATCCAGCGGTCCAGGCTGGTGAGCCGGTCGTCGGGCACGGTGTGTTCTGACGGATCGAAGTCGAACAAGTTCGAGAGTTGGTAACGGAGCGTGTTGCGGAGGAGACGGTAGGTTTCGCTGACCTTCTTAAGCCGTTCGTCGCTGACGATGCTGTCGTTGCGGAAATCCTGGGAGGCGATCCAGAGGCGGAGCACGTCGGCGCCGTAGTCCTTGATGTAGCGCTCGGCGGTCTGCGGTTTGTCGTAGCCGCCCTGGCTCTGTTTGCTCTTCGAGATCTTCTCGCGGTCGGCGTCCACGATGAACCCGTGCGTGAGCACCGTGCGGTAGGGCGGCGCGCCGTTGGCGGCCAGCGAGAGGAGCAACGAGGACTGGAACCAGCCGCGGTGCTGGTCCGAGCCTTCCAGATACATGTCGCACTGGAACGGCTTCTCGGTGCCGCGCAGTTCCGGATGCCGGGCGATGACGCAACGCGAAGACGAGCCCGAGTCGATCCAGACGTCGAGCGTGTCGTTGGATTTCGCGGTGGCCTCCGGCCCGGTCCAATCCTTCGGCCGCAGGCGGGCCCAGAGCTCGGCGGCGGACTGTTCGAACCAGGCGTTCGAGCCGTGTTGCTCGCAGAGATCGGCCGCGGCGCGGACGATCCGGGCGTCGAGGATGGCGTGGCCTTGGGCATCGTAGAAGGCCGGGATCGGCACTCCCCAGGCCCGTTGGCGCGAAATGCACCAGTCGGGGCGCGACTTGACGGCGGCTTCGATGCGGTTCTGGCCCCAGTCGGGAACCCACGAGACGTGTCCGATCGCTTCCAAGGCGAGCTGGCGGAACGTCTTCCCGGAGGCTGGATTCCCGATACCGGATTCCGGATTCCTGCCGACTCCGGCATCCGACGTCTGGCATCGGGTATCCGGGACATGGTCAATCTCGATGAACCACTGGTCCATGGCGCGGAAAATGACAGGTGTCTTGCTACGCCAGCAGTGCGGATAGCTGTGCGAGTAGTCCTCCTGGTGGAGGAGTGCCTGTTTCTGGCGGAGCAGATGGAGCACGGCCTCGTTCGCCTCGCTCTTGCCGTGTTTCTCGAGGATCGACTTGCCGAGGAGTTCCGCCGGCATCTGCTGGGCCGCCGGGAGGTCGTTCGTGTGGGTGAAACAACCGTCGTCGTTCACCGGGGAGTAGATCGGCAGGCCGTGCTCGAGCCCGACGCCGTAGTCCTCTAGGCCGTGGCCCGGCGCGATGTGCACAAAGCCGGTGCCAGTGATGTTGTCCACGAACGCGTCGCCGGCGTAGAGCTTGCCGGTACGCTCACAGAACGGGTGTTGAAACTCCACTTCGGCCAGGTGACCGGCGTCGAGGCTGCGGACAATGCTGAAGTTCTGCCAGCGGCACTTCTCGGCGACACTGTTTAGCAGCATCGCGGACACGAGGTAGTCCTCGGTGCGGTCGTCGCCGACGGTGACGCGCCCGAGCGAGTAGCTGAAGGTCGAGTTGTAGGCCACGGCCAGGTTGGCGGGCAATGTCCACGGTGTCGTCGTCCAGATGAGCAGAAACGTGCCGGGGCGGCCGACGATCGGGAACTTCACATAAATGCTCTGGCTGACGTGGTCCTGGTATTCGACCTCCGCCTCCGCCAGCGCGGTGCGGCACGGGATGCTCCAATACACCGGCTTCTTGCCGCGATAGACAAAGCCCTTCTCCACGACGTCCGCGAACAGCCGCAACTCCTCAGCCTCGTACTCCTTGTCGAGCGTCAGGTAGGGTCGGTCCCAATCCCCCAGCACACCCAGCCGTTGGAACTGCCGCCGCTGGATGTCGAGGTACTTCCGGGCATAGGCCTCGCACGCCTGGCGGAGCGCGACCGGATCGGCCCGCGTGTCGCCTTTCTTGCGCATTTCCTGAGTAACCTTGAACTCAATGGGCAGGCCGTGGCAGTCCCAGCCGGGAATGTAGGGCGCCTGGCGCCCGCGCAACGTCTGGTGGCGGAGCAGGATATCCTTGAGGACCTTGTTGCGGGCGGTGCCGATGTGGACGTCGCCGTTGGCGAAGGGCGGGCCGTCGTGCAGGACGAACCGGGGCGCGCCAGCACGGGCGGCCTGGATGCGCTCGTAGAGCCGGGATTGCTGCCAGAGCGCCAGACGCTGCGGTTCGCGGGCCACCAGATCGGCTTTCATCGGAAAGGCGGTCCGGGGCAGGTTCAACGTGTCTTTGTAGTCCATCGCTGCTCCGTAAAGGATGCGCACGCTAACAGCCGGCTCCGGGGGTGTCAACGTGGCGGGAAGGACACGTGGCGGGAAGGACCTGCCGGGAAGGACCAGCCCGGCGGTCAGCGCTGACGGAGCACGCGCACGTCGCCGTCGCGACGGGTGACGCCCAGCTTGTCCAACCGTTCGAGCAGCGGGATGACAATCCGTCGGCTGCTGCCGAGCACCTGACGCAACTCACTCGTCGTCGCCTGGCCCTGCGTCGTGAGATGCTGCTTCACCAGGTCGGTGGCGCGCGTGAAGGCCTCGGCCGCGAGGATGACGTCTTCGCCCAGTTCCACCGCTGCGTCCGTCTGAATCAAGAAGCGCAGCGCCTGCTGGCTCGCGTTGTCCGGCGCCAGCTCTTTGCGCGAGGGTGGCTCCAGGGGCATGGCCGCGAGCGCCGCGCACAGCCGCGTACCGGCCGCCTGAAGTTGCGGCGGCAACGCGGGCCGATGGTGGGCACGGCGAATCGCCACGCCGGTCTGGATGAACCCGCTCCGCGTCAACTGCACCGTCAGTGCCGCGAACACCTCGGGAAACGGCAGCGCGTCGTGGAGCGCCGTGCGCAGATCGCTGAGCGGCAATCCCGGCTGCTCCGGATGCGCGCGGTGCCACGCGTCGATGGCAGCGCCGGCGCGTTGCTGCAACCGGTTCCACCAGGCCGCGTCGGCCACAAAGTCGCTTACCGACACGAGCTGTTTCTGGCCCAGCAGCTCGTGCACCGCCCCGGCGATCTCCTCCGCGCTGAACCGGGAACGATCCAGCAGCCGTGCTCGCAGTGCCACGCCGTCGCGGGCCAGTTGGGAGTGGACGAAGAACTCCGCGCGCCCCAATCCCTGCGCCCGCTCTTCGAGAAAAGTGCGTCGCTCTGGAGCATGGGCTCGGCGCCGGTCCGCCGCCGGATCAAGAATGACACCGCCGGCGAGCGTCGCCTGCTCCGACCAATCCCGCACGATGAAGCGATCTCCCGCAAAGGCCAACAGGGGTGACTCCAGCCGCGCCTGCGCCAGGACCCGTTGGCCGGGCCCGAGTTCATCCTGGCCGAGCAGCATCAGTCGGGCGGCGGCGTGGGCGCTGCCGAGGTGAACGCGCACCAACGTGCCGTTCTTGAGCGGTCGTGCCGCGGCGGACTTGGTGTCCGCCAACCGCGCGGATTTCTCCAGGAGCACGTCCAGCGTGTCGGCCGCCGCCCCGAGGTCCGGCAGCGTGATCACGTCGCCGCGTTGCACGCCGCTCCCGGCATCCAAATCCGGCAGGTTCAGCGCCGTGCGGGTGCCTGGGCCGGCGGCCTCAACGTCGCGGTTGTGGGATTGCAGGCTGCGGATGCGCGTGAGTTGACGGCGCGGTTGAACGGCCACGGCTTGACCCCGCTTGAGCGTGCCGCCCGTCAGCGTGCCCGTGACGACGGTGCCGATTCCTTTCAGCACGAACACGCGGTCCACGGAGAGCCGCGGCTTGCCCAGGTCGCGCGGCGGAGGCGTCTGCGCCAGGACCTGGATCAGCGCGGCCTTGAGCTCCTCGAGACCGTGGCGGGTAACCACCGAGGTGGGCACGATGGGCGCGTCGGCGAACGGCGATCCTTGCAGTCGGGCACGCACGGCACTCACGGCGGCCGCCTCGTCTTGTGCGAGGTCGATCTTGGTCAACGCCACGATCGCGCGGGTGACGCCGAGGTAGGTGAGGATCTGCAGGTGCTCCTCCGTTTGCGGCATCCAACCGTCATCGGCGGCCACGACGAGCAACGCGAGATCGATGGAGCCGACGCCGGCGACCATGTTCTTCACGAAGTCTTCGTGCCCCGGCACGTCCACCAGTCCAAGCATCAAGACGGAAGGCACCGGGCCGGGGACCGGAAGTTCGAGCTGGGCGAAGCCGAGATCGATGGTGATGCCCCGCGCCTTTTCCTCCGGGAGCCGATCGGGGTCCGTGCCCGTCAAGGCCTTGACCAAGGCGCTCTTGCCGTGATCGACGTGGCCGGCGGTGGCGAGGATGAAGTGCTGGGGCGTCACGGCTTACCAGGAACGAGAGCCGTCTGAAGGGCGCGCACGACCTCGGCATCCTGGTCGGGGAACACGGTCCGCAGGTCGAGTTTGAAACGGCCACCGCCGAGGTAGCCGATCACCGGTGGGTTACCGACGCGAAGCCGGGCGGCGAAACCCGCCAAGGTTCCTTCCTGCGGCAGGAGGTCGAGCGTCACTGAGGGAACGACTGAGCGTGGCAGCGTGCCGCCGCCGAGCTGCGCGCTGCCTTCACCCACGTTCACCTGTGCCGGCATTCCTGCCAGCGCCGCGACGATGCGCTCCGCGCGAGCGCGGAGGGTGGCGTCTGGCGCTTGGAGCATCGACAAGACAGGAACGGCCGAGGACGAGGAGGCCGACGAGGGCGCAGCCGCGGAAAGATGGGCATCCACCGTGGCTTGCAGGGCGGCGAGGATCAGCTTGTCGCAGCGCAGCGCGCGGAAGAAGGGATTGCGCTTGAGCGCAGTCACGAGCCGGGCCTTGCCCGCGATGATCCCCGCTTGGGGCCCGCCCAGGAGTTTGTCCCCGCTGAAACAAACCAGATTCACGCCACGCTTGAGCACCTCCGCGGGCATGGGCTCGTGCTCGAGATTGCCCAGCTTCTCCGTCGGCACCACGGCGCCGCTGCCGAGGTCTTCCACCAGCGGCACGCGCTGCTTCGACGCCAGTGCCCCTAATTCCTCAGTGGAAGGTGACGTGACAAAGCCGCCCATGAAAAAGTTGCTGCGATGCACCTTGAGGATCAGCGCCGTTGCCGGGTGGATCGCCCGGGCGTAGTCCGCCAGCGTCGTTTGGTTGGTGGTGCCAACCTCTCGCAACCTCGCGCCGCTGGCCTCGAGTATTTCAGGGATGCGGAACCCGCCGCCGATCTGGACCAACTCTCCGCGCGAGATGACGACTTCCTTCCGCTCACCGGCCGTGAAGTGGCGCAGGATGAGCACCAGGGCAGCCGCGCAGTTGTTGACGACGGTGGCCGCCTCCGAACCGCAGAGCACCGCGAGAGCGTGCTCCAGATAGGATGCCCGCCCCCCACGCTCGCCGGTGGTCAGATCCAACTCCAGGTTCGTGTAACTCGCGGCGACGCGTTGGAGCGCCTCGACCACGACCGGCCCGAGTGGCGCCCGGCCCAGGTTCGTGTGGACGAGGATGCCCGTGCCGTTGATGACCGGCTGCAGGCGCGAGCGCGACAGAGTATCAAGCACGGAGCGGATCTGCCCGAGCACGTCGTCGAAGCTCGGCAAGCGGGTGGCGCCCGGGCGTCGGCCTCCCTTGCGCAAGGCGGCCAGCTCGCGACGCACCGCGGCCACCACCACAGGCCGCGGCAGCCCCACTCCGCCCAGCGCCTGAAGGACCTTCTCGACGGCGGGAATGGAGCGAAGGGCGTTCACGGGGAATTGACCTGCGTCCGGCCCTCGTTCTGGTGGGCAGGCCTCGCCAGGCCCCGGCTCGAGGATGGATCCAACATCGCGGCTTGGTCGCGAGCGTTTGGCAGGGCGCGATTCATGGACTCACGAGGATTCGCGGCTTCGCCGACCGAATCACCCGGCCGACCACCGCCGCGCACAAGGCGCCCCGTCGCTGCAACAAAGCTCGGACGGCGTCCAACCGGCGCGGCGCGACACACAGCAGGAGGCCACCGCTGGTTTGGGCGTCGGCCAACAGGAGCTTCTGCGCCTCGCTCACGCCCGCCCATTCGGTGAATTCGCCGGCGGTGACGAGATTGCCTCGGCTGCCGCCCGGCACGCAAGCATCGGCAATGAGGGTCCACACCTCGCGACCGAGGACCGGCACTGCGTTCGCCTGGATCTCGGCCCCGACACCACTCGCGCGACAAATCGATCCGAGATGGCCCAGCAGGCCGAAGCCCGTCACATCCGTGCCGGCGCGCACCAACCCGTGCTCGCCCAGCTCGGCGCCAACACTGTTGAGCCGGCACATGGCCCGGATGGCCCGGTGCGCCAAGCGTGGCGGGGTCTTTTCCCGCTTGATGCCGGTGCTGACGATGCCGGTTCCCAGCGGTTTTGTCAGCACGAGCAAGTCGCCGGCGCGCGCGGCCGCGTTCGTAATCAGCCGGCACGGATTCACCAGGCCGGTGACGGAGAGGCCGTAGATCGGTTCGGGGTTCTTGATGCTGTGGCCTCCCACGAGCACGCAGCCGGCCTCGCGCACTTTGGTCGCGCCGCCGCGCAGAATCGCACGGATCACGTCGGGCGGCAGCTTGTCCACCGGCATTCCCACGATGTTCATCGCGGTGAGTGGCCGGCCGCCCATGGCATAGACGTCGGACAGCGCGTTTGCCGCCGCGATCTGGCCGTAAGTGAACGGGTCGTCCACGATGGGTGTGAAGAAGTCCATCGTCTGAACGAGGGCGCGGTTGCGATCGAGGCGGTACACGCCAGCGTCGTCGGCCGTGGCAGCGCCGACGAGCAGCTTCGGGTCCCGGAGCGCGGGCAGCCGACGCAGGACCTGCGTCAGGGCCGGTTGGCCAAGCTTGGACGCTCAGCCTGCGCAGGACGACAGCGAAGTCAGTTTCAGAATCTGTTCACGCGACACGCGGCTCACCTCCCCTCAGAGAACGCGGAGTGCGGAATGCGGAACGCGGAATACGAAGAACGAACGCCCTCGTCACGCGCAGGCCGCGATTCCGCATTCCGCATTCCGCATTCCGCATTGAGAAGTGGCGGAGAGGGAGCGAATCGAACACTCCTCGGCCCGCGCAGCGAGCCGACGACGGTTTTGAAGACCGCGGGGGCCACCAGGCACCCATCACTCTCCGGGCAAAATGAAACCCCAACGCGGAATACAGAACCTCAGGCGTCGAACGCGGAAGGAAGACACCAACCGAGGGTTCGGCATCGCGGTGCCGACCACTCGCTTCCTCGGACTCAGATCTTGGCTTCGATCGTCTTGAGGAGCGCGTCGAAGTCGGGGAATTCCCCCGTTTCGGCCTTCGAATGCAGCTTGTGGCCATTGACGGTCACCTCAAACACGCCGCCGCTGGAGGGTACCAGCTTCAGCGAACCGATTCGTTGTTTCAGGGTCAACAGTTTGTCCGCCAGACCGACGGCTCTCGGCTCGTAATTTCAAGCCGCGCAGTACTCGATGATGATCTCGGCGCTCATGATTGGATTGACTTCCGCACACGCTAGGTCAGCGCCGACGCAGCGTCAAGTCGCGCGGAAGCATCGTGCACTTGAGAAATTGCTGGTCACGGCCGGATTTTGTGCTACAAATGCTCGCGAAGCCGGAATTGAATGCGTGACCCGAACACGAACAGCTCTATTTGCCGCCAACTCGGAATCCAACCCGGAAGGGAGGTGAGATCACGTGCCCGCAAAAAAGAAACCTGCGAAGAAAAAGAAGAAGTAGTCCGTTGAACCAACACCTGACCTGGGATGGCGCTCGTTAAGTCATTCAGGAGCGCCATCCCGGTCCGAGTCACCCGGCCAGGCCGCCATGGCCAAGCTCGTCTTCGACATCGAAACTTCCGCCTTTCCTTCCAGCCAGTTGGATGAGGCGCAGTTGGAGTATCTGTTCCGGGAAGCGGATAAGCTCCCGGAGGAGCAGACGCGTCAAACCCGCCGGGCTGAGATCCTCCAGCAGTTCAACCTCTGGCCTTTCACAGCCCAGGTGATTTGTGTGGCGATGCTGAATGCGGACAGCAGCCGGGGGCAGGTGCTGTTTCTCACGGAGATTGCCGATTCGGACGCGGGCGAGGGCGCGCCGGTCAAGTTCATCGCCTGCCCCAACGAAAGTGAGGTCCTCGCCCGCTTCTGGGAAGTGGCCCACCACTACGAGCAAGTGGTCACCTTCAACGGCCGCGGTTTCGACGTGCCGTTTCTCTATCTCCGTTCCGCGGTCCTGAACGTCCCCATCTCCCGCAAAGATTGGCTGGGCTACCGCTACCAGACCGAGCCGCACTGCGATCTGGCGGAGCAATTCACCTTCTACGGCGTGAGCGGCCGCGACGGCGCGGCGCGGCGCTTCAACCTCGACTTCTACTGCAAGGCCTTTGGCGTCGATTCCCCCAAGAGCCACGGCGTGACCGGCCTCGACGTGAACCGTCTGCTGGCCGAGGGCCGGCACCGGGAAATCGCCGAGTACTGCCTCCGTGACGTCGAGGCGACGCTGAAGCTCTACACGATCTGGAAGGAACGGTTGGCCGGCGTCAAGTAGGCGCCACTCCCGGCCAGCGATCTCCCTCTTCCCGTACTCTTTCGGGTCCAGGATCGGCGCGGTCACCCGCGGAGGGTTGGCGAGCACGTGATGTGCTGAAGATCCAAGGTGATGTTTGCGGGTGTGGTCAATCGACAGGTCATCTACTCCTGCCACCCGGTTTTCGTGGTTTGCCCCAAAGGAGTTGCGGCGGCTTTCGCCAGTCTCGACGCGGCCCGGCGGTTCGTGGCCGGACGCGGATTCCGCTCCGGGCTCATTTATAGACACGACGGCTTGGATTGGTACATGGTGAATCTTCCTTTCGTCGATGACACCCTTTCCACGACCCTGCCGACCCCACAGTTGCTCTCAGAGGCGTCCAACACCAGGGCAAACTTCGCCTGACGCGACCCTCAGCGTCGCAGGCTTCTGGCCAATGGCCTTTCGGTATTCCGGTTCATCATCGAGGCACACGGTGTGTCCTCATCCGATCTTCGCCCAGATCATCGTCCTTTGCCGCTTGACCGGCAGTTCAGCCGGGCCTCATTCTCAGCGCGTCCAGAACATCTGAACTCAAAGCACGAACAGGAAACCACCTATGCGCATATCCCTCCGAAGCCTCTTCAGTCTGGCGGTGCTGGCGGGTGCTCTCGTCCTGCAAGCGGCGGACGCGCCAGCCAAGACCAAGGTCCTCCTCATCACCGGCGACGATGTCAGCGGCCCGCACGACTGGCTGAGCTGCGCCGCGGCCACACGCGAGGCCCTCAAGGAATCCGGCCGCTTTGACGTGGACGTCGTCGGCAGCCCCGAGGTTCTCGCCAACGACGCCAACCTCAAGAACGTGGACGTCATCTACTTCATGATGTACAACGCCAAGACCCCGACGCTGTCGGACAAGGGCAAGGAGAACCTCCTCAACTTCGTGAAGGGCGGCAAGGGTTTCGTCGTCACGCATCTCTCGAGCGCGTCCTTCAAGGAGTGGCCCGAGTTCAAGGCGCTCTGTGGCCGGATCTGGGTCATGGGCACCTCCGGCCACGGCGACCGCAGCGTCTTCAAGGCGGCGATCGTGGACAAGGCCAGCCCGATCACGAAAGGCGTGAACGACTTCAACCAGGACGACGAGCTCTATGCCAAGCTGCAGGGCGACGCCCCGATCCATGTGCTTGTCCAGGCGGACTCGGACTGGAGCAAGAAGACGGAGCCGCTGGCCTTTACGCTAGATTATGGTAAAGGCCGGGTGTTCCACCACACGTTCGGCCACGACGCGAAGGCCATCAATGCGCCCGAGGTGACGAGACTCATTGTCCAAGGCACCGCGTGGGCGGCTGGCAAGTAAGCGGCTGACCGCAGCGCTCGCGCTCTTCGTCCTCCGAGGCTTAGGTTCGCTGAAGGGCACTGCGTCGTCAGTGCCCTTCCTGTTTCCGCTCGAACTGAAGCGGCTATGTTCCCTGCGTTGCTGGCTACCTTGCTGTTCTCGCTGTCGGTGGTTTTCGCCAACCGCTCGACGAGAATTCTTGGCGGGACGACGGCCAACTTTCTCCGGCTCTGCCTGGCGACGCTGCTGCTGGCCGCTTGGGCCCACGGGTTGGGTCGGGGCCTCGGGGGCGGCGCGTTCGGTTGGTTCTTCCTCAGTGGCTGCATCGGATTCGGTCTGGGCGATTCCGCGCTCTACCAGGCGTTGCCCCGCCTGGGGCCGCGGCTGACGGCGCTCTTGATGCAGTGCCTGGCGGCGCCGTTCGCGGCACTTGCGGAGTGGCTTTGGCTGGGCACCACCCTGAGCCTGCCGCAGATCGCGGCGGGCCTCGTCATCCTGTTTGGCGTCGCCATCGCCGTGGCACCCCAGGACCACCTCCACATTCCCCGCCGCCTGTTGGTCGGCGGCCTCGTGTTCGGCGTGGTGGCGGCGGTTGGCCAGGGATTGGGGGCGGTCGTGAGCCGTAAAGCCTACGCCGTTGTCGCGCTGGCGGGCCAGAGTATTGACGGTCTGACCGCGGCGTATCAACGCATCCTCGGGGGGGTCGTGTTTGCCGTGCCGTTCACGGTGTGGGTTCACCTTCGAAGGGAGCGGCAATCCCCCGCCGCCGGCGAGGCTGCGTCACCTGCTGCCACTGCTGGTGCCGCACGACGGTGGCATACGGGGTGGGGATGGGTGGTTCTGAACAGTCTGGCGGGGCCAACTCTCGGCGTGGGGTGCTACCAGTGGGCGCTGGCGACCCAGCCCAGCGGCGTGGTGTTGCCGATTGTCGCCACCATGCCTATCGTCGTCATTCCGTTCGCCTACTTCCTCGAAGGAGACCGTCCCAGTGCTCGCTCGCTGGCGGGTGGCGTGCTGGCGGTGCTGGGCGCTATTGCCTTGGCCCTGATCCGCTGAGGCTTCTCTCGCCCCGTCGGCTGGCGCGAGCAGATGCGGATTGCCGTGCCGCCAGCCGCGTGTTCTCCAAGATTGTAATTCCGGAAAGCCGCCTCTATGGTCTGCGCCCGAAGTCACGGGCGCGGTTGATGCACATCCGCTGAACACCCTGCGCTGACTCGCTGAAGATGAACGAAGCCCGATCCAACACCGAGATTGCGCCGTGTCTTTCCGTCGTGATGCCGGTGTACAATGAGGCGACGACCGTCGCGGACATCGTCAAGGTGGTGCTCGCCCAGCGTCCCGTGCAGCAGTTGGTGATCGTGGACGACGCCTCGGTTGACGGGACAGCGGAGGTGCTGAAGGCGCTGGCCAGCGGCGATCCGCGCGTGAAGTTGCTGCAGCACAAGCAGAACCAGGGCAAAGGCGCGGCGCTCCGCACCGGCTTCACCCAGGCAACGGCGCCAATCGTGATCGTGCAGGACGCAGACCTGGAGTACGACCCGGCCGAGTATTTCCGCGTGCTGAACCCGATCCTGATTGGGAAAGCTGATGTCGTGTTCGGCTCCCGCTTCCTGGGTGGCGGCGGCGCACACCGTGTTTTGTATTTCTGGCACGCCCTGGGGAACCGCGCGTTGACGACCTTCTCCAACATGGCGACGAACCTGAATCTCACGGACATAGAAACCTGCTACAAGGTGTTCCGGCGTGAGGTGTTGCAGCGCATCACCATTCGTGAAAACCGCTTCGGCTTCGAACCGGAGATTACATCCAAGGTGGCCCGCCTCAAGGTCCGCGTTTACGAGGTGGCCATCTCCTACCATGGGCGCACTTACGCGGAGGGGAAGAAGATCGACTGGCGCGACGGCATGCGCGCCTTGTGGTGCATTGTGAAGTACAGTTTCCTCTCCCGAGTTTGAGCCCGGTCCCCGAAGCCTTCACACGACATACCCCTCTGAGTCGGGAGGTACGGCTGGAATGGATCGCAAGGGGATGCTCAAGGGTTTGAACAGTTCGTTGTTCCGGTCCGGAAGAACTTTGAGCGGCACGCGCTCCGGCCTTCTCACGGCCAAAGCCTGCCAGCCGTCGCCCGCCCTGGCAGCAGTTCTTCCAAATAACTTCTATGCGGCCTCTTGGGCCTCAACGAGTTCGAACCCCAGCTTTTTGGCTTCCCGCGTCAAGTAACGAAGCCGATGAGCTTGGGCGTTGGCGGCGTACTTGCCCAT
>Ga0315274_10011815_pt1 | contig 12492 bp, 12 predicted proteins | sample YL17G02_20_MG_FD_203700 | JGI IMG/M metagenome (GOLD analysis project Ga0315274, IMG submission 203700) | Sediment microbial communities from Yellowstone Lake, YNP, Wyoming, USA - YL17G02_20 | ecosystem: Environmental > Aquatic > Freshwater > Lake > Sediment | place: USA: Wyoming | collected... | reverse complement strand
TCTGGCTCGCGGAAGAGAAGGAGTTTCTATGCGTGAAGCTCGCCATCTGGCGAGCAAGGACTGCGGACGGCACGGAGTGGTGGGTCATCCCCCACCCGGTGCCTGGTGTCTACCCCATCGAGGAGTGGAGCGATGTCGATCGGCTGTTTAGCTACCATCTTGGCCAGGCTTTCCGGCTCTGGGATGAGCAGCAGCTGATCCACGTGGTGGGGCCGTTCTTCATCGGTACCTATCCGGCTGAGTCGCCGTGCCGGTAAGGCAAGTCACGTAGTACGCTCGACAAAGGCGTGCAGGAACCCCCGCCACTTCGGCGGGGGTTCCTGTTTTCAAGCGCGTCATTACGTCTGGCACGTTGCGAGTTTTCAGTCCGACGAGTCCGGTCCCGGAGCTTGCCGAGATCTCCTCAGCCGTGCTTCTTGCTGCCCAATCGAGATGCCCCCTTCCCGAGTACCGGACTCGAAGTTTGTGACCCGAGGCATTGAACGCCTCTCGGCCTTCGAGAACCGTCTCGCAGATACGGTTGCCGCTGTCCGTCGGCGCTCTCCTTTTCGCTCGCATCTCCAGACTGCGTACCGGACCCAGAGTCCGGAAGTTGGTCACTTGAATCCCTCACGGCCCTAGCAGCTAGTACTTAGAGACGTTTAGCTCTTCCATCTTGCCTGTCACCAGGTACGCAACGCGCTCACACACGTTCGTCACTCGGTCCGCGATGCGCTCCAGGTTGTGCGCGACCCACAACAGCCGCGTCGCGCGCTCTATTGTCCGCGGATCATTGAGCATGTACGTCAGCAGCTCCCGGTAGACCTGGTCGTACAGCGCATCGACCTCATCGTCGCGGTTCATGGCCGAACGCGCGAGGTCGGCGTCACGACGCTTGAATGCCTCGATTGCGTCTCGGAGCATCTCCGACGCTATGTCTGCCATTCGCGGCAGGTCGACGTAGGGCTTGAGCGGCGGCTCGTCCGCCAGCATCACCACGATCTTCGCGATCCCCTCCGCGTGGTCGCCCATGCGCTCCAGGTCCACATTCATGTGCAGCACCGCGACGATCGTCCGCAGATCGCCAGCAAGTGGCTGCTGCGTCGCGATGAGTTCGATGCACCTCTCCTCTGTGTCGTAGCGTTTGCGGTTGATCCGCGCGTCGTCGGCGATGAGCTGTCGCGCCAGCTCGACGTCGCGGTTCTTTAGCGCCGTGATCGAACGCTGGATCGCGCCCTCAACCATGTCCGCCATCACCAGCATCTCTTCCTGGACACCAGCCAGATTACGTTCTAGAAGCGTGCGGGCCATTCTCTGCTCCTTGTCTGGAAGTTCTTGCCGGCCTAGCCGAACCGGCCGGTGATGTAATCTTCAGTCCGCTTGTCCCTCGGATTCGTGAACACGTCGCTCGTCGCGCCGAACTCGACCATCTCGCCGGCACGGTCCTCGGCCATCATCATTACGGCCGTGCAATCGGCAACGCGCGCCGCCTGCTGCATATTGTGCGTGACGATGACGATTGCGTAGCTGGCCGACAGGTCGCGCATGAGGTCTTCGATCTTGAGCGTCGCCACAGGGTCGAGCGCGCTGCACGGCTCATCCATCAGGATCACCTCCGGCTCGATGGCCAGCGCGCGGGCGATGCACAGTCGCTGCTGCTGGCCGCCCGAAAGCTCGGTGGCTGGCCGGTTGAGCTTGTCCTTCACCTCGTCCCACAGCGCCGCTCGCCGCAGCCCCTGCTCGACGATGTCCGCGAGATGGCTGCGTCGAGAGAAGAGGCTGTTCAGCCGCAGGCCGGCCGCGACGTTATCGAAAACAGACATCGTCGGAAAGGGATTTGGCTTCTGGAAGACCATGCCAACGCGACGTCGCACGAGTACGGGGTCGACACCCCTTCCGTAGATGTCCTCGGTGCGCAGGTAGACCTGCCCGGCGACGCGCGCTTTCGGGGCGACCTCGTGCATGCGGTTCAAGCAGCGGATCAGTGTCGACTTGCCACAGCCGGAAGGGCCGATGACAGCGGTGACGCGCTTCGGCCCGACGAGCAGGTTCACGTCCCGTATCGCCTGGAACGAGCCGTACCAGGCGCTGAGGTTCCTGATCACCATGCCTTCCTCCCAGGCCTCAGCCTCCGAGACCGGGCAAGTGATGTCGCGCGCGGGTTCCGCTCGCTCATCGAGGACCGTTGCCGGCGGTTTGAATTGGAAGTCGGTCATCATGGCCATCCCTATCCTCTTCTGGACAGCAGCACGCGCGACAGGAGACTGATGCAGAACACAACTGTCACGAGCACGAAGGCGGCTGCCCACGCCTGTTGATGCTGTTGGTTGTAGGGGCCGGTGCCGTACTGATAGATGCGCAACGGTAGGGCGTCGATTGGCTTGCCGGCGATGCTCAGGCTCCAGAACTGGTTGCCGAGAGCGGTGAAGAGCAAAGGCGCGGTCTCGCCGGCAGCTCTCGCCACGGCGAGGAGACCCCCGGTGATCAGACCTCGTCGCGCCGCCGGGATGACGATGCTCAGGATCGTCCGCCAGCGCGTCACGCCCAGCGCCAGGGCTGCCTCCCGCTGCGACTGCGGCACCAGTTTCAGCATCTCCTCGCTGGAGCGCGCCATGATCGGCAGCATGATGATCGCCAGGGCAACGCCTGCCGCCAGGGCCGAGAAGTGGCCCATCTTCAGCACGACCCACGAGTAGACGACGATGCCGACGACAATCGACGGCACGCCCGTCAGGACGTCGGCCGTGAAGCGTATCACTCCTGCCAGCCTGGGGCCCGCCATCTCCGCCACGAACACGCCGGCGCCGATGCCAAATGGGATACCCATCGCCGCCGCGATCCCCACCGTCAGCAGCGAGCCCGCTATGGCATTGGAGACGCCGCCTCCCGACTCGCCAGCAGGTTTCGGCAATTGAGTGAAGAAATCGAAGTTGATGTAGCTGATGCCGTTGATGAGGACGAACCCAAGAATAAGTGCCAGCACGCCGATCGCCAGGAACGCCGAGGTCGTGCATAGGCCCAGCATGACGGTGTTCGTCCACTTTCGTCTGGCGTGCGTAATCGCGCTCATTCCTTGATCGCCTCCGGAGACCGCGCTATTCGCCAGACCAGCAGCCTGGCGGCGATGTTCACAAGAAGTGTGATGCCCAAGAGTAACAGCGCCAGCTCCATGAGCGCCGACGTGTACAGGCTGAAGCTGGCCTCGCTGAACTCGCTGGCGATCTGGCTCGCCGCCGTGCTCGCAGGCGCGAACAGCGAGGTGTTGATGTCGTACGTCTTGCCGATGACCATCGTTACGGCCATCGTCTCGCCGAGAGCCCGTCCTAGGCCCAGGAGGACCGCGCCCACCAGTCCCGAGCGGCAGTACTGGAGGACCGCGCGGCTTATCATCTCCCACTTCGTCGCTCCCAGCGCCAGCATCGCCTCGCGCTGGGACGAAGGCACAGCCAGCAAGGAGTCGCGCGCGATAGCGGTGATAATAGGCAGGATCATGATCGCCAGGATCACGCCCGCCGCCAGCATACCGACGCCGAAGGGCGGACCGGTGAACAGCGGCAGGAATCCGAGATGACCTCCCAGGACTCTCTCCACAGGGTCGCGGATCCAGGGCACGAGGACGTAGATCCCCCACAGTCCGAAGACGACGCTCGGGATAGCCGCAAGGCTTTCGACGAGGAACGAGGCCGGATGTCGCAACCACGGCGGTGCCATCTCAGAGAGGTAGATCGCTGCTCCCAGGCTGATCGGCATCGCGAGCACGACTGCTATCAGCGAGCTGACGATCGTCCCGTAGATGGCTGGCGCGGCTCCGAAGACGCGGTTCACCGAGTCCCAGTGCGTGCCGGCAAGAAAGCCCCAGCCGAAAGTGCTGATCGACTCGCGCGACTCGAAGAAGAGCTGCCACAGCATCAGCGCCGCCAGCGCCAGCACCGACAATCCGAACGCCGCGACGATAACGCGGAAGAGGACGTCGCCGAAGCGCGCCCTCCTCCATGAAGCGAGGAGACCCCTCCTGTTTGCGCCGATGGACTCGCCTGTCGCTGCTCCCATCCGTTGCTCCTGCTAAGGCAGTTGCAGCAGCGACTGCCCCTGGTAGCTGATGGACTTGATCTCCGCCTCCGCCTTCTTCACCACGTCCGAAGGAAGCGGCGCGTAGAGCAGGTCCTTCGAGTACTGCTGGCCGTCGTGGATTGACCACCAGAGGTAGTAAGCCAGCGATTCGCCCTTCGCCTGGTCGGGCTGGTTAACGTAGGCGAGTATCCAGGTGAAGCCGACGATTGGGTAGGCGTTCGGGTTCGTCGAGTCGGTGATCATCACCTTAGTGTCGTCCGGTATGGTCACGCCGGTCGAGGCGGCAGTCGTCGAGTCCAGGGTCGGCTCGACATACTTGCCCGACTTGTTCTGCATCGACGCCCACGTCAGGTTGTTCTGGATAGCGTAGGCAAGCTCGACGTAGCCGATTGCGCCCTGGATCTGCTTGACCTGCTGCGCCACGCCGTCGTTCTTCTCGCCTCCGATGTCGCCCGGCCACTGGACGCTCGTCGCGTTGCCGACCGTGCTCTGCCATTCCGAGCTCACCTTGCTGAGGTAGTTGGTGAAGATGAACGTCGTGCCGGAACCGTCGGAGCGGTGGACGACGGCGATGTCACTGCTCGGAAGGCTAACCCCCGGGTTCAACCGGGTGATGGCGGGGTCGTTCCACTTCTTGATGTTCTTCAGGTAGATGCCCGCGAGGACGTCAGGCGTGAGCTTGAGCTGGCCCTGGTCGACGCCGGGCAGGTTGACAATGACCGCGACGGCGCCGTTCGTCATCGGGATGTGTAGGATAGGACCTCCCGCGGCCTCGGCGGCCTTCACCTGGTCATCGGTCATGATGCCGTCCGAGGCGCCGAAATCAACCGTCTTCGCCGTTATCTGCGATATGCCGGCCCCGGAGCCGACCGACTGGTAGTTGATTTGGACGCCGCACTGCTTGTCGAACTGGGACGTCCACTTTGAGTAGAGCGGGTAGGGGAAGCTGGCCCCGGCGCCCGTCAGGCTGGTGGCGGCGCCGCTCGGTGGGCATGCGTTGGAACCAGTCGTTGTGCTTGATCCGCTTGTTGATGGCGTCGTCGAGCCGGCGGTGGAGCTTCCGCCGCACGCAGACAACAAGACGGCCGCAACTGTTGCGGCCAGTGTCCCTGCGATCAGTACGAGAAATCCTCTGCTTGGTCTAGCTGAGTGACTATTGTCTGCTTTTGTCATCGATTCTGCCTGTCACCTCCGATTTTCCTTCTTCGGCTCAATTGGATAGCGTACGTCTCTTTGCTTCTGCGGGTCGTCTGCCAGTCCGGAGCCGAGCAGCAGCGCCACGATAACGGGACGGTACCTGTCCCGCCACTCGCTTGCCCTCTTGACGATCTTGCCCACGTATCCATTCATCACGACTCAAGCGTAACGAAGGCGGATTAACGCTGCCTCAACGCAGGTAAACGGGATGTAAACGTTTGGGAGGGTTAGGAGGTTTGAACGGGAAGAGTGAAGGTGAAAGTAGAGCCGCGACCTTCTTCGCTGCGGGCGCTTATCGTTCCGCCGTGGGCCTCGATGGTATGCTTGACGACCGCGAGCCCCAGCCCGGTGCCCCGATCGCCGCGGGCTCGGTCGACTTTGTAGAAGCGTTCGAAGATGCGCGGCAGCTTCTCCGCGGAAATGCCCACGCCGTTGTCCTCGACTTCGACTCGCACAGCATCGTCGGCAGCCCGCGCGGACACCTTTACCGAGCCACCTTCGGGCGTGAACTTGATCGCGTTGTCCAGGAGGTTCACCGTCGCCTGCTCCAACCGCTGCGCATCCCCCACGATAGGCGGCAGGCCCGACGCGACTTCCAGCGTCAGGGCGAGGCCTTTTCGCTCCGCCTGCGGGAGCATTCGCTCGACAGCTGCTCCCAGCATCTGACCAACATCGACCCGCTCCCTTGCCAGCGGCGCCTGCCCCGATTCCAGCCGCGACAGCTCCAGTAGCTCCGTCACCATCTGCACCAGCCTGTCGACCTCCGCGTCCGCGCGAGAGAGGAAGTCCTGTGCCACCACCTTGTCGTCGAGCGCGCCGGACTGCAGTGTCTCCACGACCGACTTGATCGATGCCAGAGGCGTGCGCAGCTCGTGGGAGACGTTTGCTATGAAGTCGCGGCGCGTGTCCTCGACCCGCTTCGCCTCGGTGACGTCGTGGAACACGACCAGCGCAACCCAATCGCCGCCGCCGGCTATCGGGGCCGCGGATACCTGAAGGAAGTGCCCCTTCGGCCGTTCGATGACGAGGCTCCGCCTTTCGCCGGTCTGGCGAGCATCGCGCAGGGCCTGGACAACTTGGTCTTCCGGCATGACCCAGACGAAAGGGTTGCCGACGGCTTCTTGCGGGCGGCGCTGAAGCAGCGGTTCGACGGCGCGGTTGGCAAAGGTGACGCGCCCCTCCGCGTCGACGGCCACGACGGCGTCGCTACCGCTATCGAGCACGGCCGTGAGGCGGCTGCGCTCCTCAGAGACCGCGTCGACGAGGCCTTCAACGCTCTGCGCCATCTGGTTGAAGGCGTCGGCCACCTCGCCGATCTCTCCGGCAGGACGCGGCTTCACGCGACGCGTCAGGTCGCCTCGGGCGACGCCGCGCGCTGCATTCGCGAGGGCACCCAACGGACGGATAATAGTGCTGCCGATGATCAGGCTCAGCAGCGCGGCGATTGCGCCCGTCACCACGACGGCGATGAGCAGCGAGCGCGTGATGCTGGACAGCGTCGCGTCAATTGCGGAGAGCGGCCGCGCCACGCGCACAACGGCTGCCGGCGAGCCGTGCACATCGACACGCAGCGCGACGTAGCTGAAGTTGACATTAAGTGTCGCGCTGCTGCGCACGTTCTTGCCAAAGCCCGACTGCATCGCATCGCGCACCTCCGGACGGCCGGCGTGGTTCTCCATCGTCGCGGGGTCGGCCTCGGAGTCGCCCAGGACGGTGCCGTCTGGTGCGATGATGGTGACGCGCGTATCGACCCCCGCGCCGACCTGCTTCGCCAGGGCGTCGAAGCTCGATTGCGGGGCGTTCGCCTCGAGGAGGGGACGCGCGGAGTTGGCGACGATCTGGGCTTCCGTCGTGAGGTACGATTCGGTATTCGAGCGCATGTCGGCATCCACCTCGCGAACGACGAAGAAGCCGAGCGCGGCGAAAGCGGCAATGATCAGGAGGACGTAAGAGGCGATGCGAAGTCGGATACTACCCAGCATGTTAGCCATCGAAGCGGTAGCCGGTCCCACGGACGGTGACGAGTCGGGTGGGCTTCGCCGGCTCGACCTCTATCTTCTGTCGCAGCCAATTGACGTGGACATCCACGGTGCGCGTCCCACCGACGAAGTCGTATCCCCAGACCTGGTCGAGCAGTTGCTCGCGGGTGAAAGCGCGGCCCCGGTTCTCTAGGAAGAAAGTCAGGAGTTCGAGTTCCTTTGGTTTAAGTAGCAGCCTCTCTCCGGCCCGCGACGCCTCGCGCCGGCGCAGATCGATCTCGACGTCGCCGCTGGACAGCGTCTCTCGCTGCTCGCTGGCTTCGGCTGTCGAGCGTCGCAGAAGCGCCTTGACGCGCGCCATGAGTTCGCGCATGCTGAACGGCTTCGTTACGTAGTCGTCGGCGCCGATCTCCAGGCCAACGACGCGGTCGACCTCCTCCGTCTTCGCCGTTAGCATAATGATGGGGACATTCATTTCGCGCCGCAGGAGGCGGCAGACTTCGAAGCCGTCGATGACCGGCAGCATGACGTCGAGGATGACGAGATCGGGCCGCCCGCGGCGAGCCTTGTCGAGTGCGCTCTCGCCGTCGGTGGCGGTGTCGACGCTATAGCCCTCACGCTCGAGGTTGTACTTGACGGTCGCCACGAGCGTGGGCTCGTCGTCGACAACGAGGATTCTCTTTGCAGTCGCCTTATCCAAGTTCAATACTATTGTAATCGGACGAGGGGGTTGCTGCGAGCCCTACGCGTCTCGAGGCTATTTACCCGATGTTGGCTATTCACTATTGGTCGTCGGAAACGCTGGCATTGAAGCAGCGGCACGAAATACGTACAATTTGCCAGGTCGAGTCCGGTTCTCCAGAGAGCTCCTGAATCCGAGCACTGGACTCGACGGAGATTCAGCCTGGCCAGGCGGCCAGTTCGGCGGAATTCGAATCTGCGGCCGGAGTTGAAGGCTCCAGAGTATAGGCTCTGACATCTAAGCCGGGAGTCGAGGGTTCGAATCCCTCACGGCCCTCCAGACGGCTTTTCTGAATCTGAAATGGGGACGGAAGTCCAGGGGCGCACTCTTTGTCGCCATCGTCAAGCGCGTCTGCGCCGACCGGGGCACGCACCCCACCCTAGGCCAGCCCCTGTACACGGGCCGCCTAGCGTCGTCCGGTCGTTGCGCCAGCGAGAGCCAGCAGCGATAGTAGGCCCGTGAAAAGTGCGCCGCTAGGCCCCCACAGAGGGAGAATTCATCTGGTGCCCATGACCAGGCCCGGACTTTGGGCAGTACGCCTGTTGGCTACGTTCGCAGCGTCCTTTCTCGTCGGCATTAGTTTCGTCGCCGTTGGTGAGATCATTGCAGGAGACGCAGCCTTCGATAGCTTGTGGCTGACGGTGCCCTTGATGGTTGCGGCCCTGACAGCGGTGATCGCAGGAGTACTTGCAGGAGTAGCCGCGCTTTTCGCCATCGTGCGTCGCCGCGAACGGTCGGTCTTAGTGTTTCTTCCGCTAGTTGTGCTGATCTTCTTCGTCATCTTCCTAGTGGGCGAGCTGGTCGGCCACGACTAGGGGTCCACAAGGCCGCAGGCTCCACATGCCGCGCACACTCGCTGGGCCAGACGGGTCGACCCTAGGCAGCTCAGACAGCGGGCCCGGTACTTGACAAGCCAGCGTGCCGACGCCGATTCTAAGGATCGATCGAGCACTCCCGATCGAGGAACCGGCCGTGACACAGTTGGAGATCGTCAGCCTGAGCCTTCTCGTCACCGTGGTCTATATGGCCTGCGGCTGGATCATCAGTGTCATCCGCCAGGACGCCAGCACGGTCGATGTCTTTTGGGGCCTGGGATTCGTGCTCCTCGCCGTGGTAAGTGCCATCACCGGCGATGGCTTCGTCGGCAGGAAGGCCGTCGTGGCGACGCTAGTCGGCATCTGGGGCCTCCGGCTTGCCGGCTACATCGTGATCCGCAACTGGGGCAAGGGCGAGGACTACCGCTATCAAGCGTTCCGACAAAGATGGGGCAAAAGCTACTGGTGGGTCAGCTTCTTCCAGGTCTTCATGCTCCAGGGCTTGCTGATGTGGATCATCGCCCTGTCCTTGATGGCGGCGGAGTCGAATCGGACGCCCGACCACTTCGCCGTCCTCGACATACTGGGGGCCTCTGTCTGGTGCGTCGGGTTCTTCTTCGAGGCAGTCGGCGATTGGCAACTGGCCCGCTTCAGGGCCGATCCGGCCAACGAAGGCAAGGTGATGCGCAGCGGCCTCTGGGCCCACACCCGCCACCCGAACTACTTCGGTGAGGCGACGATGTGGTGGGGGCTTTACCTGATTGCCGCCGGCACGCGCTGGGGCTTCTGGACCATCTTCAGCCCGGTCCTCATAACCTTCATGCTGCTCCGGGTTTCCGGGGTGGCCCTGCTCGAGAAGGCGCAGGTGCAGACCAAGCCAAAGTACCGAGACTATATCGACAGCACAAGCGCGTTCATCCCCTGGTTCCGCCGCAAGCCAGAAGCGTCGCCGTCCAGCGACACATCCATAGAGCAATGACCACGCCGTCAACCATACCTGAGTTGGTCGAAGAGTCGGCGCGCCGGTTCGGCGCCAAGGTCGCCTACCAGATGAAAGTGGGATCGGGCTACCAGCGCCTGACCTTCAGCGAGCTGGCGCAGCGGTCGCGGGAGTTCGGCGCCGGCCTCCTCGCGACGGGGATGCGAAAGGGTGACGCCGTTGCCATCATCGCCGAGAACGGCCTCGACTGGATCATCGGCTACTACGGCCTGTCGATGGCCGGTGGTGTGGGCGTGCCGCTGTACAGCGAGCTGAAAGGCCCCGAGATCAAGGACCTCGTTGCCCGATCTGATGCTCGCTTTGTCATTGCCTCGTCCGCCGTCCTCGGGAGGCTGCCCGACCGCCTGCCGGGAGTCGAGGCTGTCATCGTCGCAGGAGAAGAGGCCAGAGGCGGCGTTGCGAGCCCGGCCGGCACCACCGTCGGTCTCGACGCCGTCGCCGCGGCAGTGACCGACGAGAGCCGTCGAATGCTGCAATCAGCGCAGGTGAGCAACGGCGACCTCGCTTCCATCGTCTTCACCTCCGGCACGATGGGCGGCGCCAAAGGCGTGATGCTCACCCATGGCAACTTCACCGCCGACGTCGAATCCGTCCGGCGTGGTCTTCCCATCGGGAGCAGCGACCGGATGCTCACCGTCCTTCCATTCCATCACGCGTTGCCCTTTACTGTCGGTTTGTTGACGTTCACGAGCCTCGGGGTCGAGACGACGCTGGAGAACGATCTCGCCAGACTGCGCGACCGCATGCAGGAGATCAAGCCGACTCTGTTCGGCGGCGTGCCGGCCCTTTTCAAGCTCATGTATCGGACGATCACCCGCCAACTTGAGGCGGAAGGTAGGCTTGGACAATTCCAACGAGCCGTCCAGATCGTGGACCGCGTGAAACGCGCCACGGGGCTCAACATCGGCCCGCTCGTGTTCAGGCCGTTGCACCGGCGGCTAGGGGGTCACCTGCGTTTCATCGTGAGCGGCGGCGCGGCGCTCGACCAGGAGATTGCCCGCGACTACTTGCGCCTGGGGTTGCCCATCGTCCAGGGATGGGGGCTGACGGAGACAGCCCCGGTCGTCAGCGTGCAGCGGTGGAACGCCGCCAAGTTCCTCTTCACGCGCCACTATGAGAAACGGGCAGGGTCGGTGGGCCCGCCGCTGCCCGGGGTCGAAGTCGCTGTCTTGGACGATGCTGGGGGCAGCCCGCGCATCTCATTTCACGGCGAAGGAGAGCTCCTGGTCCGGGGGCCGAACGTCTTCCTCGGCTACTACAAAGAGCCGGACCTGACCCGAGAGGCGAAGGTTGGCGACTGGTTTCGAACCGGCGATCTCGGCCGGATCGATTCGGAGCGCAACGTGTGGATCACGGGGCGGGTTAAGTCAGTCATCGTCCTCGAGTCCGGGAAGAAGGTGATCCCCGACAGAATCGAAGACCTCGTCACTCCCGACCCCCTGATCGAGAGCATCTGCGTGGTACCGTTACGGGTGGGCCGCAAGACTTTCGTGAGCGCGATCATCCACCCGGACTTCAACGAGACGAACGAAGCTTGTCGAGAGAAGGGTTTGCCTCTGAACGAGGACTGCATTCGCACTGTCCTGAAGGAAAGACTCAGTCAGCTCGACGCCAGGCTCGACCTGCATGAGCGCATCAGCGAGCTCATGGTTTCCGACACACCCCTGCCACAGACTCCGCTCGGCAAGGTGGCACGCGGGCGAGTGGAGATCCCTCATTCGTTCGACCTGGAGCGGTGGGAGCGCAACTTCCACCAAGCGAAGTTCTCCAACTGAGCCAGGCGCTCCATACGCAAGGAGTTGAAAGATGACCGAATCAGAGGACCGAGTCTACGAAAGGCTTCGCCTTTTCAACGCCGCTATGGGAGGCCTGCACCTACTGCAGGGCTTGGCCATGCTCGCCCTGAGCAGCAGCATCACTTTCCCCCTGCGGACCACGTTCCTCAACAGCTCCGGCCCTCCCGGGTCAGGTGCGGATACAGTCACGAGGACGGTCTTTGACATTCGCCTCGGGCCGATGGTCGCCGCCTTCTTGCTCATCTCAGCGATAGCCCACTTCCTCCTCGCTTCGCCGCAGGTCTTCCCATGGTACGTCAGGAACCTCAAGCGACACATCAACTACGTCCGCTGGTACGAGTACGCCCTCAGTTCTTCCGTCATGATCGTCGTCATCGCCATGCTCAGCGGCGTGTTCGACCTGCCGACGTTGGTGCTCCTCTTCTCGCTGAACGCGACGATGATCTTCTTCGGCTTGATGATGGAGCTTCACAACCAGACGACGGAGAAGACCAACTGGACGTCTTACGCTATGGGCTGCTTTGCCGGGGGCGTTCCGTGGGTGGTCGTCATCTGGTACTTCGTCGGTGCCGTCCTGACGTCGCACAATGGCAACGTGCCTGGCTTCGTGTACGGCATCATCGCCTCGCTCTTCGTCTTCTTCAACGTCTTCGCCGTGAACATGTTCCTCCAGTACAAGAGGGTCGGTCCCTGGCGAGACTACCTCTTCGGAGAGCGCGGCTACATCCTTCTCAGTCTATTTGCGAAGTCCGCCTTGGCCTGGCAAGTGTTCTTCGGCACGCGGGGCTGAGCGTTGATTGGCACAGTATTCTCGTCGCGTGGATCACCGGCTCCGAAGGGAGGGATTGAGGAGGCGCAGGCGCGCGCAGTGCTCTGGAAACGGCTGTGGAGTACCGGTATCGCGTCCCTATAT